>Ga0182027_10016554_pt1 | contig 10063 bp, 9 predicted proteins | sample 712E1DmetaG_FD_121300 | JGI IMG/M metagenome (GOLD analysis project Ga0182027, IMG submission 121300) | Permafrost microbial communities from Stordalen Mire, Sweden - 712E1D metaG (Illumina Assembly) | ecosystem: Environmental > Terrestrial > Soil > Wetlands > Permafrost | place: Sweden... | reverse complement strand
TTTGGATTTAATATTTCCAGGGTTTTTACTTTAGCCAAGTAATTTCAAAACCTGTTTCGAATTGCATTAATCGGATCAAGCCTCGAAGCCTGAAACGCAGGAATAAAGCCTGCAACAATTCCGATAATCGTTGATAGTGATAAGCCAATTAAAACATTTTTCAATGTCAGAATCAATTGAAGATCTGAAAAGGAATTTACTATTAAAATTCCAATCGATACCATGATCAATCCAATTACTCCTCCTATAATGCACAAAATAACAGCTTCACCTAAAAACTGAGAAAGGATATAATATCTTGGGGCACCAAGGGCTTTTTCAATTCCAATCAGGGAGGTTCTTTCTTTAACAGATACGAACATAATGTTTGCAGTTCCAAATCCTCCGACAAGTATTGAAAAAGCAGCTATAATCCATCCTGCCAAGCCAAGAGTTTTAAATAACATATTCAATCTTTCATTTAACAAATCGATCTTGTTCAGAGAGAAATCATCTTCCTGATATGGAGATAATCTTCTGACAGAGCGCATAATGCCCCTTAATTCGCCCTCCATGTTGGATACTTCTTTCTCACTTTTTCCTTTCACAACAATGGTTGGGTCGAAGTTTGATAAATTTGTCCCGTAAAGGTATCTGATAAAATTCAACGGGACTAAAGCAGCATTGTCAAAATTATTGATATTAACAGCATTGTTTCCATCCTTTTCTAATACACCAATTACTTTCAATTTCTTATTAAAAACTTTGATAGTTTTATCGATCGGATCATCATCGATAAATAATGACTTTGCAATATTGTATCCTATAATTATTTTAGGTTGCCCACCTTTAGATTCTTCATCAGTGAAATATCTGCCTTTCTGGAATTTAACATCGAAAATATTAATAAAATCATATGAATAAGCAGATATTTCAGCACGTTTAAATTGTTCCTTATTATATGCAAGCGCCTTATCAGAAATATTCACCCCGAATGCTATAGCTGAATAGTTGTTTAATCTTTTTTTTATGAGTACCATTTCCTGATATTTAGCTTCTGGTCTGTTTAAAAACTTCCACCAGGGATATTCTCCTTCAACAACCCAGGGCCATTTTTGAACATATATTACATCACCACCAAGTTTTGAAACTGAATTTCTCACGCTATGATCCAGAGAAGTAACAAAAGTTAAGATACTGATTATTGTAAATATTCCAATAATTATTCCCAACATAGATAATATTGAGCGCATTACATTTGTTTTCAGACTTGTCCAGGCAAAACTCACGCTTTCCCTCAAAATTTCTTTTATATATCTAAACCTGAACATTATAATAAAAGTTAATTAAAAACAAGAATTCATGAATATTTATACCGGGAAATTTATATAAATAAAGTCACTAATCAGTAAAATAATTGCCATAACTGATTTTAAGGATTATTTTTTAATACCAATATTCCATTTTAAGTATTTTCCCCAAAATCAATAATTGGATCTGTTTAAGTTTATAATCATCAATTAAATTTATAATACGGTAATCCGTGACTAACGATTCTTAAAAGGTTAATAAATTACTGAACAGCAACTAATTAATGCCATAAAACCCACTATCTCCCAATTTTTAATTTACGCAAATTGCAATTTAAGAAAATTCTGTAAAAAGTAAAAATAATGTTTAAAAACGCTCCAATTTTAATTATCTTTGTACTATAATAATATATTCTATATGGCGAAATTAGGTCAATTCTCATTTTACTTACCTGAAGAATTAATAGCTGACCGACCTGCAATATACCGAGATGAATCACGAATGATGGTTGTCCACAGGAAAACAGGACAAATCGAACACAAGCTTTTCAAAGATGTTATTAATTATTTTGACGAAGGGGATATCGTAATCGTCAATAATTCTAAAGTTTTTCCTGCCCGATTATTTGGAACAAAAGAAAAGACCGGCGCAGAAATAGAAGTATTCCTGCTTCGCGAACTTAGTGAAGAAAACAGATTGTGGGATGTAGTGGTTGATCCTGCCAGGAAAGTACGAATTGGTAATAAGCTCATCTTTGGTGCAAAACATGCCGAATTACTGATTGCTGAAGTAATTGATAATACGACTTCTAAAGGCAGAACAATCCGGTTTTATTATGATGGTACGAATAAAGAATTTCAGGAATTACTACACCATTTAGGTTCCACTCCCCTTCCAAAATATATGAAAAGGAAACCTACCGAGGAGGATGCAGAAAGTTATCAAACTATATTTGCCAAGGAAAAGGGTTCTATAGCTGCACCTGCAGCAGGTATTCATTTCAGCAGGGAAGTCTTGAAATGGTTTGAAATAAAAGGTATTGAAATTGCCGCCCTCACTCTTCATATTGGATTAGCATCTTTTAGGAATATTGAGGTAGAAGATCTGTCAAAGCATAAAATGGAATCAGAAAATTTTTTGATAACAAAAGAATCTGCCGATAAAGTTAATAATTCCATAAATGTCAGGAAAAAAGTATGTGCCGTTGGTACCAGTACCTTGAGGGCTATTGAATCATCTGTATCTACAACCAGCAGATTGCTTCCAATAGAAGGTTGGACAGAAAAATTTCTATTTCCTCCATACGATTTTCAAATAGCAAATTCTCTAATCACCAATTTTCATGCTCCAAAAACTCCTTTTTTTATTTCTGTAGCAGCATTTGGCGGTCTCGATATTATCCAATCAGCCTACAAGGTTGCAATTGAAGAAAAATACAGGTTTATGGATTATGGCGATGTGATGCTCGTTATTTGATCAATTATTTTTTTGTCCTTCCTACAAATTTTATCATTTAGATTTCCTTAAATAAAAAATAAGTTTAGATTTGCACTTCCTAAAGAATACTTTAGGAAAAGGAGGACACACAAAAAATGATAGATGAACAAAAAGATTTAACACAAAATGATGAAGGAACTAACAAAGATAATCTAATACAAAAAGAAATTATAGAAGTTCCTGAAAATTCTGAAATTACAGAAGTACCTGAAATTACCAAAATCCCTGAAATTCCTGACATTCCCGAAATCACAGAAGTTCCTGAGATTCCTGAGATTCCTGAGATAACAGAACCCTCTGAGATTCTTGAGCGAACTGAACCACCTGAGATTCTTGAGCTGACTGAACCACCTGAGATTCTTGAAATAGCAGAAGCTCCTGAGATTCTTGAAATAGCAGAAGCTCCTGATGTTATTGAGATTGCAGAAATTCCTGATGTTATTGAGATTGCAGAAGCTCCTGATGTTATTGAGATTGCAGAAGTTCCTGATGTTATTGAGATTGCAGATGAGACGATCCAGGAGCCACAAGTACCTGATATTGCTGAAAAGTTCAATCCTGAAGAAATACCGGAAGGTATAGTGGAAGAAGTAACTGAACCTGAGATTATTGAAGAAACTCCCGTAATTAAAGCTGAAGAACCTGTTATTGAACACAAACCTGCAGAATTTGACTGGAACTTTTATGAACAGGAAAATATTCCAGTATATGATACTCAAAGAAAGGAATATGAAACCCTGTATACCCGAACATTTACTGCCATAAGTGAATTACAGCTTTTGCAGGCAAAAGTCGTTAATATTACAGATAAAGATGTAGTACTTAATATTGGTTACAAATCGGATGGACTTGTTCCATTATCTGAATTTAAACATCTGTCAAGTCTGAAAGTCGGCGATGATGTTGATGTGATTGTTGAATCAACCGAAGGCAGGGATGGTCAGATTATTCTTTCCCATAAAAAAGCAATCGCTGAAAGTGCATGGAATAAGATTGTTATTGCTCATGACAGTGGACAGATAATTCAGGGACACATTAAAGACAGAACCAAGGGTGGTATGGTAGTCGACCTTTTCGGACTCGATGCTTTCCTTCCCGGTTCACAATTAGATATAAAACCTGTACAGGATTATGATCAATACGTAGGAACCATTATGGACCTGAAGGTAGTTAAATTAAATCCTGCATTCAGAAATATTGTTGTTTCGCATAAAGCCATCATCGAACAGGATATTCAACTTCAAAGAAGCAAGATTTTATCTAAACTTGAAAAAGGTCAGGTACTTGAAGGTATCGTAAAGAATCTTACCAGTTTCGGCGTATTTGTTGATCTTGGTGGGGTTGATGGATTGATTCACATTACCGATGTATCCTGGGGAAGGATCAATCATCCAAACCAGTTACTCGAGATTGGCGAAAAGATAAATGTTGTTGTTTTGGATTATGATCAGGAGAAAAACAGAATTTCGCTTGGCATGAAACAACTTACACCTCATCCATGGGAAACATTACCTGAAGATATTAAGGAATCCAGTATATTGAAAGGCAAGGTTGTGAATATTGAGGATTACGGTGCATTTATAGAAATATATCCCGGTGTTGAAGGCCTGGTTCATGTATCTGAAATGACATGGTCTCAACATCTCAAATCACCCTCTGAATATGTGAAGCTCAATGACGAGGTTGAAGTCAAAGTTCTTAGCATCATCCGGGAAGAAAGAAAGCTCTCCCTTGGTATGAAACAACTTACCGAAGACCCGTGGAGCAGAATTTATGAAAAATATCCTAAAGAATCAAAATTTCAGGCAGTTGTTAAAAATGTTACCAATTTCGGTTTATTCGTTGAACTGGAGGAGGGTATTGACGGTCTGATCCATATTTCAGATATTTCCTGGACCAAAAAATACAATCATCCGGCAGAATTTGCCAAGATCGGTGATACGGTTGATGTAATGGTTCTTGACATCGATCAGGATAACAGGAGGTTAAGCCTTGGGCATAAGCAACTTGAAGAAGATCCATGGGAAACCTATAAGGAAATATTCCACATGGATTCGATTCATGAAGGTACTATTGCCAGAATTGATGATAAGGGTGCAACAATCATCCTGCCTTATGGTATTGAAGGCTATTGCCCTGCAAGGCAACTTGCTGCTGAAAATGACAGGAAACTGAATGTTGATGAAGTTCTCAGTTTTAAAGTAATAGAATTAGACAAGCCAAACAGGAAAATCATTCTTTCTCATACATCAATATGGAAAGAAAATATCAGGCAAAAGGAAGATGCAGAAAAATCGGAAAAGAAAAAAGTTGCCGACAAAACCAGAAAAGCGATTACTCAGGTCAAACAGAGTGTCAAAAGATCGACATTTGCAAGTGAACTTGATGTTCTACAGGAATTAAAGGATAAGATGATCGAGGATGAAAAATTCCCCGGGAAAGCTGAACCTGAAGATGAAAAGCCTAAGAAGGTAAAAAAGGCAAAACCTGAAGCACCTGAAGCTGAATAATCATCTCTTTAGATAAAAGTAAAGCCCTGCAGAAATGCGGGGCTTTTTTTTGGGTTATAATCTGAAGAGCAATTGAAATCAGATTTTTACTGTCGTTCCTATCCCCTTCTGGATTGCTTTATCATAAACAAGTTTAGCCGTTGCCACATCTTGTATGGCAAGTCCGTTTGATTTAAACAGGGTAATTATTTTATCTTCGTTTTCTGTCCTTCCTGTTTTTGCGCCCGTTATGATCTCACCAAGTTCGGCAAAGAAATGATCTTCTGTTATCACTCCTTCTTTTAAAGGGATCATAATATCGCCGGCTTCAGAAAAACAAGCCTGCTTGGAATCACCTATAAATCGTGATCTTTTTATAATAGTTGAGTCCAGTTCCCGGGCATTTGGGGTATGGCTTCCAATACCGTTAATATGAGTTCCTTCTTTAACGCTGCTTCCCTCAAATATTGGAACCGAAGAAGATGTTGCAGTAACCAAAATATTTGAAACTTTAAGGAGTTCATCCGGAGAATTTGCTTTTTCAATATTAAGATGGTGTTGAACAGTCATGTCTTTAATAAAAGCCTGAACTGCATCATCAGAAATATCATACACAAAAACCTTATCTAATTTAACAGCTACAGAAACAGCCCAAAGTTGCATCCGGGCCTGAACTCCGGTGCCAAATATTCCCAGTGAATATGATTTCTGCTTACGTGCCAAGTATTTTGTTGCTACCCCACTGACTGCTCCTGTTCTTACTGCCGTCAGATACCCTCCATCCATAATGCATATAACATCGCCGGTTTCAGGATCCTGAAGTAATACCTTTCCAATAGTGGTTGGCATGTTATGTTTTGCAGGGTTATTTTTATAAACAGTTACTACTTTACAAGCCAACGCTTTCATTTCGCGCAGATAAGCAGGCATATATAAAGCTAATCCATCGGGTGGGGTAATGCCAATTCTTAAAGGCAAAACAGCAGTTCCATTTACCAATTCGACAAAGGCTTTCTCAACAACATTCATACAATCCTTCATATCGAGGACTGAAATAACATCTTCCCGGGTTAATATCAATGTCATGATTCAATAATTATAAGGTTAAAATCAGATTGGTTTTGCTTTACAATTATACAAAAAATGATTGTGAATGAAAAGCTCGGTTATAAAATTTCGAATGATTAATCAATGAAAGATTGTATTCTTATCATCAATAATATCAATTATTTAGGTTATTTTTGCACTTCGAATTAAGAATTATTTTATAATTATAATTAAAGATTATCTCATGATGAAAACAGTAATTAAAACAGAAGGTGCTCCTAATCCAATCGGGCCATATAACCAGGCAATATTAACCAATAATACACTTTATATTTCTGGCCAGATTGCAATTGACCCGGCAACCGGAAAACTGATTAGTGGAGATGCAAGGGACCAGACTATTCGTGTTATGAAGAATCTTGAAGCTATATTAATAGCTGCCGGCTTGGATTTTTTAAATGTTGTCAAATCAAGTATCATGGTTACCAATCTGGATCATTTTGCACAGGTAAATGAGGCATATGGCAGTTTTTTCAAAAGTGATCCCCCGGCAAGGGAAACTTTGCAGGCAAGCAAGCTTCCTTTGAATTCAGAAGTAGAAATATCAATGATTGCAGTGAAGTAAAACAATGGATAAAATGTCCAAAAAATAATTTCGATAAATTGCAATTATTTTTTCTATCTTCTTTAGGAATCTGATAAATTTACGTAGGTTTGCGAATAGGCATTAATGCCTTTAAAAAAATTTAAAGTTTTTTTACCATCGAAATAAAAAGAGAATATGGCAAAACGTGGAACAATTGATATCGATGTGGTAATATGCAAGGGGTGTGAACTATGCGTTGTTGCCTGTCCGTTCAATGTCATTGAATTAGCTAAGGAAGTGAATGCCAAAGGTTATCACTTCGCTGTAATGAAGAATGAAGGATGTACAGGATGCGCCAATTGTGGTGTAGTTTGCCCTGATTCAGTTATCACAGTTTATATGCTAAAAGATTAAGAAAACTACCATCTTAAAAGAATTAAAGGATGAAAGAATTAAAGTTAATGAAAGGGAATGAAGCTTTAGCTGAAGCTGCCATCAGATATGGTTGTGATGCTTACTTTGGTTACCCTATCACACCTCAGTCTGAGGTAATGGAATATTTAATGAGGGAGAATCCTGTTACAACAACAGGTATGGTTGTACTACAGGCAGAAAGTGAAGTTGCTGCAATTAACATGCTGTATGGTGCAGGAGGAGCAGGAAAAAGAGTATTGACATCATCATCAAGCCCGGGAATCAGCCTGATGCAGGAAGGACTTTCTTATATTGCAGGAGCTGAGATTCCCTGTTTAGTCGCCAATATCAATCGTGGCGGACCGGGTTTAGGTACCATCCAACCCTCACAGGGTGATTATTTTCAGGCAGTCAAGGGTGGCGGCCATGGAGATTATCATCTGATTGTTCTTGCCCCGTCAAGTGTTCAGGAAATGGCTGATTTCGTTGGAACAGGCCTCGATCTTGCTTTCAAATACCGAATGCCTGTGATGATCTTATCTGATGGAGCCATCGGACAAATGATGGAGAAAGTAGAACTTCAGGCCAGTATCCCACGAAGAACTACAACAGAATCTTGGGCAACTGTAGGGAAGCCGAAGAATCGTGAAAGGAATTATCTTACATCTCTTTATATACAACCCGAAAAAATGTGGGAAATAAATCAGCATCTTTCTGCTAAGTATAAGAAGATAGAGGAAAATGAAACCAGGCTTGAAAAGAAAATGTGCGATGATGCAGATTACCTGATCGTAGCATACGGACTATCAGCAAGAATTTCGCAGAAAGCTGCAAATTTAGCAAGGGAAACAGGTCATAAAGTAGGGGTATTAAGGCCTATTACACTCTGGCCATTTCCACATGCTGAAATTAATAAATTGGCTGATCAGGTAAAAGGTGTACTTGTAATTGAGATGAACATGGGCCAAATGGTTGAAGATGTCAGACTTGCTGTTAATGGCAAGAAACCTGTTGAATTTTTCGGAAAAGCAGGTGGTATGATTCCTTCACCTGATGATGTATTGCATGCACTGGAAAAACTAATTATAGGAGGTTGATTATGAGCGAAATTTTAAATAAAGAGTTGGTTTTTAGTAAAACTACTTGTCTTACCGATACTGAGTTGCATTATTGTCCGGGTTGTGCCCATGGGGTTGTTCACCGGATTTTAATGGAGGCTGTTGAAGAACTTGGGTTACAATCTGAAACTATTGGTGTTGCTCCGGTTGGCTGTTCTGTATTTGCTTATCATTATATGAATATTGATATGCAACAGGCAGCACATGGAAGAGCCACTGCTGTAGCTACAGGAATAAAAAGAGTTATGCCCGAAAAAACCGTATTTACGTATCAGGGAGATGGAGATCTTGCTGCAATCGGTACTGGTGAAACCATTCATGCATGCAATCGTGGCGAGAACTTTCTGATCGTTTTCATAAACAACGGTATTTATGGTATGACAGGTGGACAAATGGCACCAACAACATTACCGGGCATGAAATCTACGACTTCACCGTATGGACGTGATATTAAAACTATGGGTAACCCTTTGAAAATTACCGATATTGTTGCAACACTTGCCGGGACATATTATGTAACCCGTCAATCAGTTCATAAACCTGCTAATGTCAGGAAAGCTAAGAGAGCTTTGATAAAAGCTTTGCAATATCAGAAACTAAACAGGGGTACCTGTTTTGTTGAGGTTGTATCAAATTGTCCTTCCAACTGGAAGATGACACCTGTGCAATCAAATCAATGGTTAGAAGAAAATATGATACCATTCTATCCTCTTGGAGATCTTAAAACTCCGGTTGAAGAAAAATAGAGGTTAAATATCAAAAAGAATAAAACTATGACAGAAGAAATAATTTTTGCAGGATTTGGCGGTCAGGGTGTACTGTCAATGGGACAGGTTTTAGCATATTCAGCAGTAATGCAGGGACAGGAAGTAAGCTGGATGCCATCATACGGGCCGGAAATGAGAGGTGGTACAGCCAACTGTACAGTGATCATCAGTGATGAAATGATCAGTTCACCAATACTAAATCAATTTGATACGGTAGTTGCCCTGAACCAACCTTCAGTTGATAAATTCGAAAATGCTGTAAAACCAGGTGGAACCATGATTTATGACACAAATGGTATCACAAGGCATCCTTCAAGGAAAGATATTAATATTTACAAGATCGATGCAGCAAATGAATCAGCTCGAATGAATAATACCAAAGTAATGAATATGATCGTTCTGGGTGGTTTTTTAAAACTAAAACCAATTATTAAAATGGAAAACATTACAAAAGGATTAAAGAAGGTTTTACCTGAACGATATCATAACCTGGTTCCATTAAATCTGGATGCCATTGAAAAGGGGGCCGAGATAATCCAGAAAGTCTGATTTTATCTATAATTTATATTATATTTAAGCCGGAAAACATCCGGCTTTTTTTATTTTTTAAATTCATTAACAAGCATTTACAAGACTTTTCAACAGGGAGTATAATTCTAAAAGTATTAATTTTGAAATATTTTGTAGTAAATTTACTTTTTATTTAAGTTAGGATTTATAGCTGTCTGGAGAATTAATTGCTTATTTATTGAAACGGGTATTTTTTTAAAACCGTTAAAAAGAAAAATATGAAAAGATTTTATTTATTCATCTGTTTGTGTTTGTCAACTTCATTCCTTTTTGCACAGGTTACAG
>Ga0182027_10016552_pt1 | contig 10064 bp, 9 predicted proteins | sample 712E1DmetaG_FD_121300 | JGI IMG/M metagenome (GOLD analysis project Ga0182027, IMG submission 121300) | Permafrost microbial communities from Stordalen Mire, Sweden - 712E1D metaG (Illumina Assembly) | ecosystem: Environmental > Terrestrial > Soil > Wetlands > Permafrost | place: Sweden... | reverse complement strand
CGTGAGAGGTTCGAGATCTCGCCCCGCACCCAGACATCCTGGAGCGTCATATCGCTCTCGAGCAGGTCGCGGATATATTTGGTGAGCGTCGAAACCGTCCACTGAACCGAGGCGAAAAGCGAAGGCTGCATCAGTTTGAGGATACCCGAATTGAGGGGTTAATGCAACTTGAAATTCGAAGAATTGCAAACCTGCGAGCTTAATTCGTCAAGGCTTGACACTTCCCATAACCGCACTATACTAATGTCCGAACAATCGGAGGAACGCATGGATGTGAAAGGCATGGAGCAACTTCGCAAGCACGTGCCTGACCTGAACACATTGGGCGGCAGGGCACGAGTGGGGCTGTATGTTGTGGGCTGGTTTCTACTGGTCACTTTATATTTCGTCATCACAGATAACATCCCCACCTGGAGCATTGACAGCCAGATCATCATCATCGCACTGGGATTTCTTATATTACGTCTTTTCTTCACTCGCAAGAAAGCTTATCAGGAAAAATATAAAGAACTTGCCTATCGCAACGCCTTCGCTCATTTCGGCATTCCGGGGCTGGCGCTGATCATGTCCGCCGTTGCGCACACGGCATACATGAACGGACCCTTCGTGCCGCGCGGCTGGTGGACAATGGTATGGATCGCATTGGGTTGGCTGGCGTTGATTGTCGGCGTTGGATTATGGGCGCGTGGGATATCGGCTTTCGGCATGGATAACCTGGCCCTGCTGTATGTTTATTTTCCAGAAGAAGGCAAAATCGTTGACGCAAATATTTACAGTGTCCTGCGGCATCCCGTTTACGCGGGGGTATTGCGCGTGATCATTGGATTGGCATTGCTCAATGGTAATGCCAACTCAATCGCCTTCATCCTGTTCGCACCGCTGGGACTGACCGGCTGGATTCGCCTGGTGGAGGAAAAAGAATTGATCGAGCGCTTCGGGCCATCCTATTCGGATTACCGCAAGCGCGTCCCGGCTTTCTGGCCGCGCTTGAGTGATCTAGGTAAATTCTTTGGATTTTTGCTGACGGGAAAATAAGATTACGGAGAAGGATAAGCTGTTTGGGATTGAAGGATTGAGAAATATTATTGACTCGCCTTAAATGATTTAACTCTTCATGGAGGAAGAGATGCGAGATAGACGTTTTGTCACAATCCATCGAGGTGGTCTCCTAAGTAAGGAACAGCATTTCCTATTGATTAATTGGGCACACGCTTGCGTTACTCATGTGTTGCCATATTTCCGGCAACAGAAAATAGACAAAAGATTGAATGACGCTCTAAAAGCAGCCAAGGAATGGGAACGGGGAGAGATTTCTGTTGGTGATGCAAGAAAAGCATCATTGGAGGCAATTGCGGTGGCTAATGAAAACTCGGACCCGGCTTCAATCGCTGTGGCTCGTGCTGTTGGGCATGCTGTGGCTACAGCACATATGGCGGACCATTCATTAAAAGCCGTTGAATATGCTTTGAAAGCAATAAAAATATCAGGGCAATCAATAGATGCAGAACGAAAATGGCAGAATAACCAATTGCCTTTAAGGATCAAGGATTTAATACTGTCAGCTCGCAAACGCTAGCCAAAAATTACTTGTTTTCTTCCAACTGTTTCAATACTTCCAACAACCTCTCCATCCAATCCTCATCTTTTCCAAAGGTGCACCAATAGGCACCCTTGCCGCCGCGCACTTCGGGCGAGAGATCAGGCAGGCGCGGTTCGTCCCTGCCGTTAGGAGCGGAGGGGTAGCGCAATATAATTTGTCCCAACTCCCAACCGATCGAGGCTAGGCCAACCCGCTCCGCACGCACCTTCACGCGCATTTGATAAAAGAGATTCTGAACCATCTCCGGCAATTCGCCAAAACGATCATTGAATTCATTGGCCAAGGCTTCGATCTCGGTCTCATCGCGCAAGTCGGCGATGCGGCGATATAGGCGTAAACGCAAATCCTGGTCGGCGATGTACGCAGCGGGAATGCCAACGGCAAGAGGCAGATCCACGTTGACCGGCATGGAGATGGGAAGGCCGAAAGGTGAAGGCTGAAGACTGAACGCCGAGGCAGTTTTCATTTTATCGCCTGCCAGTGTACGAATCCTCCTGACGGCATCCGCCAGCAAACGCGTATAGAGATGAAAGCCCACAGCCTGAATGTGACCATGTTGGCGAGTGCCGAGCAGTTCGCCCGCCCCGCGGATCTCCAAGTCGCGCATGGCTATCGAATAGCCCGCGCCAAGCTGGGTGTTCTCGGCGATCACCTCCAGCCGCTGCTGGCCTTCGAGAGACGGGGAAAGTTTCCGGTGGCGGAAAAAGTAGGCGTAGGCACGCGCCGCGCCGCGTCCGACACGGCCGCGCAGTTGGTAAAGCTGGGCGAGGCCGAAGGTGTCGGCGCGATCCACGATCAAGGTATTGGCATTTGGAATATCAAGCCCCGATTCGATGATGGTGGTCGAAAGCAAAATATCCGTATCGCCGGCGTTGAAACGATGCATCACGCTAGCCAGTTCATGCTCGTTCATCTGGCCGTGACCGACATCCACCTGCGCTTCCGGCACAAGCTGGTTGAGATGCGCCTTCATGGCATCAATCGTGTTGACGCGGTTATGCACAAAAAAGATCTGCCCGCCGCGTTCGAGCTCGCGCAGGATGGCCTGACGCACCAGTTTGGGCGAATACGGGCCCACATGCGTAACGATGGGCAAGCGCTCCTCGGGTGGTGTGTTGAGCGTGGAAATATCGCGCACGCCGGTCAGCGCCATGTACAGTGTGCGCGGGATGGGCGTGGCGGTCAAGGTCAGGACATCCACTTCGGTGCGCAATTTTTTGAGATGCTCCTTGTGGGTCACGCCGAAGCGCTGTTCCTCATCAATGATGACGAGACCGAGTTCCTTGAACTGGACATCTGATGAAAGCAACCGATGCGTACCGATGACGATATCGATCTCACCCAAGGCAAGTGCAAGCAAAATCTCATCCTGCTCGCGCGGTGAACGAAAACGTGAAAGCATTTCCACCTTGACCGGGAAGGCGGCAAGGCGCTGTAAAAAGGTCTCATAATGCTGTTGGGCCAACACAGTGGTCGGCACCAGCATGGCAACCTGCTTGCCATCCATCACAGCCTTGAAGGCTGCGCGCAAGGCCACTTCGGTTTTCCCATAACCCACATCACCGCACAACAAACGATCCATGGGGCGCGGCGATTCCATATCGCGTTTGATCTCCGCCAGGGCATGCTTTTGATCCTTGGTCTCGATATAGGGAAAGGAATCCTCCAGTTCGGTTTGCCATTGCGTATCGGACTTGAACGAATAGCCGTGCACGATATTACGCCGTGCGTACAAATCGAGCATCTCCTGTGCGACTTCAAGCACGGCTTCCTTCACACGGCCTTTTTTCTCGTGCCACTCCTGCCCGCCCAAACGGTCCAAGGCGGGTTCCACACCCTCCGCACCGACATAACGCGTCAAGCGATCAGCTTGATGCACCGGCACGAACAAAATCCCGCCATCCTCATATTCCACTGCCAGGAATTCGCGGTTAAGTGAATCCAATTCGCGCTGAACCAAACCGACAAATCTCCCAATGCCATGATCAATGTGAACCACATAATCGCCTGACTGCAAATCCGAGTAAACCGTTTCAGGGGTCTCGGCAATTTCGCGCTGTTTGATGCGCGGCTGGGGACGCTCCCAGCCAAAGATTTCAGAGTCAGTGATCAGGTGAGTAGAGAGCAGAGATCCCTCCCGGAGAACAAAGCCTTCGGAGAGCGAGGATTCGATAAACGAGACCACGGGCGATTGACCACTGACGGTCTCCTTCCAAAGTTCTTCAAGCCGTTCAGTTTGACGCGAGACAACGACAGACTGCTCGCCACGTTCCGCCACCGAAGTTAAATACTCAATAAAGGGTTTTAACCGGCCTCCGAATCTTTCATCGTGAGAAAAACTATTCCCCATCCCGCCCTCACCCCCATCCCCTCTCCCAAGATTGGGAGAGCGGCGAAGGGAAGAGGAGGCTTCAGCCACGGTTGAGTAACCCAACTCCAGCAAAGTATGGTCGTGAAGCTCATCCAGCAATTCGGGCCAAGTGATATAAGGGATCGGAAAATCGGGTGAAAGAACGCCTTCATCCAAGCTTTCCTGCCGGAACTTGACCGCCTGTTCCTCAATCTCGGCCACCATGCTTTCCATCACGGATAAATCATCAACCAACACTAGCGTTTTCTGTGGAAGATAATTCAACAGGGAGGCGGACTGCGGATGAAGCAAAGGGATGTGAAATTCGGAGATTTGTGATTCGATATTCGATGAATCGGGTTTCGAGTTATCCAATACCGAATGATCACCCACGAGAAATTCGCGGGCGGGTGTGACAAGAACGGAAGCCAATTTCTCAACCGTTCGCTGGGAGGCAGGATCAAATTGCCGGATGGTTTCAATCTCATCCCCGAAGAAATCCAGACGAATGGGGAGCTTTTCCGCAGGCGGCCACACGTCGAGAATCCCACCGCGCTTGGAAAATTGTCCCGGCTCCAAAACCGTATTGACGCGCTGATAGCCCATCTCGGCCCAGCTTCGCAGAAGCGCTTCAGACTTAACATTTTGAGCAATTGTAAGTTTTTTGCAGGCCTTTAGATAATCACGGCGCGGCATTGTGCGCGTCATCAGCGAGCGCGCCGAGGCAATGATGATCGGCGGCGTTTCGGGCTTCTCAACAAACGGCAAATGATAGGCAGACAGGGCGGTGAGGGTCAGCAAACGTTCGCGGCGAGTGGTCGCCCCCCAGGCAGCCTGCTCATAGAAAAGCGGGTTGGGTTCGGCAAATAAATAGCGCGGCGAGTTGACCCAAAAGCCCAGCTCATCGAACAATGAAAGCGCGTGGTCGGCGCGGTCGGTGACGAGCAGGGTGGGCAGATTTAGATCCTGATGCAGGGCGGCCAAGACAGGCAGGCGCGCGGCGCGCGGCAAACCCAAGCCGGGAAGCTGCCCACCTGCTTGTAGCTGTTTCAGCAGTTGCTGATATTGGGAAAGGGCGCGGATTTTATCGAGGATGAATTGCATTTCAGTTTTTCGATATTCGATACTCGAGATTCGCCAACGATTATCGGTAGGGAACGAATTGCGAATATCTACTTACGAATTACGTTTCCCGAATATCACCATTGAACTTATTCATAGCCTTTTCCAATCCATCGGTTACAAAGGTCAAGACGGCATCCGCGGCGCGGTCAAGGATGGAAGATAATTCCTTCATCTCATCCCTAGGGAAATCCTGCAAAACGTAGGCGGCGGGGTCCATCCTTCCGGGCGGGCGTCCAATGCCCAGGCGCAGACGCGGAATATCCTGCGTGCCCAATTGTTCAATGGTGGAAGCCAGACCTTTCTGACCACCCGGCCCACCGCCGGGCCGCATACGGATGGTGCCAAAGGGCAGATCAAGATCATCATGGGCAATCAGCACATTGGACAAGGACAACTTATAGAAATGGATCAATCCCTGCGCAGATTGGCCCGACAGGTTCATATAGGTTTGCGGCTTGGCGAGGATGAGCTTATGCTCGTTATAAACCGCATCCGTGACAATAGCTTTGGATTGCAATTTCAACCCGCGCGCATTCAAGCGGACGATCAACCGGTCAATCAGCATGAAGCCGAAATTGTGGCGGTTGTCCCGGTATTCGCGGCCAGGGTTGCCGAGGCCGATGAGGAGAAAGGTATCAAGTGTCATGTGACCATCATCAAGAACGTCGTAATCGAATCAGAATGCCAAAGAAAATGAAGAGACCAAGGATGACCAAAGCCCCGCGCTGAACTCCTGCATAAATGTCATTCGTCTGCACTTCAACAGGATTAGGCGGCAAGGCAGTGGGAGTGGAAAATATGGGCGGCGTGGTCACAGTTGGAGATGGGGTAATGAGGGTCGGCGTGGCGGGCTGAGGCGTAAATACCGGCGTGAGGGTGGCAGTCGGTGTGAAAGTCGGAGTAGCCGTTGAAAGCGGAGTCTCGTTTTGCACCTTGACCTTCACCGTTGCAACCTGAAACGTGCCGTCCTGTAATGTGACGCGCAGGCGCAGAATGTAATCACCGTCGCTAATCATCGTTGTATCCCAGGTCGCCAATGCCGAATTCGCGACCGGCTGGGAAAAGGTTTGAATGAGGAACCAGGTTCCGGTCGAGTCGGAGGCGTAGGCGAAATCCAATTCCGCCGAGGCGAAGTTTGGAACGTCCGTCGTGCCGGTTATGGAAATTTGCCCCTGCAGAACCTGGCCGGCACCCGGCGTGGTAATGACCGGTGAAGTCGTTCCTTGAGCTAAAGCAAAAGAAGGAACGAACGTCAATGCAAGAACGGAGGCGAACAACCAGGTAGGCCGCATCAGAACAAGTGGAACCAGTTGGTGTGGGTAACTATTGAAATGGCAATGGCAATGAACAGGATCAACATGATGAAGCCGCAACCACACCCACCGCACGAACAGGAGCGACCAAAACCAAAACGCCTCTGCAGCCATCCGAACACCCGATCGAGAAAGAAGAGTTCGAGCAGGCCAGCCAAACATCCCTGACGATTGCGCATGTCAGCCTCCTTGAAGTGAAATTCTGAACATTGGAGTCTAACATGAAGCGAAAGGATGGTCAAATTTCATTCAGTCAACATTCAACAATCAACGGTCAACTCAAACAATTTTCGGGAAAATGGTTTTATGGTAAACTCAAGCAGATTTACTCACGGAGAAATTTATGGCCAAATCACGTGCTGAACTAATGGTGGAACGCCTGAAATCCATGCAAGCCGCCGCACCCGATATCGAAGCCTCCGCCATTGTCTCGGTGGACGGGTTGATCATGGCCTCGGCGCTCCAGCAGGGGGTGGAAGAAGACCGTGTTTCCGCCATGTCGGCGGCGATGCTAAGTCTCGGAGAGCGGATTTCATCCGAACTGGGACGTAAAGGGCTGGAACAGGTCTACATCAAGGGCAATAAAGGTTCCATTGTGCTAACCTCTGTTGGGCAGGAAGCGGTTCTGACCGCCTTAGCGCGGCAGGATGCGAAATTGGGTATGATCTTCCTCGAGATGCGGCGCGCAGCAGAAGATATCGTCAAGCTGGTAGGATGAAAAAGAAGGCACTCCTTTCATTAAATGAACGCAATCCCCGGTGGGGAGGGCTAAACTGCCCTCCCCACCGCCTTTATATGCAAGCTCGCGTTGCGCAGAGTGAAAGCACTCCGTCTACCACTTCGCCTCGCTCCGCTCGATCAGTGTCCGCTCATGGCGATATTTTATGAAAGGTAACTTATGACCACAAAATACTTATTCTTCACAGGCGGCGTCGTTTCGTCCGTCGGTAAAGGCGTAACCGCCGCGGCAACCGGATTGATCCTAAAGGAACGCGGATTCAAAGTTACGGTGCAAAAGCTCGATCCGTATATCAACGTCGATCCGGGCACGATGAGTCCATACCAACATGGGGAAGTTTTTGTTTTGGATGACGGTGCAGAAACAGACCTGGATCTCGGTCATTATGAGCGATTCATTGACATCCGCCTGACGCGCGTCAGCAACTTCACTAGCGGACAGGTCTACGCAGAGATCATCGGCAAGGAACGGCGCGGAGATTTTCTCGGCGGGACCATCCAGGTGATCCCCCACATCACGAACGAGATCAAGCGCCGGGTCGGGCTGGTTGCGAAGGAAACGGGTGCGGAGGTTGTACTGGTCGAAATCGGCGGCACGGTGGGCGATATCGAATCCCAGCCATTTCTCGAAGCATTAAGACAACTCAGGAATGAAGTCGGACGCGAGAACGTGTTTTTCATCCATGTAACCTGGCTGCCATACATAGGGGCGACGGGTGAACTCAAAACCAAGCCCACCCAACATTCGGTGGCGGCCTTACGCTCAATCGGTATCTCGCCCAATATGATCATTGCGCGTTCGGATTATCCAGTGGAGGACGGCATCTGCGACAAGATCGCCCTGTTCTGCGATGTGGAAAAGCAGGCGGTCATCCCCATGGTGACGAGCGATGTGCTGTATGAAGTGCCTCTACTTTTGGAAAAAGCCGGCGTAGGCGATTACCTGGTGGAGAAGTTGAAGCTGACCGCCACACGCGAAATAGACATGAGGCCATGGCAAAAAATGGTGGACAACGTCCGCAAACCCAAACCTTCGGTAAAGATTGCCGTGGTCGGAAAATATGTCGAATTGAAGGACGCGTATATATCCGTACGCGAGGCGCTGAAACATGCGGCGCTGGCGAATAACGTTGAAGTGGAGATCGGCTGGGTACATTCGGTGGATTTGGAAAAAGACAAGAGTTGGGACATCGTTCAAGGCGCGGACGGAATCGTCGTCCCCGGCGGATTCGGGTCGCGGGGAATCGAAGGCAAGATCATGGCAGCGCGTTATGCCCGCGAAAAGAGAGTCCCTTATCTGGGATTATGCCTTGGGATGCAAACCATGTCCATCGAGTTCGCACGCAATGTTTTGAATCTCGAAGACGCGAATTCATCGGAGTTCGACCGCAGTACCTCCACACCGGTGATTGACCTGATGCTCGACCAAAAATCCATATCCGATATGGGAGGCACGATGCGGCTGGGGTTATATCCGTGCGTGCTCCAGGATGGTACCAAAGCGGCCAAGGCCTACAACATACCGCAGGTGGATGAGCGTCACCGTCATCGCTTTGAATTCAACAATGCGTATCGTGCTGAATTCGAAAAAGCTGGGATGGTATTTTCAGGCCTATCGCCGGATGGAAGGCTGGTGGAGATCGCCGAACTCGCCGATCATCCCTATATGGTCGGAAGCCAGTTCCATCCTGAGTTTTTATCGAGGCCAATGAGGCCGCACCCATTGTTTGTGGGCCTGATGAAAGCCGCGAAGGAGAAAGGGAAGAAGTGATCCGTTAGCAGTAAGACTATAAAAGGTTTGGAGACTTCGGAAGTCGGGAACCATTCTGCACCTCGCGATTGACGGCTGTATAATTGAATTGGGTGCATTAGATCCATGAGATTGTGTGACCCTGGTTGACTTTCAAGATCTTAAAATTCTGGAAGCCTAAAACAAGAGGCAACAATGAGCAGTGAAACAACATCAAATGCAATTGCTCGAAAACCCTACAACTGGCGTCTTTTGGGCATACTGGTGGCCATGGTGCTGGTGAGTGTAATCCTGATTACCCCATACGCCCTATCGCTCCAGAGCGCCACATTGGCGAACCAAAAATTACCAATACCTTTGACTATCCTTATTCCAATCCAATGGCTACAGACAACCATTCTCTATGGAATTTTGGCCGCCACCGGGTTATTCATCGCCAACCGCATCGGGCTTGGACTGCCGTTCATCGAGAGCTGGCTGGCAGGCAAACCCGATTGGGCACAGGTGCGGAAGTTTGCATTGCCCGCGATCATTGCCGGTGTGGCTGCGGCAATCGTGATCATCATCCTGGATGCTGGCATATTCAGCCCTCAGTTAGTTTTGGACCTTCAACACTTGGGGTTAAAAATGCCAGCGGCTGCATCGGGCGCGACTCCTGCCTGGGAAGGTTTCCTGGCGTCTTTTTATGGCGGCACAACCGAGGAAATCCTGCTAAGACTGTTCGCGCTCTCGCTTTTTGCATGGATCGGGCGATTTGTGAACCGCGCTCCCGATGGCCATCCAGGAGAAGCTGCACTGTGGGCCGCGAATATCCTGGCCGCCATTTTGTTCGGCCTAGGTCATTTGCCTGCCACGGCCACAGCCGGTCTGCCCATGGACGCGCTGGTGATCACGCGGGCGGTTGTGCTTAACGGCCTGGCAGGACTCGTATTTGGCTGGTTTTATTGGAAGCATGGACTGGAGGCCGCGATGCTTTCCCACTTCAGCAGTGACATCGTTTTGCATGTGATCCTGCCGTTGTTGACGGGACATTAAGACAAAAAAGACCCACCCCGAATTTAATCTATAAGAACCTATCTCTAAACCTAAGATTTGGGCAGTAAAATAGAGGAATGGACAAAACGAAGAAAACACGATATGCAGATGTAGCGAGTTGGGAACTGTCGGATAGCATGTGGGAACGGATTG
>Ga0182027_10016551_pt1 | contig 10064 bp, 6 predicted proteins | sample 712E1DmetaG_FD_121300 | JGI IMG/M metagenome (GOLD analysis project Ga0182027, IMG submission 121300) | Permafrost microbial communities from Stordalen Mire, Sweden - 712E1D metaG (Illumina Assembly) | ecosystem: Environmental > Terrestrial > Soil > Wetlands > Permafrost | place: Sweden... | reverse complement strand
GTTGCTCCGGGTATGGCATTGTTCCAGCTTATTGTGACTGTGTCATTCGCATTCGGGTCGGACGTCGAAAATGTGAACGATACCGGTGATCCCGCACATGTACTCTTGGATCTTACATTGTTTGGTGTCGTTAATGCCGGTGGATTATTGCCTGTACAGGTTATTACCATGATCTGCATATCTCGGTGTATTTCTGCTATCTTTACTCCGTTGCGGAATTCATTTACCTGTACAACCATGACGGTTACCTCTGCCTTCATCGGTCTGAACTGGATATCACCCGTTTGGGGGTCGAGGTGCAGTCCTCGTGGATATGGTAAGGTTGCCGTAGGAAATCCCCAGAAATAAATCGCTTTATCATAGTCATATTGTCCAACGTAGGTTATATAGTTACCAGGTCCGCCCAAGGGATGGCCCCACTCATAGGTTAATGAGTCGGCCAAACCTCCTGTAGCGTTTACGTCGATATCCTGTACTCCATGATTAAAGGTAAAGTCTTCTCCTACACATAATATTGCTATTGGAGGGTTGGTGAATGTTGGTGAATTATCGCACGGGTTTTGGCAACGGTTTAACGAAGCTTCAATATATAAATCAGAACCTCCTGCACTTGTTATTGTTGTGATGGCAGCATTTCTGGCATTCTGGTCCCATGACATAGTTATGTTGCAACAACTACCAGCTCCATTCAGATGAACAAGTACATTCATTGTGTACCTGTGAATACCAAATGGGAATGAACAACTTAAGCTCTGACACCTGGTACAGGATGTGTTACATACTGGTGTTATATCGACCGGCGTACCAGGGGTAGCATTCACAGAAGTTATGGATGCTCCTGAAGTTGCACATTTAAAGTTAATTGGAGAAGTACCAAGCGTAATACCATTACAGTCTCTGTATACAACTAATTTAATTAAAAAGCTGTCTTGTCCGACACAGGTCCAGGTTAAGTCTGATCCCATCAGGTGGGAGGCTCTTGCCTTGTTGATACTTATCAGAGACAAAAGTACTAATACTAATAAACCCAACTTTTTCATAGTTTTATCCTTTTAAGCGTTGCAAAATTACAAATTTATTTGCTTTTATAAATCTATTGATACATAAAAATTAAAAAAGGTTGCATGATATTTATTTTTTTTTAAAGCTCCAAATAAAACAATTAACAAATAGACATAAATCAATGTATATCTATATATTATAGAATAATTTTGTGGAAAAAAGTTGATATTTTTTTTGATTTAATTTAAAAAAGGAATTATCTGATAAGCGATATGATCCCTTTAAACTTATAGACCGTTTGATCAAGGCTCGTTACCGTAATAAAATAGACATATGAACCTAATTGAGCGGGTTTCCCTTTATTCAGAATCAGGCCATTCCATCCATGTAATTGATAATTATCAGAAGTATAAACAAGATTCCCTGTCATGTCGTAAATAGCCAGATTGAATTTATCAATTGCATTTGCCTTTATCTTAAAAATTTCATTTTCTTCAGGGCCCTTATTATCCGGTGTAAAAGCATTTGGAATAAAAACCTGAATATCATCTAAGATATAAATATCTTTTGTGGTGCTATCCTTACAACCGTATTGATTATAAACAACCAATGTAACCTTGTATTGACCAGTATCAAAATATTTATATTCTGGATTAGGAATATTTGAGCGGCCTCCATCATTCTGATTCTTATAATCGCCAAAGTTCCATAAAAACAGAATGTTATCAGTTAACGGGGAAGATGTATTATTAAATCTGATAGTTGGTATTGACATGAGAGTTTTACCCGGATCAGGAATAAAATCAGCTTTAGTTACAACATTTGCGAAAATCATATCTTTTTTTAATAACTCCGTAGCACAGCCATGAGAAGAAATCGCTTGTAGTTTGACTGAATAATTGCCAGGATAAATATATTCATGTTCTGGGTTTAATGTATCAGAAATTTTCTGATCACCAAAATCCCAAATATATCTTACAATAGTATCATCAATAATCTTAGAGATATTTAAAAATGAAACTGATAGTGGTACACAACCGTTAGAAGATGAGATAGCGAAATCCGGCTCAGGTAATGAATAGAACCGAATATTTATAGAATCTAAACTATTCGGACATTCTGAATTTTCGAAAACAGCTGACAATTTAATAGTTAATAATCGGTTGTTAAGATCATTCTGTCCTGGCTGATAACTAATTAATTTTTCATTATTATTCTTTATTAAAACGCCATCAGATCCGTGAGTTGAAATTGCCCAATTGAGTTTGCACTCAGAAAAATATTGTGCCTGAAATATGAGAGGGTTTTTATCGTAACATAACACCGTATCCTGAAGAGATTCAATTTTTAAAAAGGGTGAAGGTTTAACAGTAATTACTTTTGTTTCAGTTGATTTACATCCATTCTGATCAATAATCTGATAAATTAAAGAAAATGCTTTTTCTTCCTGTATTTGAATATTGGTATTAAAAAACTCATTATCAACGATATTTTCTCCTAACCACATCCCTGATCGGGGATTGCCAATCAAACGGATTAAACCTTGATTACTGCAAACATTTGTATCATTCCCTGCTGATATTTTGGTTTTTGGCAATACGTTTATTGAGATTTCAACATATTCCTTACATTGCTCATTCAGGTATTCACATTTCAAATTATTAATACCTTCAGCAGCAAGATTCGGGAAAAATTTACCTGAATTTACTCCACTACCGGTCCAGATACCCTTCCTGATCAATTGTAAATTTATAGGTTCTGAAAAAAAACATACGGTAGTATCAAAAATAAAAGCTTTCTTTTCATTTCGAATCACCGTGATTTTTAGTGAGTCAGAATTATAGCATTTATTGCTATCAAAATAAGAGTATACGAGTTTATATAATGATAATTTTTCAATTGTATCAATACCTGGATCAAAGCACCACTTATTATTATATTTCTTTAAACCTTTTCCTGTCCAAAATCCATTATCAGGATGACCATTTAATAAGTAGATCCCTTGATCAATACATATTTTTTGATCTTCTCCTGCTTTAACATCCGGTATCTTATTGATGTTTATTGGTAAAGAATCTAACCCGTAACATTTGCTTAAAGAATCAGTATATTGATAATAAAGCACGTTGTAACCAATATTTGATAGTATCGGTACAAAACGATTATTATTGATAAAACCGGTTGACCTTGAATTCCATTCACCACCTTTAGGTTTGATTACACATGAGTCCAGCAATATCGCATTTTGGTTTTGACATATTGATCCGACAGTTTTTAATAATATCTCCGGTCGTTTTCCAACTTCGACTTTTACAAAACCAGTATCTTTACAAATAATATTATTTAATTTCTGAGTAAAGATGACTTTATATTCAGAAGAAATATGTGGTTTTACATAAAGTTTAGCCGAATTACCTATGAAAATTGTATCCAAATACCATTGATAGGATATTAATGAGTCAATTTTCTTATTTTCGAGTAATGCAAACTCACCTTCACATATTTTTATACCTTTTAGTGTTTTTTCAATCTCCTGATTATCTAGAAGTTCAAAGGAATCAAATATTTCGCAACCCAGTTGATTTTTTATTTTCAGATAGTACTCTCCATCGATTGCTGTGTATAAAACTGAATCCTCAGATAATAGTTTATTATAATGGTCATACCATTGAAAATCAATCTCATGTAATTGAGAAAATTTATTTCCGGGTGATATTGCAGCAATTCTACCATAACATTTATAGATAATATCATTAAAGTCTATTGAAGGCAACTTAATGCAAGTAATATATATACTATCATTAAAGTGACAATTCAATGAATCTGTCACCACCAACCTAACTATGGTATCCTTTGTAACAATAAAATTTAATTTCGACAAGGTATCAGTTATAGAATTATTCCATCTATAGTGAACTTTCCCGATCTGGTTGTATAGTGTCGGTGAAATTGTAATTGAATCGCCAAAGCAGGTTTCTTTATTTTGACCCAAATCACAATATAATCGTTGTTCTGTATAAATAGTGCCTTGATAAATTCGGGAACAATGATGTGATTGAAAATCGGCTGTAAGGTTTAATATATATCCATAATTCTGCGATCCTTTTAACTGAATGTCATGTGGGCCTGCACCATATAAACTCAGGTTATTGATATTCCATATGTAGACTGGATTAAAACCACTTAAACGAGTAGCAATTAGTCGATATTGCGAACAGAACTCATTAGTAATGCCAACTTGTGCCTTGGGTAATGGAAGAACTTTTACCTGATATGATTTTATATAGGTTGCATTTATGGGGGTTGCATCATCTTTGGCTGTTATAGTAAAATTATAAGGGGCTTCTCTAACATTATTTTCTTTAGGAACCCATACAAAATTACCGACTGGCCTTTTAGTCTGACAATTATTTGCAGTCCATCTGGCATCATGAATAGTTGAATCAAACGATATTTTTACGGTATCATTAAAGTTTGGATCCTGTGTTCGGATATCAAAACTTACTGTATCACCGGCACAAACTTCTTTATAAAACGGCCCTGATAAACTAGGAGGGCTATTATTTGGACAGTTAATTACAATTATTTGAATATCTCTTCTAATATCACCAATAAGTGTATCATTCCGGTATTCTTTAACTAAAATTGACATCACTGTTTGCTGCAATGTTGTAGGAGTGAACATAAGATCTCCATTATATCTGTCTAAGTGTATACCAAGACCCGCAGGTGAAAATGGTAAGGCTGCATTTGGCCATCCTTTAAACATTATTGGTTTTTCATATGTATATGGTGACAACCATGGAGTAGGTTCATTAAGATTATACATTGGAGGTATAAATTCATATGCCAGTGAATCGGTCTGGTTACCTAAAACATTTGTATCACCATCGGTTGCTCCCATATTATATACAAAAGGTTGATTAATACAAAGGATAGGTAAGGGTGTATTATTAAATACGGGAGAATTATCTTTAAAGGGCAAACATCTGTTCAATTTCGCTTCAATATAAAATGGATATCCGGCTGCTCCTGTTGTAATAGATGTATTTCTGTTATAATCCTGATGGCTGATTGTTAATTCACAACAATTTAGAGAACCGGAAAGAATTATCGTTCCGGTGTAGACATATTTTTCGATTCCATAAGGAAAAGAACTATTACTGTTAGTACATCTGTTATCTTTAATTGAACCGGTTGTACAATTACTAATATGTTGTGCAGATCCAGGTGTTATATCAACCGGGGCTGAAGAATAAAAGTTGTAGGATCCTATATAAGCACCTGTACTAAAACATCTTATCATGATTGTAGCAGGTGACATGGTAGTCCCGTTACAATCACGATATTTTGTTAACGTAACGATAAATGTATCCTGCCCTAAGGTTCTCCAAGTTATTTCTCCACCCATTAAATGAGTAGCTGATAGCCTGGAAGTTCCCCAAGTCAAAAATAATATCAATAAGATTATTCCCCAAAAATAACGCAATGCTCTATAAATTAATTACTTAAAGTTACAACAATAAATCCAAACATACTTATTCTTTATTAATGATACATTTTTATTCAAAAAGGTTGCATGGGAATATATTTTTTTTCAACAATCAATCGTATAGGCCAGCATGTACTCAGGAACAAATTCTTCATAACAGACCTCAAACTCTTTGTGATAGTTATCTTTAGTGATTTCCGCAATCACTTTTCCAATTGAAGATAAATCAAAACTTTTTATCTTAATATTTTCTTTGAAAGCAAGTTCCTTTTTACCATATAACTTATATAAACACTCCTTAATACACCAAAACAGATATAGTTGGCTTTTATAATTATTTATATCAAGCTTGTTTAACTCTTGAACTGAAAGGAATTTGGGTGCAATTGACTTTAAGTCTTTTTTTATTTTTTCAATATCAATCCCAACTTTGGATTTACTTATAATTACGCCTGCATAATCGTAAGAATGGGTTATTGATAATTCAAAATCAAAATCAGGTAAGTAAGGCTTCCCGAATTCATCTTCTATGACTTCTATGAAACCACTTGTTTCTAAAAGATCTCTCAGCATAACCCTTCCGGCAAGCCAATGTAAGTTTCTTTTCCCTTTTTTCAGGTTAGAAAAGAAGTTCAATTCTTGCTTATTAAGAATTAACTTAGATTGTAATTCGTCAATTGATTCCTCTACTTTCCAAATTCCCAACCTGGTAACCTTGTCGAGATTCTTTATATAAAGCAGAGGCATTATTAAATCATATTTTAAAAAGCAAATTTAGTATGCTTTTCAGCAAAATAATCTAATTTCGAACTCACAAATTAATCTAAAAACCTACATCAAATTTATTATTTATGGAAAAAATATTAGTAATCGGTTCTGCCGGACAGATAGGCTCAGAATTGGTAATGGCATTAAGAGAAGTTTATGGCAGTAACAATGTTATAGCCGGAATAAACAAAACACCAGCTGCACCGGATGTGATGGCAAGTGGTCCTTCAGAAAGGGTTAATGTAATGGATAAAATACAGATAGGCGGTATAGTTGAAAAATACAGTATAACGCAAATTTATCATCTTGCAGCAGTATTATCAGCCATTTGCGAAACTAAACCATTGGAAGCATGGCAAATGAATATGGATAGTCTTTTTAATGTACTTGAACTAGCCAGGGAAAAGAAACTTCACAAAGTATTCTGGCCAAGTTCAATCGGGGCATTTGGACCGACCACACCTACCGATAATACACCACAGGTTACAATTATGGAACCGAGTACTGTATATGGAATTAGTAAATTAGCCGGAGAAAGATGGGTTGAGTATTATTGGAACAAATATAAAGTTGATACCAGAGGGCTCAGATATCCGGGATTACTCAGTTACAAAACTGAACCAGGTGGTGGAACAACTGACTATGCTGTAGAAATATTTTATAAAGCCATAGAAGAAGGGAAATATGAGTGTTTTCTCGGCCCTGATACCAGGTTACCAATGATGTTTATGCCGGATGCTTTAAAAGCAACCATCGATCTGATGGAAGCTCCTGCCGAAAAGATATCAGTTCGTTCAAACTATAATGTAGGTGCTATGACTCTCGATCCAAAAAATCTGGCTATCGAAATTAAAAAACGTATCCCTGAATTTACAATTACTTACAAACCTGATTTCCGTCAGGCTATAGCCGATTCATGGCCGGCCAGTATTGATGATTCAGTAGCAAGAAAGGATTGGGGATGGAAACCGGAATACGATACTTCAAAAATGACTGATATTATGCTTTCCGAGATCAGAAAAAAATTGACTAAATAATCCTTTATTCTCTTCAGACAAAAGCATTGGTATGAATAATATCAATGCTTTTTTAATGATAAATAATATCAGTAATTCGAAACTTTTCTCAATAAATCTAATTTAACTATCTTTGCATTAAATAAGTTATATTGGATTATAAGGCTAAAATTGGATGAAAGCTACCAACCTCAGGGAAAACGTTTTAAATAAAATACGAGCTGCAGCTAAAACTAACAAACAGAAGTTTGAAATTGATGAGCCTGACTTTAAAAGTCATGTCTTTAACATGTCGGATGAATCATTGCCAGAGATGTTTGCAAAAGAGTTTAATAAAAACTATGGTAAATTTATCTATTGCAGAAATGATAAGGATTTCATCCAACAATACAGTCAACTTGTTGAAGCTAACAGGTGGGAAAGTATTTTTTGTACGGAGGAATCGTTATTTGGTTTGCTTGATGCAACGAATATAAATTACAATAAGAAACTCCAGAACCTGACTTCAGCCGAAGTCGGAATAACTACCTGTGAAGCAATCATAGCCAGAACCGGCAGCATTATAGTATCATCAGGAAATCATAATACCCGGTCACTTTCAGTTTTTCCACCCGTTCATATCGTTGTGGCACATTTCGATCATTTATTTTTTGATTTGGATAATGCTTTTAAATTCCTCAGGGAGAAGTATGTAAACCGTTTCCCTTCAATGATCTCGATTATTTCGGGACCCAGCAGGACTGCAGATATTGAAAAAACATTAGTCCTTGGAGCACATGGGCCTAAAAGCATCTACTGTTTTTTAATAAATGAAAAATAAACCAGATAAAATATATTTCGCATCTGATTTTCATCTTGGAGCGCCAAATCATGCAATTTCATTTAAAAGGGAAGAAATCATTGTTAATTGGTTAAATCAAGTTTCAACCGATGCTACTGAGATTATTTTGTTAGGAGATATCTTTGATTTCTGGTTTGAATATAAAACAGTAATCCCAAAAGGATTTTCGAGATTATTAGGCACACTTGCTTCTATTTCAGATAAAGGTATAAAGCTCCATATTTTTACAGGGAACCATGATTTGTGGATGAAAGATTATTTGAGCAAAGAATTGAATGCAATTATTTACAAGAAACCTGTAAAAATGGATTTTGGCAATAAAAAATTTTACTTAGCACATGGAGATGGACTGGGCCCCGGAGATTATGGTTATAAGTTTATCAATCAAATTTTCAAAAGTCATTCTTGCCAGTGGTTATTCCGCTGGTTACATCCCGATATCGGTATTTCATTTGCAAATTTCTGCTCAAAACTTAGCAGGTCGACCGTAAGCAAATATGCTGATACTTTTCTTGGAGAAAATGAATGGCTGGTGATTCACTCAAGAAAGATCCTGTCGGATGATAATGATATTGATTATCTGATATATGGTCATCGGCATTATCCTATTGTTTATGATCTTAACGAAAAAAGTAAGTACATAAACCTGGGAGACATGATCACTCATTTTTCATATGCCGTTTTTGATGGGACTGATTTGTCAGTTCATTCTATCAATACCTGAATCATCAAATAAAATTATTCGAAGATTTTTGTAACTTTGCAGACCGGCAAAAAACCGTTTTTTATTTAATAATTGAATATAAAGATACATTATGAGTCTTTTGAATAAGCTTGAGGCAATCAAAAAGCGATGGGATGAAATAGCCAGGGAGCTTATGGAACCTGATATTGTCAACGACATGAAAAAATATACCCGTCAAAACAAAGAATATAGTGAGTTATCAGAAATTGTTGAGATTTATAATGAATATACTAATTTACTGAGTAACATTAATACCAATAAAGTTATTATAGATAAAGATAAAGATCCTGAATTCCGCGAACTGGCAAAACAAGAGCTGGATCAGTTGCTTGCTGAGAAAGAAGTAATGGAAGAAAATATCAAACTACTTCTTGTACCTCCTGATCCAACCGACGGGAAGAACTGTATTGTAGAGTTAAGAGCCGGTACAGGTGGTGATGAAGCCAGCATTTTTGCTGGCGACCTATATAAGATGTACGAGAAGTTTGCCGAAATGAACAGATGGAAACTGGAAATAATTGATTTTAGTCCGGGTACAAATGGCGGATTTAAGGAAATTATCTTTAATTTATCCGGAAAGAAAGTTTACGGAATCATGAAATATGAATCGGGCGTTCATCGTGTACAAAGAATACCTGTAACCGAAACCCAGGGAAGAATCCATACCTCAGCTGCAACCGTAGTTGTATTACCTGAGGCTGAAGAAATTGACATAGATCTAAAGGAATCAGATATCAGAAAAGATATTTTCTGCTCTTCCGGACCAGGTGGGCAGTCAGTTAATACAACTTATTCTGCTATTAGATTAACACATATCCCTACAGGTATTGTTGCTACCTGCCAGGATGAAAAATCTCAGCTAAAAAATTATGCTCAGGCTTTGAAAGTGTTAAGATCGAGAATTTATGAGATAGAACATCAGAAATATCTTGACGATGTAGCTTCCAAAAGGAAAACAATGGTTTCAACCGGAGATCGCTCGGCTAAGATCAGAACTTACAATTATCCTCAGGGTCGCGTAACAGATCATAGGATTGGAATGTCGATTTATAATCTACCAAATTTTATGAATGGAGATATTAATGAGATGATAAATGCCCTTCAGGTTGCTGAGAATTCAGAAAAGCTCAAGGAAGGTTCTTTCTTTACAGAGGAATAATTTATTGATTCTTATTATTTGAATCATTAAATAGGAATTGT
>Ga0182027_10016548_pt1 | contig 10065 bp, 4 predicted proteins | sample 712E1DmetaG_FD_121300 | JGI IMG/M metagenome (GOLD analysis project Ga0182027, IMG submission 121300) | Permafrost microbial communities from Stordalen Mire, Sweden - 712E1D metaG (Illumina Assembly) | ecosystem: Environmental > Terrestrial > Soil > Wetlands > Permafrost | place: Sweden... | reverse complement strand
TTTCTTTTCTAAAAAAGCCTGCACTGCCACTTCGTTGGCAGCATTCATAATGGCGGGAGCGGTTCCGCCCAAGGCCATTGCGTCGTACGCCAATTGCAGGCATGGGAATTTTTTGCGGTCCGGTGCAAAGAATGTCATTGACTGCAACTTTGGAAAATCCACGTGACTTCCGTTCATCGGACATCGTTCAGGATATGTTAATGCGTATTGAATCGGAAGTTTCATGTCTGGCATGCCAAGCTGCGCTTTTATGGAACCGTCTACGAACTCTACCATCGAATGAATAATAGATTGCGGATGAATCACAACATCAATACGTTCTGTTGGTAGGCCGAATAGCCAGCGTGCTTCAATCACTTCCAGACCCTTGTTCATCAAGGTGGCTGAGTCGATTGTAATCTTATTTCCCATTTTCCAATTAGGGTGATTCAGCGCTTGTTCAACGGTAATAGATGCGAATGCATCTTCAGGCGTGTTCAGTAGCGGTCCACCGGATGCTGTAAGGATAATCCTACTCGCACTATTCCAATCTTCGCCGACAAGACATTGCAAAATAGCACTGTGCTCACTATCAATCGGAACTAAATGAACACTATATTCCTTTACTAACGAAGTAACAAGTTCTCCGGCAACAACAAGTGTTTCTTTGTTCGCAAGAGCAATGTGTTTTCGATGTTTGATTGCCTCGACGGTCGGTTTCAATCCGGCAAACCCGACAATTGAATTGATGACGAGATCGACATCATCCCGGCGAACAACTTCCAGCAATCCTTCTCGTCCGGTAAGTACTTCCACCGAATCACCAAACATTGACTGCAACGCCGCAGCTTTGGTTTCGTCTAATACTACAACACCGTGTGGGTGAAAATGCTCGATCTGGTTTTGCAGTAGTTCGATGTTGGTATTAGTTGTAAGGTAGGTAATACTGAATCTGTCTTTAAGATTATGAATAACCGAAAGGCAGTTCCGGCCAATAGAGCCGGTCGAACCAAGGATAGCAATATGCTTTGGATTCTGACTCATACTGTATTATCAAGGTAATCAAATTCGCAAGGCATGTCAAGGAAGGCAATCTTCACAATTCGTCATCGCAAATCGAAATTGCTTTTTGTATATTGACGCAAAGATTAATTCATAATCATAAATTATTAATGAAAAAATGATAAAGGTATTTGGACATAAAGCGCTCTTGTTCATTTTAAACTTTACACTTTGTACTTTTACTCTTGCCCAAGATACTGATAAGCTTGCAAAACTTCGTCTGGCACAGGGATTTGAAGAAGCTGGTGAGTGGGAACGTGCAGCAGCTCTCTACGAAGATCTCAGCACCTTAGAGCCGAATAATTTTTTATTCCTCGATGGACTTCAGCGTAGTTACACGCAAATCAAAGAGTATGGCAAAGCTATCAACGTTATTCGCCGATGGCTGATTTTTCAACCGCAAGATATGAATAAGATGACTACACTCGGCGGACTCTATTATGATTCTGGCAACGAAGTAGCTGCCGACTCTGTTTGGAAATCAGTCATTGCCACTAATCCGCATAATTTACAAATTTACCGCGTTGTCGCCAATGAAATGTTGCAGCATCGGATGTACGACCAATGTATCCGCATTTATCTTGCGGGGCGTTCGATGACCAAGAGCGACGCAACGTTTGCAGATGAATTAGGAAATCTTTACGCTGCGCTTCAGCAGTACGCATCTGCATCAAAAGAATATCTCCGTCTCATCAACACAGCGCCGGAACAATTGTCTTTTGTTCAATTGCGTCTCAGTGCATTTACTACAAAACCGGAAGGCATCAGCGCCGCATCTAAGACCGTTAAGGATGAAATAAGAAACTCACCGGACAATATCGCACTGCATCGATTGTATACGTGGCTATTATCAGAGGAACGACGCTACGATGAAGCGTTAGAGCAATATCGCATCATCGATCGTCTCTCTAATGCGAACGGTAACGAACTCTACAACTTCGCCCAGAGGCTTCAGCAAGAACGCGCATACAAAACCTCTGCGGAAGCATTTAAAGAAATTATCAATGAACATAAAAATTTGCCTCTTCTCCCATATGCACATTTTGGATATGCAAGAGCACTTGAGGAACTGATTGCTCAGACGGATTCGGTGGTATTGTCATCAGAATCGCAGCCAACGTACAATAAACCAATTCAATTGTACGAATCGCTCGTCGCCGAATATGCGAATCCAGATCTCACTGCTCAATCATTGTATCGTATTGGCGTTATAAAATTTGACAAACTTTTCGACCTCGATGGTGCTCTTAATGCATTCAACCGAATGAATAACGTACCGTCAACATCAAATATTTCCAATGATGCTGTGCTAAAGATAGGTGATATACAGATCGCGCGGAACGATCTTGCCGAAGCACGGAAAGAATATAACCGGCTTAGCAAGATTTCGCCAGCGATGTATCAAGATCAAGCGGCATTCAAATTAGCGGAATTAAATTACTTCGAAGCGAAATTCGATTCAGCGCTATCAATTCTGAAATGGTTTAATACGAATCTCAATACAGACTTGACGAACGATGCGTTGCATCTGCAATTCTTTATTCAGGAAAACAATACTTCTGCACCTCAGGCATTAACGGAATTTGCCAAAGCTGACTTGCTGATACGTCAGCATAAATACTCAGAGTCACTTGTGCAGTTTCAAGATATTGCCAAACATTATTCAACAGCCTTGTTGATGGATGACGCGATGATGAAGATTGGTGAACTGTATCTTTTATTAAAACATCCCAACGAAGCAATTGCGGCATTCCACTTTATTGCCGACTCGATTCAGTTGAGCATTCTCAAAGACCGGGCACAGTTTAGAATTGCAGAAATTTATCAAACGATATTAAACAAGAAGACACAAGCGATTGAAGCGTACGAGAAACTGCTGGCACAATTTCCGAATTCTCTTTATGCGGAAGAATCTAGGAAGCGCATACGGTTATTGAGGGGAGATAATCTGTAATATCTGAAAGACTTGTAGGGACATTCAATTTTTGCCGCCAATCTTTATGGCAGGAAACGTCCCTACATTGTTATTTCAATTATTACGCATGTTCAGTTTCTTTCTTTTTCTTCTTCGCTTCACCGTTTGATTTCCATACAAACAGTCCGCGCTTCTCATATGTCGTGTGTAGAAGATGATGGGAAATATGTCCCAGCGGCTCCTTTAAGAATTCTTTATATAATGCCACAACTTCCGGGTTTTCATGTGATTTACGAATCAGTTTATGAGCATCTTCTGCATAAATGGATTCTGCGCGTTTCTTTCTTATATCCCATGTAGTAGGAATCGGCTGGCCGCCACCGCCAAGGCATCCACCCGGACATGTCATCACTTCAATGAATGCATACGGCGATTCACCTTTTTCTATTTGCTCTAAAAGCTTCCGCGCATTGCCCAAGGTGTGTGCGACGGCTACTTTTACTTTTGTGCCGTTCATATCAATTTCCGCTTCTTTTATTCCTTCCATTCCACGGACAGAGGTCAAATTGATATTCGCGAGCGGCTTTCCTGTTACGACTTCATATACTGTTCGTAAGGCAGCTTCCATAACTCCTCCAGTCGCACCGAAGATCACTGCTGCACCGGTGGATTCGCCGATCGGACTGTCAAATTCCTCAGCAGGAAGTCCCGAAAATTGAATGCCGGATTCTTTGAACATCCGAGCAAGCTCTCTTGTCGTCAAGACATAGTCGACATCATAGAACGCGTCATCATTAGACCATCCTTTTTTATCTTTCCAATGCTCGAACGCACTCATCATCTCGGGGCGCTTTGCTTCATATTTCTTCGCTGTGCATGGCATAATTGAAACGACGACCATCTTCCGCGGATCGATTCCCATTTTTGCTGCATAATATGTTTTCGCTACTGATCCGAACATCTGCTGCGGTGATTTGCATGTGGAAAGATAATCAAGGGAATTCGGAAAGAAATGTTCTGCAAACTTGATCCATCCCGGAGAACATGAGGTAATCATTGGCAGAGTACCTTTATTCGAAAGACGTTTAAGTAATTCATGCCCTTCTTCCATAATGGTAAGATCGGCAGCAAACTGCGTATCGAAGACTTTATTGAAGCCGAGTCTGCGTAAACCGGCGACCATCTGGCCTGTCACAAGAGCACCGGAATTCATTCCCATTGCTTCACCGATACCGACACGAATTGCGGGAGCAGTTTGCACGACAACAACTTTATCCGGATTCATGATATCTTCAAACACTTCATCTGTGTCATCCCGTTCAACAATAGCTCCGGTGGGACAAACTAACGCACACTGTCCGCAATTAGTACAGGCAACATTCCCAAGCCCTTTTTCCATATAAGTTGAAATCTTCGTTCTGATACCGCGCCCAGAAAGACCGATCGCATATACTGTTTGAACATTGCCGCAGACGGCAATACATCTGCCGCACAGGATGCACTTGTTCGGATCTCTGATGATGGAGGGTGAGGTCTCATCACAGAGTTGTTCTTTTTTGGTTCGGATAAATCGATCTTCTTTCACACCCAAATCAGAAGCGATCGCTTGCAATTCGCAATTCTGATTGCGCAAACATGAAAGACAATCTTTTGGGTGATTGGCAAGGATCAATTCGACGTTCGTTTTTCTTGCATCACGGATGCGCGCTGAGTTTGTCATAATCTCTGTTCCTTCATGCACACAAGCAGTACAGGAGCGAACAAGCGACCGTGCACCTTTCACTTCAACAACGCAAACTCCGCATGAAGAATTTCTAGAAACATCTTCGAGATAACAGAGTGTCGGTATTTCAATTCCAGCGCGTTTACAGGCATCGGGGATTGTTATACCATCGGGAGCCTGATAATCGTTACCGTTAATTTTAATATTGATCATCTTCGTTTCCATGGTATCCTCTCAATTATCCTGTTCTTCGTGGCATTTGACATCACATCGCAGACAGCGAGCCGCTTCCTGCAATGCTTCTTCTCCGGAATATCCGGCGAGAACTTCCTGGAAACTTGAAATTCGTTCCTTGATAGGAAGTTTTTTCGGATTGATTTTTTTGCCGCCTTCGGGTTCAGGAATCACTTCATCTTTATATTTGAAATCCCTGAATAACCGATGAAATCGTTTCTCCTTCATCAAATCAATATCGATTGCTTCTGCTGCTTGGCGGGCAAGTCCCATGGCTTCAGATACCGTTGCCGGACCGGTCACCGCATCGCCGCCAGCATAGACCTTCGGCAAGTTGGTACGGCAGTTTGGCTGCTGTACCTTAATCGAGCCGTTCTTCCGGAGTTCCAGGCCGATTTCCTTTGCGGGTTCAAATTCAACTTTCTCACCAACGGAAAGAATAATCGTGTTACATTCCAGAATTGCCGTCTCACCAGTTTCTATAGGTTTCTTTCTTCCGGTATTATCGAAGCCGTCAAATCTCATTTTGTGAATTTCAAGACCTGTCACTCTTCCTTTTATATCACCGATGACTTGATGGGGCGCTGACAAAAACATAAATCGGATATTTTCGTCTATGGCATCTTTAATTTCGTGTGCATTCGCCGGCATTTCGTCTTTATCGCGGCGATAGACGATTGTTACATCGGCACCGAGCCGCAGACATGAACGTGCTGCATCGATTGCCACATTTCCGGCACCGACTACGACCACCTTCTTTCCAAGGTGAAGCTTCTTGCCGCTGGCAAATTCCTCAAGAAATTCATAGCCTTGAATAACTCCGGCAAGTTGTCGGCCCGGAATATTAAGATCAATATCTTTTTGAGCACCAATAGCTATGAAGACAGCATCGTTCTGCTTTTGCAGGTTTTTGAAGGAAAGTTCTTTGCCAATACGCGTGTTGAAAACAAATTTCACTCCCAGCTTTTTGAATAGTTCGAGTTCCTTATTAAGACCATCCTTTGGCAGACGATATGCCGGAATTCCGTATTGCAGAATTCCACCAGCCTTTGCATGATTATCATAGATTGTAACGCTGTGACCAAGACGAACAAGAAAATATGCTGCTGTCAATCCGGCCGGTCCCGCGCCAACAATAGCAACTTTCTTCCCTGTAGGTGATAGTTTTTCTTTTATCAGCCGCTGATAAATTTCTCGTTCCTTGCCCATCTTGTACATCGTATCTGCAAGGTAGCGGTGAATATCGCCTTGTGAAACCGGATCATCCACCATATCTCTGCGGCAGCGCATCTGGCAATGGAAGTAACAAATTCTTCCGACCGTACCCGGCAGCGGATTATCACGCAGGGTGAGTTCGAATGCTTCTTCGATCCGTCCTTCTTTTACAAGTTGAAGGTACCCAGGAATGTTCATATGCATTGGGCAACTATTTTCGCAGAGTGCCATGAACAGACTTTCACATACACCAGCTTTACACCGTTTTTGAATGATATGTTTTTCGTATTCATCGCGGAAGTAGCGCAATGTACTCAGTACCGGGTTCGAACTCGTTTGCCCCAATCCACAAAGTGCAGAATCTCGAATCACATAAGCTAATCGCTCAAGTGTATCTAAATCTTCCATGGTTGCTTCGCCGCGTGTGATTTTGTTCAGTAGAGCAAGCGCTTGCGCAAGTCCTTCACGGCACGGCGTGCACTTCCCGCACGATTCCGCATAGGTCACTTCAATAAAGTACCGTGCAACATCCACCATGCAATTATCTTGATCCATTACGACCATACCGCCGGAGCCCATAATAGTACCCAGCTTTGTAAGAGATTCGTAATCGACCGGAGTGTTAAAATGTTCAACCGGGATGCATCCGCCCGATGGTCCGCCGGTTTGCACAGCACGAATTTTCTTTTTATTGCCTGTGCCTTCACCCATCTGATAGATGATGTTTTCCAGTGGTGTTCCAAGTGGCAGTTCAACAAGGCCGGTGTTTTTAATTTTACCAACCAGTGAAAATACTTTTGTGCCGGTGCTGGTTTGTGTTCCAAACTTTGCAAATGCATCTCCGCCAATAGTTAGAATGAGGGGGATATTGATCCATGTTTCCACATTATTAATATTAGTCGGTTTGCCCCACAACCCTTTTTGTGCAGGATACGGCGGTCGTGGAAGAGGTCTGCCTGCTCTTCCTTCGATCGATGCAATGAGCGCGGTTTCCTCACCGCACACGAACGCACCGGCTCCTTCTACATACGACATATCGAAACTAAATGAAGAACCAAAAATGTTCTTTCCAATAATACCATATTCTTTCGCTTCGGCAACCGCCTTTTTAAACCGTTCAACAGCAAGCGGATATTCGGCTCTCACATACATCACGCCTTCAGAAGCACCCATTACATATGCACCGATCAGCATTCCTTCGATAAGTGCATGGGGGTCGCTTTCAATTTCATTTCGATTCATATAAGCGCCCGGGTCGCCTTCGTCAGCGTTGCAGATAATATATTTTTTATCCGTTTCGACTTTCTTCATCATTTCCCATTTGATAGCCGTCGGGAAGCCAGCTCCGCCGCGCCCGCGCAGTTTTGATTTCTTGATTTCATCGAGAACAGAATCAGGCGTCATCTGCGTTAACACCTTCATCAAGGCGCTGTAACCGCCGACAGCAAAATATTCTTGGATATCTTCTGGATTAATCAATCCAGAATCACGAAGGACGATCTTCTTCTGCCCTTTGAAAAACGGAATTTCATTCCAAAGAGGAACACTACTTAGTCCGGTTCCAAACTCTGCTCTTGATGTATAGAAATTCCAAGTCTCGATTCTGCACAATGCCTTCTTCAGCGGTATCATTCCCCTGCAAAGGCCGTCAACAATACTCTCAGCATCCTTCGGAGTTACTTTGTGCAGAATGACAAGAGGCTGTCCTGGCACATAACAATTGACAAGCGTCTCTTCAGCGCAAAAACCGAAGCAGCCCACAAGTGTGAGTTGAATCTTTGTTTTTTTTGCTTTAATGGCTTTCTGTAAACTTTCATATACTTCTTTTGCGCCGTTGCCAAGACCGCATGTTCCCATGCCGACGGAGATTTTGGGAACATCGGGAACAAACTTTGCCCATCCCTCTTGCTGTATCTTTTTCAACATTGAAGCATCTTGTATCTTCATGATTTTTTCTTCTCCTTAGAAATTTTTCCGAGAAGCTTTTGCAGTTTAGCAGTTGTTACATGACTGTGAATGATTCCGTCAATCGCTACAACAGGGGCAAGTGCACACTGTCCGAAACATGCAACCGTAGAAATAGTGAATCGATTATCAGGTGTGGTAAAAAAGGATTCGCCTTCCTCAAGCTCTTTGCTGCACCCAAGCATGAGTCCAAGATCATCGAGCAAAGCTTTCGACCCTTTTGTATGACAAGCGGTTCCCCTGCATACAGTGAGTGTATGTTTGCCCTGCGGTTTGAGGTTGAAGAATGAAAAGAAGGTAACAACGTTATATACTCTGGAGAGAGGAACCCCTGTTCTGAGCGCAACGTGATTGAGAGCTTCCTCAGAAAGAAATTTTTGTTCGTTGAGAAGCTGTGTCTCCTCAAGGATACTTAACAATTCCCCATGCTGCCCTTTGTGCTTTGTAACGACCGAATCGATTTCTTGTAATTCCCGCGACAATGTTTGTGTTCCATCCATAACTGCTCCTTTTCGAGAAGTGAAAAATTTTCTCAATGATGAAGTACAATTTATTTTACAATAATTGTGATCGGATATACTAAATTTTATATATCAATTTTTCATTGATGGTACAAAAATAAAGTCAAACCATGAAAATTCGGGGAAGTTGAGAAGCAGGTCGTTTGTACCGCAGTGTTTCAGTGCAAGCAGAATGCGGTGCTTGATCTTGATGATATATGAAGATTAGAGAATTCTAAACTTCTTTTGCACTTAAAACGTTTACGCTTGACATTTAATTATTACTCAATACGGAAACGATTTTTTGATCAAATTTTTATAATCCCATAATGGAATTATCTACTTATTATAAACGATATCGCTTTCACTTCATTAATACGGCAAATAACTATACAATAAAAATTAACCCGAATTATCCTTACCTATGCACCTTTCATAATAATAGAACACTCAGTATTAAGGTATTTTTATGCAACTACTATGCCAAATAGTTTTCTTAATAGTAGTATATTAGATTACCCTTTATAGACAGTGTTACAACGAATAATGAAGCAAAAACAGGCAATCTACAAAGTACCTTCGTTGCATAAATTGGAAAAAAGCATATGATTTTTCTCATTCATGTGGGTCGATCTATATTGAAACGGTCTTTATTATTGCAAAACACAATAGCCCAAAAGACAAATACAATATATCATTCTGTCTGCTTTAATCCAGACTTTCTCTTTCACTAAAATAGATAATTGCTTCAATTGATAAAAACAATTAGCTTACTGTAGTAACCTAATGCGCCGGTACATTGTTTACCGGCTTTTTTTTTATGAGGTAGAAGGTTGATGAATAACTTTTCTTTACATTTTTGGCGAATATCTATTTTTACAATCCTCGCTGCAATTCACTTATCTTTCTGTCTTTCACAAACAATCTCGCTTTCTGGACAGATTATCGACGCTGTAACACATCAACCGGTAGCACAAGCAATTGTTATTCTTCGAGAAATCAGACAACAAACAAGTACCGATGGGAAAGGACACTTTCATTTTGATCGGCTCATGACAGGACGATATACACTTTCTGTGCATCATGTCGCATATGCTGATATAGAGCGTCTTATCAAATTTACTTCCAATGGGAACGACACCATTGTTGTTGAAATGTTTTCTGCGCTTCTTCCATCTGACGATGTAATTATTCGCAGCACGCGCACCGTGACCGATCTCGAGAACACTCCTTTTTCTCTCTCGATCGTCACAAATGATCAGTTGGTTAATAATTCCTTTATCACTGTATCCGATGCAATGAGTCGCGAGCCGGGCATTGCTCTTGTGCGCGATGGAATGTGGGAAACGATGGTTTCGATTCGCGGAATGACACGGTATAATATTGTCATGATGATCGATAATACGCGTATAGAGACAGCAAACGATCATGCGGCAGCGTTATCGCTGTTGAATCCATTTGATATTGACCGT
>Ga0182027_10016547_pt1 | contig 10066 bp, 7 predicted proteins | sample 712E1DmetaG_FD_121300 | JGI IMG/M metagenome (GOLD analysis project Ga0182027, IMG submission 121300) | Permafrost microbial communities from Stordalen Mire, Sweden - 712E1D metaG (Illumina Assembly) | ecosystem: Environmental > Terrestrial > Soil > Wetlands > Permafrost | place: Sweden... | reverse complement strand
CTGTTCCTGCTCGACCCGTCCGGCCACACGCTCACGTCGCTCACTCCCCGCCTGTTGCTTGACCTCGGCGCGGTGGGCAAGGGCTACGCGCTCGACCGGATGGCGGCCGTCCTGCATGAGTGGGACCTCACGGCCGCATGCCTGCAAAGTGGGGGCAGCACGGTGCTGGCGCTGGATCCGCTGCCCCACGAGCCCGGCTGGCCGGTCGGCGCGGGAGACCGGACGTACGCCCTCACGCATTCCGCTGTCAGCGGTTCCGGGCTTGCGGTGCAAGGCGAGCACATCACCGACCCCCGGCGGGGACGGCCCGCCGTACGCTCCGGCCGCGTGTGGTCGTTTGCCGCAATGGCGGCGGACGCCGACGCGCTCTCCACGGCGTTTTTCGTGATGAGCGATGAGGAAGTGGCCGAGTTCTGCCGGCAGCACCCGGCGTACGGAGCGATTCTCTCCCTACCCGATGGACGGTTTGCCCGGCATGGTGCGGTGCCGTCGGAGTCGGCCACGGGGATCACCCCTCGACCGGAGTGAATACCACGAGCACAAATCCGGGGCGTAACCCGAGGCTGCTTTCCTGGTAACGGCCGCGCAGTCGCGCGCGCACCGCGTCCGCCAGATCCGCGCTCGCGAACACCAACGCCCCGTCGCAGTCGACGGGCGGGTACGTCCAGTAGCCCACCTCTTTCCGCGTCCGCAGGTACCATGGCAGCGGCCAGTACTCCTCGCTGATGACCTTGATCGGGCCCGGCGGTGCGGCCGCGGCGAGTGCCGGGACCTTGAGCATGTCCGGAACCGCTTGGACATACGCGTACGGGTTGCGCGGATCCGCGGGGCGGAGAAACACCGCCTGCCGGGTCTGCCACCCCAACCACCCGATCACGATGAGCGTTAGCGGCACCGCGATCCGGGCCCGCAGCCGGCTGAGCGCCACGCCGGCGAGCAGGCACAAGCCCGGCACAAGATTGATCACGAGCCACGGTGTCTTGTAAGGCGTCAGCGACAACACCGCCGCCACGATCAGGGTATACGCGGCGGTGAATCGCCCGAACCGGTCGGGCCGGCGGGCCGCCACGACGGCGCCGGCCCCGGCGAGCAGCAGGAAGATGGTCTGATCCCAGACATAGCCGCCGCGGCTGCGAAACACGAAAAGACTGCCGTAGTACCACCACGGTTTTTCATGACCGGTCCCGCCTCCCACCGCCTTGTTCAGCATCGGAGCATAGGTGGCCAATGCATCGCGCAGCCCCCCCCAATGCGAACCGAATGACGAGTAGAAGGCTCCGCAGACCAGCGCGGCCGCACCCAACGCAGCGGCCAGAGACTTCCAGTCGCGCACGCGTTCGTCCAACCGGCCCCGCGGCCCGGCGATCAACGCGGCCGCGAGGGCCGCCACCACAAAAACGGGCGCCGTGGCCTTGGTCGCCTGCATCAGCCCCACACATACGCCCGCGCCGATCGCCCAGGCCAGGCCGCCCGATTTCCACCAACGATCTCCGCAGACCAGCGCCGCCAGCGTGAAAGTGACCAGCAGCGTCTCCTGGACGAAATAGCGGCTGTAGTAGACCGCGGGCGGCGACAGCGCGAGCAAGGCGCCCGCCGCCAGTGCCGAAGCAGGGCCCAGCGGCCGCGCCAGCAAAAAAAGCAGGAGCACCGACGCGGCGCCGAACAACGCGGGCGTGAGCCGCACGGTGGTCTCCGTCAACGCCGCCAAGGTGGCTTCGCCACGGAACCGCGCCGGCACCAAGCCAAAATAGTAAAGCGTGGGCCCGTGATGCTCACGCGGGTCAAACGCGTAGCGCCCTGTCTCCAGCAGCTGGCCAAGTCTCGCGGCCTGGTTGGCCTCATCCGCGTGCATGGGTCGCGCAGCCAGATCGTGCAGCCGCAGCCACAGCGCCGCGCTGACCACCCCGATGAGAGCCAATCCACGCAGCCACTGAGGATGCACAAATACCGTGCGAGCCCAGATCCTCGTGGGCGGGCGATTCATGGTGTCAATCGTGGTCATGACCCGACTTGGCGACCCAGGGTCTGGTTGGGACGCCCCCCGCGAAACACCGGCCCCCAGGCGTCCAGCACGGACTATTTCACCACCGGCCGCAGCACGATATTGCGGTAGGAGACCGGACCGTGATCTCCCTGCAGATAAATCGGACCGGGCCGAAATTCGTCAGACCAGAGTGCGCCGCCCGTGCAGCCCTGGAGCGGCTGGTTGTCAATGATCTTGGTTCCGTTCAGAATCACGGTCACGTGCCGGTCCACGAGCGTGATATCCAGCGTCTGCCACTCCCCCGGCGGTTTCTCGGCCGCAACCGTCGGCGTGATCCGACTGTAGATCGCTCCCATGTTGTGCGAGTCGACCGGCTGACCGAAGGAATCAAGGACTTGCACCTCATAGATGCCGCGCAGGTAGACGCCGCTGTTGCAGCCGGGCGGGGGGTTGACCTCGAGCCGGAGGTTGAAGTCCTCGAATTCCCGTATCGTCCGCAGATTTGCGGTGTCGGGGTGCGGTTTCCCCTCCACGTGCGGCCAGCCCGGCGGACGATTGACCAAGACCCCCTCTTCCATCGACCAGCAATTCATCCGATCCGATTCGAGGACCCGCCAGCCGGTAAAATCACGGCCGCCGAGCAAAGTGATCGGATCGCCGAATCGCACCTTCGCGAGATCCGGCGCAGGGGGCAGCGCGGGAATGCGCCGCCCGGTGAACTGCGATCGGTCAAATCCGCTCCCGTCCTTCCGTGGGACCGTTCGCGTCAGGTTCATCGCGTCGCCCGTCACCTGGGCCGTGATAATCTCGGTCAGCTGCTGGGTCCGCACCACCCGGTTCGCCTCGTCCTTGCGCGGCACGTCACTCACGCGCGTCACCGTGAGGGTGGAGCCGTCCACCACCACGTCGGCGACCGGCACCACACTGCCCCACATCCAGAGAATCGAGCCGTCGTACCAGCCGTTCTCCTGCTTGATTTCCAGCCAGCCGGCCTGCTTGTCGGGCGTGGTCAGCGCCCACCGACCGAGAAAGGCCGAGCCGTCCTGGGCCTGCACCCAGCCGGCGGTGAAAAGCGCGCCGGTCAGCAATGTGCGGGCCAGCGGGAATAGCCTGATCTTGTTATTCATAGAGGTTAAAGAGCGGGTGGGCCCGCGGTGGCAAGGCACGCCACAAGGAGACGGGTTTGTTTTCCCAGGACAGGTTAAGGGGTCGAAAGTGGTGGTGAATCAGGAGCCAGGCTGGCCGTAGACCTCGACTTCGCAGTAGTCGTTGAGTTCGTCGGTGGTGTTGCCGTTGGAATACAGCCGCACGTAGCGGGCCCTCACTCCTTCGGCCGGAATCAGGCGGCCCTCATGGGTCTCGACATAGGCATGATCGGAGCCCGCCCCGAGGCCGGAGGAGCTGTCGTGGTCATTGTTGAACAGGGTGCGCACCCCGGTCTTGAACGCGGGATCATCGGAGACCTGCACCACCACGTCGTGGTACACGCGGGCCTGCGAGTGAAAGTGCCAGACGACGATGCCCTGCAACGTGTCCGGCCGGCCCAGGTCAATCTGCACCCACTGCCGCCCGGGACCGAGTTCGACGTAGGAGCCGTCGACGCCGCTCTTGTCGCCGTCGGTCACAAAGTCGAGTTCGCCGATCACCGGAAGGCTGTCGCTGGAGGTGACCGGCTTGCCCCGCGAGAGCAGCACCGTACCGGCCGGCACCATCAGCTCGGGCCGCGGGCCCACTCGCGGCTTCTCCAGGTTCGGCACCTGGATCGGACGTGGCGTGCCTTCGAATAGCGGCTTGGGCAGGTCGATATGCAGCGGCACCTGGTCGGCGGCGTGGGTCGCCCCGGCCAACGCGATGGCGAGGAGCAGGGAGACTAGCGAACGATTCATGTTGGAAAAACCGGGTGGCGTCGTTCAGCCGGGACCTGCCGGCTCAGGCGAGAAAATCTTCCGGCTGGAACGTGAGCATATTTTTCCCCGCCACCGCCTCGTTGACGCGCAGAATCGTCACGGCGGAGGCAAAGCCGGTTTCGGCCGGGCAGCTTAACTGCGCCCGCCCGCGAATCGCGTCAAAGAAGTTCTCTAGGTGCGGTTGGTGGATCGCCTGGTCGAGCGTCACGTTCAGGTCCCACGCCGCAAGCGCCGCTGTCTCGCGCACGTCCACCACCGAGGCCCGCGGCGGCGCCATGCTGAACTGCGGTCGTTCCTTTTCCCAGGGCTTTAGCACCGCCGCCCCTTCCTCCCCCTGACCGGGGCGCCGGAGGTAGCCCAATTTCACCCACGGCTCCCAGTCCGGGGCCCGGGCCTCCCGGTACAGCTTGGTGTATTTCGGATCCTCCGAGATTTTCAGGGCTCCCTCGTCGCCCATGAAGTACTCGCAATACCCGCCCCCGGCACTCGTCGTCGTCAGCACCTCGTAGAATGCCCGCACCCGTCCGGCCGGCGTGGGATACTCGAAAATCGTCATCACGTTGTCATACCACTCGTGGGTCGTGTAGTAGTCCACGCCGCCCCCGGCCAGCACCGAGCTCGGATTCGCCCCCAGAAACCAGTTGTACACGTCGATCTGGTGGGCCCCGAGATCCGCAATGGGACCGCCCCCGTATTTTTTGAACCAGCGCCAGTTCCGGAACTGGTGCATGTCGGCGTACCCGTACTGGTGCAGCGTCGCCTCTGGAATCGAGGCCCGCGCCGGCCAGCCGAGGTCCGCGCTCACCGCCCGGTTCCAGTGCCCGGTGATGTTCGTGATCCGGCCCAGCAAGTGCGCCTCGTCGATCAACCGGCGCAGAGCAAACTGGTAACGGGGATTGCTCCGGCGCTGGTGGCCGATCTGGAGCAGCCGGCCCGTCTCGCGCTGCGTCCGCACCATCGAGCGGGCGTTCTCGACCGTGTTGGCCATCAGTTTTTCGCAATAGACATGCTTGCCCGCGCGCAGACACGCGTTCGTGTGTTCCGCATGCATGAAGTCCGGCGTGGCCACGATCACCGCGTCCAGATCATGCACCCCGGAGAGCATCTCCCGGTAGTCCTCGAACGGCTGAGCATCATGACCGAATTTCTTGAGCAACCGCTCCCCGTACGTGCGATTGTAGCCCCAGATGTCGCACACGGCCCGGAAGCGGATGTCCGGGATGCGGAGCGCCGCGTTCAGCAGCACCCTTCCCTCCTCCCCGCAGCCGATCAGGGCGACGTTGAGACTGTCGCCCTGGGTCGCCGCCCGCGCGAGGTATGGCGCGGCCACCAGGGCGGCGCCCATTTTCGCGCCCGTCACGAGAAAATCCCGGCGCGAAACCCCGGGCGCTTTTGCCGGCTCACTCACGACGGTCGGGCCAAAGGGCGAAGCGATCATGCCGCACCAGCAGGAGGGCGCCGGCCACCAGGCCCATGTAGATGGCGATCCAGGCCACGCCCTGATCCTCCTGCACCGCCATCAATCCGAAGGCCAGCGCCACGTAAAACAATCCCATCAGCACCAGCGAGACACGCGTCTTCAGCCCCAGCAGCAGCGCCACCCCCAGGGCCAGCAGCACGTACCCCAGTGAACCCGCAAACAGCTTCGTCATCCATAACGGCAGAAACGACGCCCCCGTGATGCCCGTGGCCATGCGGTCCATGTTCTTCAGGTAGTTCGCATGGGAATAGAGACCGCCCGCCTCGAACTTGTCCACGCCCGCCAGCAGCGTGCGCAGTCCCAGAAACAACCGCAGCAGCAGGAACGCCGCGGTAAACTCCCAACCCGCGCGGGCCGGGGCGGGTGCAGATGTGGTTGGGTCACTCATGGTTCAGATCAAGGGAGGTCCATTCACACGCCGAAGCCGGGGCGATACGCTGTCGTCAAATACTGATTCGCTTCCGGCAGGTTCGTGACCCGCATCGCCTGCGCGTCCCACTCGATCGGCCGGCGGGCGCGCACGGCGACATTGCTGAGCAGGCACAGTTCGGTGAGGCGCGAGGCCACCTCGAAATTCGAGCCGGCCGCCGGACCGCCTTTGCAGGCTCGCACCCACTCGGCGAAGTGTCCGCCTTCGATGCGCGGGATGGTCTTCGGCGGGAGCGATGGGACCAACTCCTGCATCCTCGTCTCCGGAATGATGCGCACGCTCTGGTTATAAAGGGTCGCAAGCGCCGTGGCCTTCGAGCCGATGAAGAGCGTGCCGTTGTCCGGCAGCTGGCGGCTGGTTTCGAGCTCTGGGGGTGGCGGCGGCATGAGGCCGCCGTCATACCACTTGAGCGTCAGGGGCGGCAGCGCGCCGCGCGCCGGAAATTCAAACGTGATCACCGACGAGCTCGGGCCAGTGGTCTCGTTGTCGAACGCGCGGAGGGCTTCGATATGCCTGGGTGCGTCGAGTTTGAGCGCCCAGTGCGCGCTGTCGAGCAGATGACACCCCATGTCGCCCAGCGCGCCCGTGCCAAAATCCCAATAACCGCGCCATTTGAATGGCAGATAAGCCGGGTCGTACGGCCGCTCCGCCGCCACCCCCAGCCAGGCATCCCAATCGAGCGTTGGCGGCACCACCGGGATGAACTTCGAGTGGTCCGGCGCCTTGAAGCCTCCCTGGGGCCAGATGGTCCCGGGGCGGTCGGTCCAGCTGTGCACCTCGCGCACTTCACCGAGCACGCCGCCCTCGATCCATTCCTTGACCAGTCGGATGCCGTCGCTGGCATGTCCCTGGTTGCCCATCTGCGTGGCCACTTTCTTCTCGCGCGCGAGTTGCGCCAAGTGCCGGGCCTCTGTGATCGTGTGCGTCAACGGCTTCTCCACAAACACATGCTTGCCGAGCTGCAGCGCCGCCACCGCGATCGGGTAATGCATGTGGTCCGGCGTCGACACCGTCACCGCGTCGATTTGGTTGCCCAGCTTGTCCAGCATCTGGCGGTAGTCGCGGAACCGCGCCACGTTGGGATATTGCTCGAAGGTGGCGGCCGCCCGCTCGTCGTCCACGTCGCAAAACGCCACAAAGTTCTCGCCCTTCAGCCTCTCCACCGCCGCCCGCCCCTGTCCGCCCACGCCGACGCAGGCAACGTTGAGCTTGTTGTTCCGCGATTGTCCCCCTCCCTGCGCCCGCAAAACATAGGGGAAGGCGATGGCCGCGGCCGACGCCAGGGTGCTGGATTTCAGAAACGAACGGCGGGTGACGGTTGGGGGAACATTCATGAAGTCTTGGGGGCAAACGGTGGTCGGTTGGGACAAGCAATCAGGACGAAAATCGGTCGATGCGGATGAAGCTCTGGCCTCCTCCGGCGGTCAAATGAAAACCTGCACGGGTGGCCGGTGCGCGTACCTCACCCTTCGCGGTATTACCGATTTCACTCCCGCGCGGCGGCCCGCGATCGGTGCCGGGGCCGGGCAGCCATCGCCCCAGCTTCTACCATAGCGCCCGGCCGGCGAGCGCTCAGAACGCAATCCAAGCTTCCAGATAGAGGGTGTCGTTGTCCCGGGCGTTCGCACCGGCCCCGTCGTAATTCGTCCGCGCCCCGTCAAACCGGTTGTAGATCGTGTATTGAACGGACAACTTCACGTTGCTCTTGGGCCAGAAGGCCGGCCCGCCGCCCTTATTGAAGGGCAGGTAGTTCGCCTGCAGGATGAAGCCGTCGCTTGTCGGCGAGCCGGTCTGGCTGCCGGAGTAAAGCGTCGGATCGCTGCTGCCGGTGGTGAGGAAATACTGGACCGTGGCTCCCAGGGTCTTGTCGTGGAGGTAGCTGATGGTGGCCTTGAAATTCGACAGGTGATCCGACGCATTGTCGGTCGCTTCCAGCTGGTTGCTGGCGTCCCAGTTCTCACTTTCATGGACCCAACTCACCAGCGCCGTGAGGTCGTGCTTGCCCCTGGAGAACTGGTACTGGGAGTCGATGCCGAAGTCGACGATGCGGTCCTTGCCGGCGCTTGAGTCGCGGCCCGGGAAGGTGCTGGCCGCCATGCCGAACGTGCCGATCTCCCATCGCGAAGCGCCGTAAATCTTTTCCATCGCGAACCGCCAATAGGGTGCCAAAGCGGTGATCTGGCTCTCACCCGTCGGGTCAACCCCGAGGGATTTCTGAAAATGAGCCCCGAGCGTGCGGTAACCGCCAATGTCGAGATAGAACGTGTCGTTGATAAACGTATAGAGGCCGACGCCCCAGACCTGCCCGGCGACACTCCCGTCGATCAACGTGGCCGCCGCCGGTCCCGGCGCGAGGCCGGATCCGGTGAACGGGAATCCCCACGCGGGCGTGCTGTTCCACGGATCCTGCATCGTCGGATTGTTGTTGACGTAAACGCCGTAGATCGCGTCGTGTCCGCCGATCGTTCCGGTGTCGGCATACCGCAATTCCGTATTGTCCCAGGACCAGGTTTTGGCGACCCCGTCATAGGTGGTCTGGCTGAAAATGCCGATCTTGTTGAAAAAAACCGCGGCATCTTTTCCGAAGATCTGGTCGGTGTAGGGGCCAAACAGCCGCCCGGCGTAGAAGATGCTCAACTGGGTGAGGGCGGTGTTGTTGTTGTCACCAAAGCCCGGAGCCGCCCCGCCCGCCTGGTCTTTCTGGGTGTGGGTGAAGGACGGCTGGAGCATGAACGCAATCGGCAGAAGATCGGGCGGGCTGTCCGCGGCCGTCGTGTAGCCGCTCAGTTTGAACTGGCGTCCGAACTGATTGAGCAGCGGATACTCGGTGTGGCAGGCGACGCACTGCATGTTCAACTGGCGGGCGAAGCTGGGCAGGGCCCGGCTGACCGTCGGCGTCCCCAGCAGGGCGGCGGCGACCGCCAGTCCGCTGAGCAATCCCAATCGGCGCCCGCGTTTCAGGATGACGGAAGACGACCGGTCGCGGGTGGAGACTTGGGCCGGACCGTTGGGTGTGATTCTGTTCATGGCGTTGTTCTTACTGTGAAACGAGACTGCGTGGGAGGGATTGGGATCGGAAGAAGCAGACCGGGACCCATTCGTCGAAAGCTCCTAGAAACCGAGCTTTTCGTCCTTGGGTTTGAGGCTCATGAGATAGGCGGCGAGATCGTCGAGCTCGGCGTCCTGGATGATGCCGCGCCAGGCGGGCATGTAGAGCGGAGGCGGCGGGCGTTTCGCGTCCATGGGAGTGATCTCGCGCTGCCCTTTGGTGATACGCGCCTTGAGTTCCTCCGTCGTATAACCATCGGCGACGTAAATCAGACCCGGCACCTCTTCGGCCGTCTTCGCGTTCGGGTTGGGCACGCCGCCCTTGGCATCGGCTCCGTGACAGCCCGCGCAGCCGTATTTTCGGAAGTACTCGCGCCCGCGTTCGACTGGACCAAGCAAGGAGGGAAGGCTCAACGCGACTTTCTGCTCGCGCAGATGGATCAGGAAATCGGCCAGCGCGCGCGCCTCGACGTCGCTGAATCCGAAACGCGGCATGACCGAGCCCGGGGTGACAGCCTGCGGGTTGCGAAAATGGCGGATGATCCAGTCGGGCGAACGCCGGAGTCCGACCTCGTCGAGCGCCGGTCCGATCTTGCCGCCCTGGCCATCGACAGCGTGGCAACCAATGCAGCCCTTTTGTTCAAAGAGCCGGCGGCCTTCGCCCACACTGGGAATGACCTTCATCGAGGCGTAGTAGCCCGGCGCGCTCGCGCCGGTCTGGCCGAGCATGAAAAGCGTGATCGCCTCGAGATCGGCGTCGGCAAGTTTCTGTGGCGGCATCGCCGAGCCCGGCGTGACGGCCGCCGGCGTAAGGAAGTGTTGCTTCAGCCACGTCGGGGACCGGCGGGCGCCGACCTTGTCGAGTTCGGGACCGACGATCCCGCCCACGCCGCCGAGCTTGTGGCAGCCGCGGCAGCCGCTGTCCTCAAAGACCCGCTGGCCCCGCGCCAGCTCGGGAGCGCCGGGGTTATCCTCGGCTTGATGGCACTGGCCGCACGAGGCCTGGATGTAGCGCAGCGGCAGCATCGGTTCATCCCAATGCGGCACGTTGCCGTGCGCGTCCTCGACCGTGGTGGCGCGGCCTTGGCCGCGATGGCAGACGGTGCAGCCAAACCGCTCGAACGGATGCTGGCTGTGCAGCGGATGGTACGCCAGCGGCTGCGGGTAACCGCCGTAGCTCGGATCCTCGACCGCGAGGTGGCAGGTCGTGCAGCGAT
>Ga0182027_10016546_pt1 | contig 10066 bp, 6 predicted proteins | sample 712E1DmetaG_FD_121300 | JGI IMG/M metagenome (GOLD analysis project Ga0182027, IMG submission 121300) | Permafrost microbial communities from Stordalen Mire, Sweden - 712E1D metaG (Illumina Assembly) | ecosystem: Environmental > Terrestrial > Soil > Wetlands > Permafrost | place: Sweden... | reverse complement strand
GCGGCGTTGGCTGCCGAGGTGGCCGCGGAGCTCGAGTTGGCCGGCCCTTGCGAGACCGCCGCGTTGGCCGAACCGCCCGCCACCAGGCCCGCCGCCGTGGTCGAAGACCCCGCGCCCGTGCGGATAAACAGATTGCGCAGATCGGACGGATTCCGCCGGAACGACGGGTTTACTTCGAGCACCACGTGGTACTGGTTGAGCTGCGTGAAGATGGTGGACACTTCCCGCTGGCCGTAGGCGTCGTAGAGGGTCTGGTCGATGGCCGATGGCGTGATTCCCAGCCGCGCCGCGGTGTCGCGGTCGAAAACCAGCCGGGCGCGCAGACCCTGCACCTGCTGGTCGGTGGCCACGTCGTTCAACTCCGGAAGCTCCCGCAGCCGGGCCAGCATCTTCGGCGCATAGCTGTTCAACTCGTCCGCGCTGGGGTCTTCCAGGGTGTATTGGAACTGCGTGCGGCTGACGCGGTCCTCCACCGTCAGGTCCTGTACCGGCTGCATGAACAAAGTGGCCCCGGCCACTTTCTCAAGGCGCGGCTGAAGGCGGCGAATCACGTCGGCGGCGCCGATTTTGCGCTCGGCCAACGGTTTGAGATTGATCAGAATGCGGCCGCTGTTCAGGGTGGTGTTGGTCCCATCGATGCCGATGAAGGAGGAGAGGTTCTGCACCGCCGGATCGGTCAGAATCACCTTGGTGAGCTGCTGCTGGAGGGACGCCATTTCGGGAAACGACACGGTCTGCGCGGCTTCCGAAACGCCCTGGATGACGCCCGTATCCTGGATCGGGAAAAAACCCTTGGGGATCACATAGAACTGGTAGCACGTGAGCGCCAGCGTGCCGGCCGCCACCAGCAGCGTGGCGGTTTGCCAGCGCAGCACAAACCGCAACATCCTGCCGTACAGCGCGATCACCGACTCGAAGGCGCGCTCCGAGGCGCGGAACAGGCGTCCCTGGGCGGCCTCGGGTTTGTGCTTCAGCAGCCGCGCGCACATCATCGGCGTGAGGGTCAGCGACACCACCGCGGAGACCAGAATGGTGACCGCCAGGGTGACCGCGAATTCGCGGAAGAGCCGGCCCACGATGTCGCCCATGAACAGCAGCGGAATGAGCGTCGCGGTCAGCGATACCGTCAGGGAGATGATGGTGAAGCCGATCTGCTCGGCGCCCCGCAGCGCCGCCCGCAAAGGCGCCTCTCCCTGTTCGATATAGCGCGCGATGTTCTCGATCATCACGATGGCGTCGTCCACCACGAAACCGGTGGAGATGGTCAGCGCCATCAACGTGAGGTTGTTGAGGCTGTACCCCAGCACGTACATCACCCCGAAGGTGCCCACCAGCGAAAGGGGCACCGCCACGCTCGGGATGATGGTCGCCGCAAAGTTGCGCAGAAACAGGAAGATCACCATCACCACCAGGCCCACCGTCAGCATCAGCTCGAACTGGACATCCTCGACCGATGCGCGGATAGTGTTGGTGCGATCCGTGAGAATGCTCACCTGAATCGATTTCGGCAGCGATGAGGTGAGCGTCGGCAGCAGCAGCTTGATGCGATCCACCACCTGGATGATGTTGGCGCCGGGCTGCCGCTGGATGTTCATGATCACGGCCGGCGCCTCGTTCATCCAGGCGGCCTGCCGGAGGTTTTCGATATCGTCGATCACGCCGGCCACCTGGGTGAGCTTCACCGGAGCGCCGTTCCGGTAGGCCACGATGAGCGGGCGATAGTCGTTCGACGAGAGCAACTGGTCGTTGGCCCCGATCTGGTAGGCCTGGTGCGCCCCGTCGAAGTTGCCCTTCGCCTGGTTCACGTTGGCGGCCACGATGGCGCTGCGAACGTCCTCCAGGTTAAGGCCGTAGGAAGCCAGCGTGGTGGGGTTCACCTGGATGCGGACGGCCGGCTTCTGTCCGCCGCTGATGCTGACCAGCCCAACGCCGGGAAGCTGAGAGATTTTGGGGGCCAGGCGGGTGTCGGCCAGGTCCTCGACATGCGAGAGCTGTTCGGTCTTGGAAGTCAGGGCCAGCGTCAGAATCGGCGTATCGGCCGGGTTGGTCTTGGCATAGATGGGCGGCACCGGAAGATCCGAGGGAAGAAACGTTCCGGAGGCGTTGATGGACTGCTGCACTTCCTGCTCGGCCACGTCGATGCTCAGGCTGAGATTGAATTGCAGGGTGATGACCGAGCTTCCATCCGAGCTGGTGGAGGTCATCTGCTGCAGGCCGGGCACCTGGCCGAACTGCCGCTCCAGAGGCGCGGTGACCGAAGTCGCCATCACGTCCGGACTGGCGCCGGGATAGAAGGTGATTACCTGGATGGTCGGATAGTCCACCTCCGGCAGCGCGGAAACCGCCAACTGCTTATAAGCCACCCCGCCCGCCAGCAGGATGCCGATCATGAGGAGGGATGTCGCAACCGGCCGCAGGATGAACGTCCGGGAGGGACTCACTTCCGCTTTCCTCCGGATTTGCCGCCGGCCTGGTCGTCGGCCATTTGAACGGACACCTGGCTGCCTTCCGACAGCTTATCGACCCCCGTCATGACCAGCGCGTCGCCGGGGACTATTCCGCTGGTGACTTCGGTGTTATCGCCTTCCACCACTCCCTCCGCGATCTCTCGGACGCTCACGGTGTGGTCGTCCTTGACCACCCAGACGTAGGTGGAATTGGTGGTTCGCTGGATCACCGCGCTGGGCGCCAGGGTGACTCCGTGCTTTTCCTCCACCAGCAGGCGCACGTTGACGAACTGGTTGGGGAAGAGCTGGCCGGCGCTGTTGTCGAAATTGGCGCGCAGCCGGAGCGATCCGGTGGTCGGATCGATCTGGTTATCCACCGTCGCCAGCGTCCCGGCGCCGATTTTCGTGGTGTTAGCCCGGTCGTAGGCCTCGGCGCTCAAATGCTGCCCCGCGGCCAGTTTATGGAGCACCACCGGAAGATCGTCCTCGGCCACCGTGAATATGACGCTGATGGGCTGGATTTGCGTGATTACCACCAGGCCGTTGGCGTCGGTGGAGTGTACGATGTTTCCCGGATCCACCAGGCGCAGGCCCACCTTGCCGGTGATGGGCGCCCGGATGCTGCAGTAAACCAGGTTCAGCTTGGCGCTGTCGATCTGCGCCTGGTCGGACTTCACCACTCCTTCGGCCTGCGCCACGGCCGCCTTCTGGGTGGCCAGTTGTTGTTCGGGAACGGCGTTCTGCGCCAGCAGCTTCTGGTAGCGATCCACATCCACGCGCGCGTTATCGAGGTTGGCCTGATCGCGCGCCCGTTGCCCCTCGGCCTGCTCCAACATCACCTGGTAGGGACGCGGGTCGATTTCCACCAGCAGGTCGCCCTCGTGCACCAGGTCGCCTTCGTTGTAGTGGACCTTCATCAACTGCCCGTCCACACGGCTCTTCACCGCCACCGTGTAAATGGGGGTGACCGAGCCGAGGCCGGTGATGTAGACCCCGATGTCTCCCCTGCGGGCCTTGGCCGCCACCACCGGGACGACGCCGGCTCCGCCCTTCTTGCCGCCCTTCGAGACAGCGCCGGCCGGGGGCGCCGAGCCGACTTTCGGCCAGAAATGCCAGGCCCCGACGCCCAATAAGGCGATAACGGGAAGCCACAGCCATCGCCAGCCCGAGGGCCGCGGTTTCGGTGACTCCGTCACGGGAAACGCAGCCGGTGTGCCCTGCTCCATCGTCGGTGACTCCGTCACGGGAAACGCAGCCGGTGTGCCCTGCTCCATCGTTGGGGGAGTGTGTTCTTCCATGTCGCCACTTGCTGGATGTGTTTGCGTGTTTCGGGATGTCCTCGACAGCGATTGGCCATCCGAAATTGAGAAGTTCCTTTACTATTCTAATATGGGCGAGTTCCAAGAGGCGCGATGTTACACGCTCATCCGGGCTATCCCCGATTAGCCCTTTCGAGCCAGTGGCTTGACGCCGGGCGAACCTCCGGAAATTCGAGTTAAAATCGGGTCGAGGATGATAGCGCGCCGGAACCTGGTGGCCATCGCCGTGTTGTCGAGCGCCATCATGGAGGTGCTGGACACTTCCGTGGTCAACGTCAGCCTGCCCCATATTGCGGGGAACCTTTCGGCCACCACGGAGGAAGCCACCTGGGTGCTTACCTCCTACCTGGTGGCCAATGCCATCATTCTGCCCATGAGCGGATGGCTGGCCAACTACTTCGGCCGGAAACGCATCCTCCTGACGGTGGTGACGGGCTTCACCGCGTCGAGCCTCTTGTGCGGGCTCGCGCCGTCGCTGCCGATGCTGATTTTCTTTCGCGTGTTGCAAGGCATCACCGGCGGAGGGCTCCAGCCGCTTTCCCAGGCGGTGCTGCTGGAGGAGTTTCCCCCTCAAGAGCGCGGCAAAGCCATGGCGCTTTTTGGGCTGGGGATCGTGGCCGCCCCGATACTCGGCCCCACCCTGGGCGGCTGGATCACCGACGCTTATTCCTGGCGCTGGGTCTTCTACATCAACCTGCCGATCGGGATCGCCAGCCTGATCCTGATTTCGCTGTTCGTCACCGATCCGCCCTACATGCATCGCGGCTCGCTGCGCGCCGACTTCTGGGGATTCGGCATGCTGGTTGTGGGCATGGGCGCGCTGCAGATCATGCTGGATAAGGGCCAGGAAGACGACTGGTTCGGCTCGAACTTCATCGTCGCCCTCGCCATCGCCGCCGCTGTTTTCCTGGTCGGCTTCATCATCCGGGAGCTGACGATCGACCAGCCGATCGTTCATTTAGAGCTGTTGAAATACAGGAGCTTCGCGGCCGGCATCTTCTTCGTGACGGTGCTCGGGTTCGTGCTGTACAGCAGCCTGGTTCTGTTGCCGCTTTTCATGCAGACCCTGCTCGGTTGGACCTCCTCCACCGCGGGTCTTTGGAGCAGCCCGCGCGGCATCGGCACCGCGCTGTGCATGCCGCTCGTGGGTTACCTGCTCGGCAAGGGCTGGGATGGCCGCTGGCTGTTGGCGTTCGGTCTCGCCATCGGCGGCTTTTCCCTCTTAGGCTTTTCCCACATGAATCTTCAGTCCGGAACCTGGGACATCCTGGTGTGGCAGATCAGCCAGGGCCTCGGCATGTCGTTCGTCTTCGTCCCGCTCACGACCCTGACGATGGACCCCATCCCCAAGCGCGAGACCGGCTATGCCACGGCTCTCTACAGCGTTATGCGGAACATCGGCTCCAGCGTCGGCATCTCCTTCGTGACGACGTCGCTCGCGCGGCGCGCCCAGTTCAACCAGTCCGTGCTGGTTGCCCATGTGACGCCCTACGATCCCGCCACCCAACGGATGCTCAGCCAGGCGCAGGCGATGCTGACGCGGAATGGCGCCGATCCGGTAACCGCGAATCGCCAGGCCACGGCGATGCTCTATGGCATCGTGCAACAACAATCTTCGGTGCTGAGCTTCCTGACGGTGTTCCGGATCATAGGCGTCGTGTTTCTGGCCATCGTCCCGCTGGTCCTGATCCTCCGAAAGCCCAAGCACCTCAGGGAGCCGCTGCCCTCGGTGGCCCGATGACCGTGAGAAATCCCGCCGAGTGAACATAGGCCCGCGCCGCGGCTTCCTTGCCGGAGGCGCGGGGTATCGCCGAAAGAGCCTCGAAGCGCCTCCACGGGGACCTGGGTTCCAGGTTCTCCAGTCCAGGCGTCATAAGCGTTCTTTTCGCGATCGATCCTTCAATCGTACAGCGGGGGCGGGGGCCGCGCGCGGCCCTGTTATTCTGGGGACAGTGGCGATCAACCCGGCGTCGATTTCGAAAGCGGTAGTGCGCGGCGCCAACTGGCTGGGGGATGCGGTGATGTGTCTGCCGGCGGTTCGCGCGCTGCGGGCGGCGCTGCCCGCGGCCGAGATCGCCCTGGTGGCGCGCCCTTCGGTGGCCGACGTGTATGCGCGCGAAAGCGCTATCGACCGGGTGATCGTCTATCCCAAACCCAAGGGACTGCGCGATCGCCGGGCGTTCGCGGCGCGGCTGCGGGAAGAGCGCTTCGACGCCGCGGTGCTGCTGCAAAACGCATTCGACGCCGCGCTACTCGTGTGGCTGGCGGGCGTGCCGGTGCGCATCGGCTACAACCGCGACGGGCGCGGGCTGCTGCTGACCCACGCCGTGCCCGTGCCGCGGCCCGGCGAGATTCCGCGGCACGAGCGCTTCTACTACCTGGAGTTGCTGCGCCGCGCGGGGCTGCTGGAGCGCTATCCGAAGTGCGACGCCATAACGCTGGACGGCATCGGCGCGGCGCGCGAAGCGGGCGGGCGGCGCCTGGCCGCGTTGGGAATGGCCGGCCCGGTTATCGGAATCAGCCCCGGGGCGGCCTACGGCAACGCCAAGCGGTGGCTGCCGGAGCGCTTCGCGGAATCGGGCGCGCAATTGGCCGGCGCGCTGGGCGCCGGGGCGCTGCTGTTCGGGTCCGCGGGCGAACGGGCTCTGTGCGAGACCGTGGCGGAGGCGCTGCGGCGGGCGGGCGTCGAGGCGCGCAACCTGGCCGGGGAGACCACCTTGCGGGAGTTCATCGACCTGGCGGCGGTCTGCCGCGCCTTTCTGACCAACGATTCGGGGGCGATGCACGTGGCCTCGGCGCTCGAAGTCCCTACTGTCGCGGTGTTCGGCTCGACTGACGACAGCACGACGGGCCCCAGCGGGCCGCTCGCGCGGGTGGTTCGCGAGCACGCCGAGTGCAGCCCGTGCCTGTTGCGGGAATGCCCCATCGATCACCGGTGCATGACGCGCGTTTCCGCCGCGCGCGTTACCGGGGCGGCCATGGAGATGCTCGAAAGCCTGACATGGACACGCGAAGCAAGATCCTGACGCCGGACGCCGCGCGGCGGCTGACGCCGCCTCTGACGGTGGCGACCGGCTATTTCGAAATCCTCCGCGCCGAGTTGGTTCGCGAGCTATGTGAGGCGCGGGAGCGCGCCGCGGGGAGCGCGCTGGCGGCGGTGGTGTTGCCGCTCGCGAATGCGGCGCTCGACCAGCGCGCGCGCGCCGAGCTGGCCGCCGGATTGCGCATGGTAGACTACGTGGTGATCGCGGACGATGGAGATCCGGGCGCTCTTATCGACTCCCTCAAGCCGGCTGCGCTAGCGCGCCTGGAAGAGGCCGAAGCGCGGCGCGCGCGGGAACTAAAAGAACATGTTCGAAGCCGGTAAGTGGGGCGGGCCTCCCGGCCTGCCTGCGCCGAACCCCAGGCCGGCCAGGAGGCCTGCCCCACTATGAGCGGCCCCCATATCCTGGTGGTGCGCCTGGGCGCCATGGGCGACATCGTTCATGCGCTGCCGGCGGTGGCGTCTTTGCAGGACAGCTTCCCCGGCGCGCGGGTTACCTGGGTGGTGGAGCCGCGCTGGGCTCCGCTGCTCGAAGGCAACCCGTTCGTGGACCGGGTGACGCCGCTGCGGCGCGGAACGGCGCGCGGCATCCTGGCGAGCTGGCGCGAGATTCGCTCCGAGCGCTACGATTTCGCGGTGGATTTTCAGGGGTTGATCAAATCCGCCGTAACGGCGGCCTGCGCGCGGCCCGAACGCATTTTCGGGTTCCACCGCTCGCAAGCGCGCGAGGGCGCCGCGGCCCTGCTCTACTCCGATGAGGTCCGCAGCGCCTCGGAGCACGTGGTGGACCGCAATCTGGACCTGGCGGCGGCGGCCGGCGCCACCGCCCGGTTGCGCGTGTTTCCGCTGCCTCCCGGCGCGCCCGAAGGGGGGCTGCCGCCGGGCGATTTCGTACTGGCTTCGCCGCTGGCGGGCTGGCGGCGGAAGCAGTGGCCGCTCGAATACTACGGCGCTCTGGCGGCGCGCCTGCGCAGCGAACTGGGGATGGCGCTGGTGCTCAATGGACCCGAATCCGCGGCCGGCGAGTTGGCCCACGTTAGCGGCGCCGGGCGGCATTTTTCGGGATTGCCCGGGCTGATTCACGCCACCCGGCGGGCCGCCGCGGTGGTCGGCGTGGATAGCGGCCCCATGCACCTGGCCGCCGCGCTGGGCCGGCCCGGGGTGGCCATCTTCGGCCCCACAGACCCGGCGCGCAACGGCCCCTACGGCGGCTCGGTGCGCGTCCTGCGCAGCCCTTCGGCCGCCACCACTTACAAACGCAGTGAGGAGATCGACCCGAGCATGCGCGAGATTTCCGCGGACCAGGTCTTCGAATGCCTGCGACAGGCGCTGAGCGGCGCAGCCGGGAGGCGCCCCTGATGCCGCTTTTTCCCAAACCCTATGCCGACGCCGTGGCCCGTTTGCGTGTCCCCGGCGGTTTCCTGCTGGTGGCCGTGTTCGCCTGGTTTTCACAGCCTACCCCGCGCTCCCTGGCGATCGGCCTCCCGATCTCGCTCGCGGGCCTGGCTTTGCGCGGCTGGGCGGCGGGGTGTCTGGCCAAGGACCGCGAACTGGCCACCGGCGGCCCCTACGCCTACACGCGGAATCCGCTTTACCTGGGGACGCTGCTGGTGGCTGTGGGACTGGTGGCGGCGGCGCGCAGCGTGTGGCTGGGCGTCCTGTTCGCGGCGGTGTTCTTTCTCATCTACCTGCCCGTGATCCAGAACGAACAGCAGCATTTGCGGCGGCTTTTTCCCAAGTACGAGGAGTACGCGGCGCGCGTCCCGGCGCTGTGGCCCCGATTTACACAGGTGGAAAAAAGGCCGAATCCTTTCCGGATGAAACTCTATCTAAGGAACCAAGAATACCAAGCCGGAGCGGGTTTGGCCGCGGGGATGCTGCTGCTGCTCTGGAAAGCGTTGCATTGAAGCTGGGGACGCCGCGCTGTCGTGGCGAAGGTCTGCACCAGGAGATGTGGGATAAGGCTCCGGCCTTGTCAAATCCGAGCGAAGCTCGGATGCAAGAGCTATGCCTGATTGACGCGGCAGGAGTCCTATCCCACACCGCATCTAAACTCCGCGGAACCGATCCACGCTCTGCTAACCATCCGAGCTCCGCTCGGGCGAGTGACGCCCCACTCGACGCGGCGGAAGAATGCCGGTAAGGATGCCGGCATGGCGGCCCGGAAGCCCGCTCTACGGGTCGCGGCGCGTCGAATGGGTTGGCCCTGCCCCAGATTGAACCCCTGCTATATTGGAGTTCTCCCCATGCAAATCGAGAAAGTGTACGAGCCGCAGCGGTTCGAGCCGCATTGGGCGCAGTGGTGGATCGACGCCGGCGTTTTCCGCGCCTCCAGGCGGGGGGCCGCGCCGGTATTTTCCCTGGTGATCCCGCCGCCCAACGTGACCGGCGTGCTGCACATCGGCCACATGCTCGAGCACGCGGAAATCGACGTCACCGTACGCTGGCGGCGCATGTTGGGAGACAACACCCTGTGGCTGCCCGGCACGGACCACGCGGGCATCGCCACGCAGATGGTGGTGGCGCGCAAGCTGGCCGAAGAAGGCGTGAATTACCGCGACCTGGGCCGCGAGAAGTTCGAGGAGCGCGTGTGGGAGTGGAAGGCGCAATCCGGCGACACCATCAAGCGCCAGATGATCCGCCTGGGCGCGAGCTGCGACTGGAGCCGCGAGCGCTTCACCCTGGATGAGGGGCTCTCGCGGGCGGTGCGCGAGGTCTTCGTGCGGCTCTACGAAAAGGGCCTCATCTATCGCGGCGAATACATGGTGAATTGGTGCCCGCGGTGCCACACGGCGCTCTCCGACCTGGAGGTGGCGCACGCCGACGTCGAGGGCCACCTGTGGCACATCCGCTATCCCATCAACGGGATCGAAGGCGGGGCGGTGGTGGTGGCCACCACGCGGCCCGAAACCATGCTCGGCGATACGGCCGTGGCCGTGAACCCCAAGGACGAACGCTATACCAGCCTGCACGGGCGTACGGCGCAGCTTCCCCTGATGGACCGCGAGATCCCCGTGATTCTGGACGATCTGGCCGACCCGGCCTTCGGAACCGGCGTGGTGAAGGTGACCCCGGCGCACGATCCCAACGATTTTGAAGCCGGCCGCCGCCATAACCTGCCCAAGGTGAAGGTGATCGACGAAGAGGGCCGGATGACCGCCGCGGCCGGCCCCTACGCGGGGCTCGACCGTTTCGAAGCGCGCGCTCGCGTGGTGGCCGATCTTGAAGCGCGCGGCCTGCTGGTGAAAAAGGAAGAT
>Ga0182027_10016545_pt1 | contig 10066 bp, 10 predicted proteins | sample 712E1DmetaG_FD_121300 | JGI IMG/M metagenome (GOLD analysis project Ga0182027, IMG submission 121300) | Permafrost microbial communities from Stordalen Mire, Sweden - 712E1D metaG (Illumina Assembly) | ecosystem: Environmental > Terrestrial > Soil > Wetlands > Permafrost | place: Sweden... | reverse complement strand
TTGGCGGCGGCTTTGAGTTGTTCATCAAATATGAAGGCCTGAACCCGACCGGTTCATTCAAGGATCGCGGCATGACCGCGGCCGTCAGTGAAGCAGCCGGACGCGATGCAAGGACGGTCATTTGCGCCTCGACCGGCAACACTGCCGCATCCGCTGCGGCGTATGCGGCGCGCGCCGGGATGAAATCCATTGTATTGATCCCACAAGGCAAAGTCGCGGCAGGGAAACTGGCTGGAGCGGCCGCTTATGGGGCACAAGTAATCCAGATTGACGGCTCCTTCGATGATGCCTTGACAATGGTCATCGAGATCACCAACAAGCATCCAATCTGTTTGGTGAACTCCATCAACCCATTTCGCATCGAGGGACAAAAGACATCGGCCTTTGAAATTTGTGACGTGCTGGGTTCTGCACCGGATTGGTTGTGCCTGCCCGTTGGCAACGCAGGAAACATCACTGCCTATTGGGCAGGCTTTAACCAATATAATCAAGTGAGATCAACCGGCTTGCCGCGCATATTGGGAGTCCAGGCCGCAGGCGCCGCACCGCTCGTTTTGGGTCACGCTGTTGAAAATCCTGAAACGGTTGCAACCGCGATCCGCATCGGCAAACCGGCGCGCGGCGAACAAGCTCTGCAAGCAGCGGAAGAATCGAAGGGATGCATCCGGGCTGTTGCCGATTCGCAAATCCTGGATATGCAAAAGCTGCTGGCGGAGCGTGAAGGGATTTGGGTCGAGCCAGCATCGGCGGCAGGTTTGGCGGGATTGGCGATCGAAATCGCGAGCGGCCGGCTGAATCCACAAGGCAAACGCATCGTGGCAGTCTGCACTGGTCACGGGCTGAAGGATCCGGACATCATCACAAAGGATATGGCAAAGCCGCACATCATCCCGCCAAAGCTGGAAGCGCTGGAAGAAATGATTTTGGATGAGAAAAAATGAAAGTTCAAGTAAAAGTCCCGGCAACGACAGCCAATCTTGGTCCCGGATTCGACGCGCTTGGTTTGGCGCTCGATCTATGGAACGAGGCTGAATTCACCTGCACGGATAATAAACAAATCCGCGTCACCATCGAGGGCGAAGGTGCAGACAAATTGCCTGCCGATGCAAATAACGCAATCGTGGACGCGGCATTGAGGCTTTATGATCTGGCAGGAAAATCATGCCCGGGTTTGAGCGCACATTTCGTCAACCGCATACCGTTGAGTTCGGGATTAGGCTCCAGTTCGGCGGCGATGCTGACCGGTATGCTCGGAGCAAATGCCCTACTCGGCAATCCATTCACCGATGAGGAAATTTTGAAGCTCGCCATCGAAACTGAAGGCCATCCTGATAATGTCGCACCGGCCATGTTGGGAGGGTTGGTGGCTTCGATTGTCTATGAAGATCATGTGGTCTCGATGCGATTGCCGGCGCGGGCACATCATTCGCCCCTGCATGTTACCGTTGTCATGCCGGATTTCGATTTCCCGACCAAACAAGCGCGCGCCATCCTGCCCAAACAGGTTGATCGCAAGGATGCTATCTATAACATCAGCCGCGCCGTGCTGGTAACGGAAGCGCTTCGTACTGGCGATTTGGATTTGCTCGGCAAGGCAATGACCGACGCGCTGCACCAGCCGTATCGCCTGCCGCTGATCCCGGGTGCACAGTCGGCAATGGATGCTGCACATCACGCCGGGGCGGGAGCGGTCGCACTTTCGGGCGCTGGGCCGAGCCTGATCGCATTCTCGTCCAAACCGGAGCCGGGCATTGGCCAGGCCATGAAACGGGCATTTGAGGCCGCCGGTCTCGCCGCACGCATCTTCGAATTGGAAACCAGTTACGAAGGAGCGGAAGTTTTAATCGTGTGATGGACGGGAGAGGGGATAAAGGAATGGAATAATTTCAAAGCATAGTCGATTTGCCCAGTTCCCCCACCTGCATTCCCAAAATACAATGAATTTCGATATATCGCATCAAAGCGGGTCATTTGGGTCATAGACCGGGTAAAGATTTTCCTCTTACAATCAAAGGGAGGAGAATAATGATGACTTCAACCGAACAAGCTTCAAAACCGCGTAAGGGATTATTGATCTGGCTGATCATTTCGCAAGTGCTGGGTGCGGCTTCACTTTTGCTTTGGCTGGTGATGGCGGGACTATCGTTCATGGCTTTTGATTCAGGCGAAAGCCCACAGGCTTGGGCTTTTGTGATCACGGTCTGGTCGTATCCGATCTTTCCAATCCTGATGGCAATCGGCACATGGATTGCCTATGCGCGTCGCAAAGACACTTTGTCGGCAATCCTATCCAGTCTGACGTTTGCATTACCCATTTTGTTGTTTCTTGTATTAATAATAGTCAGTGCGGCCGAGATCTTATAACGCCGAGATTTGGACTTGCTTGAATTCTCCGAGCTTTCTCTTTTGTGCTAAACTCTTCCCACATGGAAACCCTTCCAACCCATATCACCCCCGAGAGCGAAGAATTCAGACAAAACGCCGAACACCAGCGCACACTTGTCAGGGAATTGAAGGAGCGCCTGGCCATTGTGCATCAGGGCGGCGGCGAGAAATACCGCAGGCGGCAGGAAGAGCAGGGCAAGCTCTTCGTGCGTGATCGCCTCGAACGACTGATTGATCCCGGTTCACCGTTTTTGGAACTCTCCGCGCTGGCGGCGTGGGATATGTATCAAAACGAAGCAAACGGCGCAGGCATCGTCACGGGCATTGGACGCGTCAGCCATCGCGAAGTTCTCATCGTCGCCAATGATGCCACCGTCAAGGGCGGATCGTATTTCCCCATGACGGTCAAGAAACACCTGCGCGCCCAGCAGATTGCCGAAGAGAATCTCTTGCCCTGCCTGTATCTCGTAGATTCAGGAGGTGCCTTTTTACCTCTCCAGGATGAAGTCTTTCCCGATGTGAATCATTTCGGACGCATCTTCTACAACCAGGCGCGCATGTCTGCCAAAAAGATCCCGCAGATCGCGGCAGTCATGGGCTCATGCACGGCGGGCGGCGCATACGTGCCCGCCATGAGCGATGAAGCCGTCATCGTCAAAAATACCGGCACCATCTTCCTCGGCGGGCCCCCGCTGGTAAAAGCGGCAACGGGCGAGGATGTTTCAGCAGAAGAACTCGGTGGTGCGGATGTCCACACCCGACTCAGCGGCGTTGCTGATCATCTCGCTGACGATGACGATCATGCAATTCAAATCCTGCGCGACGTCGTTGAAACCTTGCAGCCCTCAACCCGTCCGTCGTTCCTACGCGGACTGGAAGCGACCCCACCCGAAGAACCTTTGTACCCGTCTGATGAAATCTACGGCATCGTGCCGCGCACCTTCCGGGAAACCTATGATGTCAGGGAGATCATCGCGCGGCTTGTGGATGGAAGCAAGTTCCGCGAGTTCAAGGCTCGCTATGGCACGACACTGGTCTGCGGCTTCGCACGCATTCAGGGATACCCGGTCGGTATCATTGCCAACAACGGAATATTGTTCAGCGAGTCGGCGCTCAAAGCGACTCATTTCATCGAGCTGTGCGACCAGCGCGGCATTCCACTTATATTTTTGCAAAACATCACAGGCTTCATGGTTGGACGAGACTATGAAGCCGGCGGTATCGCCAAGGACGGCGCCAAGATGGTTCATGCCGTGGCCACAACGCGCGTCCCAAAATTGACCGTCGTCATCGGCGGCTCGTTCGGCGCAGGAAATTATGCGATGTCCGGCCGCGCTTATGGTTCGCGCTTTCTATGGATGTGGCCCAATGCCCGCATCAGCGTGATGGGCGGTGAGCAAGCCGCGAATGTGCTGTTGACCATTAAACAGGACCAGCTTGCCCGCGAAGGCAAACCTGCCATGTCGAAAGAGGAAGCGGACGAGTTCAAGTGTCCCATTTTGGAAAAATATGAGAACGAAGGCAATCCCTATCATTCCACTGCGCGGCTTTGGGATGATGGCGTAATTGATCCTGTAGATACGCGTCAAGTGTTGGGCCTGGCCTTATCCGTGGTTTTGAATTCACCGAAGGAAGATAGTGGGTTTGGTGTATTCAGAATGTAAAAATAGGAGATAAATGTGTTTTCAAAGAATACTGCACCCAAGCTACCGGCTCACGCTGACAATTTTGCCAAATACCACCCAAGGATGGATGGAATGGGGCAAGGATATTATTTCAATAATTACATTGCCGTTTGTCAAATTTTGAAGGCAAACCATGGCCTTTGAAAAATCACCGTCCACTCCTCATCAATTCCTCGCCCAACTCGTCGGCGGCTGGGCAGGCAGGGTGCACACCTGGCTCGAGCCTGAGGGTGTGCCGATTGAATCACGAACGCAAGGCAGTATCCAATTGATCCTGGATGGACGCTTTGCACTTTATCTTTATCAAACTTCAATGGATGGTGAAGCACAACATGGTCTGTTCACCTTTGGATACAACACAACCCTCGACCGCTACGAATCCAGTTGGGTGGACTCGTTTCACAACAACACCGCCATCATGTTTTGCACAGGCAACTCAAAAGAAAAGGGCTTTGCCGTGTTAGGTAGTTATCCATCCTCCGACGGCGGCCCCGATTGGAACTGGCGCACGGAAGTTGAACTCGTAGATAAAGATCATCTCATCATCACGGCATACAACATCAGCCCCGAAGGCCTTGAAGCCAAAGCCGTTGAATCCAAACTGACGCGCATCAAGTGATGTTCCAATGATGTTCCAAAAGATTCTCATTGCCAACCGCGGCGAGATCGCCATCCGCATCATGCGAGCCTGCAAGGAGCTTGGCATCGGGACTGTCGCGGTTTATTCCGAAGCCGATAAAAACTCTTTTCATGTTCAATTCGCGGATGAAGCTATTATGATCGGGGAAGCTGCGCCGAAAGAATCTTATTTAAACATCGGTAAAGTCATTGATGCCGCAAAACAGACTCATGCAGATGCAATTCATCCGGGCTATGGATTTCTCTCCGAGAATGCTTCCTTCGCAGAAGCAGCAGCCTCCGCGAACCTGACCTTTATCGGCCCCTCCGCCGATTCCATCCGCGCCATGGGAGATAAAGCCGAATCCAAGATCAGGATGAAGAAAGTAGGTGTGCCGACCATTCCCGGCATCGAAGGAATCGAAGCCGAAAACGATTTCAAGCGTGCCGCACAGGAAATCGGCTATCCGGTTTTGGTTAAAGCGGCGGCGGGGGGCGGCGGCAAAGGGATGCGCATTGTCAACGTTGAAAGCGAGATGAGCGAATCGCTGGAAGCCGCGCGGCGTGAAGCCTTGAACGCTTTTGGCGATGAAAGGCTATTGATCGAAAAATATCTTCCCAACGCACATCATATCGAGTTTCAAGTTTTTGGCGATCAACACGGCAATCTCATGCATTTGTTTGAGCGCGAATGCTCGGTGCAGAGACGCCATCAAAAAGTTATTGAAGAAACTCCTTCATCTTTAATTACATCTAATTTGCGTGGAGAAATGAGCAAAGCCGCAGTTGTCGCGGCAAAAACAGTTGGATATTTCAATGCGGGCACTGTTGAGTTCATCGTTGACCCTGAAACTCTGAAGTTTTATTTCCTTGAAATGAATACACGCTTGCAAGTCGAACATCCTGTCACAGAATTCGTAGTCGGGCTGGACCTGGTTCAATGGCAAATCCGGATCGCGGCGGGGGAAAAATTTCCGTTTACGCAAAAGGATATTTCCCAAGGCGGACATGCCATTGAGTGCCGCGTGTACGCCGAGGACCCGGCGAACGGGTTCCTGCCAAGTACAGGCAAACTTTTGCAATTCATCGAACCGCGCGGCCCGGGCATTCGCATTGATTCTGGTTTTGTCGCAGGAGATGAAGTCACCCATTTCTATGACCCATTACTCGCCAAACTGATCGTCCACGCAGAGAATCGCCAGTCCGCCATTCAACGGATGCAAGCCGCATTGAGGGAATTTGTGGTTCACGGCGTTACAACCAATATTGATTTCATGCAATCCGTGCTGGCTCACTCTGATTTTCAGGAAGGCAAAGTGACCACACGCTGGGTCGAGACGAAATTTAATTGGATGCCCGCCGAGCCGTCATTTGAAGCACTCATTGCCGCGGCCGTTGCAGACGCAACAAGCGCAAAACGGAAAACAGAAAACGGAAATCGAAACGAGCCTGACCCATATAGTCCATGGAAGAATACAAGTAGGTTTAGAAACTGATGAGAGCAGTCTTCGATCAAAACGTGATTGACTTAACCTCCAACGGCAAAGAATTTACAGCAATCGTTGGAGATAGAACCGCTTTCGTTGAAATCATCCACTCCGAAAACGGCAGCCTGGATTTGCGGATTGATGGAAAACATATCATTGCTTATGTTTCGTCAGACGGCGCAAAACGCTGGGTAACGGTCAATGGACAGACCTTCTTATTGACTAAATCATCAAATGGATCATCGTACTCGAAGGGTAAGCATAGAAGCACGGAGTACGATCACACCTCCGAGTTGGCCGCGCCGATGCCGGGGCAAGTTAGAAGTGTGAATGTTAAAGAAAGCGAGGCGGTTACCAAAGGCCAAACTCTTTTGGTTCTGGAAGCCATGAAGATGGAATTCCGCATTCAAGCGCCCAGAGATGGTAAAGTTAAAGCACTGCATGTCAAGCAAGGTCAAACCGTTGAACGCGAACAAGTTTTGATTGAATTGGAAAAGAGTTAGCCACAGGATCCTGGAGACCCCGAAAAGGGTTTTCTCTGAGTCTCGATGTCTCAGCGGCAAAGGAGTCCGAATGACCGGAAAATATTTTGAAGAACTCGAAATCGGGCAGCATTTTAATCATACCCTCGGCCGCACCGTGACGGAGATGGACAACGTATTATTCTCGGCGTTGACCATGAACACACAGCCGCTGCACCTCAACGAAGACTTTGCTTCAAAGACCGAATTCGGCCAACGCCTGGTGAACGGCATCTTTACACTGGGGCTGGTCGTGGGCTTGACAGTGCCCGAATTAACAGAAGGCACAATTGTTGCCAATCTCGGCTATGACAAGGTCGTGCATCCCAATCCCGTCTTTCATGGCGATACAATATATGCCGAGAGCGAGATCATCGAGAAGCGCGCATCGAAATCGAGGCCGGATGCGGGCATTGTGAGAATCCAATGCCGGGGCACGAAACCTGACGGTACAATTGTGGTGGAGTTTGAACGCACAGTAATGTTTTTGAAGAAACAAAAATAACAAACCTCATTGCGGGCGGCAAATAGGCCATCAATGACAAGGTGAATCATGTATCCATTCTTCCGTAATTATCTTTTCAAACTTGATGCTGAAACCGCACACCAGCTTACGCTGAACACACTGCGCCTTGCGGGTTGGTTTCCGCCATCGCGCTGGATGCTGCAGGTCATGTATTCGGCGCCATCCAAACCCGTTCAAGCCTTTGGGCTGGATTTCAAGAATCCCATCGGGCTGGCCGCGGGCTACGACAAGGATGCTCTTGCCATCCGCGGGCTGGCCGCGCTGGGTTTTGGACATATCGAGGTGGGTACAGTCACCCCCCTGCCGCAAAAGGGAAATCCAAGGCCGCGCATGTTCCGTCTAATCAAAGATGAGGCGGTGATCAACCACCTGGGATTTCCCGGCCGAGGAAGCGAATTTGTTCAAGAGCGTTTGAACCCTACTCTCGGCCCCAATTGGCTGGAGCGTTTTTTGGGATTTGGACCGCGCAAGCGCAAAATGGCCAAAAAAATCAAGGGACTCATTCTCGGAGTGAATCTCGGGAAAAATAAATCCACCCCCAACGAGGAAGCTGTCTTCGATTACCTGGCTTTGCTCCAGAACTTTGCGCCGCTGGCCGATTACTTAACGATCAACGTCAGCTCGCCGAACTCCGAAGGCCTGCGCCGCTTGCAGTCGCGTGATATGCTCGAGGATTTGCTGAAGAATCTCCATCAACAACGCTTGATCGAACAGAAGCAACTGGATCGCCGTGTGCCTTTGCTTGTCAAACTTGCGCCGGACCTGAGCAATCAGGAATTGGATGATGCGGTGGAGGTCATCCTGCGTACAAGCATGGATGGCATCATCGCGACCAACACGACATTGGAGCGCGTGGGGTTGCAATCCAGCCATCGGAGCGAAACCGGCGGGTTAAGCGGAAAGCCGCTCAAACCCCTTAGTGAAGCGGCGCTGCAAAACATCGTCAAGCGCGTCAATAATGAAATCCCCATTATTAGCTCAGGCGGCATCATGAATCCCGAGGATGCCAAACGCCGGCTCGGTATGGGCGCGACGCTTATTCAAATCTATACAGGCATGGTTTATTACGGGCCGGGCCTGGCCAAGGCGATTGCGAGATCGCTCTAACCAATTGTAAATGTTTGGAGCCTTTGCAAGGTTTTTATAATCCCTTTTATGGTATATTCTTAACCATGGACGAAAAAATTACAATCATCGAAGGCCCGCCTCCGATCTTCGAGCAAGTCAATGATGGCTGGGCCATGGGTCTGAATGAAAGCCCCAACGAATTGGTTCCTGCACTTACGCGCCTGCGAACGTTTAACGGCAATGCGCTCGTGGAACGTTGTCACCGTGCCTGGAGCAATAAACAACCGATCCATTTGCATTATCGTAACGATATGGGCTTGGAGGAAACCGCGCCCATCCTTGCGGCCCGCAATGTGGAAACACCGGAAGGAAATGTCCTGCTCCTATGGGTCTATCTCGAAAGCGAACACGTCGAATATGAAGTGGACGATGACGATAGCGAGGAAAACGACGACAATCTCTAAAGTTGGAGAATGGGAATAAGGGATAGGGATTCAAGAATTCCCTATCCCTTATTCTTTACCCCTTATGCCCATGCTTCTTTCCACACTTCAAGCAGATGTGCTCACCCTGACCCTGAACCGGCCTGAACGCGCGAACTCGTTTAATGTTGAGCTAATCAGCGAACTACAAGAGGCATTTTCACAAGCGGAAAAAGATTCACAGGTACGCGTCATCATATTGACGGGTTCAGGAAAAGCATTCAGCGCGGGACAAGATATTTCCGAAATGCAGGGCGGCGGCGTTATTTCCTATCGCACACATTTGAAAAAAACGTATAACCCCCTGGTTATAAAAATCCGCCGCATTGAAAAACCGGTCCTTGCCGCCATCAATGGCCCCTGTGCGGGCGCTGCGCTGGGAATTGCCTTGGCCTGCGATCTGCGGCTTGCAACGGAAGAGGCAAAATTGGCGGTCGGGTTTGGTGGCATTGGCCTTGTCCCCGATTCAGCCGTGTCCTTATTATTGCCGGTCCTGATCGGGCTGGGACGCGCCGAGCAACTTTATTTCAACAACGCACCGGTTTATGCCCGGCAAGCGTTGGAATGGGGGTTGCTCAATCGCATTTTTCCAGCAGCGAAATTTATGGATGATACACTGGCATATGCAAAGGAATTAGCATCCGGCCCCATCCGCGCGTTCGGATTGGCAAAGCAGGCGTTCAATCGGGCAGTGCTCTCAAATCTCGAAGATGTTTTGAACACGGAAGCCGATTTGCAGGAAATCGCTGGCAATCGCCCTGAACACAAGGAAGGCGTTGCGGCTTTTTGGGAAAAACGGAAACCGAAATATAAAAACGATATTCGATAATTCGATATTCGAGGAGAAAAGGCCGAATCTGGTCAAAGATTTATTGCAAAAATGGGAAATAAAACTACCAGCACCACAAACAAAACAAACGGAAATGGGGAAATAGGATGATATATTTCCTCCTCATGCTAAAAATTTTATGATGCCCGTCATATTGACGGGAAAATGAAAGTCGTGTAAGGTTAAGTTATAAGGTATGCAGGATCTTGTTTATATGATTCAAGCGTATTCAATAGGTGCATTATAAGCGGGCAAACCCATCCGGGTCTGCCCGCTTATAATTTCTAAAAATCTTAATTAGGAGAAGAACATGGCTGAACAACTTAATGCTTTTGAGATGGCGCAGAAACAATTTGATCATGTGGCAAAAATGCTAAACTTGACTCTGCCGTCTCTGAAGGCCTGCGCTGGCCGATGCGTGAGTATTCCTTCCGCATCCCGGTGCGGATGGACAACGGCTCGACC
>Ga0182027_10016544_pt1 | contig 10067 bp, 10 predicted proteins | sample 712E1DmetaG_FD_121300 | JGI IMG/M metagenome (GOLD analysis project Ga0182027, IMG submission 121300) | Permafrost microbial communities from Stordalen Mire, Sweden - 712E1D metaG (Illumina Assembly) | ecosystem: Environmental > Terrestrial > Soil > Wetlands > Permafrost | place: Sweden... | reverse complement strand
TGCATTCTGAGCAGGGCGGCCGCTCCGCCGCGCGTGCTGGAGCCGCGCACCGGGCAGAATCCCAGCAGGCTCGAGGTGCGCGCAATCAACTCCCCGTCGAAGCTGCTGCTGATCAGCATGGCGATCTTCATATTGCGGAAGCGGTACGCGCTGGAGATCACCGAGCGGTGCCACATCACATAGATGGAAGGGCCGGAGAGGAGCTGGCCGGGCGTGACCCCAGGCTCAACCCGGTCTTCATAGCGCAGGGTCAGGCTCAGCAGACGGATCAGCAGCGCGGCCAGCGGCGGCACAACAGCCAATATCAGGCGCTGGCTCAGCCGCAGCTTGGGCGTTGCGGAATCGGGAGTCGCGGTGGGTTCAGTGGGCACGGGATTAGTGTAGAGCGAAGTGCCGTCCGGTTGCGCCATTGCAATCGCAGGAACCTGCTGTATGCCGCTGCCAGGTGTGCGACAATAATAGGTGCAGTCCGGCGTCCTATGTACGCCCAATCCTGCAAGGAGAGTCCTATGTTAGGCGACCTGTTACAACCGATGCATCTTCTCGTGATCGGCCTCATTGTGATTGTGCTCTTCGGCGGCAAGAAGCTGCCTGAACTGGGCAAAGGCCTGGGTGAAGGCCTGCGTGGCTTCAAAGCCGGTCTGAAGGGCATCGGCGAGGAAGACGAAGCGAACGACGAGAAGAAGAAGAAGGAAGAGCTGGAGGCCAGGGCCTATCAGGAGGCCAAGCTCGCAGCCGAAGCACGCATCGCAGCCGAAGCCAAAGTCGCGGCAGAGCTGCGCCAGCGCGAAGAAGCCATCAAGTAACCAAGCGCTCCTGCTAGCGGGGACGTGAATTCAACCGTCCCATCCGCCTTCCTCTTTCTTCCCCTACAGTGCGATCAGCGCAACCGCGACCGCTGCGGCGGCCATTCCCAGCGCCTGCCTGCGCGTGGGCCACTCGCCCAGCGCAAGCGCCGCCAGCAAAATGGTGGTCGCCGGATACAGCGACGCCAGCACGGACGCCACATCCAGGCGTCCCGCGCGCGCCGCCGCCACAAACAGCAGATTGCCCGAGGTGTCCAGCAGCGCGGTTGCCAGCGCCCAGCCCACCGCCGTGCGGTTGAGCCTGCCGCGCAGCGCGTCAGTCTTGCCAGACCGAAGGCGAAGCGTAAAAAACATCAGCGAGCAGATGCTGAGGCTGCCGATCCTGGCCGACGCCATCGGCCAGAGGATGCCCGCCGGGCTGGCCATCTTCAAGGCCACAAAGTAGAAGCCGAAGCCCACGCCGGCCAGCATCGCCAGGGCCATGGTCTGGCGTGTGCTGCCGCCGGTTGCCTCTTCCGCCGGGCTGGCCGCGATCAGCCAGATCGCGATGGCCGCAACGGCGAATCCGAGCAGCGGACTCATGCCGGGCGGTCCCTGCCGCCACAGCGTCAGCACCGCTGGAATCGCGGCCGCCAGCAGGCCGCTGACCGCGGCCGAGGCGCCCATCGCGCCGCGCGACAGAGCGATATAGAAGGCCGTCAGCGCCCCTCCGCCAGCCACGCCCGCAGCCACGCCCCACCCCAGCAGCGCGCCGTGCGGCATCGCGTCCCCACGCAGGTGCGCCATTGCCAGTAGCACGATAAAGCTGGTTGCGTGGCTCAGCAGCACCACCCGCAGGGCAGCGCCCAGGCTGCCGCCCGCGCGCTTCACGCCCATGCCGCCGGCAAAGTCGCCGCCGCCCCACATCGCCGCCGCGCCAAGCGAAAGCAGTATGTTGCCGCCCATCAGTCGATTCATCGCTTACCGCGCGGAGGCAGGCCGCGGCCGCGTTGGCTGTGGCATGGGATAGTAGCCCTGCTTCGCCAGCACCGTCAGGCCGGGGCGCAGCACCTTCACCTCCAGCTTGCGGTACTTGCCGTCGTACTGCGGCTCATGCGTGTTGAAGTCCACCGTATACCGGTTGCGCACCTCCGCGGCGATCTTGGCAAAGCTCTTCTCGATCCCGCCGGTGCGGAACTCCGAGTCGAAGTTCCCGCCGGTCGCGTTGTAATACTGCGGCAGGACGTTGTCCGACATGGTCAGCGGCAGGTGCAAGCGGTCCAGGAAGCCGACCACCGGCAGAGACGAGTCTCCCACCAGCGTTCCATCCACCTCGATCTGGTTGGTCTGCAGGTACTTGATCACGTCTTTGGTCTTCGCCGTGCTGCCGTACTCCTTGCCGTCGGAGACGACATAGATGACCCGCCTGCGTTCGCTGGGCCGGCTGCTCAGCGCCGTTGCCGCAGCCAGAATCGCGTCGTTCAGCGTATGCAACTCCTTGGGAGGGTTCAAAATGATGCCCGATTGACCTCGTTGCGAAGCCGTGTTGGGGTCGAAGTTCTGGTTGTTGATCACCGTGGTCTGCGACATCGGCCCGCTCAGGCTGCCCGCCAGCAATGGCTCCCGCCCCGCCCCCTTCGATATCTCCAGGGCATTGGTCAGCCGCGCGCTCTGCGCCCCGGTGAAGTCGGTCACCGTCTTGGGGCCGTTGTTGTAGTTGATCACCGAGATCTCGTCGTACGGCGTAAACGCTCCCTGCACCGCGCCCAGCGAATCGTTCAGCCGGACCATGTTGTCGTACGTCATGCTCTGGTCGATCACCAGAACCACCGAGAGCGGGACCGCGTCCGTGGTGAATCGCGTGATGCGTTGCACGACCCCGTTTTCGTACACCTGCACCTCGCGGGCCTGCAATCCCGCCACCAACTGCCCCTTCGAATCCTTCACCGTGAACGGCACAGTGACCACATTCACTCCCCCCCTTATGGTCGCCGCTTTGGCGGCATCGCCCGCCGGTGTGTCATAGGTCGAGGTCTGCTCCCCCGCCGCCTCTGCCGCGCCGCTGGGTGGCAGAGCGGTGCCTGGCGCGGGAGCGGCCGCGTCGCCGCTCGGCGTCTGGTCGCCGGCAGAGCTGGAGGTCGTTCCCTGGCCCGGCGTCACCGGTCCCAGGTTGGGCAGATTGGGCCGCGGCATTGGAGCGTCCGGGATCGCCTGCTGCGCCAGTGTCTCCTGCCCTGCCTGCGCCGGGTTTGACGCTGCGGCCATCGCCTTCCCCGGCCCTGCCTGCGCCCATGCCGGCGCGCCAAGCATCCCTAACGCCAGCCATCCTGCCAATACGCGTTTGCTCAACTCGAAGACCCCCATGCCATTCTCTATCAGACTACCAGCGGCGCGCACACCCCGTCATCTCTGTGGCCCATCGTTTTGCGCCGGTTCGTCCCCTTGTTGGACGCGGTTGGAGGTCTCGGCGTTGCGCCGCTGCGCAAAACGCCGAAAGCGAGCTGTACACCAGTTTTGGCAAGCGCCGAAGGCGCGCTCTATATCAGCCTATGGCGTAGCCATAGGGTGCAGGCCCAGCCAAACCCCTCAAGGGCTGAAAGCCCGCTCTATAGATTGCCCAAATTGAATCTTCTTCGTCCCTCGGGGCCTTCTTCGTCGTCTAATAAGCTATGCGTTCCTCCCTCCTCGCCGCCGCTCTGCTCTCCCTTGCCCTGCTTCCCGCCTCTCTGCGCGCTCCGGTCTTCGCGCAGGAGGCGCCCTCGCCCAGCGCGCCGCCCCCCGCCACGGATGCTCCCCCTGCACCCGCCGGCGAGAGCAATACCGCCACCCTCAACATCAACGTCAACCTGGTCGATCTCTACTTCTCCGCGCGCGACAAGGACGGATTCATCACCAACCTGGTCAAGAGCGACTGCGTCGTCGCCGAGGACAAGGCCCCCCAGACCATCAAGAACTTCACCCAGGAGAAGAACCTCCCGCTCACCATCGGCCTGCTGCTGGACACGTCGGGAAGTCAGGAGCACGTCCTTCCGCTCGAACAGGAGTCCGGCGCAACGTTTCTGCGCGATGTCCTCACGCCCAAGGACGAGGCCTTCCTAATCTCCTTCGACATCAACGTCGACCTGCTCTCCGACTACACCAACCGCGCCAGCGAGATCAAACGCGCCCTCGACAAAACCACCATCAACACCGGCGCGGGCACAGGCTCGGTCACCGGCAATGGCAACCCGCGCGGCACTTTACTCTTCGACGCCGTCTACCTCGCCGCCCACGACAAGCTCAGCATGGAGGCCGGACGCAAGATCCTGGTGTTGCTGACCGACGGCGGCGACGAGGGCTCGCAGGAGACGCTGAAGTCCGCCACCGAGGCCGCGCAGAAGGCCAACGCAATCGTGTATGTCATCCTCATCGCCGACCGCAGCTTCTACGGCGGCGGCAGCTTCAACCTCGGCGACTCCGGCGCGCGCGATATGGACCGGCTTGCCAGCGACACCGGAGGCCGCGTCATCAACGTCGGCAACAATGGCAAGCGCCTGGAAGATGCCTTCAACCAGATTCAGGACGAGCTGCGCACCCAGTACCTGTTGAGCTACACCCCCACCAACCCCAAGGCCGACGGTACCTTCCGCAAGATCGAACTCAACTGCGGCAAGCTCAAAGTCCAGACCCGCACCGGCTACTACGCCATCTCCGCGAGCGACGCAAGCAATTAGCGAGCCAGTGAAGTCAGCACGAGAGATCCACAGACGATTGTCTTGCTGCCCCGCTGACTCACTGCCCTACTCCTCGTGCGCCAGTTTCTCGCCGTTCGGTCCAACCTGGATCTCGCCCTTCTTCGTGCCCTTCTGCGTAGCCGCCTCGTACGCGACCAGCTTGCCCTTCTTCGTGATCGACTCGACCTTGGTGATCTTCGCGCCCGCCGCCTTCGCCGTCAACGCGCTCTGGACCGCGGCCGGAAGAGTGTTCAACGCCACCTCGTCCTCCACCTCAAGCAGGGTTCCGTCCTTCGCGATGGAGATGTCACGGCCATGGCCGTTCGCCGTCATTTGCACTTCATAATGAAAGACGCCGTCCTCGGTCTCGGTGGTAAATCCCTTGATAGTGGCGCCATTGGACTGCGCCTGCACCGTCTTCTCCACCGCAGGTGGCAACGCCGAACGCTCTATTTTTTTCTCCGCCGATGCCGCAACCGTCAGAGCAATTGCCGTTACGGATACCGTGATAATCCTGGAATACCGAATTGACATGACGTTCTCCTCTATGCGTGATTGCACGCTGAGGTCAATCTTCAACCATGCCACCTTAATGCAGACTGAATAGATGGAAACTCGTGCAATAAAAAGCAATCACGCAAAGGCTGAGCCTTAACTCATGCCAGGCACCGGGTGGGGCACATACGGCTCTTCCAGCGACTTGATCTCTTCTGCCGTCAGCTTCAGCGAGACCGCCGCGACCGCGTCCTCCAGATGATGCAGCTTGGTCGCGCCCACAATCGGGGCTGTGATCGCCGGCTTCGCCAGCAGCCACGCCAGCGCTACCTGCGCCCGCGGAACGCCTCGCGCCTCGGCCAGTTCGCCCAGCCGGTCCACCACGCGCCGGTCCGCCTCCGCCGTCTTCGCGTACAGCGACTTGGCGTAGCCGTCGGACTCGGATCGCTTGGTCGCCTCCGCGTCCCACGCCCGGGCCAGCTTGCCGCGCGCCAGAGGGCTCCACGGAATCACGCCGACGCCCTGGTCCAGGCACAGCGGCAGCATCTCGCGCTCCTCCTCGCGGAACAGCAGGTTGTAGTGCGGCTGCATGGTCACGAACTTTGCCCAACCATGTTTCTCCGAGGTGTTTAGCGCCTTCGAGAACTGCCACGCTCCCATGGACGACGCGCCCAGGTAGCGCACCTTGCCTGCGCGCACCACGTCGTTGAGCGCCTCCAGAGTCTCCTCGATCGGGGTCGTCCGGTCCCAGCGATGGATCTGGTACAGATCGACGTAGTCGGTGCCCAGGCGGCGCAGGCTCTCGTCGATCTCGAAGAAGATCTCCTTGCGCGACAAGCCGCCGCCGTTCGGCCCATCGCGCATCACGCCGTTCAGCTTGGTCGCGATCACGGTGTCTTCGCGCTTGGCGTTGGCCTTCAGAAAGCGGCCCAGCACGCGCTCGCTGTCGCCGGTCGAGTAGACATTCGCGGTGTCGAAGAAGTTGATTCCGAGGTCCAGCGCCTGGCGAAAGAAGGGCTGGCTCTGCTCCTCGTTCAGGCTCCACGCATTGCTGCCCGGCCGCAAAGGCCCAGCAGGAGGAACACCGTACGACATGCACCCAAGACAGATGCGCGAGACCTTCACCCCGGTTTTGCCAAGATTTACGTAGTCCATGGTTCCTCCGAATGAGCCGGTGAGGGAGATATGGAAAGACTCCCTGTTAAGGGCACGGCTTCAGCCGTGCCGTAAGTGGGGAAAAATCGATGGGGCTTTAGCCCCTGAGGGAATATTGATGACCTGTTCCGATATTACAAAGTGTGGAAGCTGCCTTGCACTCTCAGGCCTCCATTGTGCCGGAGTATACAGCCATGCCCGCGACCGCATCTACGCCCATCTCGTCCAGCGCATCCACTTCCGCGCGTTCTTTGATGCCGCCGGCGACGATCAGTTGCTTCGCCGTCGTGGCGCGCAACGTGGCCGCAACATCGAGCGGAAAGCCCTGCATCGTGCCCTCGGTGTCCACATGCGTGTAGAGGAACGCGGCGCAGAAGTCTTCCAGCCATGGGATGGCCTCCTCCGGCGTCAGGTCGACCGAGTCCTTCCAGCCCTTGACGGCGACGCGGCCGTTTTTGGTGTCGACGGAGAAGCAGAGTGCAGCCTCCCCCAGTTCGCGCTTCAGCTCCTCGGCGAACTCGACGCGGATCAATCTGTGCCGCCGCGTAGGTTTGGGTGCCCCATCCATCGCGGCCTCTTGCGATGGGTGGGATGTGTCAACGCCGAACAGGCTCGACCCATAGATCACGCGCTTTGCACCTGCGTCGAGCAGCGCGCGTCCATCGTCCGCGGTCTTCAGTCCGCCGCCAACCTGACAGGGCAGACGCCGGCAGATCATTTCGATCAGCGCGCGGTTCTCGCCCTGGCGCATCGCCGCGTCGAGATCGATCAACTGAACAAGGGGGTATTTTGCGAACCGTTCAATCCAGTAGTCGAAGTCGTCGAAGGCCAGCTTCAGCTTCTCGCCCTGCACCAGTTGCACAATGCGACCGCCCATCAGATCGATCGAGGGAATCAGCATGGCAGCCTCACGCTCACGCCCGCCAAGGCGAGCTGCGCCTTCAGCTCTCGCGAGTCGGTGACGCCGAAGTGGAAGATGCTGGCGGCCAGCGCGGCGTCGGCCTTGCCGCGGCCAAAGACATCGGCGAAGTGAGCCGCGGAACCCGCGCCACCACTGGCGATCACGGGAATCTGCACCGCCTCGCTCACCGCCGCGGTCAGCTCGCAGTCGAAGCCGTCGCGCATTCCGTCGGTGTCCATGCTGGTCAGCAGAATCTCGCCCGCGCCGCGCGATTCGGCCTCGCGCGCCCACTCCACCACGCGCAGGCCGGTCGGCTTGCGTCCGCCGCTGACGTACACCTCGGCGTCTTCCACGCTCTTCGTCCCGCGTCGCGCATCGATGGCAACAATCACGGCCTGCGCGCCAAAGCTCCCGCCAATCTCGCCGATCAGCTCTGGCCGCGCAATCGCCGCCGAGTTGATGCTCACCTTGTCCGCGCCCGCGTTGAAGACGGCTGCGGCATCGTCCGCCGTGCGCACGCCGCCGCCAACGGTGAAGGGAACAAAGAGCTTCGCAGCCGCGCGCCGCACCGTATCGAGCAGCGTGCCGCGTCCCTCGTGCGTGGCCGTAATGTCGAGCAGCACAACCTCGTCCGCGCCTGCCGCCGCATGGCGATGCGCCAGCTCCGCCGGGTCGCCCGCGTCGACGATATCGACAAACTGCACGCCCTTCACAACGCGACCGCCCCGCACATCCAGGCACGCGATAATCCGCTTGGTCAGCACGCTCACTTACCTCTTATCATCCTGCCCATACCGCTCGTCATTCTGAGCGAAGCTCAGAATCTCCGTATTTGCTTTTTGCACCGCACGCTACATCTCCACAAAGTTTCTGAGCACTCGCAGGCCCACGTCCGCCGATTTCTCCGGATGGAACTGCACGCCCATCACATTTTCGCGTTCGAGGGCTGAGGTAAACGAGCCGCCATAATATGTAACCGCCTCGGTTGCATTTACAACGGGAGCGCGCCACGAGTGGGTAAAGTAGACGAACGATCCGTCTGCGACTCCGCGCAGAAGCCGCGAATCCGGGCGAATCTGCTCCAGCGAGTTCCAGCCCACATGCGGCGACTTCAACTCCGCGGCGATTTCCTTTCCATCAATTTGCTTGATTTCTTTCGCGGGGAAGTGCTCACACATTCCCGCGAACGCGCCCAGGCCCGGCGTTCCCGGGGCCTCGGTGGAACCCTCGAAGAGCCACTGCAGGCCGACGCAGATGCCCAGGAACCACGCGCCTTTGGCGATGCTCTCGCGCACGGCTTCGGTCAGGCCGAGCGCGGCCAGCAACTGCGTCGCTTGAAAGTGGCCGACGCCGGGCAACACCACTTTATCAGCGCCGCGCACCACCTCGGGCGACTGCGTCACGACCACGTCGCGCGCGCCGAGATAGTGCAGCGCTTTCACCACGCTGGTCAGATTTCCCGCCTTGTAATCGATCACTGCAATCACAGCAGTCCCTTTGTGCTTGGCAGCAGCTCGCGCATGCGTTCGTCGCGGCTGCACGCACCGCGCATGGCTCGCGCGAAGGCCTTGAAGATTGCTTCGATCTTGTGGTGATTGCTGCGTCCGTACATCGTCTTCACATGGACATTGGCCTTCGCGCCGCGCGCGAAGCCGTCGAAGAAGTCCGTCAGCAGCTCGCTCTGGAAGTCGCCGACCAGCGGTACTGTCACCTGATCGTCGACGACGCAGGCGACGCGCCCGCTGAGGTCCACGGCGGCGACGGCGAGTGTCTCGTCCATTGCCATGACGAAGTAGCCGGCGCGCAAAATGCCCTTCTTATCGCCCAGCGCGAGTGCGAAAACCTCGCCCAGCGCGATACCCACATCCTCGACCGTGTGGTGCTGATCGACATCGAGATCGCCCTTGCATGCGAGCGTGAGGTCGAAGCCGCCGTGCCGCGTGAACAGCTCCAGCATGTGGTCGAAGAAGCGAATCCCGGTGGAGACAGAGTACGCGCCCTGCCCGTCGATGTTCAGCGTCAAGGCGATCTTTGTCTCCGTGGTGTCGCGCTGAATCGTCCCTGTTCTTATCGCGTCGCTCATTTGGCCCATCCAATCTCCTGCAAGGATTCCTTCAATGCGGCGAGGCCGCGCGTGACGTGATCCTCGACGCCGATGGTGATGCGGACATAGCCATTGCAGCCGGGATCGGTGGAGCGGTCGCGCAGCAGTATGCCGCGCGCGCGCATGGCCTGCACCAACTCCGCGTGCTTGGCGCCGATCTTCATCAGCACGAAGTTGGCGTGGCTGGGGAAGAAGTCCACGCCGAGCGCTCGCAGACCGTCCATCATGCGGGCGCGGCCCGTATTCACCTGCTCGGCATACCAAGTGACGTATGCGTCGTCGGCAAGCGCGACAGGAAGGCAATCCAGCGCTACGCCGTTGACGTTGTAGGGCGAACTCACCTTGCGCACGTACTTTATCAACTCAGCATTGCCCGCGAGCAGGCCGATGCGCAGATTGGCCAGTCCGTACGCCTTCGAAAACGTGCGCGCGACGAGCAAGTTCGGGACCTTGCCCACATCCTCGAACAGCGTCTCGCCGAAAAAGTGGAAGTACGCCTCGTCCACCAGCACAACGGCCTGCGGGGCGGCGGCGCAGAGGTTCAACAGGCGATCGCGGCTGACTACAGCGCCCGTGGGATTGTTCGGCGAGGCGACGAGCATCAGCTTGGTGCGCGGCGTGATGGCGGCGAGAAAGCGGTCGTAGGGAAACTCCAGTGAAACGTCCGCCTGCACACGCGTAAGGTGTGCGGTCATCATGCGCGCGCTGACTTCAAACATGAAGAAGGTGGGCGTGGAGATCAACGCGTCGTCGGTTTCCTCAAGGAATGCCGCGCAGACCAGGTGGATCGCCTCATCGACGCCGTTGGTCAGCAGAACCTGGTCCGCCTGAAGTCCAAAGTGCGCGGCAGTGATCCGTTCCACGCCCTCGCGCTCGGGATATTTTGTCAGTCCCTCGGCCGTGATCTGGCGCAG
>Ga0182027_10016543_pt1 | contig 10068 bp, 6 predicted proteins | sample 712E1DmetaG_FD_121300 | JGI IMG/M metagenome (GOLD analysis project Ga0182027, IMG submission 121300) | Permafrost microbial communities from Stordalen Mire, Sweden - 712E1D metaG (Illumina Assembly) | ecosystem: Environmental > Terrestrial > Soil > Wetlands > Permafrost | place: Sweden... | reverse complement strand
CTTCCTCTTAAACTACGAAGCCCCTTGTTCAGGGGCTCCGTAAAAATTTGTTACACGCTTACGCTTTGAGAATGGCGGTATCGGCCACCGGGCAGACCGACACGCATTGCGGTGAATCGAAGTGACCTTCGCATTCCACGCAGGTTGCCGGATCGATCACGTAGGGGGATCCTTCAGTAATCGAATTGGTTGGGCACTCGGGCACGCACGCACCGCATGCGATGCACTCGTCAGTAATCTTCATTGCCATAGATCTTTACTCCTTGAAAATAGATTGTAAATTTTACGTCCTTAAAATTACTTTATCAGCGACTTTGTGTCAAATGACAAATGTCTCCGCTTTGAATGATTTTGTCACTGAGTATTCAGGAACGGCATTCCGCCGCCACCATCGGAAAAATGAATTCGGAGATCACCGTGCCTCGCACTATTTTAATGGTGCCCTGTAAAAGAAGGCTGGGCTTTCCCAAAGTTGGGGTTTGGGGATGTCGGCGGGCGCTTTGCCGCCCGCCGACATCCCCAATTCTTCTTTTTTCACCGTCACCTGCCCTGTTCTTTTTACAGGGAAGGACGGGAGTCAGGGGGCGGGCATCGCACATTTCAGATTTTGTGAAGGTCGTATAAAAAAAGGTCTTGCATCTATGCGCAGCCCGTGATACACTTTACAGGAATGATAACTTTACTGGTGGTCACCTCTGATATGCCTTTCGGAGATCTCCTCCGCCAGAACCTTGAGGCGACGGGGCGTTTTACCGTCGATATTGCCGGGGATAGACATTCGGCCATTGCTTGTGTCAAAGAAGGGGAATACCCGCTCATTTTTCTGGATACTTGCCTGCCCGAGCAGGATCTCCTCCAGATTGGCGCTCAAGTACGCCGGGCCAATACCATAACTCGTTTTGTCGTTGTTTCAGAAGTTGGCTGGCATTCCGCCCTTGAAGAACTTTCTCCCGACGATTACCTTTCCAAGCCTTTCTACTTGCCTGATTTGATGGAAATGATGAGCAATTCTTTTCCTGCTCCTGAAACTCTTCCTGTTTCACAGAAAACCGGCAACGATCCTCCCTGGCTTTCCGATGTTACCCGCGCCGCCCAGCATCTCACCCGCCTTACGCTTGGCTCCTCCGCCCAAGCCGCCCTCATTACCCGCAATGACCAGTTGTGGGCCTACGCGGGCCAATTGCCGCAATCTGCCACGCGTGAATTAACCGACATCGTCGCGCGCTACTGGGACCGCCAGGAGGAGAACGACCTGGTGCGCTTCGTGCGCCTGGCTTCCACCAATGCCGAGCACATGCTTTATGCCACCCGGCTGACCAATGATCTGGTGCTCGCACTGATTTTCGAGGCCGAGACTTCATTCAGCACCATCCGCACCCAGGCCGGTCAATTGGTGCATTCGCTCTCCACCTCTCCCGCCGAAAAACAAAACGAAAAACTAGCTGCAATTGAGCAGAATGATGATGAAGCCCCCTCCGCTCCCATTTCGGATATCCTCACCGATATCCCTTCGCCCAACCCCACGGTCGATTTGCGGGCGGTCGCGCAGAAATCCCGCAGAGAGACCAGCCCGGCTATTTCACTGAATTCTGCCATGCCCCTGCGCTTCAGCCGCGCCTCTTCCCCGGCCGTCCCGGTCAATCAATTGACCTCCACCGAAGAACCCGACGCTTCCCTCGATTTGGAGCAGACCGTTGAATCCCCGGCGGTTACCCGCAAGAGCAAGCCCAAGAAACCCGAACCTGCCCAGGATAACCTCGGCGAGACGCGCCCCAACAACCCTTCCAATGAACCATCTCGCAAGATTGTCCTCGAGCCGGTTTCCCCCTCCGTTTATAACCTGGACTACGCCTGCCTGCTTGTGCCCCGCTTTACCAATCACCACCTGGTGGGTGACCTGTCTGACAATTTATCGGACTGGGTGCAACAGATTTGTATCGCCTTCGGCTGGCGCCTGCAATATTTGTCGGTCCGGCCTGAACATCTTCTGTGGATCGTCAATGTGGCACCGGCCACTTCGCCGGGCTATCTTATGCGCATCTTGCGCCAGCACACCTCCGAGAACATCTTTACCGATTTTCCGCGTTTCAAAAAAGAGAATCCCTCTGGCGATTTCTGGGCCCCCGGCTACCTCATTATGGGTGGATCGCAGCCTCCCCCTGCCCAGTTGATTAAAGACTTCATCGCCCAAACCCGTCAGCGGCAGGGCATAACCCAGACCCTCCGCTAATTCGTTCGCACGGTTTTTCCCATGCCCCCTACTTTATATTTAATCGATGGCCATGCCCTGGCTTACCGCATGTATTTCGCCTTGACCGGCGGCGGTTCCACCGCCCGCTGGCAGACTTCCACCGGTGAACCCACCGCCGGCACCTATGGCTTTGTGCGCGAGTTATTGCGCATCATTGAAAAAGAAAAACCGGATTATCTGGCCGTTGCCTTCGATACGGGCAAAACCTTCCGCGATGATATTTTCCCGGAATACAAGGGCACGCGTGCCAAAATGCCGGATGACCTGCGCGTGCAGATCGAGCGCATCCGCCAGGTTGTGGATGCGTTCAATATCCCGCGCCTGGAGATGGAAGGCTACGAAGCCGACGATGTACTCGGTTCGGTTGCCCATTGGGCGGCAAAGCAGGGCCTGGGCGTCAAGATCATTACCGGCGACCGCGACCTGCTCCAGTTGGTTACCCCGCGCATCATTGTCTACCTGGCTGGCGATGACCAGAACTACATCACTCCCGAAGATGTCCTGGCCAAGTTGCACGTCCGCCCCGATCAGGTGGTCGATTACAAGGCTCTGGTGGGCGATACTTCCGATAATATCCCTGGCGTCCCGGGAGTAGGCGAGAAGACCACCGCATCTCTCCTGGCCAGGTACGGCACGCTGGATGGAATCTATGCCCACCTGGAAGAGATCGAGCCGCGCTGGCAGAACAAACTTGTCGCCGGCAAAGAATCTGCCTACCTGAGCTATACCCTGGCTGCCATCCGGATCGACCTGCCGGTCACGCTCAACCTGGCGCAGGCCCGTATCGATGCCTTTGACCCGGCTAAAGTTGAGGCCATTTTGCGCGAACTGGAATTCCGCACACTGGTGGAGCAGCTAAAGAAGATTACCGGCACCTCTGCCCCCGCACCAACCCAACAAATGAGCCTTTTTGATGCGCCGCCCGCCACGGTCACTCCAACGGTTTCAATTTCTCCCCGGGAATCAAATTTGAAGGCTACCGTCGTGGATTCCCCCGCCGGGCTGGCTGCTTTGACCAAGCTGCTTTCAAAAGCCTCGGCTATTTCCTTCGATACCGAAACCACCTCCACCGATGAGATGACTGCCAGCCTGGTCGGCATTTCGCTGGCCGTTGCGCCGGGTGATGGCTTCTATATCCCGGTTGGCCATAAGTCCGGCGCGCAATTGCCGCTGGAGCAGGTGCTTTCGGCATTGAGATCGCCCATGACCGATATACGCATTCCCAAGATCGGGCATAACCTCAAATATGATTTCATCATGCTGGCCAGGCAAGGCCTGCGTGTGTCCCCGCTGTCCTTCGATACCATGCTGGCGGAATTTGTGCTCGATCCCGGTTCACGCAACCTCGGGCTGAAGACCATGTCCGAAGTGCGTCTGGGCGAAAGCATGACGCACATCGAGGATCTGATCGGCAAGGGCAAGAACCAGCGTACCATGGATGAAGTTGATATCGCCAATGCGGCTCCCTATGCCGCAGCCGACGCCGAAACTACCCTGCGCTTGCAGCCGGTGCTGGAAAAGGAACTCAAAGCCCTCCCGAAACTTTGGGACCTCTTCGTCAATATCGAAATGCCGCTCATCGCAGTATTGGCAGATATGGAAATGGCCGGCATTGCCCTCGATAAAGACTTCTTCGCGGCTTTCTCGATCGAATTAAGCGAACGCATCACCGCCCTTGAAAAACAGATTTATCAAGCGGTCGGCAAGACCTTTAACATCAACTCAACCCAGCAGCTCTCGTCGGTGCTCTTTGAGACCCTTGGTCTAACCCCGCCCGATCGTGGCAAAAAGACCGCCTCGGGTCATTATTCGACCGCCGCCGGCGTGTTGGACGAAATGATCGGGCAGCACCCGGTCCTGGATATGATCCTGGAATATCGCGAATACGCCAAGCTGAAATCCACCTACGTTGATGCATTGCCGGCCCAGATTCACCCGGATGATCGGCGCGTCCACACCTCCTTCAGCCAGACCGGCGCCGTGACCGGCCGGCTGTCTTCGTCAGACCCGAATCTGCAGAACATTCCCACCCGTACCGACCTGGGCCGGCGTGTCCGGCGCGGCTTTATTGCCGAACCTGGCAATATCCTCGTCTCGCTGGATTATTCCCAGATTGAGCTGCGCATTGTGGCACACATGGCCGATGACCAGGCCATGTTGAACGCCTTTCGCGCCGGGCAGGATATCCATGCCACCACCGCCGCCGCCATCTATGGCATCCCGCTCACAGCGGTCACCAAGGAGCAGCGCCGCCATGCCAAGGCCATCAACTTTGGGTTGATCTACGGCATGTCTGCTTTTGGCCTCACCCGCTCCACCGAATTGACCTTGTCTGAATCGCAGGATTTCGTCGAAGCCTATTTCAAGCAGTTCCCCGGCGTTAAGCAATATCTGGATGGTATTCGTCGTTTAGCCCGCGAAACCGGCTTTGTGGAAACCCTGTTGGGGCGCCGCCGCTACTTCCCGGCCCTTAAAGGCACGCTGAATCAGGCCTTACGGAACCGTGAGGAACGCGAGGCCATCAATGCCCCCATTCAGGGCACCGCTGCTGATATAATGAAAATCGCCATGATTCGAATACCGCCCGCCCTCGCGCAGGCTGGCTTGCATGGCCGTATGCTTCTGCAGGTGCATGACGAATTGGCACTCGAATGCCCGCGCGCGGAACGGGATGCCACCGTCGAAGTGGCCCGCAATGTCATGGAGAATGCCTATCCGATGTCCATCCCCTTATCCACGGAAGCCCGCTGGGGCGAGAACTGGGATGAACTGCAATCCATGGCATAATCTTAATAAGTTTTCTGCTAAAAATCAGTGCAAATCCGCTCTAATCCGCGTGCTATTTTTTCGGTTATACAGAAGAGAAATTGAGAGAATCAATGCCAGGAAACGAGCAAGCTTTTCAAGAAGCAGTCAGCCAGGGCCATTCGGCCGCCTGGGACCAGCAGTGGGACAAAGCTGCGGTCGCCTACCAGCAGGCCCTGGTAGAATTTCCGGATAACCCCAAGGCCCTTACCAGTCTGGGGTTGGCCTTGTTTGAGTTGCAGCGCTACGATGATTCGCTCCAAGCCTACCAGAAAGCCGTAAAAGCTGCGCCCGACGATCCGCTCCCGCTCGAGAAGACCGCCCAGCTTCTGGAACGGCTCGGGAACAACAAAGAGGCCGTTGCTGCTTTCCTGCATGCGGCCGAACTCTATATTAAAAATCAGGATACTGGCAAGGCCCTCGAAAACTGGGGCCGCGTCACCCAGCTGGATTCCGAAAACCTTATCGCACGGTTCTACATGGCTATGGTTCACGAACGTCTTGGCCATGCCTCCCAGGCCACCACCGAATACTTGGTGGCTGCCAGCCTTTACCAACGCTCCGGCAATGCTGCCAAGGCCGCTGAAATGATTTCTCGGGCCCTACGCCTGTCGCCGCGTAACCAGGAAGCCCGCCAGGCCGAGAGTATGCTCAAGAATGGGCAGTTGCTCCCCAAACCGATGCATCATCAGGGCGGTACCAGTGCCTTGCGAGTCCCCCAGCTAAAACAACTGGAGCCTTCCAAATCCGCCGATACCGGTCTGGATCCGATTGGGGAGGCTCGTAAACTGGCCATTGCCCGCCTGGCGGAGGTGCTCTTCGACCTCTCTGAAGAGGCCGGCACCAGTTCCATCGCCTCCAAACGTGGCATGTCGGCCATTGTCCGCGACACCGGCCAGTTGAATGTAAAGCAGAGTGAACGCTCCAAGATCATGCAGCACATCGGCGCCGCCATCGATGCCCAGACCAAGGAACGCGATTCCCAGGCCGCCGAGGAATTGGACAAGGCCCTGGAGTCCGGTTTCACCGAGCCATCCCTCTACTTTACCCTTGGGCTCCTGCGCTCGAAATCTGATCGTCCGGAAAATGCCCTGCAATTCCTGCAAATTGCTGTCAAGCACCAGGATTACGTTCTCGGAAGCCGCCTGCTGATGGCGCAAATCCAACACCAGTTGGGGCGCTTGTCGGAATCCACCCAGGAGTATTTGGAAGCGCTCAAGCTGGCCGATTCGCTGGTGGTTCCCCCCGAACAATCTGCCGAACTCCGCCAGTTGTACGATCCGCTCATTGAGGCCGAGAGTCACCAATCCGATCCGGATAAAATGGAGCAGCTTTGCAACAACATTAAACAATTGCTCGTGCGCCCCAACTGGCGCGCCGAGTTGATCCAGGCCCGCGACCAGCTTCCCAAATTTGCCGAAGGTATCATGCCTGTGGCCGAGATCCTGACCCAGGCCCAGAGCGGCCAGGTGATCGACGCGGTTAACAAAGTCCGCCAGTTGGCCCGCCAGGGTTTCCTGCGTTCGGCCATGGATGAAGCCTTCGAGTCATTTAAATTCGCGCCCACCTATCTGCCTCTCCATACCCTGGTGGGCGATTTGCTGATCCAGGAAGGCCGTACACAGGATGCCATTGCCAAGTATGCCGTCGTGGCCCAGGCCTATAGTTCCCGCGGCGAAGCCGCCCAGGCCGTCAGTTTGTTCCGGCGCATCGTGCAGGTCGCCCCGATGGATTTGTCGGCCCGCTCCCGCCTGATCGACCAGTTGGCCGCCAATGGCCAGGTGGATGAGGCCATTGGCGAATACCTCGACCTGGCCGATATTTATTACCGCCTGGCCGAACTGGATATGGCCCGGAAGACCTACACCACGGCCCTGCGCCTGGCTCAACAGGGTGGCGCCAACCGCACCTGGAGCGTCAAACTTCTTCAACGCATGGCGGATATCGATATGCAGCATCTGGATTGGCGCCAGGCCGTGCGCGTCTTCGAACAACTCCGCACGCTGGAACCGAATGACCTTGCCGTTCGAAAAAACCTAGTCGAACTGAACCTCCGCCTCAATCAACCGCCGCAAGCTGCTGCCGAACTGGAAAACCTCATCACGCATTTGGATGGCGCTGGCCGTCGCCTCGAAGCCATTCCCTTCCTGGAAGACCTGGTCAAGGAGAATCCCCAGCAGGGCCTTCTCCGGCGCGTCCTGGCTGAACAGTATCGCCATGCTAAAAGGATCCCTGAAGCCGTGGCCCAGTTGGATGCCGTCGGCGAGGCTCTGCTTAATGCCGGCGAAAAGGAATCCGCCATCTCGGTCATCGAATCCATCATCGCCATGAACCCGCCCAATCAAGCCAGGTACCAGCAGTTGCTTGAAAAGTTGAAGTCCCCCTCCTGATCGTAGAGTGGAATGCGATTCCGCCACTGCCAGTTTAAAAAATAACTCGGAGACCACTGTCGGTCTCCGAGTTATTTACCAGAGTCTGAAATCTTCTCATCGTCCCCGAAGGAGGAACTTCGGACTCCAATAGCTATTTTTCCCCAGCCTATCAGATCGTCATCAATACAATCGCCGCCAGCGCAGTCACAATTCCTACCCATTGGGAACGGTTCAGCCGTTCATGCAGCACCAGCCCTGCCAGTAAAACCGTCGTACCCGGATAAAGCGAACCCAGCACGGCTGCCACATCCAGTCGCCCCACGTGCCCGGCCAGGATATAGAACGTATTGCCTGCAATGTCCCCGACTGCGTTCAGGAATACCAGCGGCATCACATGCCTGTCCGGCCAATGGATTTGGTGGTTAACCATTGTAAAGAAGAATAGGACGATGGATCCGGTGATGCGCGCAGCGATCATTGGCCAGATGGTGGCATCCCGGCTGCCCTGGTGTATCAGGATGAAATAAACCCCAAAACAAACCCCTGCCAGCAGTGGTAGCCGCAAGTCTGCCAGGTGCAGGTGCAACTGCTTTTGGTGGCCTTCTCCCTGGGAGATCAGCCAGATCGCCACCAACGCCAGTGCAAAACCCAGGTACTTGGTCAGGCCGGGTAGTTCCTCGGTCAGGCTGCTGGCTATCACGGGCAGGACGGCTGCCATCAGGGCGGAGACAGGTGCGGCGACGCTCATCTGGCCCTCCGCAAGGGAGCGATAGAGCAGCAACAGCCCGACTGCCCCAAACGCACCCGCCGATACGCTCCAGGCCCAGACCGGGCCGGCCGGCAGCGGTTCCTGTACGATTCCCAGCATGATTGCCAGGAAGAAAAGTCCGATAAATTCTCCGTAGAAAGCTGCGCGGTAGAACCCGGCCCGGCGGCTGGCTAACCCACCGCCGAAATCGCCCGCGCCCCACGTCAGCGCAGAGAGTAGCCCAAAAAGACTTGATAGCAAGCTTTACTTTCCGTTTCCCCTACAACAAGAGTAGGTGCAATTGAAATGCTCACAATGTGCCGTGAATGTAGTAACGACTTCAGTCGTTCAATTGAATGCCGACCAGACGCTTTTTCCTTGGTGTTCCTTGGTGACCGCCTGTCCCGCGGTGCTTTTCCGCGGGATTGTAGTGATATCTTTTCTTCTAATTTTTATTACTCTTGGTCGATTTATTTACTGCGCAACCGCTTTCTCATAAAACCGGTATCTCTTGTATATTTTTGCACCCATCCGGTGCGCCAGCGGCCAAGTATCCGTATTGTTCTCGCCGGTCAGGGACAGGTCTACCCAGGTATAGCCTTTCGCAACCGCCCGCCGCACCATCTCATCGAACAGAAGCACACCCACGCCCGTATCCCAATACTCCGGCGCCACCGCCACGCTTTTGATGGCGAGGCCCCTGGCCTTGTAGTGCGAATACTTGATCAGGCGCAGGTAGTCCCAAGGATAACGCAAGCCATTTAAATGAATGAATATCTCGTTCAGATTCGGCACCGCCGGGAACCAGCCGGCCGCCTTCCCATCGACCTCGGCGAACAGGATCAGTTCCGGGTCGACCACCTCCAGCATGGGCAGTACCATCGCTTCGATGGAGGCGCGCGTGTAGGGTGTGAAGTTGGGGAAGTGTGCCAGGCCGCGGTTCTGCAGGTCGAGGATGCGGCCGATCTCTGCGTCCATATCCTTCAGGTTGGCGCCGCGCACCCTGATATTCGGCTTGCGCTGGCGGATTTCATCCGCCAGGTGTGCCAGGTGCTTGAACTCGGGCTTGTTCAGGTCGAATTCCACCGCGTAGGCCAGCCCGTCTTCATCGAATTTGGTGAAGCCGAATTGTTCGAGGAAGGTCTGGTAATAAGGTGGGTTATAGCCGCAGTAGACCGCTGCCGGGCGGTCGCGCCCCTCGATCAGGATGCCGCGCGATTCCTCCCGGTCCAGGTTATAGGTGCCGATCATGCGTACCAGCTGGTGCTCGCGCGTCCAGGCGCTTGCCCGCTCCAGCAGAGCTTTGGCCACTGCGTAATCCTCGATACACTCAAAGAAACCGATGTTGCATTCCCCGAAGTCCCGGCTGCGCGTGGCGGATTGATCTTCTCCGCATGAAATGGTGCCCACCGGTCGTCTGCCCTGCCAGGCAATGAACAGGTCGGCGTAGCCATCCTCGAAGAATTTGCCTTTCTTCGGGTCGATCACCTTTTTTCGTTCCGGCAGCAGCGGAGGCACCCACAGCGGGTCGCCCCGGTAGACCCGCCAGGGGAAGCTGATGAAGATATTTTTTTCGCGGCGTGTCTCAACTTTGCGTACTTCGATTTTGTTCATGTAGATAGGTGGCCCTTTCGAATGTTACCAATTTTAAGCACGTTGGATCATCCGATTTGCATTCAAAGTATATAACCACCGCGCCGGTATTTTGGTTGCAATAATTTATTAATTCTATATTTTCCCGGCTGCGCGGGCGCGTTCCAACACGTTTTGGGCCGATCTCACCAGCGGCATGTCGATCATCCTTCCGTCCAGCGCAAACGCGCCAGCGCCCCGGGCCTGCTGCATCTCGAAGGCTTCCACCAGCCGCTGGGCGGACTGGATCGCCGCCTCGT
>Ga0182027_10016542_pt1 | contig 10069 bp, 7 predicted proteins | sample 712E1DmetaG_FD_121300 | JGI IMG/M metagenome (GOLD analysis project Ga0182027, IMG submission 121300) | Permafrost microbial communities from Stordalen Mire, Sweden - 712E1D metaG (Illumina Assembly) | ecosystem: Environmental > Terrestrial > Soil > Wetlands > Permafrost | place: Sweden... | reverse complement strand
GCGGCCCAGGAAGATCTGCTCCTCCTTCTTGCCGAAGGTGAGCGGACCCAGGCGGCTCATGCCGTACTCGCAGACCATGCGCCGGGCCAGATCGGTGGCGCTTTCGATATCGCTGCCCGCGCCCGTGGACATCTGGTTGAGGAAGATTTCCTCGGCCACGCGCCCGCCATAGGAGATGGCCAGATTCGCCTCCAGGTATTCCCGTGTGTAATTGTGCCGGTCGCCGGGCAGAAAGACGGTGACGCCCAAAGCCATGCCGCGGGGGATGATGGTGACCTTGTGAATGGGGTCGGAATGCACGTGCTTGAACGAGACCAGCGCGTGACCCGCCTCGTGATAGGCGGTCACCCGCTTCTCTTCATCGGTCAACAGCATCGACTTGCGCTCGGCGCCCATGAGCACCTTGTCCTTGGCTACCTCGAAGTCGTACATGGTGACCTGCTTGCGATTCATGCGCGCGGCGCTCAGCGCGGCTTCGTTGACCATATTGGCCAGGTCGGCCCCGCTGAAGCCGGGAGTTCCGCGAGCCAGCACGTTCAGGTTGGTGTCGTCGGAGACCGGAACCTTCTTCACATGCACGCGCAGGATTTCCTCGCGCCCGCGCACGTCGGGCAATCCCACCACCACGCGGCGGTCGAAGCGTCCGGGGCGCAAAAGCGCCGGGTCCAGCACGTCGGGGCGATTGGTGGCCGCCACCAGGATCACGCCATCGTTGGATTCAAATCCATCCATCTCGACGAGCAGCTGATTCAGGGTCTGCTCGCGTTCGTCGTGTCCGCCGCCCAGGCCCGCACCGCGATGGCGGCCCACGGCGTCGATCTCGTCGATGAAGATGATGCATGGAGCATTCTTCTTGCCTTGCTCGAATAGATCGCGGACGCGGCTTGCGCCCACGCCTACAAACATCTCCACAAAGTCGGAACCGGAGATGGAGAAGAAGGGCACATTGGCTTCGCCGGCCACGGCCCGCGCCAACAGCGTCTTGCCTGTTCCCGGAGGTCCCACCAGTAGCACGCCCTTGGGAATGCGGCCACCGAGTTTTTGAAACTTCTGCGGTTCGCGCAGATACTCGATGATCTCCTTCAGTTCTTCCTTGGCCTCGTCCACGCCAGCCACGTCCTTGAAGGTGACCTTTTTCTGCTGCATCGAAAGCAGCCGAGCCCGGCTCTTGCCGAACGAAAGCGCCTTGTTGCCGCCCGATTGCATCTGCCGCAGCATGAAGAACCAGATGGCCCCCAGCAGAACGAATGGGCCAACGTTGAACAGCAGCGGCAGCAGAATGCTGTTCTGCGGCTCCTTGATGGAGAAAGTGACCTTGGCGGCGCGCAGTTCCTTAGTCAGGCTGTCTACGTTGTTCACGGAGATCGTGGTATGGAACTCGTCCTTTGCGCCTTTGAGTTGCCCGTGAACTTCGGTCCCCTGGATGATGGCGTTTTGCACTTGCTGCGCATCGATCTTGTCCAACAGATCGGAGTAGCCGATGTCCGCGGGTTTGCCCATACTGGAGCCTTTCTGCACCACGCTCCAGAGAAGCATGAGGCAGACCAGGATAAAAACCCAGAACATGATCGTCTTAACGGTCGAATTCACCAGGATTCCTCTTTTCCCGGCGGGGGAGAAGCCGCTGACAGAAACTCCAGCACCGCCCGCACATCCTTAGACGTTCGCCGCTTCCTTGAAGTCACTGAAAGAACGCGAAGCCCTGCAAGCAGACACACATATCCTGCCGCTTGAATGAGCAGTAACTAAGATTGTACTCCCAATTAGGGGAAACTGTAACAATCCAAAGGCCAGTCCCAGCCATGCATCCGCGATGTTAACCCTGCTCCAGAGTCCCATTCCGGAGCGGTTCTGTGCTTGCGCCGTCGCCCCCGTTATCCAGGCTGCTTGCCGCAACATAGATTCCCGGCTCCGGCTCTAACTCCACCCCCTGCATCCAAACGATGCGACCCTCCACTTCGAGCACCGGCCAAACGGCCCGCCTGCTTCCCGTAACTCGCAGCCGTTCCAGCACTTCCTTCACCTTGCGCGGCCCGCTTGAGTAGCGCAGCCGCGCCCGGTCACCCGGCTTCCAGTTGCGCAACCAGGCAGACTGGCCGGAAACGCCGGCCTGGCCTTCGGCCAGCGGATCGGACGTCGTGACTTCGATCCGCAGCCGCAAACCGAAGGCCGGAGCCACGATCTCGCCCGGAATCGTCCCGCTGTACTCGGAGACGGCCGCCGCAGCCCACTTCTCCGCTTTGGCAACTGGCCCCACAGTTAACCGCACTTCGCGCAGGGTTCGTTCGGCGCGCAATCCCTGGGCCAACTCGCGTTTCTGGCCTGCATGACCGGTGAGAGCCAGCGAGCGCAGTGCCTCGGTCGAGGCAAAATCGAGCGTAGCGCCCATCTGGCCGGCAGCATACCGCAGGAGTCTCCTCTGCAAGGCCGGAGCCAGCGCGGCCAGCCTCGACCCATCGAGTGCGACACCCTCGCCACCGGAACGGCCCCCGCCCCTTACCGCCCGTCCCGGCAACAGGAGCTGCGGCGCCAGCTTAGCCAACTCGGTCTGCCACCAGGCTTCCTCGTCGCGGGCCAGCGCGGCCATCTGCGCCAGGTGCTCGCGCAGCCGCGGGTTCCAGCCCTCCAACAGCGGCAGCAACTCGTGCCGGATACGGTTGCGGGTAAAGCTGAGGTGATGGTTCGACGAGTCCTCCCGCCAGCTTTGCCCGAACCTGTTCAGATAAGCCTCTACCTCGGCCCGTGTCGTCGCTAACAGCGGACGAAGGATGCGGCCCTCGGGAAATTCGACTACTGGGTGGATGCCGCTTAGCCCTTCAGTCCAGGCTCCGCGCAGGAACTTGGCAAGCACGGTTTCGGCCTGGTCGTCACGGGTATGTGCGGTAGCCACGGCCTCCACCTCGCCCGACGCCATCAGTTGCCGGAACCAGCCGTAGCGCAGCCTACGCGCCGCTTCCTCAATGGTTTCGTTGTTAGCCTCCGCTTCGGCCGTGGTATCGGCGCGCGACTCGTGAAAGGGAAGGCCCAGATCCGCCGCAAGTTGGCGCGCAAAGGCCAGATCTGCGTCGGCCTCGCTGCCGCGCAAGCCATGATGCAGGTGGGCGGCGTGCAACACCAGGCCCAGCGGGCCGCTTCGCTCCTTGAGAGCACGCAGTAAGGCTACGGAGTCAGCTCCGCCGGAGACTCCCACCGCCAGCCGCAGACCCGGCTTGAGCGATGTTTCGTCCATCGGCAACGTTGGAGGTGCCGTTGGGGGCTTGTTTGTGGAAAGCGTCCGGCGCATTCCAGAATGATAAGGGGCCAATGTGGCATCTGGCCGGGGAATGTCCGGAAACACACTGCGCTTCAACCCTTTCCTGCCGGTATAATCTTTTCTGTTATGGAAACTACAGGTTGCGGTACAGCTATCGTTACTCCCTTTCGGGCGGATGGGTCGATCGATGCGGCGGCGCTCAGGGCGCTGGTGAACTGGCAAATCGACTCGGGCATCGACTTTATTGTGGCCTGCGGGTCAACGGGCGAGGCGGCCACGCTGGACGAAGAGGAGTGGCTGATGGCGGTGGGCATCGTCGCCGATGCCGCGGCTGGCCGGGTGCCGGTGTGGGCCGGATGCACCCATAACTCCACGCGGACGCTGCTGCGCTACGCCAGCCGGCTCAGGCAGATTCGCGGCGTCAACGCCGTGCTCTCTGCCAATCCCTACTACAACAAGCCCTCGCAGGAGGGGCAGTTCCAGCACTTTCTGGCGCTCGCGCAGGCCGTCGCCCCGTTGCCGGTTACGCTCTACAACATTCCTGGGCGCACTGGGGTGAACCTCGATCCCGAGACGGTGGTGCGGCTGGCTGCCGCTGCAGGGAACATCCAGGCCATTAAGGAGTCCAGCGGCAAGCTGCCCCAGATCGTCGAGCTGGTTCACACGCTACCGCGCGGCTTCAGAATCTTCTCCGGGGACGATAACATGGCGCTGGCGTCCATCGGTGTGGGCGCGCACGGGCTGATCAGCGTGGCCTCCAACGAGATTCCGGCCGAGATGAGCCGCATGATCCACGCTGCCCTCAACAACAACTGGGTCGAGGCCCGCGAGTTGGAGCGCAGATACTCGCGGCTGATCGATGCCAACTTCTGGGACTCCAATCCATGCCCCGTCAAGACGGTGCTCAACCTGATGGGCCGCACCACGGATCATGTTCGCCTGCCGCTGGTGCCGCCCTCGGCCGCAACCCGCGCGCGGCTGGAACGGCTGGCCGGCGAACTGGGCCTATTGAAGCACGCTCCGCCGCCGAATGGCCCTACGGAGGTTTTCTGAGGACCGTTGCCAGTAACGTGTGAGCTTTGATTGGTGCGTGCATTGGCCGCTGAATAAGTGGATTAAGCTGAAACCGACTAGGCGGGCTTATAATTCTCGCCAGATAAATAGTTCGACTGCAAGATGCCTGTTTCCGGCACCTGCAACTGAGGAGGCTGACTTGATGAAGCCGTTACTGGTCTTTTCCGCCGCAACTCTGTTGGTGTTTGCTCCCGCGCTCGCAACGGGATTCCGGCCGCAGGAGGCCACACCCGCACCCACCGCTCCTGTAGCCAAGAATCCCGTTAAACCTACCGCCGCATCGCAGGAGAAGGCGAAGAAGCTGTTTGAGCAAGACTGCGCCATGTGCCACGGGTCGAACGGCGACGGCAAGACCGACCTTGCAAAGGACATGCAACTGACGTTGGGGGACTGGACCAATCCCGCGACGCTGGCCGCCAAGTCGGACCAGCAGTTGTTCAACGCCATCCGCAAAGGCAACGAAAAGCCGCTCATGCCTCCCGAAGATGAGGCTCGCGCCAAGAACGACGAAGTGTGGAACCTCATCATTTACATTCGCAGCTTATGGAAAACAGCACCGCCTGCGCCGGCTACACCAGCCGCACCGGCCGCGCCAAGCAATTAAGCTGATCGCAGGCAAGCGGCCATCCACCAATTCCAGAGTTGTTCTGTCTGAAGAGATATTTCGTTGCTTACCATGCGCATATAACGCTGTGCGGATTGTCCTATGAGTAAGAAATAGAAGCGATTCATTGTAAAATCGATGTGACTATGTATATATTGTCATCGGAGAGCAAGCATAAAATGCGCAATACATCAGGGAATCTACGACCCCAGCAATTGGATCGTACTCTGGAGAGCTTTCGCGCGGCTCAGGCTCTCCCCCGGCCGCAAAAGGGCTGGATTCGCGCCATGCGGGAGTTGATGGGCGTCTCGGCTGGGGAGGTGGGGCGGATTCTGGGAACCAGCCGCCAACTTCCGCTGCAATTCGAGAAGGCGGAGGCCGACGACAGCATCACACTGAAGAGCTTGCGCAGTGTGGCCAATGCGATGGATTGCGACCTGGTCTACGCACTGGTGCCGAGAGCCGGCTCGATGCGCGAGGATCGCACTCGCGCCGAGATCCGCAAGAGCGTTCACAAGGTTGAGCATTCGAGGGCGCTCAAAGGTAAAGCTGTGGGGCGGATCGACAAGGTAGTCGAGACAGAAGCACCGGCTCCCGACACCACAGCGGACAAGTCCTCGGACTTATATTATTGCGATTGAATTCGCTTGGTTGAGTTGAACTCCCTGCACCGCTCCGGTGCATTGCCATGAAGCTGAAAAGCGCCGGACCAGGATTGCCCGCTTGCGCGTAATACACCCCCTTGATGGCTGACGCCTAGAAGTTGCTTTTGTCCGGTTGTCCGGACAGCAACGCGTTCCTGGCGGTGGGCTTCTTGTCATTCTTACCCCAGGTCCAGTACATGCCAAGGTAGGCGTAGTTCTCCGTTTGTCCGGCGATGGAGTGGCCGTAGGCGAAGAGCAATTGGTGGTTGGGATTCTTGAAGTGGTAGTAGCCGCCCAGGTCGATCATGGCCGAGGCCCCTGACTGCGGCGCGACCACCCCCTCATGGCCATGTATGAAGAGTTCGCCAGCCACTTCCAGCCGCTCACTGAGCTCCTTTTTCAAGAGAAACCCCCCATAGGGAAAGCTGCGCAGTCCGGTTTGGTGGACGAGTTGGTATCCGGCGCCGCCGTCTGCGGTCCACTTGCCCCAATCCTTCTCCATCCACAGGGGAAGCTTGTACCAGGGTTTGCCAACGCCGAGGCCTTTGTCGGCGTTGCCGGTAGGCAGCTCGAGCATGGTGAAAGTGCCGATCTGCGGACGATGGGCAGTCTGCTTGATGAACCCCCATTTTGCGCCCAGCTCGATATCCGTGAGACCGAAGGCGCTGGGGCCGGTTCCGGCAGGAAGATAGACGGGATTGTTCGAGGGAAAGGCGGCGCCCAGAGGCAGAATGGCGTGAAGTTGAAGGTTGGGCACGGCTCCCCAGTTGAACTCGAAGGCAGGCCCTACCGGGTCAAGCTCCGCCGGAGTGCCATCCACGCTGCCGAAAATATAGAACTCGTAGTGATGGAGGTCCACCGGTACTGGATCGTCGGTCTGAAAGGGAGGCCCCTGCACCCAGAGCCGGGGGACGGCGAAGAGCAAGAGCAGAAAGAAAAACAGCCATGTGCGGCCAGCGCGAATCTTCATCGACTCTCCTACGTTGGGGAATAACGAATGGGGAGCGAGCGTGGCCTAAACTGCCAGCGCCTTCTTCACCATCTCGCTGACCACGCGGCCTTCGGCGCGGAGGCCGGCTGCTTGCAGCTTGGCCTGGACGGCCTTGATGACCGTGCCTATCTCTTTTGGAGTGGGCTTCTGGCTCGACGCGGCGGCGACCTCGGCGACGGCTTCGGCGACCAGGGCCTGTAGGCCGGCTTCGTCGAGGGCCTTGGGCAAGAACTCCTCGATGACAACAATCTCCGCGGCTTCGATGGCGGCAAGCTCCAGACGGTTGCCCTTGGTGAACTGATCGATGGAGTCGCGGCGCTGCTTGATCATGGTGGCTAGCGCCTGGTCGGATTCGGACGGTGTAAGAGCCTCGCGCTTTTCGATGGCTTTGTTCTTGAGCGCGTTCTTGATGAGGCGCAGCGTACCGGTGCGGACCGTGTCGTGGGCCTTCATGGCGGTAATGATCTGCTGGCTGATAAGGATTTCCATTGCGCCTGCGTCCATGGGGTTCCTTTCGTTAGCTCTCCGATACTTGGTTCGTACATTCCCACTTTAGGCGCGATAAGCCCACGCCGAAAGTGGGGCACAAGGCATTTGTGCACAAGAAAGAGTGTAAATGCAGGTCCTTCGACTTCGCTTCGCTTCGCTCAGGATGACAAAACTAAAGAAAATTAACAGCTTAAATGGCATGGCTGAAGACACGTTTCTGCAATACAATCTGCCTTTTGGAATGAGCTCCGATGAAATATGTACTGATTTTTTGGGGTAATAGGGATTTGCACAGAAAATAAAACCAACATAAACCACAAAAGTGTGTATTCTGTGATTGTTACTCATCGGGATAGGGGCCGAACCTGGCCCCACCCTTATCTCATCCCACCCGGTTCCATCCAGGAGAAAGCCATGATACGCAAGACGCGCTTATATACACCCGGCCCGACGCCGCTTCTGCCGGCGGCCCAGTTTGCCATGGCGGCGGCGGACATTCACCACCGCACGCCCGAGTTTCGCGCCCTGTTTTTGAAGGTGCTGGCGCAGTTGAAGATTTTTGTGGGTACGCAGAACGACGTGCTGCTGCTGTCGTGCTCGGGAACCGGGGCGATGGAGGCGTCGGTCTCGAATCTGACCTCGCCGGGCGACCGGGTGCTGGTGCTGACGGCGGGCAAGTTTGGCGAGCGCTGGGTGGACCTGACCAAGGCCTTCGGCTGCCAGGCGGATGTGGTGAAGGCTCCTTATGGGCAGACCTTCGACCTGGAAGAGGTGCGCAAGGCGCTGACGGCGGAGCACAAGGCCGTGTACATGCAGGCCACCGAGACCTCGACGGCGGTGCGGCACGACGTGGAGGCGGCCGCCAAGATCATCAAGGAGGCCGGGAGCCAGGCGCTGCTGGTGGTGGATGGGATTACCGGCCTGGGGACGACGCACTTCGACGTGGACGGCTGGGGGATCGACGTGCTGATCGGCGGATCGCAGAAGGCGGTGATGATTCCGCCGGGGTTGGCCTATCTGAGCGTGAGCGAGAAGGCATGGGCGGCGATGGAGACGGCGAAGAATCCGCGCTACTACTTCGACCTGCGCAAGGAGCGCAAGAACGCGGTGAAGGGCGAGAGCGCTTATACCCCCGCAGTCGCGCTGATTGCCGGGCTGGGAGCGGCACTGGACTACATTGCCGGGCAGGCGGGCGGGGACCTGGAAAAAGGCCGCATCGCGCTGATCGACAATGCGCAGGTGAACGCGGCGGCTACGCGCGCCGGACTCGTGGCGCTGGGGTTCACGCTCTTTGCGCCCACCTCGCCGGCGGCTGCGGCCACGGCGGTGGCGGTGCCGGAGGGAATGAACTCCGGCGACGTGGTGAAGGCGCTCAAAGTCCGGTTTGCCCTGGTAACCGCCAACGGCCAGGGAGAGATGCAGGGCAAAATCTTCCGAGTGGCGCATCTGGGATTCTTCGACTACCTGGACACGGTGGCGCTGCTGGGGGCGATGGAGCATATCGCCAAGGATGTGCTGGGGCTGCCAGTGGTGTATGGACAGGCGGTGGCGGCGGCGCAGCAGGTATATGCGGAGGCGGTGAAACAGTGAAGAAGTGAAGAAGTGAAAAAGTGAACGGCCCTCACGGACGATTCGCTACTGATTGACTCCGAAGCAGGCTTGGTTCACTCGTTCACTTACTCACTTTTTCACTCGTTCACTGCGTCATAATTTGTTGCGAAAGGCATTCATGTCTGAACTTAATTTTGGAGAGAAGCTGCTGATTGCGCGCAAGCAGTTGGACCTCTATCAATACCAAATGGCCGAGCGGCTGGGGGTTCATGCCAACTCGCTGACCAAGTATGAGCGGGGCGAGGGCAAGCCTCATGCGGCCGTGGTGCGGATGTTCGAACTGCTGTGCGAGCAGAAGGGCATCCGTTTTGACGAGTATGAAACCGCAGGGATGAGCAAGGGAGACAGGATGAAGATCGTTCTGGCAGAGAAGGTTTCTCCGGCGACACTGGCCGTGTTTGCGGCCGAGCCGGGATGGGAAGTTCTGACGCACGACCAACTGCCGGACGGGCTGGCAGCCGCTTTGGCCGACGCCGATGCGCTTGTGGTGCGCAGCGCCGTGCAGGCGGACGACGCGCTGATGGCGAGCGCGCCGAAGTTGCGAGTGATTGGCCGAGCCGGCGTGGGCGTTGACAATATCGACGCCGAGGCGGCTACCAGGCGGGGCATCGTGGTTATGAATACGCCGGGCGCGAACGCGGTGGCCGTGGCCGAGCTGACCATCGGGTTAATGCTGGCGCTGGCGCGCAAGGTGCCCGTGGCCAATACCGGCATGCATGCCGGACGTTGGGAGAAGAAGAACCTGCAAGGGGTGGAGCTGCGCGGCAAGACGCTGGGCATTCTGGGGCTGGGACGGATCGGCCTGGAAGTAGCCAAGCGGGCCAAGGGCTTTGGCCTGGAGATTATCGCCAGCGACCCGTTTGTATCGGCGGCGGTGGCGCGCGAGAACGGCATCAAGCTGGTGACGCTGGAGGAGCTGATCGCCGGGTCCGACTACATCACGCTGCACGTGGGGCTGACGCCGCAGACCACCGGAGTCATCAATACCAAGACGCTGGCGGCGATGAAGAAGGGGGTGCGGATTATCAATTGCGCGCGCGGCGAACTGATCGACGATGCGGCGCTGGTGGAAGCGCTCAAGAGCGGCCAAGTGGCCGGCGCGGCGCTGGATGTCTTCGCGGTGGAACCGGCGAAAGACACGCCGTACGCCGAACTGGACAACGTGATTCTGACTCCGCACATCGCCGGATCGACGGCCGAGGCGCAAGAGGCAGTGGGCATCCAGATCGCCCGGCAGGTGCGCGATTACCTGAAGCTGGGCGTGGTGCAGAACGCCATCAACCTGCCATCGCTAACGCATGAGGAGTATGTGGAACTGGCGCCTTACATCGACCTGGCGGGGCGGCTGGGGGCGTTTCTGGCGCAGACCGGCAAGGGAGGCATCGAGGCCATCGATCTGGAGT
>Ga0182027_10016541_pt1 | contig 10070 bp, 6 predicted proteins | sample 712E1DmetaG_FD_121300 | JGI IMG/M metagenome (GOLD analysis project Ga0182027, IMG submission 121300) | Permafrost microbial communities from Stordalen Mire, Sweden - 712E1D metaG (Illumina Assembly) | ecosystem: Environmental > Terrestrial > Soil > Wetlands > Permafrost | place: Sweden... | reverse complement strand
TGGCAAAGGATGGATCGGCAGGGGCTAAAGCCCGACTCATTCTGCTGGCCTTATCGGCCCGGCTAAAGCCGTGCCCTTGTTACAAAGCCCCTTGGTTGAGTTTTTCCGCAGCCTGTAAAGCCCGCGATGATTTCATTGCGCTTATGTCCGGGATAAATCCCGGACCTACCGCACGAACAAGTTTTTCCGCAGCCTATAAAGCCGTGCCCTTTCAAAACACCGATGGTTGAAGGTCTGGGGGTATCCCACCCTTGCCACAAGAACAAAAACGTGGCAAGGATGGGGCACCCTGAGTTGATTCTTATCGACCAAGGGCGCGGCTGAAGCCGCGCCCTTTCAAAGCCCGGTCTATCAAACCAGTTCTACTGCTTCGGACCGCCGTTGGGATAATCGACACGAATGGTCAGAATCTCGTAGGGATGGATGGGGAGCTTGACGACATCGCCGGTAATAGCCAACGGGCTACCTTCCGGCGTCTCCATCAGGTTGGTCACCGTGGCGCCGGTGGCACCCGCGGGTACGTGGAACTCAGCCGTGGTCTCCTTGCCCGCCCACTCGTAGGCTCTCAAGATGAGACCGTTCGCATCCTCAGCTTTCTTCACGGCGGTCAGCACCAGGTTCTCCGGCGAGACCGAGGCGAAGGAGTGCTCGGCCGGCAGCGAACCTGCACGCGCCGTGGTCACCACAGCCGTCAGCGGGTAATTGTACTCGTAGCCGTGGCGGATGGTGAGCGCGTCCTTCCACGTGCCGGCGTGCGGATAGAGCGCGTAGTGGAAGTGGTGGTGCCCCTGGTCGGCCTCGGGATCGGGATCAACGGGCGAGCGCAGTAGCGTAAGCCGCAGCACGTTGCCTGCTGCGTCGTAACCGAACTTTGAATCGTTGATGAGGCTCAGGCCGTGCTTGCCGTCGCCCAGGTCAGCCCATTGCTGCGCAGGCACTTCAAACTGCGCCTGCTCCCAACTGTTGTTGCGCGTGGTGGGCCGGTCGATGGTGCCGTAAGGGATTTCGTACGTGGCGAAGGGGCCGGAGGCCGCCAGCGGGAAGGCTGCTTTCAATAGCACGTGGGTTTCATGCCAATCGATCTCGTTGTCGATGTCGACTTGATCGCCCTCCGCTGAGAGGCTGAATGTCTGCACGAACTTGGATCCCTGCCAATGGCGTGAGACGCGAATGCTGGGCTCCTCTGTTTTCTGCAGTTCCACCGAATCAGCGTGGTCGATGACCGAAGGAGCCACATCGAGTGTGCCCGGGTCGATGTTCCATGCGTCGTAGTCCTTCGGAGTATCCTTGAAGAACTGAAGCTGGTTACCGCAAGCGCCGGAAGCGAGCGTCTCGAAGCTCGATCTCTTGTCGAAGAGGCTCGTGATGCAACCGGACTGCTTATCGACCCTCACAAGGAGAAACTCATTCTCGAGCGTGAACGAGTTTCCAGATTCTTTCCCATCCACGAAACTCTCTCCTCCATGCTGTGTACGAGTGCCTGCTCCAACCCAGACCACCTTGTATCCGAGCGCGGGCACCTTGAGGACGTGGAGCTTCACATCGGAGACGCCGGTCTTCTCGTCTGTCTTGGATTCGACGATTTGGGCTCCCGAAGCTATCCCCGGTTTCCCGCCCTGCACGTGGACGCTAACCTCTCCGGAACGCTCCCACCCCAGCGGGTTGTAGACGGTGACCGGAACTCCGTTACCGGCTGTGTTGATCTTCTCGTCTGTCTTCGCCAACGCCCCCGCCGAAATCTCATTCGTCGACCAACGGACCACATCGTAATCTTTCTGCGCATCCTTATAGATGACGCCGATGCCCGAGCCAGCCGCCAGATCGTGGAACTGGTTGAAGAGCACCTTCTTCCAGTCTTCGGTCAGCTCAGCTCCGGGGTAGCTCTTGCCGTCAAGCCAGGCCAGAGACGACCACTTCTCGGCGTTGAGCACCTCCTCAGAACTTTCGCGTATGTTGCGCTTGTGGTTGGCTTGCGTGGTCATGACGCCGCGGTGGTACTCGAAGTAAAGCTCGCTCTTCCAGGTGGGGATGCTGACCTGGCCCGCAACCGCCGGCGGCACCGTATAACCCTTGGCAATCGACTGGTAATTCCATGCCGGGCTATCGGGAGCGATCTGCTTTTCGATCGAAGAGAAGAAGCTCTGCGCGGTGCCGAACTCATATTTCGGCGTGATGTGCCCCGGCGCTGCCCAGTGGAAAGCCTCGTCGAGAATGGCTCGCGTGGGTCCGCCGCCGTGGTCGCCGATGCCGTAGAGGTCCATCATCTCGGTCATGCCGGGGGCGCGCTCGCGGGCTGCTTTGAGATCCTCAGAGAGCCGGTTGGGCTTCATGTTGAGGTTCACGTAGTCGTGCGGGAAGTAGGTCAGCACCTTTGACCCGTCCGGCGACTCCCACCAGAACAACTTGAACGGCAACTGATTGGTATCGTTCCAGGTCATCTTCTGCGTGACAAAGTAGTCCACGCCGCTCTTCTTGTAGATCTGCGGTAACTGCCATGTGTAGCCGAAGGAATCCGGGTTCCAGCCGATGCGGACGTCAACGCCGTAGGCATTCTTGTACCAGCGCTTGCCGACGAGCAACTGACGGACAAGCGACTCGCCGTCGGGCAGGTTCAGATCCGGCTCGACCCACATGCCGCCTACGATCTCCCAGCGGCCCTCCTGGATGCGCTGCGCGATTTCAGCATTCATCTCGGGATACTTTTGCGCCAGCCACTCGTTGTAAGCGGCGGCGGATTGCGTGAAGTCGTATCCGGGATACTCGTACATCAGTTGCAGAGCGGTGCCGTAGGTGCGCTTGACCACGTCCACGGTCTCGGTCCACGGCCAGAGCCAGGCGGCGTCGATGTGGGCGTTGCCGGTGAGGTGGAAGGTGGCCTGCTCGAGCAGCGGCTTGAGAGCCGCAAGCTGGGCGCGGGCCGCTTGCAGGCTGGCATCGAATTTGGCCTGGTCGTGCGCGTCCAGTGCCGCTAAATCCACGGCGTGGATGGCGCTGTTGAGCGTGTCCATCTTGGCCGCGTCGCCGAGCGCAAGCGAGGGAACCAGCAGCGCGGCGGAAAGGAACTCAAGCCGCAGATCTTCAGGACTGGGGCGGCTCTGGGGAGAGTCGATCTTCAGTGTGGCGCCATGGAAGGTCTTGGTGTCAACGGTGTGGAGCAGCTTGACGGCCACCGTGACCTTGTCGCCGGGACGTGCGTCGTCGAAAAGAACCACGGGCTCAAGATCGTCGCCCATGGCCACGCGGCGGCCGTTGAAGTAGAGAATCTGCGGCATGCGCCCGTCGACATGGAACTGGAACCAGATGCGCGCACCGGTGAGGTCGTAGCCGCCGAGCGAGGCTGGAACCTGGAATGTTTGGCGAAACCACACCGCATCCTTGCCGGCGTTGCCCTCAATGGCGATGGGCTGCCAGGAACTCTCGTCCAGATTGACCGCTTCACCGTGGGCCAGATCGCCGGGATGCATCTTCCATGCGCCGTTAGGGAGTGCCTGCAGGCTGGAGAGCCGTTCAATGACGGAGCGCGACGCGGGCGGCAGGCCGGCGGCCATTTTGGCCTCTTCGGCGCTCTGGGCCGTAAGGCGGCCCGCAAACAGCAACGCTCCTGCAAATAACAGCAGGAGCACAAGAATACGATGATGCAATTTTAAAGCGGAAATCATGGCGAAAAACCTCTCCGCAGTATTTTAGGTGATTTGCGTACTGTCTGGCACATCCTGGATGCTGGGTGAAAGCGCAGCGCTTCAGGCTCCAGAAGCTACAGGCTTGCAGCCAAGGGCCACAAGCTCTTTCGCCGCCTTCCGTCCCAGCCGTATGCAGTCGGGAATGCCGATGCCGTCGTAAGCGTTGCCGGCCAGCCGCAGTCCCGGCAGCACAGCCACACGCTCGGCAATCCGGCCGATCCGCTCCTGGTGGCCCACGGCGTACTGCGCCATGGCCCGCTGCCAGCGCGACACCCTCGTTATTTCCGGCTCCGCCTCGACTCCGAGAATCTCTTTCAGCTCCCGGCGCACCGTCTCCACCAGCGCCTCGTCCGTCTCGGCCATCAGCGCCTCGTTTCTCATCCCGCCCAGGAAGGCCCTGAGCACCGCCTTGCCGGGCGGCGTACGCCCCAGAAACTTGCGATGCACAAAGGTGCAGGCCAGCATCGCGCGGCCCTCGCTGGCAGGAACAAGAAATCCGAATCCATCCGGCAGGCGGCCCAGCTTCGCCTCGTCGTAGATCAGGTTCACGGTAATCGAAGACGAGTAGGGAATCGCGCTCAGTTCCTCGCCCAGCGCCTCGTCCACCTTGCCCAGCAACGCTCCGGCGGCCCACGCCGGGGAGGCCATAATCACCGCATCGTAAAGCCCACAGTAGGCCTCCGCCGCGCCGCCGGCCCACACCTTCCAGCCCCCCGCCACTTTCTCCAGCCCGCTCACCGGCGTCGAACAGCGCACCCAGGCCGGTTCGATGCGCGCTGTCAGCGCGTCAACTAACTGCTGCATCCCGCCCCGCAGCGCCGTAAAAACTCCCCGCGCAGGCGGCCGTTGGCTGCCCTGCGCCTGCCAATTTCCATCCGCCGCTCCATTTCTTTGGGCAGCCGCCTTTGCCCTGGCACGCATCTGCCGGTGCGCCGCCAGCATTCCGAGGGTCAGCGAGCCGTACACGCTCTCCATCTCCACCAGCCGCGGCAGTACCGACCGCGCGCTCAGTTGCGCCGCGTCGCCGCCAAAAATTCCGCTCAGCAGCGGATCGGCCAGCCGTTCTACGGCCTCGGAACCAAAGTGCCGCTCCACCAACGCCGCCACGGTCTCATCAGGGAGACCGCTGGGCCGGGGAGGCAGCAGCAGCTCGAGGCCCATTCGCATTTTGGTCTTCAGGCTGAACAGCCGCGTTAGCGCCGTTGGAATCAGCTTTGTGGGCACGAGAAACATCAGGCCGTCGGGTAGGGCCACGAGGCGGTTCTTCACCACAATCCAGGTTTTGCGCTGCGCGTCGTTTGAAGGCAGCAGCTCACCGCCCAGCCCCAGTTCGCGGCACAGCTCAGCCGCCGCCGGCTTCTCGCTCAAAAAAGAATCCGGCCCGCGCTCGACTACCACGCCGTCTACGACTTCTGAACTCAAGCTGCCGCCCAAACGCGAGCGCGACTCAAACAGCGTGTACTCGACCGGCGCCCCGGCCTGGCGCGCCTGCTCCAGCTCAAAGGCAGCCGCGAGCCCTGCTATTCCTCCGCCAATAATCGCCGTCCGCATCCCTAAATCATCCCACATCAGACCGGGCGCGCCGCAGCGAGTGGAAGCCAAACCTTTTCAGAACCGTTTCGTCATGCCCTATTTCCGCGCGGTCTGCACCGGTTTTGGAGCCGGCGGGTTGACCTGCGCGTTGAGGTAGTCGGCTAGGTCGTCCACATCCTGTTTGGTGCCTGCCATGGGCGGCATGAAACGGCGGTAGGGTGAGTCGAGCTTGTAGTCGTGGAGCATGGTGATGAAGTTGGCGATGTTGGCACGGTCTCGGCCGGCGAGGAGCTGCGTGAGCGGGCGGTAGCCGTTGAGGGTGTGGCAGGAGCCGCATTCGCCGCGGAAGATGGCTTCGCCGCGGGAGTAGCTGAACAAATAATCGGGCAAGCCCTTGTCTGTTGGTGAAGTGAGCACATCGATCATCATGGGACCATCCCAGACCCAATTGGAGTGGGCGAGATAGCCTTCCTGGTTGATGCGCGTCACGGCGTTGACGCGGACTCCGTTCGAATACATCCAGCGGCCGATAACGTAGGGCTTGCGCAGCATTTCGCGGGAGTATTCGCCGGCGCCGGTGGCGATGAGCGCCAGCAGCAGCAGGGCCATGGCGTGCGACAGGTTGAAGTCCACCGGATTGCGATAGGCCAGGTAGTAGGCGACGGCGACGATGGTGGCCGAGGTGACGATAATGACCAGCGCCATGCGAGTGACGGCGGAAAAAGTTCCGGCGTTGATGGTGTCGATGCCCAGGGTAAGCAACGCCTGCTGCGATGCGGGGACCATCATGTAGTACCAGATCATGAGGAAGGGCATGGAGACGAAGGAGGGCACCAGCCACTTGCAGCTCCACTTGACCAGGCTGGTTTTGAGCGCGGGCTGCTTGTCGCCGTCGATGCGGCTGGCGGAGATGAGCGCCCAGATGCCGGCCAGCGAGGCGCAGACGCAGGTACGCAGAAAGAGGCTGGGCCAGTAAGTGGGATTGAAGAGGGCAAACCAGAACTTGCTTGCTTCGTGGCCGGTACCGGCGACGGAGAGCCAGGGTTCGCCGGGGGTGAGCATGAAGGTGAGAATGCCGTTGATGATGGCCAGGGTGAAGAAAGAGGCGCCGGCATAGACCCAGCCCACGGTGAGGTGGAGCTTTTCATCGATGCGGTTCCAGGTGTAGTAGTAGACCGCGGCGGTGGTGAGTTCGACCATGAAGAAGACCCACTCGATGGCCCAGCCGAAGACGAAGTTATGAATCAGCGCGCTGGTGGCCTCGGGATGGGTGAGGCCGATGGCGAACCAGATGCCTACGCCGGAGATGGTTCCGAAGACGCCGGTGAGGATGAGGAAGAACTTCGAGTGGCAGACGAGCTGCGCGAGCCAAGCGGCACGGGTTTCAGGGTCGGCCATTCGCAGGGCCTTGCGCTCGGCCATCGGCAGGTAGAGTCCGCCGCCCACGGCGAACTGCGAGATCATGACGTGGAAGATAGCAATGATGCCGATGACCCAGCCCGAGCCGAGATAAGGGATATTCCAGAATGGATAGTTCATCGTTGTTCTTCCTTTACCGAATGGTCCAGTATCCGATTACAGTTGTGGCCAGCAGGGCGAAGACTGCCAGCAGGCCGAAGTAGTGCGCGGCGCGGGCGCGCGATCCGGATTCCTTGCCCGTGTCGTAGAACGGAATCAGAATCCAGAGCACAATGCCGAGGGTGAAGAGAAGGATTCCGGCGATCTCGCCGGATTCGCCTTGGAGCCACTTCACCATTCCTAAAAGCTTGAGCATCTCAAAGGGACTCATGAAATACCACTCGGGATGAATGCCGACGGGGGCGGGCGCCAGCGCGTCGTATTGCTTGCCCAGCGCCCAGGGAAAGACTGAGGCCAGCAGGGCGAGAATGTTGAGCGAGATGAGCCACATGGCCAGATCCTTGCGCAGGAAGTTGGGCATGAAGGGAATGGTCTTGCGTTCGCTGGCAGGTTTGGCTTCTTCACTGGGCGGGGAGGCGTTGCCGTGACGCTGGACTAACCATAGATGAAAGGCAAGCAGCGGAATGAAGAGGGCGGGGAGCACCACCACGTGCAGGGCAAAGAAGCGCTGCACGGTGAATTCGCTCACGTCCAGGCCGCCGCGAAGCATGTTGGCAATGGCCTCGCCAATGAAGGGAATGGCCATGGGAATTTGCAGGCCGACCTTGGTGGCAAAGTAGCTGAGCTCGTCCATGGGCAGCAGGTAGCCCGAAAAGCCGAAGCCCGAAGCAATGCCCAGCAAGGCCATGCCGCTGAGCCAGCCGAATTCGCGCGGTTTGCGGTAGGCCTTCATGAAGTAGACCGAGAACATGTGCACCAGGATGGAGAAGATCATCAGGCTGGCGGACCATGCGTGGGCCGAGCGGATGAGCCATCCGAAGTGCATGACGAAGGTGATCTGGCGGACCGACTCGAAGGCTTCAGCTCCGGGGCGGTAGTAAACCAGTAGCAGCACGCCGGTGAAGCATTGGACGAGGAAGAGGAAAAGCGAGATGCCGCCCCAGTAGTACCAGAAGGACTGGGAGTGGACGGGGACGGTTTTGTGACGCGCGAAGGCGGCCAGCTCGCTGAGTCCCAGGCGCTCATCGGTCCATTTATAGAGCGAGTTAGTTAGCGTTTTTGTGGTCATGCGCCGAATCCTCGAAAGCGGTGAACGAGTGAAGAAGTGAGTCAGTGAATTAGTGAACGAATCAGGTGCGCGAGACATCGACGCCGGCATCGTTGACGGCCACCTTGAAGAGCTTGAGCGGCTTGGGCGGTGGGCCGCTGACGTTGGCGCCGGTGTAGGCGTTATAGACGCCGCCGTGGCAGGCGCAGTGGATGCGATCGGCCTGGGGCTCATACTGGACCGTGCAGCCGAGGTGGGTGCAGACCGCAGTGAGGGCAATCCAGCGCCCGTCCTCATGGTGGATGAGCATCGCCGGCGCAGTGCCGAACTTGAACATGAGCACCGAACCCAGGGGCAGCTTTTGCGCGTCCTTGAGGGTGACCTCGGTGACGGCGGTGGCAGAGAGCGCCATCTCCTCGGGCGAGGCCAGGTAGCGGTAGATGGGATAGGCGAGGGCGGCGGTGTACAAAAGGCCCGCAGCACCAGCCGCTGCGAGGAAGACTCGGCGAGTCGTCGTGTCGCCGGGCTCCTCAACGATGGTTGCGAGATTTGGTTGTTCGCTCATGATTGAACCGCGCCCTCCATAGTTTTTTGCGCACGCGCCACAACGGACACGAGCCATCCGATGACACCCAGGCCCGCGACAAAGAGGACCAGGAAGAGCAAGACAACACTCCAGTTGGTGACGACGACGCGATCCCACACGTTGTAGCCCTTGGCTAACAGGGTGAGGTCGCGGACGCCATCGCGGTATACGGTGAACATGATTTCAGTGAGCGCGGCGACGAGAACGGCGGCCCAGGCGAGCCAGCCGGAGGCGACTTTGCCGAATCCGGCGAATGCGCCCAGGAGCACGGCAACGGCTACCAGAGCCAGCCAGCCATAACCGGCGAAACCGGCAAATTTGTAGAGCGGATGAGATGCCAGCCCGGCTTGTACCACCTGAGGCTGCACATGGGCGGCCCACAAGCCGGCCACGAGATAAACGATGCCGAAGCCCGCGGCGACCTTGCCGCCGAGACCGGCGATGAAGCGCTTCTCATCGGCGGTAAAGGTGCTGCGGCCGGCGAGATAGAGCAGCCAAAGCCCGCCGATGAACAGTCCGCCGGCGAGCATGAGCAGCCAGCGCGGGGTGAGCGTGGGATCGCCGGTGGGCAGAAACCTGCCCGCGGCGGAAGCGGAGTACATTTGGTGCCAGGCCTCGGGACGCAGCATCAGGGTCATGTTGGTGGAAAGCAGCCGTGCGATGGTGCCGGCCAGCAGCCAGGCGATGAGGCCCAGCCACCATGCCGAGCGCCCTGCCTCAAGCCGCGCGGAGAACTGGTAGAGCAGCCAGTAGGCCAGCATGAGCAGGCCGATGATGGAGATCCAATAAAGGCCGATGAGGACGCTGCTGGTGTAAAGCGCGCGCCCATAGAGCACCTGAGCAAAGAGCAGCGGCGGCACGGCCAGGTTAATCACGAAGGTCATGACCACCGTGAGCCGGCGCGCCAACGCTCTGGCGGTGACCAACGATTGCGGCGAGCCGCGGAAGAGACTGAGCAGGACCGCAAGCAGCAGTCCGCCCAGCAGCATTTCCACGGCGACAAAGTGCAGTGCCAGCGTGACGATATGGAGCAGCTTGAACAGCCATATCGGAGCTGGCAGAGGAATGGGATCAACAGCGGGATAGAGTTGCATGGCGCTCCTGGAAAGCCGTGCGGAGTGTCTCCGAGTGTAGCCATGGCTGGAAATGGATGGATGTGACGATGCGCACGATTGTGGGAGAGAGATTCCGGAGTCGAGCGGGGCTGGAATGCGTTGGATATGGAGGTCTACGACGTCTGCACCTTAGAAGGTGATGCGACCGGAGAGTTCGAGGCTGCGGGGGCCGGCGCCTTCGGCGGTTTGCAGCGCCGTGATGGAGCCAAAGCCGGAGGAATCGGCCTGCATATTGGGGGGCTCGTAGTTGCGGTGATTGAAGACGTTGGCGGCTTCAACGCCGAATTGGATCTTTGACGATTTGCAGAGCGCAAAGTTCTTCATCAGGGAGAAGGAGAAGTTGGCGGTGCCGGGGCCGACGACGCCGCCGACGGGAGCGTTGCCGAAGCGGCCGATGCCGTTGCCGGCGGGGGTTTGCAGTTTGAGATAGGGAAACGCGTCTGGGTTCAACCATTGCGTGGTGGTGCGATGGGGCGCGTAGAGCGATACGCCGGTCAACTGATCGGTGCGGGTTTGGCCGATGGTGGTGA
>Ga0182027_10016540_pt1 | contig 10070 bp, 9 predicted proteins | sample 712E1DmetaG_FD_121300 | JGI IMG/M metagenome (GOLD analysis project Ga0182027, IMG submission 121300) | Permafrost microbial communities from Stordalen Mire, Sweden - 712E1D metaG (Illumina Assembly) | ecosystem: Environmental > Terrestrial > Soil > Wetlands > Permafrost | place: Sweden... | reverse complement strand
CGGTCCGGAGCCGGCGCTCTCCCGCTGACGCCCGCGAAGGCTCCCGGTCCGGAGCCGGCGCTCTCCCGCTGACGCCCGCGAAGGCTCCCGGTCCGGCGCCGGTCGCGGGCTCCAATGCCCCGCCTCAGTTGCACCCTGCCGGGAGTAAGGCCGGGCGCACCGTATTTCAGGCGGCGAAGGCCCGTTTCCACTTGCCAACGAGGCGGCTTGCTGGAACAATGTTCCTTGGGTCGAGGGCATATGCGGATACGGGTACTGGGAATCGTGCTGGCCGGCGGAAAGGGAACCCGCCTTCATCCACTGACGCGGGAACGGGCCAAACCGGCCGTTCCGTTCGGGGGGAAATACCGGATCATCGACTTCGTCCTCAGTAATTTCATCAACTCCGGCCTCTACTCGATCTACGTGCTCACCCAGTTCCGCAGCCAGTCGCTGCTGCAGCATCTCAGCGAGGGCTGGCAACTGGGCGGACTGCTGAAGTCGCAGTTCGTCATTCCGGTGCCCGCGCAGATGCGCTCCGGGGAGAACTGGTACCAGGGGACGGCCGACGCCATTTACCAGAACATCAACCTGGTGGAGCAGTCCGATCCGCACGTGGTGGCGATCTTCGGCGGCGATCACATCTACCGCATGAACGTCACCAACATGATCGAGTACCACGTGGAGAAGAGCGCCGAAGTCACCGTGGCGGCGGTTCCGGTGGAGAAGAAGTTCGCAACGGAGTTCGGGGTGATCGAAGCCGCCGAGGACGGCCGCATCCTGGCCTTCCACGAGAAGAACCCGGACGCGCCCACCATGCCCGACGACCCCGCGCGCGTGTACGCCTCCATGGGCAACTACATCTTCTCCACGCGCACCCTGCTGCGCCTGTTGCACGACGACGCCGCCGACGAAAGCAGCCACCACGACTTCGGCGTGGACATTCTGCCGAAACTGGCCGGCCGCGCGCAGATTTTCGCCTACAACTTCCACACCAACCGCATTCCCGGCGAGCCCGCCGATTCGGTTCCGTACTGGCGCGACGTGGGAACCATCGACGCCTACTACGAGGCCAACATGGATCTGCGCTCCGTGACCCCGGCGCTCAACCTCTACAACCGCGAGTGGCCGCTCCGGACCGCCAGTTATCCCGATCCTCCGGCCAAGTTCGCTTTCGACGACGACAAGCGGCGCGGGCACGCCATCGATACGATCGTCTCCGGCGGCTGCATCCTCTCCGGCGGAACGGTGAGGGATTCGATTCTCAGCCGGAATGTCCGCGTGCACACCGGCGCCGAAGTGGACCAGTGCGTGATCCTGGACAACTGCGATATCGGGCGGCGCGCCAGGCTGCGGCGCGTGGTTCTGGACAAGAACGTGCGCATCCCGGAGGACGCCGAAATCGGCTACGACCTGGCGCGCGACAGCCGCTACTACCACGTCACCGATAGCGGCTTGGTAGTGATCGGCGGCGGACGCACCATGGTGGATCTCTCGGGCGTGGTGGTGTAGTCTGGAACAGCAGATTTTCGGCTGGATCGCGCAGTACGGCTACCTGGCCATTTTCTGCCTGCTGATGTTCGGCATCGTAGGGCTGCCGGTGCCGGACGAGACCCTGCTGACGTTCACCGGCTACCTGCTCTATAAGGGAACGCTGTCGCCGCCGCTGGCGTTCTTGACCGCGCTCGCGGGCAGCGGCTGCGGCATCAGCCTGAGCTACTGGCTGGGGCGGACGTTCGGGTTGGGGCTGATTCACCGCTACGGCCGCTACGTCCGCATCACCGAAGCGCACGTCAACCGGGCCCACGACTGGTTCCGGCGCAGGGGCCGCTGGGGCCTGACCATCGGATACTTCGTTCCCGGAGTGCGCCACTTCACGGCTTACGCGGCCGGCATGAGCGCGCTCGAGCCGCCGCAGTTCGCGCTGTTCGCCTATAGCGGCGCGGTGCTGTGGGTCTCGACCTTCCTCGGGCTGGGCTACTGTCTGGGCGAGCGGTGGGAAGCGGTGTTGCGGATCATCCACCGCTATGCCGTGGAGGCGACCGTGGCGGGGGCTATTGTGGCGGCGGCGTTCCTGGCGGTGCGGTGGTGGTGGAAGCGCAGGGCGCGGGCCTGACGGGCTCGGCGGCTACCCGGCAAGGCCACCCGATCTCGTTTCGGCCGCCTTATGGCTCGCGGCCCATGCGAAAACACGAGCCGCGCCCGGCGAACTCCTCCGGAGCCAGCCCTTCAAACGGCGCGCCGAATTCCGTCAAGGCCGTACAAATCGCCCTGGCATTCTCCACGTTGTGCTTTACCGGAGTGTCGATGTGGGCGTTGAACACGGAGAAGGGTTCTTTGGAGTCTGGGTACATCCGAGGCCGCGCCCTTCAACGCGTACATGGCCAGGGTCATTTCGGAAACCGCGGCCGGCCTCGGGCCGCGCGCCGGGGACCGGCGGACATCCCGATGAGCTTCCCAGACGCGGCCCCGGGGCTTGTGGCACCCGAATCCGACCAGTTTCCGAGTGGAGCGTTAGCCAGGAGCACGGGACTCCATCTGCGCGTCCCGCGCCACCTCTCCGGGATGCCCACTTCCCGGCCACGATCCCAGGACGCGCTGGCCACGGCCACGAACCGGGGTTGGGAAGGCTTTTCAAGAGGCGCGGGCGAGACAGTGACTCCGCGGACGCGGTCAGGTCATTTTACGGGTTGCCCGGAGCTTCAAACCGCCGTACCCCGGTAAGGCGCATGGCCCCGCCGATCAGATCCGAAACCGTTACCGTGCAATCGCGAATGACTCATCGAAGCCCGCATTCTCAGTTGACGCGGCAGGCTCGCCAGCGCTTCCATGCGCTCCGGCAGGCCGTTTGAGTCTGGTGAGTTCACTTTTCAGGCAATCGCGGGCGGAACAGCGGATCGCCGTACACAATTCCCCGGCCCTGAGTGGCGAGGTAGACGCGGCCGTAGATCCGCGGGTCGCCCGAGACGTCGCCGAGCATGCCGTACTGATGGCGGTCGTCGTTGATGCGAATCCAGGTGGCGCCCATGTCATCGGAACGGAAGATCCCGTAAACGCCGGCCACGGTCCCAACCGCGTACACGGCCGGATAGGAGGCGCCAGGAGCGGCCATGCCGAACCCGACCAGGGGCGCGCTGTCGATCGACGCGAGTCTTTCAAAACTCGCCCCGGAATCGGTGGAGTGGCAGAGGCCTGTCGAGGTCGGCAGCCAGACGTCGCCTTCGTGGCCCGCGACGGCTTTGAGATTGGCCTCCGCGGTCCAACCGGCGGACCCGTAATCCTGCGGCAGTCCGGTGGCCCCCGCAACGAACGAGACGCCGCCGTCGGTGCTGACGAAGACGGCGCCGGAGGCGGGATCGTAGCCGTAGAACTTGCCCGGGTTCACGCGATCGGATACGACCAGTAACCCGACCGGCGCGCCGGCCGAGGAATGGAAGGTAGCGCTCCGGTCGCGCGAGTAGGCCGGTACGGTGTCTCCCTCCGCCCAGATGACGGTGGCGCCATCGGCGGACACGGCGACGGAGGCGACGTAGCCGTCCGCGGTGGGACCGAGACCCGAGCCGGGCGGCGTGGCCGCAAACTGCGTCCAACTTGCGCCGCCGTCGGCCGACCAGGCGCCGGCGATGTGCCCGACGTAGTCCAGCAGGCCAACGCGAGCCATCAGGGCGGGGTTCGACCCGGCAAAGTCCAGCGACGCGACTTCGATCATGTACGGATTCTGAAACGGCAGCGGAGAAACGTTGAAATCGTCGTGGCGAAATCCGCCCTGGTCGGCTATGGCACTCAGCAGGTGAGCGCCGGACGGCGGGCTGACGACCTGGTGAATCACCGTTTCCTCGATTCCATTCGCGCCCACATACCAATGCGTGGGCTGCCCGGAATCCAGGTTAGTCAGGTCGTTGGTGGCCAACACGGAATTGGCGGCGTCATAGATGGCGTGGTTGGAGTCGAACGGATCGATTTCGAACGAAGCGTTCCACCAGCCGAAGAGCGGTGGTTGAAAGTCGAGATACGGCGACAGGGAGGTGTCGATTACGGCAGACTGCTTCAGACTGCGCCAGGTAATACCGCCGTCGGTGCTGCGGAAGAAGTCGTCGCCGGGATACCAGCGGTTCCAGGTGCCAACGACGACGGTCGCGTTGCGTTGAGCGTCCGCGCTGACGGCGCAGTAGCCGTACCACAGGGCGCTCGGCCTATCCGGAGGCGTGATGTCGGTCCAGACGCCGGTGCCCGTGTCGAACCTGTAGACGGCGCCGTTGGAGATGGCCAGCATCCCCGCGGAGTTGGCATAGGTGACGTAGAGCAGTCCGTCGGGACCGAGCGAGCAGCGCATGGGCCGCAGCGTCTCTCCGTTGGGCAGAGTAGTGGGTTGGCCGGGCACCTGCCGCCAAGTCGCGCCGGAGTCGGTCGAACGGTAGATGCCGCCGGTGTAGGCGCCGGCATAGACGGTGCCGGCGTGGCGCGGGTCGAAGCGGACGAAGAGCACGCCGGCCAGGTCGGGCGAAGACGTTACGGGAAAGCTCGCCATCCGGCTCCAGGTGGAGCCGTAGTCCTCGCTGACCCATAGCCCGTTCTCATGCGTTCCGAGGTAGAGTTCGTTGGGCTGGAAGGGATTGACGGCGAGGCGCTCGCCCGTTTGCTGGCCGTGAAGGAGGTCATTGCCGCCCATCTTGAAGGGCAGATCGACGCGCTGGAACGTGTTGCCGCGATTGGCGGAGACCAGGATCGCCGCGTCGATGGGAGACCCTGAGTCGATGTACATGCCGGCCGCCAGATAGACGCGCCGCGCATCGGCCGGGTCGACGGCGATACTCTCGATTCCCATCAGGCTCCAGTCCGCGCTTGTGCCGCCCAACCAGTCGGTCAGCGGAGTCCAGAGCGAGGTGGCCGCGCTCCAACGGTAGGCTCCGCCGACGTCGGCACGGATGTACATCAGACCGGGCTCGGTGGGGTGGAAGTAGACGCCCGGCATCACTCCGCCAGCGACGATCCTGACACTTTGCCAGACGTAACCGCGGCAAGCGAAGCGTAGCGCGCCGGCGGCCGATGCGACGGAGTCCGGAGCCGGGGGGTTCTCCGTGCAGCCGGGTGGCACGGGGCGTGCCGTGGGCTGCCTGGCCGGAACGGTCCCGGACGCCCCCGCCGCGGACGCCTTCACGCCATTGCCCGCCAACTGGCAGAGCATCGCCGAACCGCAAATGGCGAGTGCCGATAGACCCAACGTGGAGGCGACCGCTTCCCAGCGCGCAGCAGACATGAACGGTGTACTCCGATCAGCGAGACCATTCTACACCTGGCGGCGCGGCGCCCCCGGGGCACTCTCGGCAGGCACATGATGGTGGAGCCCTCAGCGCGACCGAAGGGCCTGGCAGTCCCGCTGGTCCCGGCCCCAGGGTTATGTGTTGATATCGGCAGGTTCCGGGGGCACTCTCCGAGTGGCGCGCCGTCCGCCCAGAGCCCGGCCTTCCCACGAATGGACCTGCGCCGTTCCTCGTGCGATGGGGATTTCGCGCCAGCGATCCTACAACTGAGCTGCGACGCCCAGCTTGGGAAAACGCTCAGACATCGTCTATTGAGCGTCATGGCGTTTCCTGAGCATCACCAGAACCCACGCCATTTCTCCAGTTTTCACGCAGTGACCGCGAATGGACTCACGGCGGACTCACGGCTGTGCAGTGGCGGTGAGCCACCAGCGGAGGAGTGGATCGTCGTTTGGGGGGCGGAATTGTGCGACGGTTTCTATCCTTCGGAGTACGGCGCACACGCTCATTTCGTCCTGGTCTTGTGCCCAACGGTTCATGATGTCGGCAGTCCCGAGCAGCCGCACGTCGTTCCCGAATCGTGCTCTGGCGATTCGCCGCGCCTTCTTGTCATCCGTCGCGGTGATGATCCTCCGCTCGTAGGCGATCGCGAGCGTCATTGCCTCACCGTCGTCGAGGTCCGCCGCGAGATCGACGTACAGCTCGCGTTCTTGCTCGGTCTGGACGGTATGCTCTTGGAGCAGGCCTTGTTCGATCAGCGGCCCCAGGCTGATTTTGGTGCGCGGGTCGGTTGGTCGTTCTCCGCGCAGGTAGAGCGCTTCAGCGGCGACAGCGGAGCACACGCCCGCACCGGTGTTGAGTGTCTTGAGCACTGCCTCGACCTGGTTCGTCGCTAGGATGTTGATGAGCACCGAGCTGTCGAGGAGTGTGAATTGGTTGACCATCGCGTAGAGTGGTTACCGAGCGTCGAGGGACCGTGCGAGATCGAGATCAGCGAGATTGGCGAACTCGTCTTGCTCTGAGTAGATTTGTTGCCGTGCTTCTTCGACTTGCGCGCGGGCCGTGACGCGGTCAGTGCGGAGGTAACGCGCCAGTTGCCCTTCGCTCAGTTCGCCTCGCCGCAAGGCTTCGACAGCAAGTGCAACATACCGTTGCGGTAGGGTCTCCCGCACTGCGGGATTGGCATCGATGCCCAAGAGACGCTGCGCGTGTTGCGGCTTGAATCCTTCAACCTTGAGACGATCCCACGTCCCCGGCGGAAGCCGACGCAGGGTCTCTAGGCGCAGGATCATCGCTTGTACGGAGACCCGATACAGGTCAGCGAGGCTGATGACGTCCGCCAGCGTCACGCCCGTCGACCTGCCCATGGCAAGTTCGGTCATACGGCGTTCCAATCCACTCGCGGGCATCAAGAACTGGCTGGCGAATTCGTCCGCTAGGCGTTCGCTTGCTGAACCCCGTCGACGGACCTCTAGAACGGTGATCTCCGCTCGATACCGATGCATGAGGAAGTGGCCGAACTCGTGCGCGAGTGACCACTGACGGCGGTCTCGCGGATGCGAGACGTTGATGCCGATACAGGCACCGAGCGGGTCATTGTAGGCGAACACACCGGCAATCCGTGAAGGCATCCGATAGTAGAAGATGCGCAGGCCGAGATCCGTTTCAAGCCGCTCGCGCAGATTCCCGATAGGGCCATCTCCGAGGCCGAGGCGATTACGTTCTGCCGACGCAACGTAGGCGGCCGTCTGCTCGATCTGCGCACCGCTCACCTCGTACGGTGGCAGGTATGAGCGGGTCGCGGGAACGCTAGTGATGCGCTCCAGTTCCGCATAATCCTCCGCGAGACGTTGCAGTTCGATGGCTGCCTGCTCAAAATCAGCGTGCTCGTCGAGGATATCTCGTTCCGTTGCCCGGAACTGCGGCACGAAACTCTCGGTCACCGCCCGGCGGCTCACGAACTCCGAGACCTGCCGACCGTACAACTTGGCGAGAGATAGCAGCTCGTCAACCGTGACTCGGCGGTCGCCCTTCTCGATGGCCACAATCGTCGTACGCGCCATTCCCATAGGCTCGGCGACTGCCTGCTGCGTCAACCCAGCAACCTTGCGGGCGTCCTGCAGGCGCGCACCGAGGACACGCGGATCAATCTGCTCCAGAACGGAACGATCCATGGTTTTTTACGCTGCCTCTCTGCGAACCATAGCGAGCGGCGCGCCGGGAAAGCGACGCCATTCCTCGCAATGCCAACGATAGAGCTCGACGAGTTGCACAGCCACCGCAGCATCCGAAAGGTCCAGGTGACCCGCAAGCGACTGCTGCGCTTCGACGAGCGACGGAAACTCATTCACCAGTCCCCGCCAGGGATCAGGCTGGCTTATTGCCGAGGCGAGTCGCGCTACCTGCCAATCCATCTCACTGATGCCCCGAGCCTGACGGACTCCAAGCGCGAGCGTCGGTGAACACACATCGTACCGATAACCGACGGCGTCATACTCGGATAAACCAGCGTTCCAGAGCGCCATGCGACGCAGAAGGCACGACGTGCACACCCCACATTGCGAAGCGCCGCGCTGACGCAGGGGAAACGCGTCACAGGAGAACGTACGCGGGATGCCAGTACGGACAGGAGCGAGGCGCGGGTCCGAGCACATCTGCGCCTTGGTCCGCAGTACCGCGCCGTTCCGAATGGTGAACGCCGAACCGGCGATCAAGGAGACGAGTGCCCCCATGCGCTTCAACGTCTTCGGGTGCACCGAGCGTGACGTTGAGACACCGAGTTCCCCGTCTGCAAACGGCAGGTTGAGCGCGCCGACACCGTTCTCGTACAGCCACAACGTGTCCGTACCAGCCGTTAATGCCGCTGCCGCACCGAGCGCAAGAAACAGAAATCCCCTCGTGCGTCGGGTCGGTTCCTGTCGCACCTCACCAGCATCTTGAAGCCAGCACGCGATGCGTACGTGCGTGAGGGAGCGCGGCGAGAGCGACCGAAGGCACTTCACTTGCTCTTTCTGCCGGTCGCCTTGCCGATAGTTCGCGACGCCAGACACGCAAACGTACTCCCGCGCCGGTTCCCGGCCGATGGCGGCAGCAGTGCCAACGAACGAATCAAGTCCGCCGCTGAGCAAACCAACATGGACAGGCCCTCCCGAGACATGGTTGCTGAGGAGATGCTGCTGGGATTGGGCGAGGCGACGAATCCGCGTAGGACGTTGGCAAAGGCTTATCTGCCAGTCGTCCTGCGTCAAGAATGACAGGACGTCGTGCAGCGCGTCTTGTACGTCATGCCCTCGCCACAGCTCGATGTGTCGTACGGGAATCTGGATTGCGAGCGCCCGACGCCAGTCCGGCTGCGATGGACCGCCGCGGACTGCAAGCCGATCGCTCATGTAGACCGCGACAGCGATATCGAGCAGGTCGGCGAGTTCGCCCGGCAGGAGCACCCCAAGGCGCTCGTTGATCTCCCCATCGTCTAGTCCATAACGCATCACAAGACCGTCCTCGTCCTCAAACGCGGTTGCGTACCGGCTTGGCTCACCGAAATCAAACGCGAACTGCTGTGCTTCATGACAGCGACGCAATTGGGGCATGCAACTCCTCCAGGCTGAATGATCGTGGTTGTGATTGCCGCCGGGGGGAGCGCAATGCAACTCCACTCCCCTTCTCGAATACCTTGTCGAAGTTAGCCGCCGTGCGACCAGCGACCGCACTTGCCAACTCGCGTTCATACGCCAACTGCTGTCCCGCCGGTCGTCCAATCTCCCGCATCAACTCCGACCGGGTACCGTCAAAAACCCCCCGCCCCAACAGCGCTGCTGTGCACGAGCCACCGACTTCACGATTGACCTCCGACCTCGTGAAACTGCGGCCAGACGAGCGTAAACGCTCAAACGTATTCTCCAGTGCTCGGTGGACCACCGCAGCAGCATCATCACTTCCCACGCTACGACGCAAATCACGGAGATCTCGCTGCACGACCGATACGGACTTCCCAGACGCGAGCGGATCAGACTCGACTCGCGGCAGAGCACCGACGAGGATATCAATGCCTCCACATAACACGCTCTGGATGGACGCGTTCTTGAGTTGCTCCGTCACCACCTTCGCGCCCTGGTCAGCCGCAAGATCAAGCCCAGCGCCGCTGCGTACGAGATTGAGCAGTTTGCGAGAACCGGTGCCGCGGACTCCCCAATAGAACTTGTCGCCGTCTGGCATTCCTGCCTCCTACCCACAACTCTATTCCCAAAGCCTGACATTGTCAACATCAATTTGCACCGTGGCTGCAAGAATGTCAGCCGTTGGGATCGAGTGCTCTCGCCCCGGAGCGATATGATGTCGCCGTCCGGGAAAGCTGGGTAATGCTCACGCGGCCCCGGTGCGGTGCTCGGTCAGCTCATTCCGGCATCACCTCCTCGCTGACACCGGCAACAGCTTCATTGACAGGACTCACCCTGCTTCCGTCGACGGACGGTGGTTCTTCCGTGGCGCGACCGGCCTCGATGATGCGGTGTGCGGTCTTGATGATCCGCTGGGCCATCACGTCCGTAAGCTCGTCATTCTTGAGCCAATGCTGGAGGTAGCCGTCAGAGCTATTAGCTCAGATCTCCTTGCCCACCGCGAAGGCGTGGCCCAGCGCGTTCCCGACCCCGTAATACTCCCGGTTGCCGGGCGAGAAGATGAGGGGCATCACCTTCAGGATGTCCGGCAGGCCGGCGCCGTCCAGCGCCTCCTCGTCGGCTTTCACGTCGAGGATCTGGCCGACGAACTGGGTGTGTAGGCCTAGCTCGTGGATCTGGACGACACGGCATTCCAGCACCAGCGGGAACTCCT
>Ga0182027_10016539_pt1 | contig 10070 bp, 8 predicted proteins | sample 712E1DmetaG_FD_121300 | JGI IMG/M metagenome (GOLD analysis project Ga0182027, IMG submission 121300) | Permafrost microbial communities from Stordalen Mire, Sweden - 712E1D metaG (Illumina Assembly) | ecosystem: Environmental > Terrestrial > Soil > Wetlands > Permafrost | place: Sweden... | reverse complement strand
TAACTCTTCTGCAAGCTGATCTGCCGTACCATCAAAACCAATACGTTTGAATCTAATGTTTCCTTTGCGATCAATAATAAATTTAGTAGGTATTCCGGAAACCTGATATGACGATACCGCCTCGTTTTTATCATCAAGTAATACATGAAACGGGTAATTGTTTTTCTTTATAAAATCAACCGCATTTTGTTTAACATTCTCAACTCTTTCCCAGGTATTGATAAACAAATACTTTACATTCGGATTTGAAGAATATTTTTCAACGGCAATTTTCATCCCGGGGAATGAAGCCAAACAAGGACCGCACCATGTAGCCCAAAAATCAACTATTACAATTTTATCTTTAAAATCAGAGAGCGATACTTTTTCCCCTTCCAGATCAGTCAATGAAAAACTAGGTGCAGGTTCATTTATCATTTCCTTTTTCAATTCTTCAATTTTTTTCTCGTTTGCTTTACTGTAAATTTTCTCAAAATAAAAGTCAAAATTTTTCTCTGAACCCTTTGATTTTATATAAGATAATTTTAGCAATTCTTTCATGGCCGGAGAGCTATTACCTGCCGCAATAAATTTCTCCAATTCCGATTTAGCCTGACTATATTTTCCGTTTGCTATTAAAGTCTTAGCATATCTTTCATTTATTTCACTATCTTTTTGTTCAGAAAGGTTAACTGCTTCATCCATTGTTTTTAATCCATCTTCTTTTTTACCTAGCTTTAGTTCAATTGAACCATAAGTATCAAGGGCTTTCGCTAAATTATGTTCATTCTCTTTTTTAAATTCAAATGGGGTTTGATCCACTTCCCGTTTATTGCTATCCTCATTTAGTTCTAAGCGTGCTAATTCAACTCCCTTTTGGGCAAGCTTAAGAGCTATTTGTAAATCTCCATTTTTCTCATACATAGCCCAGGCAAGACTGTTAAATTGTACAGCTTTGGCATTTAGGAAATAATTATCAAGATAATCCTTCGCTTTGTCAAATTGATCTGCTTTAGCATAATCATTTACTAATATATTCTTCATGTAATACAAATAATCGCTTGTTGGAAAGCCATTGGTAAAAGTCTCTATGAACGATTTTTTTGCATCTGCATCTTTAATTCCTTTGAATTCGGAATATTTTTGACTCTGTATATAATTACCTTTAGGATATTTTTCAAATATTTGTTTTTTATAAGGTTCCGCTTTATCTAATAATCTCAATCTTGTATATGCATTAATAACTGAACTTAATTGTGATTCGTTTAATTTTTGAGGATCGGAGTAATTGTCGTTCAATTCGTTCAATATAAGATCTTTTGCATGGTCCTTATCTGCTTGTATAATTGAAGCAAAATAGTAAATGAGGTAATCGCTTTTTAATGAAGGATTTACTTTAAATTCATCTTCAAATAATTTAAGGGCTTCTCCTTTATCAATGTCAATCCCGGTTACATCGCCCATATAGATAATCATATAAGCCAATCCGGCTTTTGTTCCCGGGATGAAATTGCCGTTCTTATCATAAAGTTGAATTATATAACCTTTTTTATCATTATTGTCTTTTTTATCTCCTGTTGCAAATTGAAGAATAATCCCTTTAGTTGTATCAGCAATTTTGAATTTTGTTTGCCAGGTACCGGTTTTTTTCTGAAGAAAATATTCATTTGTTGAATTAAGTTTAATTCCGTATTCATATACAAAAACTTTTATATCCTTAGCTTTTGCAAATTCAGATCCGGCATTTTTATAAGTTATTGTTATTTCCGAGCCGGGCATAGGTTTATCAGGCATATAAGAAACCCTTTCATATAAACCGGCACACATAATAGTTGGCTTAATGAGAAATAATAAAATCAATCCGGTAAATAAAACCATCATTTTTTTCATTTTATCTTCCTAAACAATATGGTATGATCCTAAAATAAAAATGATTTAACATAAAGACAAAGGATAATAATAAAACCCTTTAGAATTCCAATAGTGCATCAGATAGAATAATTTATGAGTTTCACAGTTAAGTGACAATAACTTGATTAGATTCTATTTATAAAAGGATGCATTTATACCCGGCTTTTTAACTTTAGTTTATGGAACTAAGTTCATGAAAAATGCATTTGTATGTTATAGTAAATGAGGAATTTATGTCACAAGTTGAAATAAAATACTTTACACCCCGGGAGGCATTTCGAACGTTACCATTAGTAAAAAAAATTGTACGTGATATCCTGAATAATGCTTATGAAATTAAGACCATAGCAGAATACCTTGGAGGAGAGATAGAGGACAATCAGGAAGTTTTACAGCTTTCCTCTGAAATAAATTCATTTATACAGGAACTGGAAGATATCGGCTGCAATTATAAGGATTGGAATTTTCAAATTGGATTGGTTGATTTCCCCTCACTTATTGACGGCGAAGATGTTTTATTATGCTGGCGAAGTGACGAGGATTCAATTAAATTTTACCATGGAATTGATCAAGGATATGCTTCTCGTAAATTAATCCCTGAAGAATATTTATAACCAGATTGCGGTATTAATGAATCGCCTCGCTAAAGCCGAGAGGCGAAGCGGGCCGACAAGGCAGGCGGATTAAATTCCAATATCTTCATTCCACAAAACAGCATTGTCCAAAATAAAATCATTCATAAGTTGAATACACTCAGGTTCATTTAATAAATCAATTTTGACGCCGCGTGATTTAATATATTCTTCCGGACCCTTAAAGGTAATATTTTCTCCGATTATTACTTTTGGAATTTTGTATAGTAATATAGCCCCGCTGCACATATCGCATGGTGAAAGAGTTGAATATAATACAGCTTTTTGATAATCGATTGACCTCAATCTTCCGGCATTTTCAAGACAATTCATTTCCGCATGAAGAATTACGCTATTTTTTTGGATTCTTCTATTATGACCCCGCCCAACTATTTTCCCGTCAATTACCAAAACAGCACCGATTGGTATTCCATTTTCCGATAATCCTTGTTTTGCTTCTTCAATTGCAACTGCCATGAATTTATCCATTTTTATACTCCACAAATAGTAATTAAAAAGATATTTAATAAAAACATGAATAGAGCAGCAATAATTTTTGATTATTATTCCGAATAAAAATATATAAATAAATATTATCGATACAATTTAATTGAGGATAATATTAGAAAAAACCGAGTAAGATTAAGAATACGATTATGATTAAGATATATATTTTATGCATTGCTAACTTCTACATTTAGGTTTATACCGGAGCTTCTTTTTAATAATACGATTAATATATATATTAAAATTAGAACTATTCACTTTTCGGTAAAATTTATGGAAGATCAAAATATTCCAAATAGTAATGAAGATAATTTTTTTGATAAAATTGACAACACCAAACCATCTGTAATACTAAAAAGACTGCAGCGGTCAAGAAATAATATAATAATTACCGGTGTTTGTGCAGGTCTTGGGGAATATTTAAAAATCGATATTGCTAAAGTACGCTTGGTTGTACTATTGAGTTTATTGTTGGGAGGTTGGAGTATAACTGTTTATTTGATTGCAGCAGCTCTATTACCTAGAGAATCAATCGGTGATTATTTATCCGAGAATGATGTTTTATTAATGAAAAAAGAAAACTACAGAACTGTTCTCAGCGGATTATTAATTCTATCCGGATTATACTTTGGTTTTGAGCTTCTGGGCATAAGAAATAACGAGAGTATTTTCGTATTACCTGACGGATTTATATTTCCGGTAATGACTATTGCTGCTGGCGTTTACCTATTTTCAATTAAGGAAACCCAACAATCAATCAGAACAGTTAAATTGACTCAAAATTATTTCAGATCGAGAAAAGATAAACTTTTTATGGGTGTATGCGGGGGTCTTGCATATTATATAAAAACAGATTCTTCTTTAATAAGAATTATCATGGTAATTCTTACACTACTTACATTGGGATTGTTTGCAATTATATATTTTGTTCTAGTGCTTCTTACCAACTATGAACCGGAGTCAACTTTTGAATTTCCGAAATAAGAAAATTTTGGCTGTTTGCTTATTCCTGTATGGAATTATTCTGCTGCTTAAAAAATCGTATTTACTTAACATTTCAGTAGAATCTATTACCGGTTATGTAATTATACTCTACAGCTTAATAACATTTTATCAAGCTTTTAAAAATGAAAGAAGGGAAATATTAATATTTGTAACTATTTTATTTTTAACAGGCGTCGAATTGCTTGTAAACGCTAATATTGATATTTATGATGCGCGTGGAATTGTATTTACATCGGTTCTTTTTGTAAGCGGTTCCGTATTTATTGTTTTATTTCTCGAAAATACAAAAGAAAAAATATTTGCAGTCCCGGGAATTACTTTAATAATTCTAAGTTATTTGACAACTACTATATTTAAAAAATTAGGCATTTTTTATTTAACTAATAAGATCGCAAACTTGTTTGGATTTTTCTGGCCGGCTGTTTTGATAATTTTCGGAATAACTATGTTTATCAACAGAAAGAAATAACTATTTTACTTTTCCGGAAAATGAACCAACTAAATACGGGGTTGCCGGCGGAGTTTGAAAACCTGTGTTGGGCCCAACAGTAACACGGAATGATTCGATTTGTTCTTTCGGAATGAAAGGGAATGAAGTGATTTTCAGATACTCCGACCCATTCGGCTGATATGTTCCAAGTGAGTATGATTGCCCTTTGCTGTTGACCCAAACCTGATAAGCCTGATTTGGCTGTAATGGTTTAACATCTTTAAACTGAATAAGCCCTTCTTTTTCACCAAAAGAAAGAAGTAATAGCGCTAATGATTTTTCATTCAAATTAGGATTTTTTAGTTCGACGGTAGTCCTATCTTTATAATTGAAAAACTCCACTAATGAAGAATTATTTGCTATAAAATTATTAGCATTATTTAAATCACTTCTTAATTTTGTAACATCATCTTTCAATTCATCAATTTTTCGATTATGTGATTCAATAGAGGTGAAAACATAATAACCAAGAATAGTAAATAGTAATATTGACAATAAAATTGCAATCCATCCGGTCATAACAGAAGAATTTTTTTCCTGGGATTCATACTCTTCTTTAATGTCTTTAGGAGTTTTTACGGCTTCCGGCTCGTCAGTAAGAATAGGAGTTTGCACAACTCTTTTCTTGTCGATCGGAGTTATTTGAGGCGGGTCAATCCAAGTTGTTTTTGCTTTTGTAAATGTATTTGCTTTATTCTCATTAAAAGCTAACGTTGAATTATTGAACTCAGTTTTTTTTGAAGAATAAGTAAGTGTTTTATGACTAGGGGGAACAACCGGAGGAAGTCCTTCTTTAACTTTTGTTTTCTCTTGTAAAAATGTTCCGGCTCTAGTTTGAAAAGTTGCTTTGGTTTTTTCAGCAATAATTTTTGTTTTTATTTCGTCTTTCATTCCGATTAATTTTTTAGCAACCATATCCTTAATAGCCGGATCAGGAGTTTCTAAATCCAAAATAACCGGAATCATTGCAATAATATTCTGTAATTCACCAAGTTCACGATCAGGTAGTTCTCCGCCTTCTTTTATATAATCTTTAAATTGAACAAAATTTGCCTTATCCATACATCCGGTTGCAAAGGCAGAAATCATTTCGTGTAGAGCTTTATCAGCCATTAATTATTCTCCATTCAAAAAATCCTTCAGATTCTGCATCGATGTCATAATTTTATTTCGAACGGTTTCCAGTGGAACATTAAGTTTATTTGAAATTTCATCTATTGTATAACCTTCATAATACGCAAGATGTAAAACATACTTTTGGGTATCAGTTAATTTTGAAAGCGCTTTTTCAATTTTAGGTTTAATAGTGATAGCTGTTTTATAATCCAGACTGTCAATATCTTTTTGGAATGTAGGCAAAATAAAATAATCTTCATATTCATCGTCATAAAGTTGGACTGTTGAATGAGTAGCAGCCCGATCTTTTCTTAAATTATCAATAGCTTTATTCCTGGCAAGAGTTTCGAGCCATGAATAAACATTCCCAATTTTGAAATCGAATTTATTTATTTTACGCCAGATGATAACGAATACTTCAATAAGAATTTGTTCGGCTCTAATTTGATCTGGAGCTATCTTTTTAATAATAGTATATAATAGAGGAGAATATCTGTCATATAATTCTTCCAATGCACGAGATTCAAACCTCGAAATTTCCTGCATTAACTCTAAATCCGTTAAATCTCTAAACCTGCTCAAATTATACTCAAATATTGAAGAATAACAACAATCAAAAGTATCATTACTCCAGCAAAATTGCAATTAAGATTAGTAATCTTACTTCAGTATATATGTCAATAATGATGGAATGTCCATTTTGAATTCTAATACAATGAAACTCCCCGCCGCAGAGCAACGGAGTATCTTAAACCTGCCTACGGCGGATTAATAAATTCCATTCTCCGGGCAAACGGATATTTTTATTATATTTGCCTTTAATTAAAATAAAATAACTTAAAATATGACCTCGAATGAAATAAGACAACAATTCTTAGATTTTTTTAAAGAGAAAGATCATACTATAGTTTCCAGTGCACCGGTTGTACCTCATGGAGATCCTACCCTGCTTTTTACTAATGCCGGAATGAATCAATTTAAAGATATATTTCTCGGAATTGGAACCAGGGGTTATAAAAGAGCTGCCGACACACAAAAATGTATCCGTGTTTCCGGAAAGCACAATGATTTGGAGGAAGTTGGACACGACACTTATCATCATACATTTTTTGAAATGCTCGGTAATTGGAGTTTTGGAGATTACTACAAAAAAGAAGCGATTAAGTGGGCATGGGAATTATTAACCGAAGTCTGGAAATTACCAAAAGAGAGATTGTGGGCAACTGTATTCAGAACTGACGATGAATCATTCAATTTCTGGAATAGTGAGACAGATATTAACCCAAAACACATTTTACATTTTGATGAAAAAGATAATTTTTGGGAAATGGGCGAAACAGGTCCTTGCGGTCCTTGTTCTGAAATTCATATTAATTTAAGCGATGATCTTGAAAATGGAAGTCTGGTTAATGCAGGTTCACCCTTATGCATTGAAATATGGAATTTAGTATTTATCCAATATAATCGTGATGAGAATGGTAAACTTCATGATCTTCCATCTAAACATGTTGATACAGGCATGGGTTTTGAACGTGTATGCGCAGTTCTTCAAAATAAAAAATCAAATTATGACACAGATGTTTTTGCATCAATCTTAAATGCAATCGAAAAGCTTTCGGGAATTAAATATAATGATTTATTGCCGGTTGATGATAATTCTTTAATAGGAGAAAGTAATGTTTCAATGCGTGTTATTGCCGACCATATCCGGACGTTGACATTTGCAATTGGTGATGGCGCAATACCAAGTAATGAAGGACGCGGTTATGTATTACGCAGATTACTTCGCCGTGCCGCTCGCTTTGGCAGAAAAATAAATTTGAATGAACCATTCCTTTACAAACTAGTGCGGGTTGTAGTTGATGATTTTAGTCATGTCTTCCCCGAAATAAAAATCAATCAGACAAATATAGAAAAAATCATTAAATCCGAAGAAGAAAGTTTTAACACTACTTTAGATCGAGGAATTGAATTATTTGATATACTAGTGAAAAAGTTAATTACAAACAATATTAAAGTTATTGACGGAGAAGATATATTTAAATTATACGATACATATGGATTCCCGGTTGATTTAACAAATGTCATGGCAAAAGAGCAAGGATTTGAAATTGACGAAGCGGGTTTTAATTTATTGATGAACGAGCAAAAAAAACGTGCTCGAAAATCAACAAAAGACAAACTTTCAACCGTAAGTTTTGTAATTGACAAATTAGATGGTTTTAACTTATCATCAGCAGAGCCTACTGAATTTGTAGGATATGATACTCTTAATAACCTTGTAAAAATTATAGGCTTTAAAAATGATAGTGATAAATCCTTTATTATTTTTGACAAAACTCCATTTTATGTTGAATCGGGCGGTCAGGTTGATGATCTTGGCAAGATAATTATTAATGGAACATCATTAAAAGTTATCGATGTTGCAAAAGTCGGCAATCAAATTGTCCACATAGTTGAAAACGAAAATAACATTGAACTAAAAATCGGAATGATCGTTCTTGCAGAAGTTGATTCGACAAGAAGATGGGATATTATGCGGAATCATTCTGCAACACATTTTCTTCATAAAGCTTTGCGGCAAATTATAGGTCAGCATATTCAGCAATCCGGATCATATGTTGGACCCGACAGGCTGCGATTTGATTTTACACATCATGAAAAATTAAGTGAAGCAGAAATAGATGCAGTAGAATATCTTATTAATGAAAAAATTCGTGAAAATCTTCCTTTGATTCATCACCGTGATACACCTTTTGAAAAAGCCAAGGGTATGGGCGCTCTTATGTTCTTTGGAGATAAATATGGTGATAAAGTAAACATTGTACAGTTTGGGGATTTCACAATGGAATTTTGCGGAGGGACACATGTAAAGAACAGTTCTGAAATTGGATTATTTAAAATTATCAGTGAGTCATCTATTGCTAGTGGAATACGTAGAATTGAAGGTATTACCGGAGCAGGAGTTGAAAAATATATTCGACAATTAATATCAAATATATACGAGCAAGATTTCAGATTTGATCAAGTAATTGAGGAAAAGAAAAAGATTGAAAAGCAGTTGTCTGAATTACAGCTTAAGGCAAAACTCGGCGGGATTGATAAAATTATTGATTGCCCGGAGGAGGTAAACGGTATAAAAGTATTTAAAGGAAAAGTTGATGCTGCAAATATGGATGAATTAAAATCTATGGGTGATGAATTAAGAGATAAAATGAAAAGTGGAGTTGGTGTTTTAATTTCGAAAATTGACGGTAAAGTTGGAATAGTTGCTGTAGTTTCAGACGATTTAATAAAAGAGAAAAAAATCCTTGCGGGAAATATTGTAAAAGAGGCCGCAAAAATTGTAGGTGGAAGTGGAGGAGGTCGCCCTCATCTTGCAACTGCCGGCGGTAAAGATATTTCAAAGATTGATGAAGCCTTGAATTCAATATCACAGTTTATACAATGAAACCGCCTTTGGCGGATTAAAAGACAAATTTCAGTATTAAGTCTTAATTATTTTGATTACTGAAATTAATTGCTCTTAAGTTCACTTTCCAGTTTAAGATTGACAGTATAATTCAATGTATCAGAATTATTTGTGTTTCTTCCTCCACCTGATCTACCGCCTGAATGCCCACCCCGACCTCTCATTCCTCCCCCGCCAGCTCCTCGCGGCATTTGTCCGGTATTGGAATCTGACAATCTCTCACCTTGGTCAGGTGATTCTTTTTTAGCCATTTCCATTTTTTCTGTTTCAAACCTGATTTTAATTGTATTTCCTGGTGTTACTCCTGCAGTATATGAATAATCATTTCCCACAGCTAAAGGCACTTTCAATTCATAGACAAAATAATTGTCTTTAATACTTAGTTTTGCCTCAATTCCTTCTTTGTTGATCAACGGTAGTGCTATTAAAGGATATTTATCTTTGTTAACAATTTCCAATTGAGTTTGCTGCATTATCATATTATCCATGATATTATCCGGATTTTCTTCTTGGGAGGATTCACGATTAACTCCCTGATTGCTTTGTTTAAATTGTTGCTGATCGGAAAAAACATTCGGTTGAGGAAAACTAATCCCGAATGGTTTATAATCACCATTCTCCGGTTCGAACCAAGTAATAAAACCGGATCTAAACATTTGAATAACTTTAGCACGATCATTCGTAGTCAAACATAGATATAAAAATTTATTATCATTCTTGAATCCAATAAAAATTTTCTTATCGGGAACTTGATGAAGTGTACTCTTCCATTCTGCCGGATCGCCATCAATCCTAATTTCATGATTTTGCCAGGTGCTGATTAATTGCTCACCGGAACCGCAACCAGTGACTATGATACCAAATAATACAGCTATACCAAATAATACAATTCTATCTGGATGATACAACTTATTCATATTTTTCTCCTGCTATTGGCGAAGCAAATAAAATTTAACAC
>Ga0182027_10016538_pt1 | contig 10070 bp, 9 predicted proteins | sample 712E1DmetaG_FD_121300 | JGI IMG/M metagenome (GOLD analysis project Ga0182027, IMG submission 121300) | Permafrost microbial communities from Stordalen Mire, Sweden - 712E1D metaG (Illumina Assembly) | ecosystem: Environmental > Terrestrial > Soil > Wetlands > Permafrost | place: Sweden... | reverse complement strand
TTCTGGATGGGCGCGTTGCTCATCGTCCTGCGCATTGCCGAAGGCAGCGCCAGCCCCCGCGCCTGGCTGCTCTTCGGATTGCTGGCCGGCCTGGGCATCGAGAACAAGCATTCCACCGTCTTCTTTCTCGTCGCGCTTTTGCTGGGCCTGATTCTCAGCCCGCAGCGCCGCATTCTCTGGACAAAGGGCTGCGCCGCGGGCGTAGCTCTGCTCTTGCTGTTGGCGCTGCCTAACATCCTCTGGCAATGGGTTTACCACTTCCCCACATATGAGCTGCTGAACGGCGTTGCCCACTCCGACAAAAACACCAAGCTGCCGCCGCTGGCTTTCCTTCGCGAACAGGTCAATATGCTCTTGATCGTCGCGGCTCCGCTGTGGATCGGTGGCCTGGCCTGGCTGGCCTTCGCACGCAAGGCGCGTCCCTGGCGCTTTGTCGTTCCCAGCTATCTGCTCTTTCTAGCCATGATGATGGCCATGCACGCCAAGGATTACTACGTCGCGCCGATCTATCCGGTGCTCTTCGCCGCCGGAGCCGCCGCCTTCGGGGCGCTCACCCGCCGCAGTTGGCCGTCCATCGTCTACACGGTGATTCTCGGCTACCTGCTCTGCCGCGCCACCGCGCCGATCATGCTGACGATTCTGCCGCCAGACAAGTACAACGTCTACACCGGCCACTTCGGAGCCAATAAGGTCAAGAGCGAGAAGTTCACCAGCCCCCTGCCGCAATATCTCTCCGACCGCTTCGGTTGGCCAGAGATGGTCGAGGGGTTTGCCTCGCGCTATAACGCTCTTCCGCCCGACGTGCGCGCCCGCACCGCCATCTTCTGCGGCAACTACGGCGAGGCCAGCGCGGTCAACATTCTCGGGCCAAAGTACGGTCTTCCCACTGCCATCAGCGGCCATCAGAACTACTTCTACTGGGGCTGGAACGGCTACACCGGCGAATCCGTTCTCACCCTTGGCAACGACCCCAAGGATTACGCCGACTCTTACGCTGAAGTCATCGATCTCGGCCCCTTCGACGCGCCCTGGATCATGGACCACGAGCATCACCACTACTTCTGGCTGCGCCATCGCAAACGCACCTACGCCGCCGACTGGCCGGAGTTCAAGTACTGGTACTGATCCAGCCAACGCTACAGCCGAGAGCCCCGCTCCTGTTGTCCAACCGGAGGCTTCATCAAACCTTTACGTGCAAAGAGGAGTCGCTTGGAAGAAAATAGAGTTGTATAGCTTTTCGAGGATTTTCGAGAAGAATCATTCGAACACGATTGAGGAACGGTTGAGCGGCAGGCAAATTGAAATCAAACAGTGGACCGCGCAGGAGTTTGAGCGGCTGGTTCTCGACGGCAACCCCAGGGTTGCGGTCTTCGATTGCGATGGAACGCTGTGGGGCGGCGACGCCGGTTATGGCTTCATGGCCTGGTCCATCGAGCAGGGCCTGGTTTCGCGCTCCGCCACCGCTTGGATGGATACGCGCTATCGCGGCTACCTGGCCGGGCGTGTAAGCGAAGTGGAGATTTGCGGCGAGATGGTGCAGCTCTACGCGGGGCTGCGCGATGAGGAGTTGCGCTCGGCCGCCGCCCGCTATGTGAGCGAGTTTGTGCGGCCGCGCATCTTCGCGGAGATGGCTCAGTTGTTGGCCAGGCTCGGCCAGGCCGGCGTCGCACTGTGGGCCGTCAGCTCCACCAATAAGTGGGTGGTCGCCGAGGGTGTGCGCGACTTCGGCATTCCCGCAGAGCGCGTGCTGGCAGCCGAGGTACGCGTTGTGGACGGCCTCATCACCTCCGAGCTGGTGGACGTGCCCACCGACGCGGCCAAGGCCGTCTCGCTGAAGCGCGTGGGCATCGAGCGGCCCGATGCGGTCTTCGGCAACTCCGTCCACGATCTGGCGATGCTGGAAATGGCGCGCTGCGCCTATCCGGTCAACCCCTCGCCGGCGCTGATCGATGCAGCAGCCCGGAACGGCTGGGGCTACTTCCGGCCTGCGGCGGCTGATGGCGAGGCGGCGGCCGTGGGTGGCGAATAGGAAAAATTCATCGCACATCAAAACAAACGATTGAAGGTTTGTGGTTTCCCACCCTTGGCACAAAAACAACAACGTGCCAAGGATGGGGCACCCAGCATTTTATGTCCCAATTACCGGCGAATGTGCGGCTCGAACCCCGCAACCCGTTGATGCGTTTACACTAGAAGCGTGGAAGAACTCCAGACGCAACCCAATCCGCGCCCTGCCGGTCCCGCGTTGCGCTTCGTGGCGGCGGCACTGATCGTGCGCGGCGGCGAAGTCCTGATCGGTCAGCGCCGTCCCGATCAGCCGATGGCGCTGCTGTGGGAGTTTCCCGGCGGCAAGATCGAGGCCGGCGAAAGCCCCGAGCAGGCGCTGGCCCGCGAACTGGACGAAGAACTCGGCATTCGCGCCACCATCGGCCCCCGCGTCACCCGCGTCCGCCACAACTACCGCCATGGCGGCGCCGTCGATTTGCAATTTTTTGCCGTGCATGAGTTCGCCGGCGAAATCGAGAGCCGCATCTATCAACAGGTGCGCTGGGTCCGGCTGGAAGACCTTTCCGATTACGAGTTCCTGGCCGCCGACCGCGGACTGATCCGCGACCTGGCGGCGGGCAAGCTGCTGTAGCCCCTATAGTTGGAAGGAGGCGCTCCGCGCTGTTTTGCGCTGTTGTTCTTCGCGCTTCGACCATTTTCCATTGACGACTCCAACCAATTCGGATGCGGAGACTGAGCCGGTTAAGCTCGCCGAACTGCTGCGCTCGGTCTTCGGTTTTGCGCGCTTTCGCGCCAATCAGGAGGCGGTCTGCCGCGCGGCCATTGCGGGACGCGACCTGCTGCTGGTGATGCCGACCGGCTTTGGCAAGTCGCTCTGCTACCAGTTGCCGGCGATTGCCCTGGGGGGAACGGCTCTGGTCATCAGCCCGCTGATTGCTCTGATGGAGGACCAGGCGGCCAAGCTCCTGTCGCTTGGCCTGCGCGTGGGGCGGATTCACTCCGGCCTCGACCGGTCGCAAGCGCGGCAGGCCTGCGTGGATTACCTGAATGGCAGCTTGCAATTCCTCTTCATTGCGCCGGAGCGGTTGCGCGTGCCCGGCTTCGGCGAGATGCTGGCCAAGCGCAAGCCGGCGCTGATCGCCATTGACGAGGCGCATTGCATCTCGCAGTGGGGCCATGACTTCCGCCCCGACTACCGGATGCTGGGCCAGTACCTGCCCGCGCTGCGTCCAGCTCCGGTGCTGGCGCTGACGGCTACAGCCACGCCGGCGGTGCAGGCCGACATTGTGGCGCAACTGGGGATGGTCAAGCCGGCAAAGTTCATTCACGGCTTCCGGCGCGACAACCTGGCCATAGAGGTGGTCGAGCTTTCCATGCCCGAGCGGCCGGGAGCGATCTGCGGGCTGCTGGCCGACCCGGCGCGGCGTCCGGCCATCGTCTACGCCACCTCGCGCAAAGGCTCCGAGCAGTACGCCGCGGAGCTCTCGCGCAAGATTCCGGCGGCCGCTTACCATGCAGGCCTCGACTCGGCGACCCGGGAGCGGGTGCAGACCGCCTTCCAGGCCGGCGAACTGGAGGTCGTCGTCGCCACCATCGCCTTCGGCATGGGCATCGACAAGGCCGACATTCGCACGGTGATTCACGCCGGGCTGCCCGCGACCCTGGAAGGCTACTACCAGGAGATTGGCCGCGCCGGGCGCGACGGCGCGCTGAGCCGGACCTACCTGATGCACAGCTACGCCGACCAGCGAACGCACGACTTTTTTCTCAACCGCGACTATCCGCCGGTGGAGCAGTTGCAGCAGGTTTTTCGGGCGCTTAAGGAAGATCCGCAGCCGGTGGAAGAGCTGCGCGCGGCCTCGAAGCTGGGCGAGGAGGAGTTCGACAAGGCGCTGGAAAAGCTGGAGATTCACGGCGGGGCGCGGGTGGATTTCGGCGGCAACGCGACGGCGGGCGGCGCGGGCTGGAAGAAAACCTACACGATTCAGGCGCAGTATCGCGCCGAGCAGATGGAGAAGGTGCTGCGCTTCACCACCTCGTCCGAGTGCCGCATGGCGGCGCTGGTGAGGCACTTTGGCGACGTGGAGGACGCTCACCGACCGTGCGGGATCTGCGACGTCTGCGACCCGGGGGGAGCGGTGCTGAGGCTCTTCCGGCGGCCGACGGTGGCGGAGCGTGCGCTGGCGCAGGCGATTGCCAATGAGTTGCGGGCGGTGGATTATAAGGCCGCCGGGACGCTGCAACGGAGCGTGGACCCCGCGAGCCGAATCAGCCGCAATGACTTTGACGGGCTGCTGGAGGCGATGGTGCGGGCCGGGCTGATCGAGATTGAAGAGGCTGAGTACGAGAAGGATGGTGTGGTCAAGCGCTTCCGCAAGGTGCGGCTGACCGAGGCCGGGTTGGAGTTGCGGGCAACCACGCCGGTCGAGTTGCTGCTGAGCGACGGGGTGGTGGAGGAGTTTGGCGGGCGGGCTGCGGCGCCGATTCGGACGAAGAAGGCGCGGGCTGCCGCGAAGGCTGGCCCCGCCAAGGCTGACGGTGCAGCAACGGCTTTGGCAGACAAGCCGGCATCGCTGTCGGCCAAGGGCGAGGCGCTGGCCATGCGGCTGAAGGAGTGGCGCGCGGCGGAGGCGAAGCGGCTGGGGGTTCCGGCCTTCATGGTGCTGAATGACCGGACGGTGGCCGCCGTGGCGCAGGTCCGCCCGGCCAATCCGCGGCAGTTGCTGGAGGTCAATGGGATGGGTCCGGCCAAAGTGGAGCGCTTCGGCAAGGAGATTCTGGAGTTATGCGGCGCGGCAGAGTAAGTCGATTTCGCCGTGCAAGAGTGACTCATTGCGCCGCTGGGCAGACACACGCTTTGAAGGCTTGCTGAGTGTGATTCGACAGCGTGCAAACGTACTCCGGCCAAAACATTGTGAGTACCGGTGAAAGATAGCCTACGGAGAAATCCTGGATGTAGTTTTGGCTGGCTTGGGTCTTCGCGCCAGGGTCCGCCGCGAAGCCGGCGATGAGTTGAGTTACGGAAGACGATGTAAACTCCGCCTCGTGGTAGCTGCGCGCAAAGTCATATTCTTCGGTCCAAGCAGCATTGACGCCGGATGGGTTCGATGCGGCGAAGACCTTGTAATCCTTGAGCGCAGCCGAGGATGGATCGATCCGGGCGACGGAGAAGGACGGATGATTCCCATTGATCGGCGAGATCGACGAGACCACCTTGACCGCGACACTCTTGCCGCTCTGGCCGTCATTACGCAACAGATGCGTTTCGTCCATGTGGGTGTGCGCGAAGATCGCTAACTCGATAACATCGGCAGAGTCAACCAGCACGTCCGCCAGCTTCTCCGTGGAGAGATACATGACCGGGCTCCGGCCGCCGCAAACGTCGATCATCTTCGTCGCTGTTGTGTACAGATCGACTCCCGGCGGGATGTGGCCCATGACCCAGATTTTTTCTTTGCCGGCGCGGGCTTCGGCAAGCTGCTGACGGAGCCACGCTATCTGCGCATCGGCGGCTGCTGGGTCGGACTTACCCGCGCAGGTTGAGTAATTCTTCGACATGAAAATGTCATTCAGAACCAGCAGGCGCGTGTTTTCGATGGGCGCGGGCAGAGCAACGCTGTAATAGCCTCCTAAGGCAAAGGTCTGTTCAGCGTCCTGGCGTTCGGCGGCGGGAAAGTTCTTGGTAACTTCCTTGCCGGTCATTGCCAGAAACTCGGTATGGGCGTCGAGCCGGTAATCGCCGCAGTCGGAGTCATTGTTTCCCAGAGCTACAAAGACAGGCACGCCGGGAAAGGCTCCATATAATTCATCGATTACATAATCCAGCGTTTTTTCAACGAATGTTCTATAAGCTTCTGGCTCGGAGTTAGGGAAAAGCGTGTTGTATTTGCATGGAAAGGCATGGGAGATCAGATCGCCGCTCACGGCGACAAACCCTGCTCCGGCGGCAGGTTTGCGCATGGCCTTCACGCTGGAGTCGAAGAGCGCAAAGGAGGTGTCGGCGCCGCGGGCGTGGCAGGTCTGCTGCAAGGCGGCAAAGCGCTGCTGCTGATCGGGCGACGGCGCAGCGGCGAGAATAGCCTTCCATTCGCTCACCTGCGCAGCGGCGAGTTGCGGAACTTTGGCCGGATCCCAGAACGGCTCGAAGTGAATGTCGCTGAGCAGGAGCGCGGGAACGGTTCCTTCGGCTGCCTGGCCGCTTAGGGCTGGCGATTTATGATTTGTTGCGGCGGGCGGGCTACCCTGCGCAAGAGCTGCGCCGACGCACAGAAAAAAGCATGCCAGCGCGATGTGCAGTCCAAAAACTGCGAGGTGGATGCAGTCTGCTTGATTCCGTTTCATCGACGCTCCCGACAAACAAAGCCGGTTAAGGTATGTGGTTTCCCACCCTTCACAAAAACGCGAAGGATGGGGCACCCATTTTCAGTAACTTTGAAAGAGCTTTAGCCGACGCGCTCGATGACGACGGATTGGAGGACGACGGGGGTCTTGGGCTTGTCCTGGCCGCCGCGGGGGACTAATGAAATCTTGTTGACGACCTCCATGCCCTCGACAACTTCGCCGAAGATGGTGTGTTTCCCGGTGAGCCAGGGCGTGGCGGCTACGGTGATGAAGAACTGGCAGCCATTGGTTCCGGGGCCGGAGTTAGCCATGGCCAGCTTGCCGGACTTATCGAACTTATGCGGCCCTTTGGTTTCATCCTGGAAGCGATAGCCGGGCCCGCCCATGCCGGTGCCGGTGGGATCGCCGCCCTGGATCATGAAGTCGGGAATGACGCGATGGAAGATGGTGCCGTCGAAGAGCTTATCCTTGGACTTCACGTGCGTGCTGGGATGGGTCCACTCCTTGCCGCCTTCGGCTAACTCAATAAAGTTCTTGACGGTGATGGGCGCGTCGGCCTCGAAGAGCCGGACGGTAATCTTGCCTTCGGTGGTAGAGAAGACGACGTAGGTGCCTGTTGCGAGGGTCATGTGTTACTCCTTGTTCCTTGAATTACAGCTTTCAGTCGTCAGCTTTCAGCTATCAGCTTTTCGTACTTGCAAAATTCATGGTTCGATTACCAAAGCCGGCTCCAGCATCATAAAAAGCTGAAAGCTGAGAGCTGAAAGCTGAGAGCTGAGAGCTAAGAGCTGTTTATGGTTTGGGAGCGGCGACCGGCGCGGGCGGCAGCGGCTGGCCCTCGCGCACGATGGTCACTTTTTTCAGCACCACAGGCGTCAGCGGCTTGTCGTTGCTATTGCGCGAAACGCCGGCGATGGCCTTGACGACCTCGACGCTGGCATCGTCACACTGGCCGAAGAGGGTGTAGTGCTGGTTGAGCGAGTCGTAGCCCTGCTCGGTGATAAAAAACTGGCTGCCGTTGGTGTTAGGGCCGGAGTTGGCCATAGCCAGGCGACCTGGCTTGTCGAAGTTGAGACTGGGATCGAATTCATCTTTGAAGGCGTATCCGGGATCGCCCATGCCGGTGCCGGTGGGGTCGCCTCCCTGAATCATGAACCCGGGGATCACGCGATGGAAGATGGTGCCGTTGAAGTAGGGCTTGCGGTGTTTCTGATGGGTGGTGGGGTCGGTCCACTCCTGCGTGCCCTCGGCCAAGCCGATGAAGTTGGCCACCGCTTTGGGCGCCTGCTTCTGGTAGAACTGGCAGGTAATGCGGCCCATGGAGGTGTCCATCACGACAGTGGGGCCGTTGGGGCGGGTCAGGGCGGCGGCGGTGGCCGCGGGCGCGTCGGGAAGATCGTTCGAGGTTTGGGCGTAGGCCGATGCGGCAAAGGCTGCGGCCAGGACGGTAAGGAGAAGTGTGTGCTGGAGTTTCATAACACTCTGAGGGTAAATCATGCGGCGGGGGGAGGGCCACCGCAGGTGGTCAGCAGGCCTTCTTGCAGCGGGCCATGATGGCGGCGTGAAGGCGGTCGCGCAGACTGGCGGGCAGTTCGTAGATCTCGTGGGAGCGATAGATTTCGATGGTCTTGCGGGTAGTGTTGAAGATGACTTCGCAGTGTGGGCAGCGGCCCAGGTGGGCTTGCAATTCGGCGCGCGTCTCGGAGGGCACGGTGCCGTCGATCAGGTCGTCGAGAAGGGCGAGAAACTCTTTGCAGGTCACTTTCCAACCCCCGTTTCCTTGACCGCTTTTTTCCTGTGGAAGTAGCGGCTGAGGCGTTCGCGCAGTTGCAGGCGGGCGCGCAGCAGGCGCGATTTCACGGCGGGAATGCTCAGCCCCAGCGTCTCCGCTGTCTCCTCGGTTGAAAGTCCTTCCACATCCCGCAGCACAAACACGATACGAAACCCCTGAGGCAGCCCCTGAATGGTTTTTCTGAGAATCTCGCCCAACTCCGCCTGGTTGTAATTCTGCTCCGGGTCGGGCGCCCAGTCGGCCAGATCGCGGGGCACGCTGCCCTCTTCGGTCTCGATGTCCTCGTCGATGGAAACCATCTTGCCGGTGCGCCGCTTGCGCAGGCGCATCAGGCTTTCGTTGACCGCAATCCGCACCAGCCAAGTGTAAAACTTCGAATTTCCCTGAAACTGATCGAGCTTTTCATACGCCTTCAGGAAGGCGTCCTGCATCACGTCCTCGGCATCCTCGCGATTCTGGGTGATGTGCTGGGCGATACGAAAAAGCTGGCGCTCGTACTTGCGGACCAGCGTATCGTAGGCCGAGATGTCACCGCCGCGCACCCTTTCGATCAGGGCCACGTCTGGATGCGGTTCGAGTTCTCCTGCTATCGATTGGATGGTCGGCATGGCGGTTGGTTGCGGAAATCCTTTGGGCTTGTGGGGCGTTTGCGTTCGGGTCGCTATAGACGAGTGTAACGGACGGCAGGGCCGGTGGCCAAATAGTGAGATTGCGGCTTTTGTGATTCTCGAAACGGCAGAGCCGTCCCATTCTGCGGCGTTTGCCGTAACGCCAGTGGTTCCCGTTGGCCGCGCCCAGCGGGAAAGCAGCTTAAAGTGAAAAGATGAGCGTTGCGTCTTCCCCAACTTTCGTTCCGCGGCCGGCTTCCCGCAGCCTTGCTGTTCTGCTTTCCACGCTGCTGATGGTGCTGCCGTTTGCGGGGCAATCCTCCGGCGGCACGACAACCGCGCCTGCCAACTCTGCTTCCACCCCAGTGAAGAAACCTGCACAGACGACGAAGAAGCCAGTCCAGAAGCCGTCGCCGACGGTGAAGAAGCCAGCCCAGAAAGCAACCCAGAAGCCGGCGCCGAAGGCGAAGAAGCCGGTTGGAAATACGCCCGCCAAGCCCGCCAGCACAACGGCCAAGCCCACCAGCGCGACGGCGAAGAAGTCCACGAAGCCAGCGAGCAAAGCTGGCAAGGCTGCCAAAAAGCCCGTCAGCCCCAAGGTCAAAGCGGCGCGGCGCGCACACACGGCGAGGATCAAGCTGGCCTTTGTGGCCTCAACCGAGTTGCGCCCCATGGCCCAGCAACTGGCGACCATGCGCACTCCGGCAGCTTATGCGGGCGTGGCCAGCTATGCGCACAAGCATACGGGCGAGGCGGCGGCGGCGGCCTACCTGGCGCTGGGCCACGCTTATCTGCTGGACAAGCGCTACGGAGAGGCGATTGAAGATTTTCTCCTGGCGAAAAAGGCGGGCGCGGAGCTGGCCGACTACGCAGACTTTATGGACGCGCGCGCCAACCACGAGGTGGGCAATGAGGAGACAGCCGAGGGGTTGCTGAAGGGCTTTGCTGAACGCTATCCGGAGAGCATTTTTGTTGCGCAGGCGCCGGAGCTGGAAGCCAACACGCTGCTGGGGATGAAGAATGCGGCCGGCGCCGAACGCGTGCTCACAGCCGCAGCCGGAACCGAGGCCGCCGACCGCCCCGGCTATCAGCTTGCGCAGGCCCAGGCGGCATTCGCGCTGGGGCAAGAGCAGCAGGCCGAGAGCCTCTTCAAGCGGCTGCTGCTGGCTCATCCGCTGGCTTCCGAGGCGGAGATTGCGCGGGCAAAACTCACCGCCATGGGCGCGGAGAGCAGCCTGACCATCGCGGAGTTGCGCAGCCTGGGCGACGCTTACTACAACGCCGGCCATTACCAGGAGGCAGGCGAGCAGTACCGCGCGCTG
>Ga0182027_10016537_pt1 | contig 10071 bp, 5 predicted proteins | sample 712E1DmetaG_FD_121300 | JGI IMG/M metagenome (GOLD analysis project Ga0182027, IMG submission 121300) | Permafrost microbial communities from Stordalen Mire, Sweden - 712E1D metaG (Illumina Assembly) | ecosystem: Environmental > Terrestrial > Soil > Wetlands > Permafrost | place: Sweden... | reverse complement strand
GCTCGGTCAGGACCAAGGTCGCTTTGGGTCGTCCCATCGCCATAGGCACCTCCATTGTGCACCAGGAATGCCTATTTTGGGAGCAATACTAATGCCAATTACTTATGGGACAGCACACTAGAGAATCGTGAAGGCAGTTGCCTGGTAAATTAAGTCTCCACAGGGCAACATCGAACCCCAACACCGCCAGCTTCTGGTAACATATTGCCGCCCAAGAATGACCCTGCCTGGAACCGTCGAAGTTGTTCAGGTTCCACAGAGAGTTATGAGGTGCGCGCGATGAGCCTACCGACTGCCGAGAAACTTCAAGAGCTCTTGTCCCAAGGACGTTCGGAGCAAGCCGTCGAGTTGCTACAACGTCTCGATCTCGATGTAGCCGCAGACTTGGTGATGAGCATCCCCTACGAAGAGCAGCAGATCCTGTTTCGTGCCTTGCCCATTGATTTTGCGGCGAGAATAGTTGGCCATTTTCCTTACTACCACTCTTATGTCCTGCTCCACTCCCGCCCGGCAGAAGAACTGCGCGCCATCATTGCCAAGACCAAGCCTGAAGAGCGTCATCAATTCTTTGACGAGCTACCGGAGGAAGCCTGGCAGCATTTGATGGACGAACTCTCGGGAGAACAACCTGCCGAGGCGCACGAGGGTGGCGCTTTGGCGGCCGTTGAATTGGGGGCAGCTATTGTCAGGCCCCCCTCCGCGGTCAAACCCATTATCTCGGCCCTGCAAATTGAGAAGAGTTTTCTTCAGCCGGACGGCAGACAGATTCAGGTCATTGGTCCTATCGATCTGTCTGTGGAGCCCGACTCGATTGTGGCCCTTCTCGGCCCTTCCGGGTGTGGCAAGTCCACCCTTTTGCGGATCCTCACCGGGCTCACACCACCCACCCACGGCAAAATCCTTTGGCATGATGAACCGCTGAATGAGTGCCGGCCAAACGTCGCCATAGTGTTCCAAAGCTTCGCCTTGTTTCCCTGGCTCACGGTTCTGGATAACGTTGAGGTTCCGCTCCTCGCACGCGGTATAGCACACTTCGAACGGCATCATCGCGCTCTCCGGACCCTTGACAAAGTAGGCCTAAAGGGTTTTGAGACGGCGTATCCCAAAGAACTCTCCGGAGGCATGAAGCAGCGCGTAGGATTTGCACGCGCTTTGGCGGTGGAGCCCGAAATTCTCTTCATGGACGAACCCTTTTCGGCTCTTGACGTCCTGACGGCGGAGAATCTGCGGGGCGAACTGATGGAGTTGTGGCTTGGGAAAAAGATCCCCACCCGAAGTATTTTCCTGGTTACTCACAACATTGAGGAAGCGGTGATGCTCGCGGACCGGATAATCGTACTGGGGCGTAACCCGGCAAGAATCCGCGCCGATTTTCGTGTTCCGCTCCGGCAGCCAAGGGAACACACTTCCGCGGAGTTCCTCGTCTACGTGGACTACATCTACAAACTGATGACACAGCCGCAGCTCGAGCCCGCGCTGCCCTCAACCGCGGACCGCCTGGCGAGAACGCCCACCCAGATGCTGCCCCATGCCAGGCCGGGAGGAGTCGCGGGACTCCTCGAAATTCTTGAGGACCGCGGTGGCAAGGAGGACCTGTACCACTTAGCGGAAGAACTGTTGATGGATGTCGGAGACCTGCTGCCCATCGTCGAGGCGGCGACGCTGCTTGCTTTCGCCAGATCAGATAAGGGTGATGTTGAGATTACCCCAGAGGGAAAGGCGTTTGCCGAAGCCGACATTTCCACGCGAAAGCTCCTGTTCCGTGAGGCCGCACTCGCCCATGTTTCGCTGCTTCAGCAGATTAACAATGGTCTGAACAGTAAGTCAGACCACGCCATGCCACTGGAGTTTTTTCGTGACCTCCTGGAGGAACACTTCTCCGAGGATGAGGCCCAAAAGCAGATTGAGACTGCCCTGCATTGGGGTCGTTACGGCGAGATTTTTACCTACGATTCCCAAAGCGACAGACTCCTGTTGCACCAGGGAACAGGGGACAGGGAATAGGGAACAGGGAGTTGGGAAGAGGAGGTAGGGACGTGAGGGAGTTGGGTAGGGATTTGGACAAAGATGGGTAGCCGCTGACTGTTCCCTATTTTGTGCATCACTGATGACGCCACGAACTGAAAAAGCCTCGCCTGCACCTCCGCCGTGGGGAATCCCCCCCCCCGCTGTCCCATCCTTTCTGAGAGACTTACCCATCATCATTGCGGTGCTGGCAATCTTCTATGGCTTGCTCACGTTTAGCCGCTACGGGATTGGCCCCGTCAACACTCAAGCTGAAATTCAACTCTACCCCGGAGCACTGCCCAAGTATGCCTTGTTCTCGCTCACTCGCATTGCGATGGCCTATGTCCTCAGCCTGGCTTTCACTCTCGTCTACGGATATATTGCCGCCTATAACGCTAAAGCGGAACGCTTCATGATTCCGCTGCTGGACACGTTGCAGTCCATCCCTGTTCTCAGCTTCCTCCCCCCCGTGATGGTCGCGATGGTTGCCTTATTCCCCACTCGGCAATTGGGCGCGGAACTGGGGTGCATCGTGTTGATCCTTACCGGGCAGGTCTGGAACATGACCTTCAGCTTTTACTCATCTCTCAAGAGCATTCCCAATGAGATGCGCGAGGCGGCGAAGGTGTACCGGCTGAGTTGGTGGCAAAGGTTCCTGCAAATGGAACTGCCTTACGCAGCCATTGGACTGATTTGGAATTCCATGATGTCGGTGGCTGGCGCCTGGTTCTTTCTGATGGCCTGCGAGATGTTTGTTTTGGGAAATCGCGACCTTCGTCTTCCCGGCCTCGGTTCATACCTCCAAACCGCAGCCAATGCGGGAGATACTCGAGCCATTATTTGGGGGCTGGCCGCCATGGTGGCGGTTATCGTGCTGGTTGACCAGATCATCTGGCGTCCAACCATCGCTTGGGCGGAGAAGTTCAAATTTGAGCAGGTCGAAGCTACGGTGACGCCGCGATCGCCCGTTCTCGATCTGCTGCGCCGTTCGAGGATACTTCATCTTGCCGCCCGCATGTCCGTCTTACCTCTACGTGAGGCCTTGAGTCTGCGTTTTGCCAGAGCGCAAGTATCCCCTTCCCGGTCTCATTTGAGGCGCAGTCTGGTGAAATGGACATTACGTACGCTGCTGGTTGCCGGCCTCCTTGGCGTGGCGTACGCTGTCGTGAAGATGAGTGTCACGCTCGCAGCGCTCTCGCGACCGGAAATGCGAGAAATCCTGTGGGGAGCCGGAGCGACATTCCTTCGAGTCGAGGCAACTATCTTACTGGCGGCATGCTGGACGGTTCCGGTCGGCCTTTATGTAGGGTTAAGGCCGAAGCTCTGCGCTGTCGCCCAACCGATCGCTCAAATTGCAGCCTCCGTACCCGCCACGGCTTTGTTCCCCATCGTTCTGCTTCTGTTGATCCGCCTCGGCGGCGGACTGGGGATTGGCTCGATTATTCTGCTGCTGCTCGGTACGCAGTGGTACATCCTGTTCAATGTTATCGCCGGGGCCAGCGCCATTCCGACGGACCTTAAGGAAGTGTGCGGTGTGTTCCGCTTGGGTAACCTCGAACGTTGGCGCAAATTGCTCTTGCCCGGAATCTTTCCCTACTTGATCACCGGTCTGGTCACCGCCTCCGGCGGAGCATGGAACGCCAGCATCGTGGCGGAATATTTCCATTTCCGAGGGCAAACTTTTTCGACTACGGGACTCGGTGCGGTGATCAGCCGGGCGACGGACGGTGGCAACTTCCGCCTGCTCTTCGCGGCCACAATTTGCCTGGCGGCGATGGTCGTCACCATCAATCGGCTGGTTTGGCGACGGCTTTACAACTTGGCTTCAACCCGGTTCAAGCTTGATGGATAAAACTCGTGTCCCCGTATTCCCGTCAGGCAGCGAACTTGAGGTTGTAGCGGCGAGTTTGTTCGTCAGCCGACTGACCATGTGGCGGCGTCCCGATAAGATCGGGACAGGTTCCGCCGCCTCTACATCAAACTGACCCACTACCAAAATCTGGGCACTGGTGTCATTTGCAAGACGCGGGCGCTCCCAGGTGCAGTCATTCCCGCGAAAGGGGGAATCTACTCCGCAAGCCATTGGAAATGCGCCGCCGACGGAGTGGATTCCTCCCGCAGGGCGGGACGGGAATGACAGGTGTTTCGATGTCGATTCCATTCCAAATGACACCAGCACCTAGCGATGAGCCGCCTTGACAGCCTAGAGCGTAAGGCCTATATAATTAAGAATGTAGGCCTAGCGGTCGGGTGACGAACTCCCGGCTGGACAAAGCCGGGGCGGCGCTACCTTAAATCTTGACCATGCTGATGCGACCTCTTCCCAAGCCGATGCTCGATCCGGGGTTTGGTCACGGGCCTTGCTCAGCGACCCGCTGCTCTTCGATTCTTCGCTGGCCCATCCTGATGCTTTGGGCGCTATGGGTATTATCCTCGGCCTGCCGGGCGTCGGAAGCAAGAACCGGTCCAGCCGCACAACTTCCCCCCACGCTTTCTTTTTGCGATCAAGGCTGTGTGATTGCTGATCTGGACGGTGATGGCCATCCTGACTTGGCCATCGTCAAGGCAGAGGGTTGGGGTCCGAGCGGCTTCCGGTACCGAGTTGACCTTGATCTTACGAGTCGTGTCGGTCTGAGCTCCTTCAGCGTTTCCGCCCAGAGAGGGGGCCTGCGTATTATCCCCTGCGACGTGAATGGTGACTGGGACCTGGATCTCGTCATCACAACCGCCTGGTCGTTTACTCCCGTCGGGGTGTGGATCAACGACGGCCATGGCGGATTCATTCGAGGTGATCCCACTGCCTACCCACGATCTATGTGGGAAGAAGGCCATGGAATTCGTTCGGAAACCCCGCATGAATCGTCTCAGGCAACCGTGCCTGAGTTTTCCCGGAGCTGGCCTGATTCCTCAGGGGGGGCCTCTTTCTGCAACGATCTCATCATCATACCCCTGACTCCTCCGTTGACCGCCGCCAAGCCTCCGGGGGCCGTCACACGCCGGCCGCAGACGAGAGGTCCGCCTTTTCCTATTTGTTAACAAGCAGCGTAATTGGCGAGCACTCGAGCTGGCCAGGGCGGCCGATTCCGGGCTGGTGGCGTCTGCGGACGGGAGATCAACTCTATCGAGCCGCAAACTCTCTCCGAGATCGAGCGCACTCATTACGCAATAGTGCAGGGGCAGGAATCCGCAGATTGCGCGTATTACACAGATTAAAAGGGCACGGAAAATGGAAATTCGAAACCCGGAACTGGAACCATCAGCGGCTAAGAGCGGCCATTTCCCATTTTCAGGTTTCTAATTTCCAGTTTCCGGTCTTTCGAGGTAGACGATGAAATATCGCTCTTACATGATGATCGCCCTAATTCTCCTTCTTTGCTTCGCTTCTTGGGTTTTGTCGGGTTGCAAGGGGAGGCAAGTGGACGCAGCGGCAGAGGCCCCGCCGCCGGCACAGGTGGAGCGCGAACAGGACGGCGGCGCCTTCAAGGTGGATCATCCGGAACAATTTGCTCTCGTAACGGCGGGTAAGCATGAGGCTGCGCCCGAACTGAATGTGACGGGCACCGTTAGTCCCGATGTGTCTCGAAGCATCCCGGTGATTTCGATTGCTTCGGGCCGGGTAGTGGACATCCGCGCCCGCCTGGGCGACACCGTAACCAAAGGCCAGATCTTGATGCGCATCCAAAGCGCGGATATTGTGCAGGCCTTTTCCGATTACCGGCAGGCCGTCGCAGACGACACATTGGCGCGCGCGCAACTCGACCGCTCCAAGCTCCTCCATGATAAAGGCGCGATCGCCCAGAAGGACCTGGAGGTTGCGGTGGACGCCGAAGCTAAAGCCAAGGTCACACTCGAGACCACCATCGACCACCTCCGGGTGCTAGGAGCCGACATCAATCATCCCGCCGACATCGTCGATATTCACGCCCCCGCCTCCGGCGTGATTACCGACCAACAAGTGACCAACGCGGCGGGCGTGCAAGGCCTCGCGGGCCCGAACCCATTCACGATTTCCGACCTCTCGCACGTCTGGGTGCTGTGCGACGTGTATGAAAATGACCTTCCTTTTGTCCGCCTCGGCGAATACGCGGACATTCATCTGAATGCATACCCGGACCTGGTTTTGAAGGGGAGGATCGGCAATATTAGCCCGATCCTCGATCCTAACCTCCGCACGGCGAAGGTCCGGTTGGAAGTTCAGAATTCGGGCCTGTTGCGGCTCGGCATGTTTGTTACCGCGACATTCTACGGAATGAAAAAGGAAGTACACGCCATCGTTCCGGCGGGCGCGGTCCTGCACTTGCATGATCGCGACTGGGTCTACTTGCCCATGGAGGGCGGCCGTTTCCAGCGCCTCGAGGTGACCGCCGGCAAAATGCTTCCCGGTAACCCCAGCGAGGGGCAGGAAATTACGTCGGGAATCCGGCCCGGTCAGCAAGTGGTTGCGAATGCCCTGGATCTTCAGGCCACCGTCGAACAGTAAAAGCTGCCCGTAGTCAGTTGTCCGTGGTCCGTTGTCGAAGGCCCTAATTGGAAAATCGAAACGCGAGAATCGAAAATGGCGGCGAGTTTCAAATTTCGAGTTCCGCTTTTCATCTTAACTGATGACTGTCGACTGAGGCGTGACAACTGACGACGGACAACGGACGCAGGAGAGGAAATGATTCGCGCGGTTGTTGACTTTGCGCTGAACAAACGCTTGCTGGTGCTGGCGGCTGCCCTCGTGCTATTCGGCTGGGGCATCATTTCGTTCCACAGGCTCCCCATCGAAGCGTACCCCGATGTGGCGGACAACTACGTTGAAGTCATCACCCAGTGGCCGGGCATTTCGGCGGAACAAATCGAGCAGCAGGTCACGATTCCACTCGAAAACGTGATGAGCGGCGTTCCGGGAATCGCCCATCTACGCTCGTTCTCGCTCTTCGGACTCTCCGACCTGAAGCTAATTTTCACCGATGACACGGAGGATGCCTGGAACCGGGAAAGGGTTCTCGAGCGACTCTCACAAGTCGCTTTGCCGCCGGGCGTTGTGCCCCAAATGGGCACTGATTGGAGCCCGGTCGGGCAGATCTATTTCTTCACGCTCCATAGCTCCAATCCCGCCGTCGATGTTATGGAATTGAAGTCGATCGAAGACTGGGTCATCGAGAAGAATCTCAAAGTTGCGCCGGACATCGTTGACGTTGCCAGCTTCGGCGGGCCCACGCGCGAATACCAGGTTCGCGTTGACCCCAATAAGCTGATTGCCTACGGACTCAGCATCGGCCAAGTGGAACAACAGCTCGCCAATAACAACGTCAATGCCGGCGGCAGTTTCATCGAAGCCGGTTTGCAGCAGATCAACGTTCGGGAAGTGGGCTTGGTGAGGAACGTGCACGATATCGAAAACACCGTCATCCTGACCAAGAGCGGCACGCCGCTGCGCGTGAAGGATATCTCAGTGGTGGCGCAAGGTCCGAAGATCCGCCTCGGCCAATTCGGCCGGGCGATCCACCGCGAGGACGGGAAGATTATTGACAACGAGGATGTAGTTTCCGCTTGGGTGCCCATGCGGAAAGGGGCCGAGCCCGAAGCGGCGCTCGAGGGGTTGCACAAGAAAGTGGCGGAGCTGAACGACCGTATTTTGCCGGCGGGCGTCAAGATCGTTCCCTTCATCGACCGCAGTGACCTCGTGCACTTCACCACTCACACCGTACTGCACAACCTCGCCGAGGGCTTCCTTCTTGTGACTATCGTTCTGCTCCTGTTTTTGGGCAGCGTGCGGGGCGCCCTCATCGTGGCGATGACGATTCCATTTTCCTTATTGTTCGCATCCATCTGTCTGGACCTGAGAAACATTCCGGCCAATCTACTCTCACTCGGGGCTCTCGATTTCGGGATGGTCGTGGACGGTGCGGTCGTAATGGTCGAAAACATCGTTCGCCACATCGGTCACCGGGAAGAGGTGTATAAGTCAATTCCGGATAGAATTCGGGCGGCGGCGCATGAGGTGCAAAGGCCCGTCTTCTACGCCATCATGATTATCATCACCGCCTATCTGCCCATCTTCACACTCCAACGGGTGGAAGGGCGGCTTTTCCGGCCCATGGCCTGGACTGTAGCCTTTGCACTGCTAGGCGCGGTGATTTTCTCCATGACGATAGCGCCAGTGTTGGCAAGCTTTCTGTTCCGCAAAGAGGTCCGCGAGTGGCACAATCCCGTTCTCGCCTGGCTTACGGAACAATATCAACGGGCGCTGCGCCGGTCCATCCATCATCGCTGGGTGATGGTGGGCGTTGCCTTTACGGCTCTGGGTGTGGCCGCCTATCTGGTGCTGGGCGACGTTATTGGATCGGAATTTCTGCCTCACTTGGACGAGGGCTCGCTCTGGGTGCGTGGCACCCTGGCGCCTAGCACCGGGCCGAGTGAGAGCATCCGGCTGGCGAATCAGGTCCGAGTGTTGCTGGCCTCTTTCCCCGAGGTTAGTGAAACCACCAGCCAAGTGGGACGTCCGGACGACGGAACGGACACCACCGGCTTCTTCGACACCGAATACTTCGTCGGCCTGAAACCCGAAAAACAATGGCGGCCTGTTTTTCGCAAGAAGAAGGAGGAGCTGATCGCCGCCATGAATCGCGAACTGGCGAAGATACCCGGGGTGATTTGGAACTTCTCCCAGCCCATTGAAGACAACATGGAGGAGGCCGTAAGCGGTGTTAAAGGGGAACTGGCCACGAAGGTCTACGGCGATGACCTGAAAACTCTGGAAGCGAAGGCCGATCAGATTGTCGATATTATGCGCGGGGTCAAAGGAATCGAGGATCTGGGAGTCCTTCGCGTGCTTGGCCAGCCGAACCTGAATGTGACCGTGGATCGCCAGCAGGCCTCCCGCTACCAGATCAATGCGGCGGACGTACAGGATGCCATCCAGACCGCCGTGGGCGGCAACGCCCTTACCCAGGTGCTGCAAGGCGAGGCGCGCTACGACCTGGTGATGCGGTATCTGCCGCAGTACCGTAGCACCCAAGAAGCGATCGAGAACATTCGCCTGCTCTCGCCCAATGGCGTGCGAGTCTCGCTCGCACAGCTATGCAATATCGAAGAGCGGGACGGCGCTTCTGAAATTTATCGGGAGGCAAACCAGCGCTATATCGCCATCAAGTACAGCGTGCGTGGGCGGGACCTGGGCGGCGCGGTCGAGGAGGCCATTACGAAGGTCAACGCGCAGGTTCAACTGCCCCGTGGGTATCACCTCGATTGGGAAGGTGAGTACGAAAGCCAGAAGCGCGCGGAGGCTCGGCTCTTTTTGATTGTGCCTCTGACGGTATTCTTCATATTTATGATCATGTACATGGCTTTTGGCTCGGCCAAGTGGGCCTGCCTGAATCTGATGAATATGGTTGTGGCGCCGCTTGGAGGTCTTCTCGCACTCTGGGTGACCGGGACGCATCTGAGCGTATCCTCGGGCGTGGGCTTCCTGGCCTTGTTCGGAGTCTCGGTTCAGATCGGCGTCATCATGGTCGAGTACATCAATCAACTGCGGGCGCGAGGCCGCACGATTGAAGATGCGGCGGTGGAAGGGGCCGTGCGCCGGCTCCGGCCCATTATGATGACCATGCTGGTAGCTACCCTGGGTCTGCTGCCGGCAGCTATGTCCCATGCCATCGGATCGGATTCGCAGCGGCCCTTCGCCATCGTGATCGTAGGTGGGTTGATTGCCGATCTGGTGATGAGTATTTTTCTCCTGCCCACTTTTTACGTCTGGTGGGCTCGGCCTACCGACCATCTGCCCAGCCCTGAGGGGGCGAAGAGCGTGTACGAATAGGGGACAGGGGACAGGGATGAGGGAACAGGTTAAAGGCTAACGGTTCTCTCCCCCTTGGGGGCTGAGCATGTCCCACATCTTTTGCTGGACACCCGGCGCTTCGCGGGATGCATGCTTTCAGCCCCAAAGGGGCGACCTAACAAAGCCCAGGCCAACGGCCCATAAGCGTTAACCTAATCGAAACCGTATCGGCGTCGCCCGCGGGGCGGCTCTGCCAACCCACGGGTGATGGCTCGCCATTGCCGCAGCACCGTGGCCAGACT
>Ga0182027_10016536_pt1 | contig 10071 bp, 7 predicted proteins | sample 712E1DmetaG_FD_121300 | JGI IMG/M metagenome (GOLD analysis project Ga0182027, IMG submission 121300) | Permafrost microbial communities from Stordalen Mire, Sweden - 712E1D metaG (Illumina Assembly) | ecosystem: Environmental > Terrestrial > Soil > Wetlands > Permafrost | place: Sweden... | reverse complement strand
GGTGAGTGATCTTTCGATGTATGCAACGCTTTTTGGGAATGCTGTTGCCTGCGCAGGAGCAAGCACCTGCCAACTTGGAATTTGCCGTTCACGCGGTGCGCTTCAGGGTATTGTCGATCAGTTGAAATTATTTGATATCAACATTGATGATTTCAATGATTTGCATATTCATATCTCGGGCTGTTCAAATACATGCGGACAACATTCGGTAGCGGATCTCGGTTTTTTCGGAAAAGTCGGTCGCAAAAACCAGCACAGCTTTCCTTCGTATTTTATCGTAGCAGGATCGCTTGTCGATAATGACGGATCACGTCGGCTTGCAGAGAAAATAGATGAAATAAACGCAAAAGACCTGCCGCTTTTCGTAGAAGAATTGTTGGAGCATTATGGGAAAATAAAATCGAGTTATCCCCATTTCAGCGAATATATCAATGCAGAAGGTACAGCAATTATACACAAACTATGCGACAAATTCAGGAACATTCCTGAATTTGAAATCGACAAGAGCTATTATCGTGATTGGGGAGATTCCGAAATATTCTCACTTGCCGGAAAAGGTACTGGTGAATGCTCTGCAGGATTATTTGATTTAATAGAAATTGATTTGACAAAGCTTCGGGAAATCAGGTCGGGTATTATTGGAAAAGAACAGGACAAAGTCCTTTCAAAAGAACTCTATGATCTTGTACTCGTGAGCTCAAGAATGCTGCTCATTACCCGAGGCGTGGAGGCAGCGACCGATGCGGATGTGTTACGCTCTTTTAAAACAATGTTTATAAATGATAAACTAATTGATTCCAGGTTCGCGGATTTGATCGACAATACAATAACTGGGAAAGATGGAAATTTAGTGGCATTGCAAAATGAGGTGATCGATTTGGCGCTGGCTGTTGAAAAACTGTATGAGGGAATGGACAATTCCCTACAGTTCAAAACATCCGGACCTGTTGCAGTGACGACAGCCACAGAAACACCTGAAAAAAAAATTAATATCGATTATGTCAAAGATTTACGCGGTGTTGCCTGCCCTATGAACTTTGTCAAAACAAAAATGGAATTGGCGAAGATGTCTTCCGGGCAGATTCTTGAAATTATGCTCGATGACGGAGCGCCGATCGACAATGTTCCTAAATCCGTGACAGCCGAAGGACATACGGTTATAGACCAGAAAAAAAGCAATGACCATTGGATTGTGCGTATCAGGAAGGGAAAATAAATGGTTGAAAAAAAATATCGAAGCATTGCCAAAGCCATTTCGTGGCGTCTGACCGGGACTATTGATACAATCATTGTTTCATTTTTGATAAGCGGAAAAATCAAGGTGGCGCTTTCGATCGGGTTCGTTGAATTATTTACAAAAATTACTCTATATTATTTCCATGAGCGATTATGGAATCGCATCAAATTCGGTCGCAATAAAATTACAGCGCCTGAGTATACAATTTAAATAATCATAAAAAAGGCAAATATGCAAAAGTTAGTAGATTTTAATGAAATATGCCGCGAAAAGAACGCCCGGCAAATAACAGAATGGGCAATAAATAAATTCGGAATAGAGAGAATAGTCCTGGCCTCAAGTTTCAGCGCCGAAGATCAGGTTCTGACGCATATGCTTGTATCGGAAAATCCAAAGGCTCGGATATTTACACTTGATACGGGTAGGCATTTTCAGGAAACCTATGATGTATGGCAGAAGACTACCGACCATTTTAAAATTTCCTATGAAGTTGCTTTTCCGGATTCCAAAGAGGTTGCGCACCTAACCTATAAGCATGGTCTTAATCTTTTTTACAACGATGTGGAATCACGAAAAGAGTGTTGCACTGTTCGAAAAACTCGGCCGCTTCAAAAAATATTGTCAACGGTCGATGCATGGATCGTTGGCTTGCGAAGCGAACAATCTGTCACCAGGACTGGTCTATCGCCTATAGAATGGGACGGTGCAAATAAAATTTACAGAATAAGCCCCCTATGCAATTGGAAAGAATCCGAAGTGTTTGCCTATGCGCGTGAAAAAGCTTTGCCAATGTCTGTACTGTACGAAAAGGGATTTCGAAGCATTGGATGCGCGCCCTGTACACGGCCAATAGGACCTGAAGACGATGTTCGCGCAGGCAGATGGTGGTGGGAAGATCCCGAACATAAGGAATGCGGATTGCATAACAGACCTAATAAAGGAACAATTCATGGACCATCTTGAAAAACTCGAAGCAAAAAGCGTTTACATTTTACGAGAAGCATATCGCGATTTTAAAAACCTTTGCATGCTGTGGTCTATCGGTAAAGACAGCACGGTATTGCTATGGCTTGCGCGAAAAGCCTTTTTCGGACATGTGCCGTTTCCACTTGTCCATATTGACACGCATTTCAAAATCCCGGAAATGATACAATACCGCGATGATCTTGCGAGAAAATGGTATCTGAACATGGTTTACGGGGAAAATACCGAAGCAATTAACCAGCAGTTGACTTTTCATAGTGGAAAGGTGGATCGCCTTACTTGCTGCAAAAACCTCAAGACCGATGCGCTCAAACATACGTTGGCAGGCGATTGGCTGCGGTATCGGATGAATCATGTTACCGGTACATATGATGTGGATTCGAATAAGGAACCGTATACAGGAGTCATAGCCGGTGTCCGGGCCGATGAGGAAGGCAGCAGGTCCAAGGAACGATACTTTTCTCCTCGTGATAAGGAGAACGAATGGGATGTGGCGAACCAACCGCCCGAGATGTGGAACCAGTTTAAAACCGATTTTGCTCCAGGAACTCATTTACGGATTCACCCTCTTTTGGATTGGACCGAGCTAAACATATGGGAATATATCGAAAAGGAAAGCATTCCCACGGTTTCGCTGTATTACAACCAGGGAAACGGAAAACGGTATCGCTCGCTCGGATGCTGGCCATGTACCAGTCCGGTTGATTCGAATGCTACAACAGTCAAGGAAATCATCGAAGAACTTCGTTCAGGGAAGTTTGCAAACATCACAGAGAGATCGGGCAGGGAGCAGGACAAAGAAGACGGCGGCGGACTGGAAACCTTACGGAAAGACGGGTATATGTAATGGAAACACGCGAACAAATGAACATCGTTGTTGTTGGCCATGTTGACCATGGGAAAAGCACGGTCATAGGCCGATTGCTTGCAGATACAGGATCCTTGCCAAGTGGCAAGCTTGACCAAGTCAAGGCCTCATGCGAGAGGAATGCCCGGCCTTTCGAATATGCGTTTTTACTCGATGCATTGAAAGATGAGCAGGCGCAGGGAATTACCATAGACACTGCCCGTTGCTTTTTTAAAACAAAAAAGCGCGACTATATCATCATCGATGCTCCGGGGCATGTTGAGTTTCTTAAAAACATGGTGAGTGGAGCTGCACGGGCGGAAGCAGCTCTCTTGGTCATTGATGCTCATGAAGGAATTCAGGAAAATTCCCGCAGACACGGATATCTTATTGCCATGCTGGGCATTCCACAGGTCGTTGTACTTGTCAATAAAATGGACCTGGTGAAATACGATCAAAAGGTTTTCCAATCAATTGTGGCCGAATACGGCGCTTTTTTAAAACAATTGGGCGTTTCACCCAAAGAATTCATCCCAATGAGTGCGCGGGACGGTGATAACCTGGCATTTGCATCCGATAAAATGAACTGGTACACGGGTAAAACAGTTCTCGACCATGTCGATGCTTTTGTAAAGCAGCAGGACGATGAGGCGAAGCCGTTTAGAATGCCGGTGCAGGATGTTTACAAGTTTACTGAGAAGGGTGATGATCGGAGAATTATAGCAGGAACTATCGAAACAGGGTCTGTTTCTGTTGGTGATGAAGTGACCTTTTTACCGTCGCACAAAAAGTCAACCATAACCTCTATAGAAGGGTTTAACACACCGGAAGTTAAAACTATAGGCAAAGGATTTGCGACAGGTTTTACCCTGGCAAACGAATTGTATTTGCCCCGCGGCGAAATAATGTGCAAAAGTGAAGATAGGCTTCCCATAGTCGGTTCCCGTTTCAGGGCCAATATTTTTTGGATGGCAAGGGCGCCGATGATAAAAAATAAAAAATATAAGCTTAAAATAGCCTCTGCACGGGTTACGGTACGCCTGGCAGAAGTTCTGTCGTGCATTGATGCAACAGACCTTACCAGTATTCAGGGCAAGCAACAGATAGACCGCCATGATGTTGCTGAATGCGTTTTGGAAACAACAAGTGCAATTGCATTCGACACGATAGACGATATTCAATCCACCGGACGATTTGTGGTCGTAGACAATTACGATATCAGCGGGGGCGGCATAATAACCCATAGCACCGATGAAAATGAATCGACAATAAATCAACAAATAGATAAAAGAGAAATGCGTCGGGATACGGGGATTGTAACTAAGAAATCATTTTTGCCTTTATGTCTCGATGTATCAAAATCCCTTATCGTCATGGTGGGCGGTGGTAATGTTGCATTGCAGAAGTTGAAAACGATAATTCATTATACGGATAGGGTACAGGTGTACGCCTGCACTATATTACCACAGATAAAGGCTATGCCGGTGGAATGGACCGAGGGGGTGTATTCACCCTTGTGCCTCAAAAATGCATTATTGGTATATGCATGCACAAACGATAAAGAATTGAACAGAAAAATCGGCCAGGATGCAAGGAAGGTTGGTGCAATTGTCAATGTTGCCGACGATCCTGAAAATTCTGACTTTATTTCTCCTGCCGTTTTCCGACAAGACCATATGTCGGTGGCAGTGAGCTCAAACGGATTATTGGCATCCACGTCGGTTCAATGGCGGAATGCCATTAGGGAGTTTTTTACTAACCCCATGCTTCCCACTTAGCTAACGCTTCGGGGACATGTCGCATAGGATAAGTTTACTTTATATATTATCTACGCAAAAAGCGTAGATAATTCAGATATAGGTACTAATGAATCAGCCCGATGATGCACGGAAAAATTTAGGAAAGGTCTGGCTTGTTGGTGCCGGGCCCGGTGATCCTGATTTACTAACAATTAAGGCCGACCGCATACTGTCTACAGCTGATGAAATTTTTTATGATGATTTAGTCAATAAAACCATAGTGAACAAATATCCCGGCAATAAAATTTATGTGGGAAAACGAAAGGGTATGCAATCGTTTTCGCAGGATCAAATTAACAAGCTTCTTTATAAATCCGCCATGCGGGGAAACACAGTTGTCCGCCTGAAGGGCGGTGATCCGCTTATTTTTTCCAGAGGCGGCGAAGAGCTTGCATATCTGCAAAGCCGATGTATTTCCGTAGAAGTGGTCCCCGGCCTGACAGCCGTACAGGTATGTGCCGCATCTACGGGAATACCGTTGACTAAGAGGAACGTCGCAAGATCGTTCGGGATTGCATCGTGCCATTATGCCGAAAACAGCGAAATACCTGTACTGTCAACAGATACCCGGGTTTATTATATGGCATCGAGCAAACTCCGTGAACTTGCGGACCGGTTGATTGCTACCGGTTCGATGAAAGATACGCCTGTGGCACTGATTAAAAGCGGTGGTTTGCCGGACGAAGTTTCCTATGTGACTACCCTTGGCGATTTAGGATCAATGACGATTGCCTCACCGGTTACCGTTATTATCGGGGATGTGGTAAAAGAATACCGACGCACAGAGAATTTTCTGAAGTCAGGGGCCGGCTCGGCCCAAAGTCAGTTTTTTACAAGCAGCTTTTGAATGAGATCACGAGCCCCGGATAGTTTAATTGCATAAAGCCCCGGTGACGGTTTCCATATAAGGTTTTGGTTCACAAATCCTGCATTATCTGCTGTAAATGTTCTTGAGGCGACCTTTGCACCCTTGATATCATACACTCACAAAGAACCGTGTTCGTTCGGCTTGAGTCGGCTGATTTTCAATACGATGGATTTGCCTGCAGGTTCTTGATATAGTGAAAAGATATTCCCGGATTTTTCCTGTTTATCCACTGATGCTGATGATTGCGTGATTTTGAGGTTATAGGTTGCGCTTGTGTTTAAATAGGGAGGGGTTGTCGCAGTGTTTGTTGTTGAAATATTGGTTATGGTGGTCGTTCCTTTGCTTGCAAACGCAAAAACCGCATAACCGAGATACGGAGAATAAAATGCCGATTTTGTTTCGCCGTCGAGTCCTGTCCCGTTGATTGTAACGTTATTGAATGAGATGTTGTCGACAGGGAGGTTGCCGCCGATCTGTATGGCGTTGCGCTGTGAATTCACTATGTCTATATTGGTAAAGCGTATGTTCGTAACTGCGGCATCGGCGCCGTATAGTTCGATGGCGCCTTTTTCCTGGTCGAACAGATCGGTGCTTGTGCCGCAGCCGGAAATGGTTATTTCTGAAACCTCCATTTCAACATTGTCCTGAAAATAATATCCTTCATACTCTGTTGTAAATCGTATGCCTGAACCGGCGACGCCGTCTTTGAAGATGCAATGGTTGATCTGATGGTTCATGCCGCCGAAAATCCCGGCGCCTCCGGCCCTCCAGTTGTTCTCGATCGTGTTGTTCCTGAAAATAAGGTCATGACATTCCGCCGTATTTCCCATGTCCTTTGCGGGCCAGCTTGCCATGCCGTCATCGCCGTTATTCCGGATGCTGCATTGTTCGAGAATCGAATTCGCAGTCCCCTGCGAGAAATTACAACCATCAGCATAATTATTACGGATCCGGCATTTTGATATCAGCAGGCTGTCGGTCACCATAATGGGTTGTTCATCATAGCCGCCGATCCAGAAGCCGCATTCGAAATGTTCTTCCCAAATATCGTGGATTTTCGACTTTTTGCCGTATACGCCCATAAAACATTTGTAAACCCTGTAAACGCCGTTTACCCATCGGAGATTGTTTGCGGTGCCGATATATAAATTCGATATCTCGAGATTCGTCGTGCCGTTGCCCGACAAAATACCGCCGCTGAAATAATCGTTTTTTGAGAAATAGATGTTGGAATACCATATTCCAGCTCCCTGGATGCTGATGTTCGCAAGGTTGATTCTCAAGCAGGAATTGATATCAAACGTTCCTGCTGGGATGTAAACGCCAACATGTTGCGCGTTTGCGGCCGCTAAACAGGCGTTAAAAGCGGCGGAGTCATCTTTGCCGTCGTCGGCGATTGCGCCGAAATCGGTCACCGATAAAAATCCGGCAGGCTTGGCAAGGGGCGCCGGCACGTCCTCGATTTCAATAAAGTCAACACCGTATTCGATAATGTCATTGGTATCTTTTTGGATTTTTATAATGTCGCCGGGGGCCAATTTGGCCGATAACTTGAAATGGACTTCGTCGAAACGCATGAATGTTCTGGACGCAGGAACATTCTTTGGGTCACTGTCGTACAGGATAAAATACTGGTATGCATGGTATGAAGAGAGCGCCACACTTTGAACCTTATTGCCGTTTACATATACGCTCAGGGTGCCGTTTAATCCTGCACCGTCGGGCGAATCGGGAATGGTAAAGCGCAGGGTAATACCATCGCCCGATTTGGAAACCGGCCATGAAACATAAGAGCCAGTAGTTGGCAAACCTACATATTTTTGATTGGATGCTTCACTTGCAATTTCGGTTTGTTTGAATTGAGGGGAGGCGTGCAAGACCGCGCCACCTCCTTTTGTCGCATCTTCCGATTCATATCGGGTGTACGGCATCAGATTGCATCCGCGAGGCAGTCCATCGCTTTGAGCATATGCTTTTTGTGAAGGAACACATATTGCAAAGAGAAAAAAACAAAGTTTGAAGATGCTGCCGGTTTTTGCCGACAGCATCCTGTTTGCGAAGGTATGGTTCAATGATGTCATTGTGTTCCTGTTTACTGAAGACTAATTTTACCTTTTGCAAGAATGGCACCCGACGGACCGTTTACCGTATAGAGGAACATGTTCGTTTTCAGGTTCCCCGACGAAAGAGAAATTACGCTGTTTGTGCCGTGAATATCGAATGTACGGATCATTTTTCCCTGAAGGTTGTAGAGAGCAAGTTTACTGTTTGACGCAAGCAGGTTCGTTTTTATCTTAAGTGATTTGCCGGTCTGGGAAAATGTCACGATAGCTTGAGCGTTTGCATTTGATTTGCCGGCAGCACTGTTGATGACTGATGAATTCGAATCAAGCGGGTTGGAGTTGGACATGAAAATGTAATCAAAATCAAGTTCCATCGGCGCATGGGTTCCAAATTGGAACGCATTTGCTCCAAGACCGAAGGAGAGCCCGTTTTTTTTCATGTCGACGACTATAGTCTGGAACTGGGTTGTTATTGCCGGTACGGGAAGTGAATCAGGTCCCACCAATGTATCCATCAAGCGTTCACTGGTGTTGTAATTGTCTGAAATCCCGCCGCTGTCAGCCGGTCCCTGGGCTGCTATCCTGGTGTAAATAAGATTGTTTTTTGCCCGGGCATCGCCCTTGACTCTGAAAATGCAATAGGCAAACCGTTTTGACGATGAAGTTGCAAAACGATAATATGCGAATGAATCGCATTTGGCAATCAGAATGCTGTCTTGTATCGTAAATGTTCCTTTACCGAAAGCATTCCAGTAAATAAGAGTGATTCCATCGCTGAGGGTTATTCCGGTGCTTGGAGCAAGTACAGTGGTTCTGGCAAAGTCTTCCAGATATGTGCCTGGAACCGTGGCATTTGGGGCGGCAAAACCCGGCGCGGATGATAATCCGAATAACAATGCCACTATCCCCAATGGTTTTAAAAAGGTTCGTGTTTTCATATAAAAATTCCTCCCGATACTTTTAGTAATTATGGATGATTCTGTTAGTGCAAAACTGCCCGATTTCGACTGATTCAAAAACGCCGCTGTTTCTTTTGAGAGACTTCAATACTTTTAATAATTTTATTGTGAATATTGAAAGAGCGCCTCCTCCCTTTTTCGTTTGTAAAAATCATTTTCAGTTTTGGTAATAGAGTTTCGATTGACTATGCATTTTGCCTGCCGTAGATAATTTCTACTTTAATATACAAAAATTATTGTATGAAACTGTGATTTATTATTTAAAAAAAGTGAACAAAAAAGCTTGAAATAAGCAATTAAATGACTAATATACGATTTTATAGAGAATAAAACAGTATTAATATGTGAACAAAAAATACAAAAGTAATCAGAGGGTGTTAAAAGGTATTGAATTTGGTAGAGTGTAATGAGCGATACCGTAATTAATGAATGAAGAACAGAGCGTATTGAGATTGGTTATAAAAAAAATATCCGCTGAAAAATGGACGCTGATATTTTTTTTATAAAGCAAAAAGAGAATGCTACTTAAAAATCAGAGGAACCATTTGCTTCTTTTCTCCATTTTCTATACTTACGATATAAAAGCCGGCGGATTTGCAAACAGTATTCCTGTCGATGACCACTCTATGGCTTCCTGCGGTATATTTTTGATCATACAATAGAACCCGTTTCCCGTTGACCTGGAACAACGAAATTTTAACGGCGCCTTGTGTCAAAGCCGAACCTTGGGGAACAAAGAAATCAATAAGCACCCGCAGACCTCGCTGTGAAACCGTGGCATTGGGGTATTTGTTTAAAATAGATGCTTGCAAAACGCCGACACCTTCATCGGTAATCTTAAAGGTTGTGGGGGCGTTGTTGACCAGTCGCGGCACGTTGTTAGCATTGCTTGTAAGTTGCACATTTCGCAATGTAGCGCTGCCCGTTGTTCCTGCTTTTGCTTCGATGCCATCGGTTGTCGGGTTGGATACGGTGATGTTTTCTAAAAGTAAATTGGTAAACGTTCCGGTTCCCTGGAATTGGATGCCGGAATAGGTCGGGTCTATGACGTCGGCATTTCTGACTGTTATGCCATTGGTGTTCGGTAAATCTGCCCGAAACCAGATTGCGCCGAAATATCCCTCGTAGTCATACCCGATGAAATAATGGGCCCCGCACCGGATCAAGGTGATGCCGTCGACCGTTGCCGAGTCCATAGGGTGCGGGTTGAATTCGCTGCTGAGGGTCAGTCCGGGATAGGTGAGTGCATCTATACCAAGGCAATTTTCAATGCGGTTGCCGTCGCCTCCGTAAATTGCAAAGCACGCCGCACGC
>Ga0182027_10016534_pt1 | contig 10071 bp, 8 predicted proteins | sample 712E1DmetaG_FD_121300 | JGI IMG/M metagenome (GOLD analysis project Ga0182027, IMG submission 121300) | Permafrost microbial communities from Stordalen Mire, Sweden - 712E1D metaG (Illumina Assembly) | ecosystem: Environmental > Terrestrial > Soil > Wetlands > Permafrost | place: Sweden... | reverse complement strand
GTGCGCATGCTGTAGATGATGTTCCACGGGCCGCTGATGGTTACCGCGGCTTTCCCGTCGATGAAGGCCTGGTCGGCATCCCGCTCGGCCAGGTGCTGCATGTCTTTGGAGATATAGCGGTACAGGCCGAAGAATGACAGGATAGCCGCGCGCACGGCCGGTTGGTCGAACAGCACGGCTTTCTTCTCGGTATCCACCAGGTCCTGTCCGGCCTGCCAGACCCACATCGCCAGGTTATGCACGTTCAGGTAGGATCGTTGCGTCGGAATGACCCAGGCGGCCGGATTGCCGCTCTGCTGCAAGGCTTGCAGGGTCTGTTCGAAGCGGGCCGGGGTCTGGAAGGTGCCTTCTTCGGCGACGCCGGCTTTGGCCAGCATATCGCGCCGGTAGCACACCATGCTCAGGTCGGTCAACCAGGGGATGGCCCAGATCACTCCCGCAGATATGCCGCTCTGCCAGACCGCCGGGACGAAGGTTTCCCTGCCGCCGGCGCTGTGAACCTCGCTGGCAGAGAATGGACGCAGCACGTTCATGGCGGCAAAGTCGTGGATCCAGGTGGTGCCGATCTCCGATACATCCGGGCTGCCCCCGTAGATGGACATGCGCATGAAATCAGACCAGCCGGTGCTGTAATCGAACTCCTGGCAGGCGATTTCCATCCCGTGCTGTTTCCCAAACTGACTCATGGCAGCCAGAATGCTGTCCGTTGCTTCTGCTGAATGGCTCATCGTGGAAAGGAATATTTTGCGCGCCATGGTTTTCTCCTGGGAAAGTCATTTTACCAGAAATGTCAGACAGGCTCCATTGCGGAATCTTTGCAGTTGGCGACCAGCTCCTTTAAGGAACACATGCGGTTCCTCCAGAATTTCTATGGCCACACAATTTCCGGGGATGCATAGTAATGCACCCCCAACTCTTCCAGGCGCGGCCCCTGTTCGGCCAGGCGCAGCTTGTACCCGTTCCAGTCCCGGCCGGCCTGCGGCGTCCAGCCGATCTCGGCGTAGCCCAGGATGCGCGGGAAAGCCATATATTCCAGGTCATCGATGGATGTCAGCGTCTCAGACCAGAGCGGGGCTTCCACGCCCAGGATATCCTTTTCGGGTATGCCAGCTACCTCGGTGGCCGGGTCCCAGCTGTAACCCGTCTCCACGCTGATATATCCGGCCCAGTTCTGCCCGAGCGTGATGGATTCCTGGTACTTCATATCCATATAGGCCTTGTCCGCCGGTGACATGATCACCCTGGTGCCATTCTGGACCGCCTGGATCAGGTCCTGTTGCACCACCTGCTGGTCGGGCGAAGAATTCGAGTCGAGCGGCAGGTTCCAATGCTGGGCTACCGAGCCGGGCAGCAGCTGCGACTGGCTGATCTCCTCCCAGCCGATCGCCTGCTTGCCGGCGGCCTGCACGATGGCCTGCACCCGGTTGACGAAATTGATGTAATCGGGCTTGCTGGTGGCCTGGGCTTCGTCGCCGCCGATGTGGATGTAGGGTCCCGGGGTCAGGGCGGCCAGTTCACCGATCACGTTCGCCAGGAAGGTGTAGGTGCTATCCTTGCTGACGCAGATCGACTCATTCGGGCTGGATGTGCCGGTATACGGGTCCGGCGCGATCCCATCGCAGGTCAGTTCGGGGTAGGAGGCCAGGGCGGCATTCAGGTGGCCCGGCATGTCGATTTCCGGGACGATCGTGATGTAGCGGCTTTTTGCGTAATTCACGATGTAGGTGTAGTCATCTTGGCTGTAGTAACCGCCGGGCGTGCCGCCCACTTCCAGGCTGCTGCCATAGACGGTCAGGTTGGGCCAGGTTTTGATCTGGATGCGCCAGCCCTGGTCGTCCGAAAGATGGATGTGCAGATGGTTGATCTTGTAATACGCCAGCAGGTCAATGTAGGTGGTAATGTCTTTGACGCTGAAAAAGTGCCGGGCCACATCCAGCATTGCGCCGCGCCAGGCGAAGCGCGGCATGTCGCTGATCGTGCCGGTGCCCATGCTCCACGGACCGGGCTGGACCGATGCGCTGTCGATGGCGGCAGGCAACAACTGCCGGATGGTCTGGACGCCGTAGAAGAGTCCGGCCGGCTGGTTGGCCACCAGCTTGACCAGATCCGGCGTGATGGTTAATGAGTAGCCTTCGCTGCCCAGCGCCGGGTCCGCACCGTTCAGACTGAGGAAGATGCCGCTGGCAGGTGTGCCGTTGGCGGCCTGGACCTGGAGGGTGTAACCGGTGGCCGGGTTGATGTGGTCGGCCAGGTACTGACCGATGGCTTTCACTTCATCCGTGGCAGGTTCCACATAGATGACGGTACCGGCAGACAGGCGGAAGGTCCCGCCCGCCGGGGTCACCGACACCGGTCTGGGGATGACCGTATCCATGCCGGGCGGCGGGGTTTGTGACGTGGCCGTGACCGACGCTGCTGCCGGAGCGGATGCTGTGGCCGGCCCGACCGCCGATGCTGCCGGGGTCACAGGGGCCGGACTCCCGCAGGCGGCCAGGCTGAACGCGCCCAGCAAAAGGGCGGACATCTGCCAGAAGTGGGCATGAGAAGACCATCTACAAGCCATTCTATTCTCCATATTCTTGACCGGGCGGTATTTTTCTGCCGGAGGAAAATTCATTTTAATCGATTTCCGGCATGTTTTTTTGATGGAGCAATCGCATTTCAATTTTGTGCCGTTGCCTGCGCCAGCCTGACCTGGATGGACAGTCCAGGGTACCGCAGGTACAAGTGCAAGCCGCCTGTTCTTGGCGGGGACTGCGCAACATCCCGTAGGAAGCAATCTCCATAGCGGCCAGGGGATTGCTTACCCTTCGGGTATGTTCCGCGATCGGGTCGGAAGAACGCCGGCCCTTGCAACGAGACGCGAGCTGTCTCGGTTATAATGGGCCAGTTCCACCCCCGGAGACCCTGTGATAAAAGCGCTTATTTTTGATTTTGACGGTCTGGTCATGGATACCGAGTCGCCTGCCGTGGATGGCTGGAAGGCGATTTATGCCGAATATGGCCAGGAATTTCCGCTCCTGCCTTTCATCCGCGCGGTGGTTGGGATTTCCGATGCCAATTTTGATACAGCCGGCTACCTGGCTGCCCAGGTCGGTAAGAACCTCGACCTGGCTGCGCTGCGCAGCCAGGCTTTGGCCTATCGCCTGCAGGTGCAGAGCACGCTACCGGCCTTGCCGGGTGTGAATGATTACATAAAGACCGCTCACCGCCTGGGCCTGCGCCTGGCCATGGCCTCCAGCTCGGGACGCCTCCGGCTGGATGGCTATCTGCGCCAGCTGGGTTTGCTGGATGATTTTGATCCAATCATTTGCCGGGAGGATGTCCTGCATATCAAGCCGGCCCCGGACCTGTTCCTGAAGGCCCAGGAAATCCTCAAGCTCCGCTCTGAAGAGCTGCTGATTTTTGAGGATTCCCAGAACGGCATCCTGGCTGCGGTTCGTGCCGGGATACGTGTGGTGGCGGTTCCCAACCCCATCACAGCCTACGATACTCATGACGGGGCAAGTCTGCTACTTAATTCTCTGGCAGATATGCCGTTGGAAGAGCTGTTAAAGCTGTTTGCGTGATGAATTTGCATTCATGGGGGAGCTTTTTAGCATTAAAAGCAAAGCTATCAAATACCTATCCGTCAGCTATCCACAATTAAATGGTCCTTTCGTGAGGGGTATACTGCCCAAAAGGACAAATAAGATGAATCTGGTAGACAATGAAGCTACTCAATCTGATAAATCTCGTTGGCATGAGATCGTGGCCCGCTACGCCCGGGCCGATCTGAAGCGCAGCATCTGGGAAATGACCAACACCCTCGTGCCGTATTTTGCACTCTGGTACTTGATGATTTTTAGCGTACACATCTCTTATTGGCTGACCCTGCTCCTTTCCATCCCGACCGCCGGGTTCATGGTGCGCACATTCATCATCTTCCACGATTGCGGGCATGGATCATTCTTCAAGTCCCAGAAGGCCAACGATGCACTGGGCATCTTCACCGGGATCCTGAATTTTACGCCTTACTATGAATGGCGGCATACGCATGCCATCCATCACGCCACCGCCAGTGACCTGGACCGCCGTGGAGTTGGTGATGTGGTAACCATGACCGTTAAGGAATACCTGGCGGCGCCCTGGTGGAAGAAGGTCTCCTATCGGGTTTTCCGCAGTCCGTTCATTATGTTTACCATCGGTTCTTTCCTGGAGTTCTCGATTTTCCAGCGGATCCCCGGGAACACCGGAGGCAAGCGCGAGAAGGCCAGCGTCTGGTGGACGAACCTGGTGCTGGTGTTGCTGGTCGGCTTGATGATCTTGCTGGTTGGCTGGAAAACCTACCTGCTGGTACAACTGCCGGTGTTTATCCTGGGCACATCGACGGGTGTCTGGTTGTTCTACGTCCAGCATAACTTCGATCCCACCTACTGGGCGCGCCACAACAAATGGGAATTCGTCAAAGCCGGATTCGAGGGCAGCTCCTACTATAAATTGCCGGCTGTTTTGCAATGGTTTACCGGCAATATCGGGTTTCACCACATCCATCACCTCAGCCCGAAAATCCCCAATTACAAGCTGCCGAAGGCCTATAATGAAAATGAAGTCTTCCACGTACCCCCGATGACGATCCTGGCCAGCCTGAGCGCATTGCGGATGCGACTATATGATGAGGAAAGGCATATGATGGTCGGCTGGGAGGCCTTGAAGCAGTACCAGCGAAAAACTGTCTCGGCGCGATAATTAAATTCTTGCCGCAGAGGCCATGGCATAAGCCAAATTTAAACAATACCTCCTGCCTATTGTCAGACAGGAGGTATTGATTTTTTAATCTCTACGGTCTGACGTGATAATCCCCGACCACCACCCATTTGTAGGTGGTCAGCTCGCGCAGCCCCATGGGGCCGCGCGCGTGCAGGCGCTGGGTGGAGATGGCCACCTCGGCGCCCAGCCCGAACTGGTTGCCGTCGGTGAAGCGCGTGCTGGCATTTACATAGACCGCGGCCGAGTCGACTTCGTTGACCCAGGTGAGGGCATGGTCGGTATCGGCGGTCAGGATGGAATCGGAGTGACCCAGGCTGTGCGCGTTGGTGTGCCGGATGGCTTCATCGAGGCTGTCAACCACCTTCAGCCCCAGCACCAGCGACATCCACTCGGTGTCAAAATCCTGCGGACCGGCCGGCAGGACGGAGGCCGGAAGCTGGCCGCCGCCCGCCGCCCGCAGGTATTGCTGTGCGGGTTCATCCGCCCGGAAGGTGACACCATCCTTGCCAAGGTATTCCACCAGGCGCGGCAGGAAGCCGGCTGCCACGCTGCGATGGACCAGCACGGTGTCGAGGGCGTTGCAGACGGACGGGCGCTGGGTCTTGGCGTTGTGGATGACCGGCAGAGCCGCCGTCAGGTCGGCGCTCTCATCCACGAAAATGTGACAGATGCCCACTCCGCCGGTGATGACCGGGATGCGGCTGTTCTCCCGGCAGAAGCTGTGCAGCCCTGCGCCGCCACGTGGGATGATGATATCCACGTAGTCGCGTAGTTGCAGCAGCTCGAGCACCAGGGCGCGGTCGGGACTGTCGATGAACTGGACCGAGTCCGGTGGGATGCCATGCTCTGCCAGTGTGGAACGGATGACCGTCACCAGCGCCTGGTTGGTGCGCAGGGTTTCACTCCCGCCGCGCAGGATGACGGCATTGCCGGATTTCAAGGCCAGGCCGGCCACATCCACTGTTACGTTGGGGCGCGCTTCATAAATGACCCCGATGACCCCCAGCGGCACACGCTGTTTATGGATTTTCAACCCATTCGGCAGGGTGGTTGGCTCGAAGATTTCCCGCACCGGGTCAGGCAGGGCAATCGTCTGGCGCAGCTCGGAGACAATCCCTTGCAGGCGGGCTGGGTTCAAGGTGAGGCGATCCAGCAAGGCAGGAGTCAGACCAGCTTTCTGGCTTTCGGCAACATCCTGCGCGTTGGCAGCCAGGATAAGGGCAGATTGTGCCAGAAGCTGTTCCGCCAATGATGTTAAGACAGCATTCTTTTGGTCTGTTTCCGCACGGGCCAGGCTTTGGGCGGCCTGGCGGGCCCGTTTTCCCATTTCAGTTAACATGGTTTCACCTTTGTATCTAACCAAAAATTATAGAAGATCCGCAATTTGAGTGTGTGCGGCGCAGCCGCACACACTCAAATTGCGCTCTCACCTAAATTTTTGGATAGATCATTAAATTAAGACCAGGTTGTTGCGATGGATGACCTCGTCGTCATAATCGGCACCCAGGATGGCTTCGATATCCTTGGATTGCTTCCCGGCAATCAGGGCAAGATCGGCGGCGCTGTAATTCACCAGGCCGCGCGCAATCTCTTTACCGGAAGAATCGACCACTTTGACGGTATCGCCACAGTCGAATGCGCCGGCCACCCGTTTGACACCCACCGGCAACAGGCTGCTGCCTTTGCGCAACGCCTGGGTCGCGCCGGCGTCCACTTCCAGCACCCCGGCGAGGCGTTTCCCGCCGGCTAAGATATAGCGTTTGCGGCCTTCGAGGGTGGTTGCCAGGGCGGAAAAGCGCGTGCCCAGTTTTTCGCCGGCCACCAGGCGGGTCAGCACGTTTTCTTCATCCCCGGCGGCAATCACGACCGTGGTACCGGAGCGCCGGGCCAGGTCGGCGGCCTGGAGCTTGGTGAGCATGCCACCTGTGCCCAATTTCGTGGCCGTGCCTCCGACCGCATCCCAGACGGATTGTGGGATGGAGGGGGTGTCGATATCGTGGATCAGTTCGGCCGAAGGGTCAGAGCGCGGGTCGGCTGTGAAAAGCCCAGACTGGTCGGTCAGCATCACCAGCAGGTCGGCTTCGATCAGGTTGGCCACCAGCGCGGATAAATTGTCATTATCGCCGAGACGGATCTCTTCGGTGGCGACGGTGTCGTTTTCGTTGATGATGGGGATGACGCGCTGCGATAAAAGCGCGGAAAGGGTGTTGCGGGAATTGAGATAGCGGGAACGATCGGCCAGGTCGGTGCGGGTAAGCAAGACCTGTGCAACGGTTAATTTGTAGATGTCAAACAACTGCTCGTATAAGGCCATCAGGCGGGGCTGCCCAATCGCGGAAAGCATCTGTTTGGCAGGAGTAGCCTTGGGCAACTGGGGAAAGGCCAGACGCTCGCGACCGGCGGCCATGGCGCCCGAAGAGACCAGTACCACCTTGCAGCCCTGGTTGTGTAACTGGGCCAGCTGGCGCACCAGTTCGACCATGCGCGCTGGCGAAAGATAGGACGTCCCCGCCGTAAGGGTGGAGGTGCCCAGCTTGACCACGATACTGGTACAGCCATTTGATTCCATAATGGGGCAAAGTTTATCACAAGAGCGTGAACTCAGCCGAAAACCTGCAGCAACTCCGTGATGGCTTGCGGAGAGAACATGCGTACATAGCTTTCGATATCCTGCAAATGGCGGGTCAGGCTGTCTTGAGCGATGCCGGCCGGGGCATAGGTGGTGTAGAGCACATTGCGCGTGGCGGGTTGGATCTGGGTGCGCTGGTCCGGCCCATAGATGATATTGGACATGATGCCTTTGCCATCCGAGATGATCATGTCGCCGGGCTTGACCTGCTGAGGCTGGCCACGCATGAGCGTATATGTTTCGTCACCACTGGTAACATCCAACCGGACGGGCATCTGCAGGCTTTCCAGGTCATGCCCGGCGGTGAGCAGCATATTCTTGATTTCGGCCATGAACATGGCTTCCACCAGGGACGCCACACTGGGGATGGATTTGCCCTTGAACACAATCGACTCGAGCTGGAGTTGCACGTGGTAGGTTTTTTTGAAGCGCTTGTAGTAGCCGTCGTAGACCTGTAAGGCGGACAGTGCTGGCAAGGCCAGCAACTGGCTGCGGTCCAGAGCGCCGTAGCGTGAACGCAAATCCCCGATCAGGGCTTCCTTGGAGCGATCCAGGTCGGGGTGGTTGGCGGGATTGCGCACGTTCCGCATCACCAGTACGCCGGCATGCGCACCCGGGAAAGCAGCCCGCCAGGCTTCAGTCACTTCGAATAGCATTGGCGACTTATTTGATGTGGTGGTCTTCCAGGTGGTTGACCAGTTCCCATTTATATTGGGTCAGGATGCGCTCATCCTTGAAATCGTCATCGGAGAGTTGCCTGGTGAAGTCGATGAATTTGCGCCGGACCTCTTCGAAGACCAGGATTTCCTCGATCCCTGAAACGTTGCGGACCTGCTCCACGGCCCGGGCATTGAAGCTGTCGATGTCAATCTCTGGTTGCCGGGCAGCCGGGTCAATCTGGTAGCGCTGGATGGAATCCATCCCGATCTGCCACCAGGCGACGATATGGGCGAGCAGGTCCGCCAGCCGTTTATAACCTTGCTGCTGCAGGAAGACGGTCTGTGCGGCGGGCGAAAGAGCCTGGAAGTGTGGAACATAATCGGCCCAATCTCCGACTAACAGGTCGAGCACACTTTGACGGGTAATGGTATCCACAGGCGCTCCTTATCCGGTCACAAACCAGGCGGCTACGTAGCCGGTTGTTCCGCCCGGCTCCTGAACGTTCAGCCATTGATTGGTGACGCCGATCTTGGGACGGGCGGTGCTGGCAGGCTCCAGCACGGTCAGCGGAGTGCCCGGCATCAGGACTTTGAGAATGACGGCATTGGCATTGGGCTGGTCACGCAGGCGCAGCCCGGCGCTGGCCTGGCTGGAGACGAGTACCGTCAGCGTGGTGGAGGCTGGGGGCGGCGTGGGTGCGGGAGTCGAACTGGTTTCCACGTACCAGGCAGCGACATAACCGGTATGGGCATTCCCGTCATTCACATTGAGCCACTGGTTGGTCACCCCAATTTTCGGGATGGCCTGACTGGCCGGTTCAAGCACGGTTAATGCCTGGCCGGCGGAAAGGATTGCCAGGGTGTTGGCATTGGTATCGGGCTGGTCACGCAAGCGCAAGCCGACTGCCCCGATGCTTTGCAGGACATATACCGTCAGGGCTGCCGGCGCAGGGGTTGGAGCGGGTGCGGGAGTAGGAGCCGGCGGCGTGGGGGTGGGGATTGGGGCCGGGACGGAAGAGGTCCCGGGCACGCGATCGACATACCAGGCGGCCACGTAGCCATTCAGCCCACCCGGGTCGCTGACCTGCAGCCACTGGTCCATGACGCCAATCTTTGCAATCGCCACGGCATCGGGTTCGTTACAATGTAGCAGGGTGGTAGGCGATTCCAGAGCAACGGCAGTTGCGGAGGTAGACGGGGCGGAACGCAGGGTCAGGCCAGCGGTTACGGCAGCCTGGACGCGCACGTACAGGCCGGTCCCGGGAGCCGGGTCGGGAGCAGGCACCGGAGCGGGAGCCGGGGAGGGGGCAGGCGCAGGGGTGCCACCGGCATCGTACCAGGCCACCGCTGTGATGAATTCGCTGATGGGCCGGCCAAAGCCGTAACGGGAAGACAGGGTTACCGGAGCATGGTCGGCGGGCTGGGGCCAGGGATCGAGCATTAGGTAATCGTTGCCCTGGAGGGCATAGATGACCACCCAGTGGTTCTGCAGGCCAGCGGCAGGCGACTCGTCGATTTCGATGACAAGCGGCTGGCCGGAATCGATGGAAGCGTTAATATCACTGATTGGGGCGGGTTGGTCACGGCAGATGATGATGTGGTCAAAGACGATCTTTGGGAAGGCCTGGGTCAGCCCGGGCCAGACGATCAGGCTGCCGAGAAAACCAACCCCGCTGCCCATATCCTTGAGTTTCTTGTTCAGCGTGGAGGGCGTTTCGCTAAAGCCGTAACCATTTACCAGCATGGTCAGGCAGGTGAGCGTACAGCCATCCGTGCCGATGGTAACGGTTGTGTCAAAACCGAGTTTCTCGCTGGCCCAGCGCGGGTCGCGCTGGGAGATGTAATTGGGTGTGAAGGACATAAATGACCTCCTGGGTTGCCAGATAAAACCAAAGAATGATGTGGTGATTATAGTACAAGGTGGTGTAAAAGAGAGTAGAGAGCAGAGAAGAGAGAATAAGAATGGGCGGAAAAGGTAATCAGGTAATCAGGAAGGAGGAAAACGGCCTGTCCGAAAGAACAGGCCGTTTTTTT
>Ga0182027_10016533_pt1 | contig 10071 bp, 8 predicted proteins | sample 712E1DmetaG_FD_121300 | JGI IMG/M metagenome (GOLD analysis project Ga0182027, IMG submission 121300) | Permafrost microbial communities from Stordalen Mire, Sweden - 712E1D metaG (Illumina Assembly) | ecosystem: Environmental > Terrestrial > Soil > Wetlands > Permafrost | place: Sweden... | reverse complement strand
AGACTTTTTCGGTTTCTGACCATTATCAAGCTCATTGTAGACCCATAAATTGATCAAGTGATCGCCCGGCCAATGGCTCTCTTCAGTAGCGATCGGCCCATTAACCAGGGTCTTGTTACCGCGCCCGATGGTGTTGTGGTGGATGAAGGGCAGGTGTACCACATCGAGCTGGTTTTCGATGGCCCGGGCGTAATGATTGGCCCAATGGTCCCGCAAAGTGGTGTAGACCATATCAGCGCGGATGGACTCGAACCATGGCACAGGCGGTAGTTCGCCCTGCGACTCGCCCCACCAGATATAGACAAAACCATGCGCCTCCTGGACCAGGTATGTTTGTACATGTAAGGCTTTAGGTGGTTCCGCATTGCTCCCGATGGCCGGGACGAGGGAACAAGCGCCAGATGTATCGTATTCAAAGCCGTGGAACGGGCACTGGATGCAGTCGCCCATGACCTTGCCGGCGCTAAGCGCTACACCACGGTGCGGGCATTTGTCAATCATTACCGAAAGCTCACCCTGCCAGTTGCGCCAGGCGACCATTTTTTCGCCCATGCGGGTTACACCGACAATTTTGCCTTTTTTTATCTCATTTGATTCAAGAATGGCGTACCATTGGTTTGGGATCATATTTGCCTCGACTGAGAATAGGTGTTATAGTTCGCCGCTATGGCTAAAAACAGGAAAAGAAAACTGCCCACCGTGGCTGTAATAGTACTTTGCCTTATCGGTATTGGACTGCCATTAGTATATTACTGGGGCAGACCATTACCGGTGGCGATGCATACCAACCCCTTCAAGGGCGTGACATATTATCGGCGAGTCCATTTTACTCCTTATCCAATGGTTGCCCATATTGTTGTTGTGGATTTGCAAGCACCTGGAATTGGCTTTTTGGTTACCCCAGCCACCGCTGGGCAGTCGCTTCCGCTTAAGGCGCGCACGACCTCCCAATTTGCCCGTTCCACAGGAGTACAGATTGCCATCAACGGGGATGGGTTTTCCCCGTGGTGGGCCAAAGGACCCTTTGACTATTTTCCGCACGCCGGGGATCGGGTGGCTCCGGCAGGTTATGCCATGTCGAATGGCGCCGCGTATGGCGAGAAGGGTCCGGGCCCGACGATCTATTTCTCCAAAAAAGGAGAGGCAAGCTTTACCTTGGGTGATATTACGCCCTATAACGCGATTTCCGGAAATAATATGATCGTTGTGAATGGGGCGGCGATCGATGGCTTGGATGTCTCATACGCGGCCCCGCGAACAGCCATCGGACTCGACAAGACTGGAACGCGTTTGATCCTGTTCGTGGCAGACGGACGCCAACTGTTGTATAGCCAGGGGGCTACCCTCCATGAAATGGCGCAACTGATGATTTTCTACGGCGCTGCGAATGCCATGAACCTGGATGGCGGCGGGTCTTCCACCCTGGTAATGCGGAATTCCCTTGGCCTTGTCCAGGTTATTAATTCTCCCATCCAAACCGGCATCCCAGGACGAGAGCGCCCGGTGGGAAACCACCTGGGTATTTTTGCACAACGGTAAAAAGAGTTGTTACAATCATTTTTCCCGTAAAAACATCAGGACGGCCTTTTAATGAAGCGGTATTAATGCTGCTTGCTTCAACCAGTTTACCGGGAAATTTGCCCAAGTTTGCTATGCTACGCGCTAAATAATTGCAATCCGCACGCAAAAGCACGAATCATACGGGTTGGAATTTGGCTGTAAAGTGCCGCAATAATTCCGGGGCGTAAGTGAACTTATAGCCACGGATGCCGGATTTGCGCCGGGCGATCTTTGCCAGCGTTTCGGCTACATAATCCATATGACTCTGGGTATAGACCCGGCGCGGGATGGCCAGGCGGACAAGTTCCAGCTGCGGATAGATTATCTCGCCGCTGTCCGGGTCGGGGTGGGCGAACATGACCGAGCCAATTTCGCAGGCGCGAATGGCTCCTTCCAGATAAAGTTCCACAGCCAGCGCCTGGCCGGGAAATTCGCCGTGCGGGATATGGGGCAGTAGGCTGCCGGCATCTATATAAACTGCATGACCGCCGGCCGGTTGGATGGTTGGGATGCCGGCTGCGTTGATGCATTCCATCAGATAAGCAGTCTGACCCAGGCGGTAGGCCAGATAGGCTTCATCGAGACCCTCATACAAGCCGACGGCCATCGCATCCAGGTCACGACCTGCCAGGCCGCCATAGGTGTAGAAGCCTTCGCGCAGGATCAGTTCATTGCAGATGTTGTGATAGAGCGTCTCATCATTGACGCACAGCAGGCCGCCAATATTGACGATGGCATCCTTTTTGGCAGACATGCACATGCCATCCGCCAGTGCAAACATTTCCCGGGCGATTTGGATCGGGGTTTTGTCAACATAGCCAGGTTCACGCAGCTTGATGAAATAAGCGTTTTCGGCGAAGCGAGCGGCATCGATGATGAACGGGATGCCGAACGAATGGTATGTTTCGGAGACGGCACGAATATTTGCCAATGAGATCGGCTGGCCTCCCCCGGCATTATTTGTGACCGTTAACATGCCGAAGGGGATATTGGCTGCGCCGGTCTTCTCGATGAATGTTTTCAATTTGGCGATATCCATGTTGCCTTTGAACGGATGCAGGTTGGATGGATCGCTGGCTTCGTCGATGACCAGATTCTCCGGGCGTCCGCCGCGCGCGCGGATGTTGGCATCTGTGGTGTCGAAGTGCATATTGGAAGGAACGTATTGCCCGGGCTTGACCAGGCAGGCGGACAGGATATTCTCGGCGGCGCGGCCTTGGTGAGCCGGTACGAAGTACTTAAAACCAAATATATCGTGGACGGCTATTTCGAGACGCTGGAATGAGCGTGCCCCGGCATAGGACTCGTCCCCCAGCATGAGCGCAGCCCACTGCCGGTCGCTCATGGCGCCGGTGCCGGAATCGGTCAACAGGTCAATGAAGATATCCTGAGCCTGCAGGGCGAAAACGTTATAGCCGGCCGCCTGGACAGCCTTGCGGCGTTCATCAGGGGATGGCATGCGGATGGTTTCGATCGATTTAATGCGGAAGGGTTCGGGGGGATAGGCGGGCATTGTGACTCCTTTGTTAATATCAATTTTAGTTTAACACGAATTTTCCAATGGTACATAATGAATCAATCACAAAACGCGTTAACTCTTTGGGTTGATTGAGAAGAGCCGTGATAAGGAAGGATTATGAGTGTTGAGCACGGCCCGGGACGGTTGAGGAATTATAACGATAATAATTCGAAAAGTTCAGGACTGATTACGGGGGCATTTAACATCCTTTATGGTAAAATTTGCGCGTCATGTAGTTGTAAGACAACTTTGTGGTTCCTTGGAGCACCTATGCAGAATGAATGGCTATACATCGGGCTATTCCTGGTAATCGGCATTATTGTGCCGGTGGTTCCACTGGTATTTGCCCGGTTGGTTGCACCGCGTAAACCTAATCCGATTAAGCAAAGCACCTACGAGTGCGGCATCGAGACGGTCGGCGACTCGTGGGTGCAGTTTAAGGCTCAGTATTACATTTTTGCCCTGGTGTTCCTGGTTTTCGATGTGGAGTCCGTCTTCCTTTTTCCATGGGCGCTGACACTTAAGCAACTGCCGCTGTTTGTGGTGCTGGAGGGCGTTTTATTTATTGGTATCCTGGTTACCGGGCTGGTATATGCCTGGCGTAAAGGCATGTTGGAATGGGTGTAGTTTCTCAAGGGTGAACTATCAAGGCTGACAGGAAAAATCCTCTCAGCCTTTTCGTTGTGTTGGAGAGCAGCAGGAGAAGTCCATGACGTTTTGGAATAACCCAATTAATTTCATTTCTACCTGGCTGACCGGTGTGTTAACCGGTTGGCGCCTGCCGGCTGCCTTGTCGACCATTCTTCTTTATGTGGTCGGTATTACCGTGCTGATCATTTTTGCCATGACGCTGGATATCGGTCTGGTGTGGATTGAGCGTAAAGTGGTGGCGCGTTTCCAGGATCGGCTTGGACCGAACCGGATCGGACCTTTTGGCCTGATCCAGCCCGTCGCTGATATCATCAAGATGGTCATAAAGGAAGATATCACTCCGGATGGAGCTGATAAAATCATCTACAACATTGCTCCGGTATTGGCAGCCACTTCGGTCATCGTGCTGTGGGCGATCCTGCCGCTGGCTTCCACCATTTATGGCGTGGATCTTAACGTAGGGTTGTTATACATTGTTGCGGCAGGTGCGCTGGGCACGCTGGCAATAATCATGGCAGGTTGGTCATCAAATAACAAGTATGCCCTGCTGGGGGCCTTCCGCATGGTGTCGAACATGATCTCCTACGAAATCCCGATGGTAATTATTCTGCTTGTTCCGACCATCCTGGCGAACACGATGAGCGTGCGCGGAATTACCCAAGCCCAAACCGGGATGTGGTTTGCTATTCTGTCGCCGCTGGCGCTGCTCATTTTCCTGATAAGCGCGATTGCGGAACTGGGCCGTTCACCCTTTGACCTGAATGAAGCCGAGTCTGAAATCGTGGCCGGGTTCCATATCGAATATACCGGGATGAAGTTCGGCTGGTTCTACGCGGGTGAGCTCCTGCATGCATTCACCTTTGGCGGTTTCATGGCTATTCTATTCTTCGGCGGATACGGCGGCTTTTTCGGACTGGAAAAGTTGGCTTTCTTCAGTTGGCTGAATATCCCATTCGTGCAGGCTCTGGTTTTCATTGCCAAGGCCATGTTTGGTTATTGGGTGATCATGTGGATCAAGTACTCGGTGCCGCGCATACGCATCGATCATATGCTGGCCTTCAATTGGAAATTCCTTGTTCCGCTTTCGCTGGTTGTACTGGTGAACACGGCTGTTTTGAACAAAGTCCTTATTTTCCTGCCGAGCTGGCTCTATGTGCTGGGTATGTTTGGCTCGAACCTGGTGATCGGCTTCGTGACGGTTGAAATCCTACGGGCTTATGGCCGCAAACAGCGCAAGGCAGAACAAAAACCCGGCCCGCAAACCCAAACCCAGGAGCAGGCGCTATGACTGCTGAACAAATCATCTTCCTCTTGACCGGTGCACTGGTGCTCGGTTCTGCAATCATGGTGGTGACGGTCCGCAACCTGTTACATGCGGCACTATGGCTGGTTGCATCGCTCTTCGGGGTGGCAGTACTATACGCCATTTTGCAGGCCAACTTCCTGGCGGTGGTACAGGTGGTGGTATATATCGGTGCGATTGCCATTCTGTTCATCTTTGCCGTGATGTTAACCCGGCGTGAATTGATGGAAAAAGGCCGGCAGACGCGTCCTAACTGGTGGATTCCGGCATTGCTGGGACTGTTGCTATTAACTGGATTGGTGTTGCTTATTCTCAATATTCCAGGCATCAACCGCACAGCGGCTGCCCTGCCGGTGGGGCTGGATACCGTCCAGGCGCTCGGTACGGCCCTGGTTTCCCCGGATGCCTATGTTCTGCCTTTCGAAGTGGCTTCCGTGCTCATGCTGGCGGCACTGGTAGGGGCGGTCTACGTTGCGACCGTGGATAAAAAGTAGGAGGCTGAGATGAGTATCCCGCTTTCCTGGTACCTGATTTTGGCAGCCGCGTTATTTTGCCTCGGATTGTATGGCGTGTTTTCGCGCAAGAATGCCATTGCGATCCTGTTGGGTATTGAGCTGATGTTGAATGCGGTTAATATCAATCTGGTGGCCTTCTGGCGTTACCTTAACCCGACACAAATGGCTGGACAAGCTTTTGCAGTCATCGTTTTCGCAGTAGCGGCGGCAGAAGTGGCCGTAGGATTGGCGTTAATTATTTCGGTTTATCGCCGCCGAAAGACGGTGGTGGCGGATGAAATTGATTTGATGAGATGGTGAGAGAAAAAGAAAAAGGGTGTGACGTGTTGATTTTCGTATTTTGCTGTTGTCATTTGGAGACTTCAGGATGAATTGGATTATCTGGCTGCTGCCGCTCCCGCCCTTGCTGGCTTTTTTTGTAATTATCCTGTTTAGCAACAAGAACAAGGTTCTGAGCCACAGCCTCGCGATTACAGCGGCAGGACTTTCCTGGCTGGGGAGCATGGTTATTTTTATCAACGCCGTGGGTACGGAAGAGTTTGGCAAGCATGTATTCGAGTCAGCGATCAACTGGTTGCCGACCGGGGCGACCTGGCTGCAGGTGGGGGTGCGTGTTGACCCACTCACGGCAGTGGTATTGTTCTTTGTGGCCTGGACGGTGCTGGCGATATTCGTTTACAGCATTGGCTACCATAATTTTGGTCAGCCGAAAGGTGACCATGATCTGCCCGGCCTGCCGCCGCACGGCACGACTATAACCGAAGATGGACATACGCATAGCGTCCCGTCCATCGAGCCGATGTATTCACGTTTTTTTGCTTTCATCAGTTTATTTGCTTTCGGAATGTATACGTTGGTTGTGTCAAATAATCTACTGACCCTGTTTGTGGGTTGGGAGATTATGGGATTATGCTCGTACCTTTTGATCGGCTTCTGGTATGGCAAGAAATCTGCCAGGGATGCTGCAGTCAAGGCTTTCATGACCACCCGCATCGGGGATGTTTTTATGCTCCTGGGGATCGCATTTGTTTATTCATTTACCGGTTCGCTCTCCTTCAAAGATATTTTTCAACCTCAAATGCTGCAAGCCTTGGGTAGTACACCAGCCTTCTTCGGATTATCCGCAGCCGGAATTATCGGCCTATTGCTTTTCATCGGAACCGTCGGCAAGTCTGCCCAATGGCCGCTGCACGTCTGGCTGCCGGATGCCATGGAAGGTCCGACCCCGGTCAGTGCCATGATTCATGCCGCCACGATGGTTTCTGCAGGTGTGTACCTGGCCATCCGCATTTTCCCACTGCTAAGCTTGGATGCTCACACCATGACCGTAGTGGCATTTATTGGTTCCTTCACTGCGCTCTTTGCTGCGACGATCGCCGTGGCGCAAAACGATATCAAAAAAGTACTGGCCTATTCGACCATTTCGCAACTTGGATTCATGATAGCCGCGCTGGGCGTGCACGCATACGTGGCGGCTGCATTCCACCTTGTCACCCATGCGTTTTTCAAGGCGTTGCTGTTCCTGGGTTCCGGCTCGGTCATCCACGGTATGGAACATGGGGTGTTACACACCGGCGACAATATGGACGCACAGGATATGTTTAATATGGGCGGCCTCCGTAAGAAGATGCCAATAACATTCTGGACTTTCCTGATTGGCGGCCTGGCTCTTTCCGGCTTTCCGGTGTTGACAGCGGGTTTCTGGTCCAAAGATGCGATTTTCGCAGAAGCCTTTGGGACTGGACATCTGCTGGTTTTCATTGTTCTGGCTTTGGCTGCCTTCCTGACCGCTTTCTACACTATGCGCCAGATCACCCTGACCTTCTTTGGTGAAGCGCGCAGCCAGGCGGCTGAACACGCCAGCGAGACAACCTGGACGATGACCCTGCCACTGGTGGTCCTGGCGGTTTTCGCAGTCGGAGTCGGGTGGGCGGGAATGCCGGCATGGTTTACAGGGGGGATTGTGCCAGACTGGTTCCACGAGTTTGTCGGCGGGACCCTGGCACAGGTTCCCGAAACAGTAACATTTAATTGGATCCCGGTAGCCACCTCGTTGGTGGTCGCCTTGGGTGGGCTTTTTTGCGGCTGGCTGGCTTACCGGAAGGTCTCTGTTCCGTCTGAAGACAGGCTGCAAATCCCGTTACTTAAGAATAAATATTATTTCGACGAGATTTACGCTTTCCTGTTCGTCAGACCGGCAAAATGGATCGCCGAAAAATTCACTTCGGAATACATGGACCAGGTGGTGATCGATGGCGTTCTGCACAACTTGGCACGGTTTTCGCTCTTTCTGGGGCATGCCTTCCGTAATTATTTCGATAAACCGGTCATCAATGAATTCGTTGGTGATGGGGCTGGCAAGACTGTCAGAGCTTCCGGCTTCGGGTTGCGTAAAATCCAGGCCGGACGAGTCCAGTACTATATGATTGTTGCCATAGTGATATTGGTCATCTTTGCGTTTTTATTTTATTTTTTAAGGCTTGGAATGTAGTAACGTATTACACCGTGAAAAGCGTGACTACTTTGGAGCACTCGATGGCATTTTTTAATCAATTTCTTTCTCAACATTTGCTGACCTTGACCCTTTTCTTTCCTGTGCTGGCAGCGGTGGTGGTTCTATGTCTGCCGAAGGAAGCCCTGAAAGCCATCCGCTGGACGGCATTCGGCTTAAGCCTGGTGCCGTTTCTTTTAACAGTCGCACTGTGGGCGCAGTTCAAGACTGGGCAGGCCGGCTTCCAATTCCAGGAGCAAGCCAGCTGGTATGCAGCGATCCATTCGACTTTTCACGTTGGCGTGGATGGGCTTTCGCTGACCATGGTGCTGTTGACCACGCTCCTGACGCCTGTGGCATTGCTGGCATCTTTCAACATCACTGACCGGCTCAAAGCTTACATGTTCCTTTTTCTTCTACTGGAGACAGGCATGCTGGGTGTATTTATGTCGTTGGACCTGCTGATTTTCTTTGTTTTTTGGGAGATCGGCTTGGTGCCAATGTATTTCCTGATCAACCAATGGGGCAGCGAGAAGGGCGAACGTGAAATCTGGAAGGGTGTCAAAGTCCAGTCACGTAATTATGCCTCGTTGAAGTTTATCATTTTCACCATGGGCGGTTCACTGGGACTGCTGCTGGCAATCCAGTTGCTTGGGGTGTTATTCCAAAATTATGACCTGCCGGTGTTGTACCAGAAGTGGAATTCCCTGACAACCGGCACGCTGCTGGGAGTTCCGGTCGAGACGGTCAAGACTGCGGCGTTTTGGGCGTTCGTAATAGCCTTTGCCGTAAAAGTGCCGGTATGGCCATTCCATACCTGGCTGCCGGATGCGCATACCGAGGCGCCGACCGCCGGTTCGATGATCCTGGCGGGCGTGCTGCTTAAGTTAGGCGCGTACGGTTTTCTGCGGCTGGTGCTGCCATTGTATCCGGTGGAATCGGCGCGTTATGCTGGCTGGCTGGCGTTTCTAGCCGTCATGGCGATCGTCTTCGGAGCGTTCGCAGCCTATGGCCAGAAGGATTTCAAGCGGCTGGTGGCGTATTCTTCGGTCAACCATATGGGGTTTGTATTGCTTGGCATCGCGGCGGCTGCTAAAGCCGCCGGAACGCTCAACGCGACCATTGCATTGGACGGAGCGGTGCTGCAGATGTTCAACCATGGCCTTTCGGCAGCCGGGATGTTCTTCCTGGTGGGGGTGCTCTACGAGCGCACCCACACACGTAACCTGGAGGATTTCGGCGGGTTATTCCCGCTCGTCCCGATCTACGGCGGCATCCTGATCTTCACTAGCATGGCCTCGCTGGGTTTGCCAGGTCTGAATGGGTTTGTCTCCGAGTTCCTGGTGGTACGGGGCTCCTGGCCCATCCTGACGCTCTATACGGCGATTGCGATGGTAGGTCTGCTGTTCACCGGTGCGTATGTTCTAAAGGGTCTTAAGAATGTTTTACATGGACCATTGAATGAATATTGGGCGCAGGGAGAACATAAGCTGACGGATATCAATACGCGCGAGATCGTGGTTATGGCCCCCCTGATGGCACTCATCTTAGTCATCGGTATTTATCCAGCCTGGATCCTGGATGTGATCAATAAAGCCATGCTGATGCTGTTCCATTAAGAGTAAGAGGTTGAGATGCATTTTCCGTTCTTGAGCGTCATAGTTTTCACCCCGCTGGTCGCAGCGTTAATCATTTTGCTGTATAAACCGCAGCAGAAAAAGGCCATCCGCATCACGGCATTGAGCGCGGCGGTATTTGCATTGGCAATGTCCTTATGGGTGTACTTTACGTATGACAAGGCTGTGGCGGGCTACCAATTCATTGAAAAATACAACTGGATGCCAATGCTGGGAATCAGCCTGCATTTCGGTGTCGACGGGATGTCGGCTCCGCTGGTGCTCCTTACGGGCATCGTCATGATGACCGGCGTGATGATCTCCTGGGGTGTGGAAGACCGGCCGCGCGAATTCTTTGCCTTCCTGTTCATCCTGGCTTCGGGCGTGTTTGGCGTGTTTGCCTCGCTTGACCTGTT
>Ga0182027_10016532_pt1 | contig 10071 bp, 6 predicted proteins | sample 712E1DmetaG_FD_121300 | JGI IMG/M metagenome (GOLD analysis project Ga0182027, IMG submission 121300) | Permafrost microbial communities from Stordalen Mire, Sweden - 712E1D metaG (Illumina Assembly) | ecosystem: Environmental > Terrestrial > Soil > Wetlands > Permafrost | place: Sweden... | reverse complement strand
GACTTCCCGCGACAAGAGCGTCAGTTGGAACATGCCTCAAGGCAAGTTGGCAAGCGGAGTATACTTTGCCGTGTTGAACTTCGGCTTGCTCAAGAAAAACCTTAAGATCATGTACTAGGTGGCCAAAATGGCAAGAGAAAAATCGACAACAAAACCAGCCCACGAGGCAATTTTCAGGAGGAATAGTATTATGTTGAGGAAAGTAATAGGACTACTCATGTTCCTTTCGGTGTGCTCGTTTGCTCTTCCGGTCGTTTCGACCGGCTTGGACAGCATCAAGGTACCTCTGAATATTCTCAGAGGAAGCGGTACAACGTGGAGCGGAAAGGTGTACTACAAGTACACGGTGGGCGACAACGATTCTCTCAATATCAGCCTTGCAATAACACCGGCTGCCGCAACACCCAATGCTCCCGCGTGTACAATTACCAAGACGGTCGGTGATGTGGGAATGTTTCCAATGGTCACCGGAATGAACGGAAGGCGGCAAATCTTCTTCGATTGTTCCTTTGCAACAGCTCCGGCCTCAACCGACCAGTATGTTGCAACTATCACCATACTTGCCGACATGAGCGTAAACGAAAAACTGGCCCGCTCGGTGTTGGCCGCAATTCCCGATAATGCAACAAAGGCTTTGATGCTTGCCGGCGGCGACGGCAATGCGCCCCAGCATGATGCGTTCTGCACCGGTGATATCACGGTTCCCGGTTTTGGAACAGTGTACGGGCTCAGTTGCTGCGATGGACCTCACGGAGTAAATGGGTGGGGCCAGGCCTGGGGAAAAGCAACCATGTTTCCGTGCAACGGCACCTCGGCAAACGCATGGGACACGGCCCTTACTTACCAGACAGGAAAAGCGATTGCCCAGGAAGCAAAAGGTCTGTGGCAGGGACGTTATCAGCTGCTCGGGCCGATGATCAACCTGGTAAGAGACCCGCGCGGCGGACGCGACTACGAGACCTTCGGCGAAGATCCCTACCTTATGGGAAAGCTCGCCTCAGCGTGGATCAAAGGGCTTCAGAGCGAACGTGTTATTGCAACTCCAAAGCATTTCCTCTGCAACGACCAGGATTACGATCGCTTGACAGCAAGTTCCAATGTCGACACCGTTACCCTGCGGCAAACGTATGCCTATCCCTTTGAAATGTGCATAAGGGAAGCAGGCGCCTGGGGTCTGATGGCGGCGTACAACATGGTGAATAATGTTTATTCCACCGAGAACTACTTTCTTCTCATCAGTATCCTCAAGAGAGAATGGGGTTTTAGAGGCCTGGTCATTTCCGATTGGAGCACTGATATGACAGTGGACAAATCGGAGAACGCGGGTCTGGACGTTCAGATGCCCGACAAGGCCCAATACACCCTGCTTCCGGCGCAAGTTGCCGCTCATAAACTTTCGCAGGATACGCTCGACGAAATGGTGTTGCGGGTTATGCGCGCAAAAGCCTGGGCTGGTTGCATGGCCACCTATCCGACAACGCCTGACGGTTTGTCACGGCAGGCGCTTCACGACAGCACAAGTGCCTATAACCACCAGGCAATCACAGATTCGTCCGCGCACCACAGCCTTGTTCTTCTCAAGAACGACAGCGTCGGAGCTGCAGGAGCGAAACACGTGCTGTTGCCGATTGACAGATCAAAGACTGTTGCCGTGATCGGTCCCTATGCAGACCATCTTCGGTACGGCGGTTACGGAACCTACACCAGTTCAAAGGTTCTTCCGTGGCCCTATGATACCGTCACTGCCCTCTATGGCATTACGACCAAGTTAGGGGCTGCGCATGTCACAACCAATGTTGCGACAGCAGACTACATTATTATCGTCCTGGGCGTTGCGGCCAACGACGGTGTTCCCAGCGCTCAATACGAAGGTCACGACCGTCCCGATCCCTCGCTGTCTGCCGACGACTATTCAAGCCCGCCGGTAGACCAGAACACGTACGTTGCCCCTATCATTGCAGCGCACCCGAACAACACAATAGTTGTGCTCACCGGTGGGGCCGCAGTGACAAATGGCGCATGGTACACGGCTCCTGCGGTAATTTTCCTGGGGTGCGACGGGGAACGGCAAGGTATAGCGCTTGCGGACGCTCTGGTCGGAGATTTGAATCCGTGCGGAAAGCTCACCATAACCTTCCCAAAGCTTGCTACCGATTTGCCTAAATTCACCACGTTGGGCTCTGACGCCATCCCGTACGAGAAGCCCACGGAAGGAAGAGGCTATCCTTATTATATCGGCCAGGGCAAGGCGCCGCTCATTCCGTTCGGCTTCGGTTTGAGCTACACTAACTATACCTATTCCAATCTGGTTGTCCCGCCGAATGCGGTGATAGGCGACACCGTTGTGGTTACGGTCAATATAACCAACAACGGGACAGTTGACGGAGTAGAAATTCCCCAGTTGTATATCACCCAGACAAGCCCGGCGGCCGCCCGCCCGGTCAAGCAGCTCAGGGGATTTGCCCGTGTTGCCGTTCCCGCCGGCAAGACTGTGACAGCATCCTTTACTTTGAAGGAATGGGATTTTGCCCATTGGACGCTGGCAAACGGCTGGATTGTTGACCCGAACAGCAATTACACCATTTACGTGGGTAAGAACTCAATGGATGCGGCCTCTCCTACGCAGTCAATTTTCCTCGCTGCCGCGAACTAGATTCGGAAGCCTGATGCGTCGCCGACGAACGCAGTAATAGCGTCCCTGGCCGGAAGCGGTACGCCCGCCTTCCGGCCAGGGACCCGTTAATTACGATTCGTCAATCTCGTCAAATTACTATCGCGTTTCAATGGTTTTTAGAAAGGTGTGGCTATGACAGGAAAGCAACTTGTATGGAAAGTCTCTTTTGGCATCCTCATGGGCGCATGCCTGTGTTTTGGCCAGACGGACAGCGCGTCGGACAGCGCCCAGAATCCTCTTTTGGCGGCTTCGGCTGCTGCGCCCGCGGCTTCGCTGGCGGGTTCGGATTTCAAGAACACGCAATCGCTGTGGTTCGCTCTTGACGAAGGCCAGGCCGTGCAGGGATCTGGAGTCGGAGGCACGGAAATGAACCATCTCTGGCAGCAGGCTATGTATTTCCATCTCACCGAAGACCTGTCGTATCTCGAAAGACTCCGTTTCGTCTTGAGCATAGAATGCCAGATGTCGTTTTCTTTCCAGCCTTACGCCGCATATCCCAATACGCTGGCCCCGCTGTTCAGCTTTTATCCGAACATCGCAGAGGTAAGTTATACGCTTGGGAATCTGGATAGGCCGTGGCTTCGGATGTCGGCCGGGTACTTCCCCTACAAGTACAATCCGGATGCCAAAGACCTTGGCGAGTACCTGATACGAGACGGATCGTATCCGACCTTTCTGCTTTCGAGTTTTGAATTCGCCGAGAGCCGGGAGCTCGGGTTCCGCCTTAACGGGTTTGCCGGAAATCCGGCAATAGACCAGCTCACGTGGGACCTCATGTTGACAAGCGAAACTCACTTCTGGCCTTTGCAGGACTGGACGGTCTCGGCGGTAGCGTCGAACAATCTCTTCAATTTCTTCGATCTTGGAGTAGGAGCATCCTGGCAAAGGCTCATTTCCGTGAATGAATCCGTAACCACTCCTCCCAAATCTGCAACCGAATACGTCAACTCCGAGGGAGACACAAGCTACTTTACTTTCCGCAGCCTCAAGCTCATGGGCCGCGCCTCAATCAGTCCAATGCGGTTCATTCCCAACTTCAAGATACCCTTTGCTCCCATCTTTGGATACCAGCCGTTTTTCGGGAAGGAAGATTTCAAGATCTACGGCGAACTGGGAGTGCTGGGTCTCTTCAGCTACACGAATTATAATTCCGAAATGGTTGACACTACAGGAGGACAAACGGGGCACAAGGCGCTGGTCAGGGCGCCCGAAGCTACCCAGTTCTACGATTCACTTGCAGACAGAATGCCCTATATGGTCGGCATAAATTTGCCGACGAATCCGCTTATCAGCTATGGAATTCTTCCCTTTATTCTTACCAAATGGCTAAGAGACGAGACGGGCGACGACATACGGACTCTTGCGTTGGTAACCCTGATTCCGGCGCTGACCAGCGGCGTATGCGACTATTTTTTCGGCTGGAACTTTAATCTCGATGTCCTTTCGCTGGAATTTGAATGGACGAACAACCGATGGCCTAACGACTACGCCAACGAAATTCTTCCCGATAACAAATATCCGCTTCCGTCCACCAGCCCAACCGGCGAACGGGTCAAATACGCCTTGTACTTCAAGAAGACTTTTGGCAATCAGCGGTTTGCGCTATCCGGCCTCGTGGCGCGAGACCATATGCGGCCCACAGAAAATGCCGACCCGAAAGATCAGATCAATGACGATTTTCTTCTGAAAAAGTCTCAGTGGTGGTGGACATTCCGGTTGTCGGCCAACTTTTAACCGGGATTTGCCGGATTCCAGACCTTGATTACCATGATCAAAACCAAGAAGACAGTTATCAGCATTGAGCTTGCTTATCCATAGGGACACCCTTGCAGCGCAAGCAGGATGCTTTATTCAGGAGGAAAACAGATGATATTCAGGATACTACTTGGTATGCTCGCAGGAGCATCCCTGTGCCTGGCCCAAGAAGGGGACTCGGCTGATGCCGGTACTCAGCCGGAAAGCGTCCAAAAGGAGACGACCCCGGCAGTGCATTCGACGCCTCCTTCAAAGCATGGCGCCGGTTTTTCCCTAATCGAGCCGGGACGAAAATCTGACGCAAAGATGTCACAGAACCTGTTTATCGCCCTTGACGAGGGCCAGGCAGTTCAGGGAGTGTATGACTACAACACCGGCGGTGGTACCCCCTATCAAACGCTCAACAAATTGTGGCAGCAGAGAATGGTTGTGTACCTCACCCAGAAGCTTGTTTACAAAGAGAGACTGGATCTCCTTGCGAGTATCGGGTGCGACCTGCGCTTTTCAATGAATCCAATAGAACAGTATCCCGCAACGATTTCGTCCGAATTCCATTTCTACCCAAACGACGTGGAATTGCGGTATTCCTTTGGGAATCTCTTGCAGCCGTGGCTGAGAATAGCACTGGGATATTTTCCCTTCAAGTACAATCCCGACGCAAAGGATCTTGGGGAATATCTGATGCGGAGCGAGGCGTACCCAACGGTGCTGGTTACGGATTTCGAATTTCCTCTTACCCGGGAACTCGGGCTTCACCTGAGCGGGTTTGCGGGAAATCCAAACATTGACTTGTTCGGGTGGGACCTGATGCTAACGAGCGAAACCCACACCTACCCGCTCTACGACGGCACGGTCACCGGCCTGGTTTCAAACAGGCTGCTCAACTTCTTCGAAATTGGCGCCGGAGTGTCTTTGCAGAGGGTCTTCCCGGTTGATCCGGACAAAACCAAGCAGAGAACCAGCGCCATCTCGGTTTACAACGATCAAAACGGCGCTGTCGATCACTATCGATTCGATGCGACCAAGCTCATGGCTCGCGCATCAATCAACCCGCAGGGGCTCATACCCCAATTCAAGATTCCGCCCGCGTTTGTTTTCGGCACGCATCCCTTTTTTGGCAAAGAAGACCTCAAGGTGTATGCCGAGGCGTCTGTTCTTGGTCTCGATAATCACGTCGGTTATTACGATTCCATACCTCCGGACAGTCCAACCGTGAACCATTGGAAGGTAATGCCGGATTCCGCCAACTATTACAACGATAAGTTGATTGCAGGCATTTTCCCGGTAGACAGGACGCCTGTTATGCTCGGCATAGACTTGCCCACTAATCCGCTTCTCAGTTATGGAATTCTTCCTTTCTTTCTTACCAAATGGCTCAAGGATGAAACCGGATCCGACATTCGCCAGCTCGAATGGGTGACTCTGGCGGCAGGACTTGCAAGCGGTGCTGCCGAGCAGTTCCTTGGGTGGAATTGCAGCCTCGATGTCTTGTCGCTGGAATTCGAATGGTTCAGCCAGCGGTACCCTAACAGCGACTACCAGGTAAGGAGCTCGGACGTTCTTGCGCCTCTTCCTATGAACAACGACAACAGGCTTTCTTCGAATTTCGGCACTTCCTTGCCGACGAAATATGCGCTCTATTTCAAAAAGTCCTTTATGAACGATCGATTCGTGATTTCCGGCCTTGTGGGAAGAGACCACATGAAGCCGACGGAAAGCGCTGCGCCCATTCAGCAGCAGACAGACGATTTTCTCCAGACCAACAGCCATTGGTGGTGGACGTTCCGGCTGGCTGCGAACTTTTAGGACGCGGGCAAGAGCCTGTGCCTCAACGCATCGGGCGTTGACACTATCATAGAGGCCGGCAACGCACATGCCGGCCTCTCTCATTGATGGCGCGTCGTCCCGCACCGGCGAACACAATCGGGTCTTTGGATCGGCCAAGGTTCTTCTTGACTTTGCCAATCCCGCCTTCTTATTTTTTTGGACTGTCCAGAGGGCAAACTCGTCCGATCACACTTAACAAACAGGAGAGGCTCATGGCAAGCATCAGTCCGACTGTCGCCGCGTCCAGCGCCACGGTGGATCAGGGAAAAAGTTACACTCCGGCGCTTGTTACGCTGACGTCGCTGTTTTTCATTTGGGGATTCATGACTTGTCTCAACGACATTCTTATCCCTCACTTGAAGGCGATTTTTACTCTGAATTATGCTGAGGCGGCGCTCGTTCAATTCGTGTTTTTCGCGGCGTATTTCATCATGTCGCCACCATCGGGCATTGTCGTGCGTAAAGTCGGCTACAAGATCGGTATCGTTATCGGGCTCCTGGTGTCCGGTCTCGGCTGCTTTCTATTCTTTCCAGCAGCCAGCAGCCAGTCGTATCCCGTTTTTCTTGGCGCATTCTTCGTTCTTGCATCGGGAATCACGCTGCTTCAGGTTGCTGCAAATCCCTATGTTGCGATCCTTGGAAAACCTGAAACATCCTCATCGCGTCTGGTACTTACTCAGGCCTTCAATTCACTCGGTACCACGATTGCGCCGTGGTTCGGCTCCGTGCTAATTCTCTCGGTCGCCATCAAGTCGGCTGACGAGATCGCCAAAATGGCAGACCCGGCATTGAAAGCCGCTGCGCTCCAGACCAACGCCCATGCGGTGCAGATGCCCTACCTGATGCTTGCAGGTGTGTTCGTGCTGCTTGCGATATTTTTTATGATAATGAAGCTCCCGAAAATCGTGGAAGAACCCCGCGAACCGGGCGCAAAGCATGAAGGTACCGTTGAGCTGTATATGAAAACCCTCAAGTACCCGCACCTCTCGCTCGGCGTGCTCGGCATTTTCTTCTACGTCGGCGGAGAAGTGGCCATTGGAAGTTTTCTTGTCAACTACATGAAGGATCTTGTGGGATTCACTCCGGAACAGGCAGGAAAATTCCTGATGTTCTACTGGGGCGGCGCAATGGTAGGCCGTTTCATAGGGGCCGCTATTTTGCGATTTGTCAAACCCAGCCTTGTGCTCGGTTTCAACGCCACTATCGTGTGCGTGCTGCTCATTGTTACCATGGTGTCGGGCGGGCATGTGGCGATGTGGTCTATTCTTGGCATCGGCCTTTTCAACTCCATCATGTTCCCGACGATATTCACGCTCGCTATTGCCAAGTTGGGACGTCACACCAGCTCAGGTTCAGCGCTTCTGTGCATGGGTATTGTCGGCGGCGCGCTTATTCCGTGGGTCACGGGAAAAGTGGCTGATGGTATCGGCCTGCACCACGCGTTTATCGTTCCGTTCATCTGCTATCTGTACATTCTCTTCTACGGTCTTAAAGGCTCCGCACCAAAACTGCCGCAGGGTGTGACTGAGCGCGACTAGTTCTGTTTGCACCGGCAGGTGCTGAAACTCTCCGGCGCCGCGATGCGCCGGAGAGTTTTTTGTTTCTGCGGCCGGCGCGGTCCGTTTTTGCGGCACGGCCCAATGTATTTTCTCGTCAATGAACATCCTGGTCCTTAACTGGCGCGACATGAAGCATCCCCAGGCCGGGGGAGCGGAAGTCCATTTTCAGGAAATCTTCAAACGGTTTGTACAAAACGGCCACCGGGTGTTTCTTCTTGCGACGCGATGGCCGGGCAGCGCCGCCCAGGATGAGCAGGACGGGATCACGGTGTATCGGTGGGGAAACACTTTTCTGTTCAACTGGCAGGCGCCGTTTCTTATAAGGAAAGTATGCCGCCGGCACCCCGTGGACTGCATTATCGATGACGTGAACAAGCTGCCGTTCTTCTCGCCGCAATGGTTCCCAAAAAGAAAATGCGGTGTGATTTTTCATCATCTGTTCGGCTCCACCGTTTTCGAGCTCACGGCATATCCTTTTGCCCGTTACGTGTTGTTCATGGAGCGGCTGAGCGCCCTTGCATACAAGAAAACGCCGTGCTGCACCGTGTCGCAAAGTACTGCGACGGAGCTCGCGGAACGTGGATTTTCAGCGGAGAACATAAGGATCATCCCCAACAGCGTCGACACCGACCGATATGCGCCGGACGCGGCAGTGGCAAAGGAGCCGGACCTTCTTGTGTACGCCGGACGTCTCAAGAAATATAAAAATGTCGAGATCATACTTGACGCAGTGCAACGGTTCTCTCGAAACGGGAAGCGCGTACGGCTGGCCATTGCGGGAACCGGCGATCATGAGCAGAACCTCGTCGCCTACGCCCGCGAGCTTGGGGTGACGCAACAGGTTCGGTTTCTCGGATTCGTTGACGAAGCAACCAAGATCGACCTGTATCGCAGGGCGGCGGTTTTCGTCAATCCATCCATCAAGGAAGGGTGGGGCATCACGAACATCGAGGCGGGCGCATGCGGCACGGCCGTGGTTGCCAACAACGCGCCCGGTCTTCGCGACTCCGTGCGGAATAACGAAACAGGGCTCCTGTACAAGGAAAACGACTGTGACGACCTTGTTCGCTGCCTGGTCGCCGTGCTTGACGATCAGGCGCTCAGGACGAGGTTTGAGGCCGGAGGAAGGGCGCATGCCCTTGGATTTTCGTGGGACGAAAGCGCGCGCAGGATGGAGGCATGGGTGAAAGAGGCGGTATGCGCAAAGTAGGGGGGACCGCGCTCAAAATTCTTGTGACCGTCGGCGTGCTCGTCTTCATAGTGTGGAAGCTGGGCTTTCGGCAAATTCTTGGCACGGTGGCCCAGGCCGACCCGTGGTGGCTGATTGCCGCACTCGTCCTGTTCTTCGTAAGCGGTTGGCTGGGCGTGCTCCAGTGGCAGATTATTCTCAGGAACAGGGGAGTTACCCTGCCGTTTTCGCGGGTTTTCTCGCTGTATTTTATCGGCATGTTCTTCAATAACTTCGCGCTGGGCATCATTGCGGGTGACGCGGTGAAAGTCGCCTATATCAAGATCGACGAGGGACACGGCAAGGCCGGATTTGCCGCGACCTTTCTCGACCGTTTTGCCGGGCTCTGGGTGATGCTCGGGTACGCTGTGTTCGGCAGCGTGCTGCTCATCAAGCAAAAGGCGCTCGAAAGCGGGAGCATGACGCTTGCGATTATCGCTCTGTTCGTCGCGTTTGTCTGCTTCGGCGGCGCGCTCGTGTTCCTCATGTCGAAAAAACTGCAGGCGCTTGTGTACCTGCTCATCGACAGGATTCCGCTCAAGAAGAAGGACTCGCTCAAGAGGATTCTTGACGAAACGATCATCGAGTCGCACGACGTACACATCCTCCTGCCGGTGGGAATCTTGTCGACCGTGGTCCAATTCATGAGGATCGGCGTGCATATCCTGTGCGCGGCTGCGCTCGGGCTGCTTTCGGCCGCGAACATACACTATTTTTTCATTTTCGTGCCCATTCTCGCCATGATGATGGTGGTGCCGCTCCCGTTCGGGGTGCGGGAAAGCGCGGGAGGGACGCTGTTCGCCCTTGCCGGATTCCGGGCCGATGCGGCCATCGTGATGGGGTTTCTCGCCACGCTGGTGGGAAGCGCCGCGAGCCTCACGGGCGGAATCCTGTTTGTCATGGATAAATTACATTTGTCAAGGAAACCGTCATGAAGCTATCCGTTGTTGTTCCGCTGCTTAACGAAAACGAAAGCCTGCCTCAGCTCATGCAGTCGATCGACGCGTCGCTGTCCGGCGCGGGTATCG
>Ga0182027_10016531_pt1 | contig 10071 bp, 11 predicted proteins | sample 712E1DmetaG_FD_121300 | JGI IMG/M metagenome (GOLD analysis project Ga0182027, IMG submission 121300) | Permafrost microbial communities from Stordalen Mire, Sweden - 712E1D metaG (Illumina Assembly) | ecosystem: Environmental > Terrestrial > Soil > Wetlands > Permafrost | place: Sweden... | reverse complement strand
TTAAGCCGCGCAGTCAACGATATGGATAATATTTCCTCAACGCTTCAGCAAAGCGTAACCCAGCTTATAACTTCCGTTGTGACATTATTGGGAGTAATTGTAATGATGCTTTCAATCAGCTGGCAGTTAACCTTAATTGTTTTTGTCACGCTCCCGATGAGCTTGGTTGTCGTGACGGGAATTGCCAAACGTTCGCAGGATTATTTCAGACGTCAGCAGAGCTCGCTTGGAGACTTGAACGGTCATGTTGAAGAAATGTATGCCGGACATAAAATCGTTAAAGCCTTCGGACACGAAGCCAAGGCCATTTCCCAGTTTGATGAGCTTAACCACAAACTCTATGACGCCGGATGGAAAGCCCAATATGTTTCAGGAATTATTATGCCCTTGATGAGATTTGTCGGAAATATCGGTTATGTTTTCGTGGCTGTCGCGGGCGGCATTATGGCGACTCAAGGTTTAATTTCTATCGGAGACGTTCAGGCTTTCATTCAATATTCTGCCCAGTTCACTCAACCGATCACCATGCTTGCCAATATTGCCAACGTTATCCAGTCGGCAATTGCTTCGGCCGAGCGTGTTTTTGAACTTCTGGATGAGAAAGAACAAGTGCCTGAAACTGCCAATCCTGTGATTATTAAAAATCCTCAGGGTGCGGTTAAGTTTGAACATGTTGAATTCGGTTATAGTCCGGATAAGATCTTAATGAACGATATGAATATTAATGTTAAGCCGGGACAGATGATTGCGGTTGTCGGTCCGACCGGAGCAGGCAAGACAACTCTGGTTAACTTACTGATGCGCTTCTATGAAGTTAATTCGGGTAAAATCTTAATTGACGGGGTGGATATTACCAAATTAAAAAGAGCCGATTTGCGCAAAACTTTTGGCATGGTCTTACAAGACACTTGGTTATTCCACGGAACGTTAAGAGACAATATCGCTTACGGCAAGGAAAACGCAACCGAAGAAGAAATTGTTGAGGCTTCCAAAGCAGCCTATGCCGATCATTTTATCAGAACCCTGCCTGACGGATATAATATGGTCTTAAATGAGGATGCTACCAACATCTCCCAGGGGCAGAAACAATTATTGACAATTGCCCGCGCATTTTTGGCGGACCCAAAAATACTTATTTTGGATGAAGCAACCAGTTCGGTTGATACCAGAACCGAGCTTTTGATTCAGGAAGCCATGAGCAAGCTGATGAAAGGAAGGACGAATTTTGTCATCGCCCACAGACTTTCCACTATCCGCGAGGCGGATTTAATACTGGTAATGAACCACGGCACGATTGTCGAAAAAGGCACTCACAAAGAACTCTTGGCAAAAAATGGTTTCTACGCCGACCTGTACAACAGCCAATTCCGCGGGCATGCGATTACCGAATAAAATATGAGTGACGTAATAATTGACAAGACATGGAAGAAGGCCTTAAAAGAAGAATTTGAAAAAGATTATTGGAATTCGTTGACCAAAACCGTCAGGGAGCAATATCTTAAAACTAAAGTTTACCCGCCCGCCAAAAATATTTTCCGCGCTTTCGATCTTTGCCCTCTAAATAAAGCTAAAGTGGTAATTGTCGGACAGGATCCGTATCACGGTTTTTCCCAGGCCAATGGCTTGTCTTTTTCGGTTAATGACGGTATCCCGCTTCCGCCTTCACTTCAAAATATTTATAAAGAAATTCATGATGATCTGGGAATTACGCCGCTTCAGTCGGGAGACCTTTCGCGCTGGGCCAAGCAAGGCGTTTTAATGTTAAATAGCGTCCTGACAGTTCTGGCCAATCAGCCCGCATCTCACGGCGGATTAGGCTGGGAACAATTTACCGACGCCGTAATTCGGGTGCTTAATGATAAACGCACTCACATTGTTTATATGCTGTGGGGAAGGTACGCCCAAACCAAAGGGGAAGTTATTGACAGAACTAAAAATTTAGTTTTAGCCTCGGCTCATCCGTCACCGTATTCGGCCACGAATTTTTTCGGAAATCATCACTTCAGCAGGTGCAATGAATATCTGAAGAAATACAAAATAACTCCCATCGACTGGCGCTAGGTTATTTTCATCGATTGCTATTACTATTTTCAACAGATACAATCACATTGTGATAAAAAAGGAGCATGGATCCAAACCGATGGGCCGCTTGCTTGAAGTGCGGGGAATAAGAGCCGAAGAAATCGCCTATAACCCGGCTGTTATTGTCCAAAAGAATGTAAATAAGATTGCCGATGGTGCAAATATTATCGCAGCAAGGATTGAAAATTTGAATAGTAATTGGCTTAATCGGGAATTTTACAATCCGCACATAATGTTTTTTACCCTGCAAGAAAATCTTCTTGTGCCAATCCCTAAAACTCCTATTTTCCGCCAATATGAAGACCCATGGGCTACATGGCTAGTCGGAAAAGATAATAGATTTCAATTATTATTTGGCGGAGTAAAGGTAGATCGCAGTGAAGAAAAACCTGTCATTACAACGCAGATACATCTTTCTCCTAGTGTTCAAGAGTTAAACCCAGATCTTCCTTTCGCAGAAATTCGGGGAATGAAAGACGTTCGGTTTGCCAAACTTACAAACGGACAACTTGCGGTTTTTACCCGACCAATCACGGGAGATGCTTTCCCAGGACGAATTGGCTTCAAGATCATTAACAGTATAGATGAAATCAAAAAACCTGAAACAACACAGAATGCGAAATTGTTGAAATTCAATCTTAGTTCTTCTTGTAAAATCGGAGCAAATGAGGCATTTTTCGTAAAGGAAACAGGACTTTTACATGTATTTGGTCATATCGCTTTCGTGGATGGGGATAATTTTAGTGATGAAAGCAAACCCATTCATTATGCCGGATGCGAATTTGAAGTTGACCCTAAGTTTCCATTCGACAATATTATAACCCCAAGAGTAACTGTTAAGCGTTCTGATTTTCCGGAAAACACGAAAAAAAGTAAGGGATCAAGATTTAATGATGTCATATTTCCCGGAGGCTCAGGGGGACCAGGGGAAACTTTGTATTTTGCTGGGGTCGAAGACGCTTTAATTGGAGTAATAAATTTAAAGTAAAATTGGTTGTTTGAACCTCAAATCTTGATTGAGCATACCGCTCTAGACCCATTATGTCATTATAGCGGTGTCTCGCCTTTGAGGCTAAATGAGACAAATGAGACAGTATAAAAAGGGGTGTCTAAATGATGATGTAGTTTGATATAGATAATGGAGTGGGGGAATTTTGTTCCGTCCATTGATCGATGTTATAAACCTATTTCTTAACTTTCAATTTAAACGATTCTTCACGGTATTCCTCGTAGTTCTTAGCCATCAGCTAGATTTAATTAGTGATGCCGCAGGTTTTATTTATAGAGAGATTACTTTATGAAGGTAGATACGATAAGAATAAGTCCGATAGCTCCGAGCAACACGCCGCTAATTATAGTTAATCCTTTTGGCTTTATTAATCTGGCTAACTGCTTACCTGCTATGGCTGCAATGACTGTAACTGACCATAGAGCAGCAGTCGCGCCAATTGCAATTGAGAAAGGATGACCAATACGGGCGACTAGTGCGGCTGTGGTAAGCTGCGTTAAGTCGCCCCATTCAGCAATAAAGACGACTAAAAAGCTTGCTATCCAAGGAATTTGATGTATTTTAGATATTTCTGTTTTTTCTTCTGTTTCAGCTTCTTCTTCTTTCCTGCGAAAAGCAAGAAATGCAAAAGCTAAAAATCCAAAACCGGCTGCAATATGTACCGGCTTAGCCGGAAGAAGATCTAGAAGACTGCCGGCAAATACCGCAACAATCGTTTGAATAACAAAAGCCAGCCAAGCGCCTAATACTACCTGTCGTACCTTGTACTTCGCAGCAAGGAGCAAAGAGGCTAGCGCTGTTTTATCCGGTAATTCTGCAACAAAGATAATAATAAAAGTGGAAAGAATGATTGGGAAAGACAGGTTAAACATAGATTAATTATCTTAAATTATAGCATGCCCTAATGAAATTGGTTTGATACATAATGCTGAGGCTAAAAAAAATGTTGAATATCTTATTTTAAGACTTATTATTCCTAATAATTTATCCTAAATTTTGATTTGTGATTAATATCATTGATTAAAATATAGATTAAAACTGTAGTAAGCCTACATTTAGCTTCAAAAAAACCTATGATGTACTACTAAATCCTAAGTATCGTACAGGCGTGCTGAGCATACAGGTTTGGACCCATTTCGTCGTTATAACTGAATCCGAGCCTTAGGGTTATAGTCCGTATTTGCTGCGGGCATTGGAATCTATTAGAACCTGTTTAGTCTCACAGAATTTCAACTATTATTAAGAAATTTGATGAAAGAAGTTTTTTCTCAAATAATCCATCCTTATCATCCCGCCTCGAAGAGTTGGTGACACTGCCAAATCTATTACCTCTTTTTCTTGAGAAAAATAGTTAGAGCGTTTGCGAACCTCATTGACAAACCAATTGTCGACCACAGTCCTTCTCTTATCAAACGTGCCAAAATAGGAGAGACTAATTTTCTCAATCATTTTTTCCACGACATCCCTATCAAGTGTTGTTACAGCTATTAGATCAATATCTCTATATGAAACCCCTTCCTTAAGATGTATTAAATCGGCCATTGATCCTCTGCCGCTAGCACTTCCTGTTAAAAAAAAGTGAATTCCGCTGTTTAGACCCAATAATCTTAAATCTGCAACAAATTCTAATCCCTCATCTTGTAAAAGCGTTTTTTTCTTAAGGTCTTTCTGTATGTCTCTACGATTAAATCCCTCAATTTGTGAGTAAGGCTTTGATGAATATGCCTCCTTATGTTCCTCTAAAGTAAATGACATAGTCTTATCTAGGGTATCTGGTTGAAATAAAATAAGTTGCGTACTCGATGAGAAACGTTGACTTAAAGCATCATAACATTCGCTACAAGGAGAGACTTGTTTTATCTTTTCATGTCCTTTTCCTGCTAGAAATACTTTTTGGATTGTTTCGTCAGGTAATATTTTTTTAAGCGTATTTTCTTCTGCATGATCAAAATGTAGGGGATTTATATGTTCATAGTTGTGTCCGCTATGGATTTTACTTTCTGTTTCTAAAACACAAGCCACACGTTTTTTCGTAATTGGCGCATGAGCTAGAGATAACTCTTCGGATAAAAGAGTTCTTATTTTGAGAATATCGACGTCATTATTTGGTGATACGTCTTTTGCTCTGTGTAGATTATTAAAGACCTCGATTGAAGAGGATTCATTCTTTTCCACCATAGAATCGGCATTTTAACAGAAAGGGGATCGAAAATCAACTATAGGCTCTTTTGCTGGGGGACTAGGAATCGAACCTAGATTGAAGGATCCAAAGTCCTTCGTCCTACCATTAAACGATCCCCCAATATTCAATGTGGGCGATCCCACAATGTATCGAAATTATATCACAAAGCGGAACTTTGATATAATCACATTTATGGAAGGCGAAAATATAAATCAAAGAAATATTCCGAAATTAGACACCAATCTATTGGAGGAATTGGAGGTAGCATTTTTGGAATTTTCCGAAGAAAAAGGTTTTCCGGACGCATATTGTACTAAAGTCAGCAGAAGATTAGCCGATGCTTTAGGCTTATCTTATACGGAGGGTAATTTTAAGCTAGATCTTCCAAATGAAAAGGGTGAATTGTCTCCGACCCACGCCTGGTGCGAGGATGCAGACAAAACTATCATTGATTTAACCGCACATCAATTTAATGCTTTTCTGAAAGAACCTTTATCTACAAGCGTACAGATAATCCGCCCCGATAGCCCTCACTATAAAAGATATTCTCCGCTCAATCCTGTTAAGAAGTAAGTTAATTTATCCGAATTCTGCTGTAAAGACCGATCAGCTCTGCTTTTTCGAGAATATGTCCCCGCATCCCATTTTCCAAAGTTGCCTTGTCGGGATTGGTTAAATTCAAAACCGTGTCCAAGGCATAAAGTTTGAAATGATAATGATGCAAACCCGATCCCGGACAGGGCCCGCCATAACTTGAATTTCCGAAAGTGTTTTTACCCAAAACAGCTCCTTTTGGAAAACTATTTTCCGGAATTTCCTTTATTTTCGGATCTATATCGGCCACTATCCAATGATCCCATGTGCCCGTTGGCGAATCTGGATCATCGACAATTAAAGTCAAACTCTTGGCATTCTCGGGAACGCCCTCAAACGATAGGGGAGGATTAATGTTTTCCCCGTCACAAGTATATTTTTGAGGAATTTTTCCATTATTTTCAAACACGCTCGTAATTTTCATAGATCCACTTTTATTTTTTATCACAAACAAGAGAATAAAAGATATGATTATTATAACAAGAACCGATATTTTCCTCATCCCCGAATATTCTTAGAGTTAAACTGATTTTAGCGTGTACTTCTGACTGCCTAATCCCAATTTTTCAGCATAGGCAAATATATTTTCCCCCTCAAAAGGTTTTTTACCTTCCCGTTTTTCCAGCATATCAAAACAAGCTTTGTCTATGGCTACGGGATCCAAAGAAGCAAATATGCCCAGATCCGTATAAACACATTTCATTTCTTCTCCGTCGCAATCACAGTTTTCTGCAATATCAAAAGCAAAGGTCAGATAAATATATTGTTTGTTGTTGACCGCAGCCAAAGCGTACTCGGCTACTCTTTCGCGGAAAATATCCAGAGGATAAAGTTTATCTCTCTTGCCCCAATCAATTGTTTTAAGCTGCGGGGTAAATTCCTTGGTGTGAATTTCCATTTTGCCTTGCCTTGAGGCAAATCCGATCCCCAGCATTTTGAGAGCCGCACCAAAACCGGCAGCAACGTGTCCCTTAAAATGACTCAGGACCACCACTTGCGATTTGTTGGCTAGTTGAGTAGCGATCCGGCAGGATTTAAAATACTTTCCGTTTTTGATCGGGACCATCGTCTGATCATCACCCGTTTCTCCGTCTGCGATAACTACCGGGATTCTAGTAAAACCATGCTTTTGGGCAACTCTCAAGTGACTAATTCTAGTGGTCCGTTGACCCGTAACCGTATTGGTTTCGATAAAAAACGGTTTCACTCCTTTGGCAGTTAAAAAATCAATCAAGCCATCATAGACAGCCGGCTTGATAAAAGTCGTATTTCCCGGCTCTCCGGGATGGACTTTCAGAGGAAGATTTTTTTCCAAAACAATCTTATTTTCTTTAATAATTGTTTCGAACAACTTTTTGGCAATTATACCGATATCTTCGGGATCTTTGGAAGCCAGAGGATGAAAATATACTTTTGCCTTTTTCATATCAAAAAGATTATATAACAAATCAATCTTTTTTGCCTTAAAAACGGTGAAACATCGCTAGACAATGTCTTTTCTTGACAATACAATAAAATGTGACATAATCTTTCTATTATGGGCCCTGAAAATAAAGACCGAAGATTTTTTTCAGAAGAAGAACGATTAGGTAACCCGGATTTTAGGGGCATATGGCAAGGGGAAAAATTTGGCGGAGAAGGTTTTTTTACGATGTATATTTTACGAAAAGAGCCAACTATTGTCCGGGTGCAGAGTAATCAAGTTGGGGAAATCAAGGAAGACGCAGAGGCAATCGATGGAGTTATTTTCGATACAATTGGACTTGCTGTTTTTACGGGATTATTAAAAAGAGATTCAGTTACCTTTACAAAAATATATTCAGAATCCGCAAGAAAGAAGGGCGGTTCCTCAGACAAGATTTTTTATAATGGAAATTTTGATGAAAAAACCAACTCATATTTGGGAACATTTAGTTTCCCGGACACAAAAAATGCAGGCAAATTTAGTATGGCTACGGGAAGTAAACACAGAGCGCCTCTTAAGAAATAAATAAATTTTTATTCCTAAAACTATTGATTAAGAAGATCCTTAATAATCTATGGAGAAAATAGCGACTGGAAACTTTTAAAAGCAATATACAGGCTATCTCATTATGGAGATTACCGGAGTTGATCCTTCGGTAGCGGGAGCGCTGATTGTTATTCTGCTATTTGTAGCACTCATTGAGGCAGTATAATTAGTATTATATGATGATGTGCAATCCGTCACGGCTGCGCCACCATTCGTGCTAGGATCAACCGGCAGCGCGGCAATATACGTAGGTACAAGAGCGGCACAGATGTCCAGAGTGCTCTTCCCGATTACCGTCGCAGTTGTTGGGATTGTAGCAGGAAGTGTCCCCGAATGTTCGGCTTGGTATTGATCAATCGCATTTAAGACTGCGTTTACATCACTTCTTCTTTTTGTGTTATTGGCAGCCTGAAATTGTCTTGCCGGATTGATTGCGATAAGGGTGATTGCAAGAAGTACAGCTAAAATTCCGATGACAAGCAGCAGCTCAATGAGGGTAAATCCTTTTTCTTTTTGGAAAGTAAATTTTGAGAAATTCATTTTCAATAAATAACCTATACTTAAATATAAGCTTATTCTCAGACAGTTGTCAATATGCACTTACTTATTAACAGTTTTTTATGTGCTATAATAACAAAACATGAAAGAAGGAGAAAGGAAAATACTCGTAACGGGGGCGTTTGGGCAAATTGGGTCGGAGTTAGTTCCGGCCCTTCAAAAGAAGCATGGAGAAGAAAATGTTGTTGCTTTGGGTCATAACAACATTCCTTCCGACTTTCAAGGGATTGTTGAGAAGGGAGATCCAAGAGATAAATCTGCAATAGATAAAATAATAAAAACTCATAATGTAGGGACAATTTATCATTTAGTTTCTCTTCTTTCAGCGAGGGGCGAAGAAAATCCTGCTTTTACCAGAGATGTTAACATGAATGGACTAACTAACATTCTTGATTTAGCAGTACAATATCAAGCTAGAGTATTTTGGCCAAGCTCAATAGCTGCATTTGGGCCTACAACTCCCAGAGACAATACTCCACAAAAAACTATTCTTGAGCCAACCACGATGTACGGAGTAACCAAGGTATCGGGAGAAAATGAATGCAGATATTATTTTATTAAGTATGGTTTAGATGTGCGATCCGTAAGGTATCCGGGATTAATTAGCTGGAAAGCTGAACCCGGAGGAGGAACTACGGATTATGCTGTTGCAATCTTTTATGAAGGACTAAGGAAGGGTGAGTACACCTGTTTTGTTAAGCCGGATACGACTCTTCCTATGATGTATATGGATGATGCAATTCGCGGAACACTTGATCTGATGGATGCCAAACTGGATCTTACCAAAAGAAGAGAGGAAAGAAACTGGGATAGCTATAATTTTGCTGCAATCAGCTTTAAAGCCGAAGAGTTAGCGGAAGAATTAAGAAAACATATTCCGGGTCTTAAAATTGGATATAGCCCTGATCATAGGCAGAAGATTGCTGATTCTTGGCCTAAATCAATTGACGATTCTTTGGCAAGAGAAGAATGGGGGTGGAAACATCAATTTGATCTTTCTGCCATGACAAACACTATGGTTGAACACCTCAAGAAAAAGTTTAAAAAATAATCTTTAAAAAAACTTCTCTGAGCGGGAGACGGGAATTGTTGCGTGTCTTCTCCTTGAAATTAAGATGTTGCGCACATTGTTAAAGTTTGATTTTAAAATTTAATGATGATTAAATAATTATAGTGCGAGAAAAATGAATAAAAATATTAAATGGTTTATTAGTTTAATTTTAGTTTTTTGTTTTCTTACTCTGGTTGGCCCTCTTTTTACAATCCGTAACATAGTTAACTTATTTAATCCACCAAGATTTATTCCTATCGGAGGATGTTTTTCGACTTATTATGGTTGGCCATTAATATTTTACCTTAGGAGTACTTGTGGACATACTGAGACATCATTATTTTTTTTCATTATTGATTTGCTAATTTCTGTAATCATGCTTATGCTTGCATATTTTATAAATCTAAAAACAAAAACAAGAAAAATATTTACAATACTGATAATTCTATTTATATTTTTTGCTATGACTTTTATTGTGCATTTCGATGAATCAATGACTGCGATAAGATTACTTTTCGGCCGAGGTTGATCTAATTAACTTCTCTGAGCGGGAGACGGGAATCGGACCCGCTGCCTTCTCCTTG
>Ga0182027_10016530_pt1 | contig 10071 bp, 9 predicted proteins | sample 712E1DmetaG_FD_121300 | JGI IMG/M metagenome (GOLD analysis project Ga0182027, IMG submission 121300) | Permafrost microbial communities from Stordalen Mire, Sweden - 712E1D metaG (Illumina Assembly) | ecosystem: Environmental > Terrestrial > Soil > Wetlands > Permafrost | place: Sweden... | reverse complement strand
GGCCCGCCGCGAGCGTGACATCGTTCCTGGTATCGCGGCCGTCGCGTTCAATGGCGTGAATGGCGGTGGCGGTTTCGTAAATGATCCAGCCGGTGTCGGCATAAGGGAGAATGGCGACGATCTCGTCCGAGAGCCGCGTGACGGTTTCGTGATCGCCGTCCTTATTATTGACCCAAACCTCGAAGCCGTCGCTTTTGAAAGTTTCGCCGTTGCTTTCGTAGGTGAGCGGATCGCGGCGGTTTAACATGGCAAGCTCGGTCTGGTTCAGGATTTTTGCGGGCGCGGAAGCGAGCGCTTCCGGCGCAGCCTTCTTCCAAAGAACAATACCCTCGGCGAAGGTCGTGAGGCCGCTTGAGACCGGCAAGGTCTTCTCCCAGCTGCCGTAGCCGTTCTTCGCCACCTTGATGTCGTAAGTGCTTGGTAGAAGGTTGCGCAAGCGCGCCGGGGCGTGCTCGGAGCGCAGCGTGCCGTTCAAGTATATCTCGGCCCCCGAGGGGCGCGAACGTAAAAAAATGATCCCGACCTTTTCAAGCCGCACCTTTTTTTCGTTCCACCGGTAGCCGGCCGTATAGAGGACGACGAGCGGCGCGGTTATGAAAAAAAGAACGATAAAACCGATAAGAATTCCGATCCTTGTTTTGTAGGCCATCTTGTTCTATTATTAGGTCTAATGCTCGCGCGGATTTAATGTATCATGGAACGGGGGCGCCGATAAGACGTTGGGGGTCGGTCTGAAATGTAAATAAATGCTATACTAACCTTCGGGTAAGAACTAACAACACCACTCCGCATCGGCTTCGCGGGGCAGGATAAGAACTAAATTCCAAAATTACGCTCCCATGGAACAAATAACAACCAACAATAAAATTCCAAAAAATGGATTTTTGAAAAAAGTCCGGTTCTCGCTGGGTATATACATCGCGATCATCGCCATTCTTGCGAGTTTCGCGGGCGGTGTATTGCTTGGCAAGAGCCAGGCGCAAACCGCGGTTGCGGGCGTGGGCAACGTGACCGACAAGAATGCGCCGCCGCCCAAGTACCTTTCCAAAGACGTTGACATGGCGCAGTTTTGGAAGGTTTGGGACACCCTCAAAACTACATATTTGCGCACGCCCGTTGACGATCCCAAGCTTTTTTACGGTTCGATCAAAGGCATGGTCGCCTCGCTTGGCGACCCCTATACGGTTTATTTCGACCCGGACGAAGCGTCGCAATTCTCAAGCCAGCTTGAAGGAACCTTCGAGGGTATTGGTGCGGAAATGGGATTCAAGGATTCGCAGATGATCATCGTTTCGCCCTTGCCGAATACCCCCGCCTCTAAGGCGGGGCTCAAAGCCGGCGACGCCGTCTTAAAGATCAACGGCGAGGACACCACCGGCATGGCGCTCGACATCGCGGTGACCAAGATCCGCGGCCCGAAGGGGACAAAAGTGACGCTCAATATTTATCGCGACGGCATTGCCGATCCTTTTGATGTGATCATCACCCGCGACCAGATCACCGTTGACTCGGTTCAAGCAAAGATGATCGACGATAGTGGCAAGGAAATAACCGGAAACAACGGGATCGCGCTCATTACGATCAGCGAATTCAATCAGGATACGATCCAAGAGTTTGATGCGGCCGTCTCCGCCATGATGCTTAGGAGTCCAAAGGGCGTCATCATTGACCTGCGCGGCGACCCGGGAGGATATTTGGATGCGGCGGTTGAAGTTCCGCGCGATTGGATCGGCGACCAGCCGGTGGTTATTCAGCGCAAATCAGACGGCTCGCAAGAAGTGATGAAACCCACCATGAAGATCACGCCGATCGCGCTTCCGACGGTTATTTTGGTGAACAAATGGTCGGCGAGCGCGGCGGAGATCGTCTCCGGCGCCATGCAGGACTACGGCAAAGCGACGCTCGTGGGCGAGACGACTTTTGGCAAGGGCTCGGTGCAGGAATACATTGACAGTTTTTCCGACGGTTCCGCCTTGAAAATCACCGTTGCGGAATGGCTGACCCCCAAGGGGCGTTCGATCGACAAAAAAGGCATCACGCCGGACGTCGCGGTCGATCTTACCGATGCCGACATCAAAGCCGGCAAGGATCCCCAGCTCGACAAAGCGATCGAGATTGTAACGAAAAAACCCGATGCATCAACCGCCAAAAAATAATAATCGCTTTGTCGTCAAGGCCAAGCCGGTCGTCCGGACCGAGCATTCGGCCGGCGGCGTGGTTTTTCGCTCTCCCGATCGGCGCATCTTTATCGGCCTCATCAAGGACTCATATCATAAATGGACCTTTCCCAAAGGACATTTGGAAAAAGGGGAAACGCCGGCGCAGGCGGCCTTGCGCGAGACGCACGAAGAGATGGGCTTGAAACGTCTGCGGCTCGTTGCGCCCTTGGGAAGCGTTTCCATCAAATTCAAGGACCGCTTCGTTCACGTCGGGCAGACGGTGCAAAAGCGCATTGATTTCTTTTTAATGGAAACGCCGGCGAGCGAGCGCGGCAAGCCGCAAAAAGGCGAACGCATCAACGAAATTCGTTGGGTGCCTTATCGTTCCGCTTCCCGCCTGGCCAGCTACAAGAACGTTCAGCCGATCATCAAAAAAGCGGCGGCTTATCTTGAAGAGATGTCAAAAAGGCAAGCCGGCCGTTAGCAGAAAAAATGTGAACTACAAAGATTTTGCGGCGCAAGAAATTGACAAGGCGCTCGCGGCGCTCGGGAGCGGCCCCGACGGCCTGACCGACGCGGCCGCCGTCGCTTTAATTTCGTCAAAAGGCGCCAATCGCATTCCGCGCGCCAAGCTTTCCGGATTGAAGATTCTTTGGCGGCAGTTGAGTTCGCCCATGACCTACGTGCTGGCGGCGGCTTTTATTATTTCACTTGTTGTTTCCGACATAAGTTCGGCGATCACTATTTTTGTTTTCTTGCTTCTTAATGCCGTTCTGTCGTTCACCCAGGAATACCGGTCAGAGCATATCGTGCAAAAATTGCAAAAATTCATCACGCCCTCGGCGCTCGTAAAGCGCAACGGGATTTGGAAACAGGTCCCCCGCGACGAATTGGCGGTCGGGGATATGATCGCGGTTAAGGCCGGCGACGCTTTTCCGGCCGATGTCCGCTTGGTCAAAGCCGAGAATTTGGAAGTTGACGAGTCGGTCTTGACCGGCGAGTCGGCGCCGGCCGCCAAGGATGAAAAAACGCTCGCGGCCCCGCCGAGCGCTCCGACGGACGCGGCGAACATCGGTTTTGCCGGCACGATCGTCGTTTCCGGCGAAGCCGAAGCGGTCGTGATCGCGGTTGGCGGGCAAACCGTCTTCGGGCAGATTGCCGCCGAGTCGAGCGAAACAAAACGGCCGTCGATCTTCGAACAGAACATCGCTTCGTTTTCCAAGTTCCTCGTTTGGCTCACGGTGATCGTGCTGGCGGCGGTTTACGTCGCCAACCTGATCATCAAAGGCGCGGCCGAAAGCCCGATCGATCTTTTGCTTTTCTCGCTCGCCGTCGCCGTTTCGGTCATCCCCGAAGCGCTTCCGGCCGTCATCACCATTACGTTTTCCAAAGGCGCGCTCATTCTCGCCAAAAAGAAAGTTGTCGTTAAGCGTCTTTCCGCGATCGAGGACTTGGGCCACATTGAAGTGCTTTGCACCGACAAGACCGGAACGATCACCGAGAATAAAATGACCATTGGCCGCGTTTCTTGCGGCAATGCCAACGCTTGCCTTCTTTCGGCGCTGCATTCGTCGGACCTGCCGCAGGGGAAGAAACAGGTCGTCTCGTCGTTTGATGCCGCCATTTGGCATTTTGCCTCGAATGACCTGCACGGCGAGGCGAAAAAAGCGGTTCGGCTTGATCAGCTGCCGTTCGATCCGACGCGCCGCCGCAACGCCACCATTGTCGAGCGCGACGGGAAGATAATTTTGGCCCTTAAAGGCGCGCCCGAGGATATTCTCGATCTTTGCCATGTATCAGGCGCGCCGCGCGAAGCGGCTGAAGCGGAATTCAAGTCAATGGGGCAGGAGGGGATGCGCGTTTTGGCCGTGGCCGAACGCGAGGTCGCGAAAAAGGAAGAATACGGGTCGAGTGACGAAGAAGGCGCCGTCTTCATGGGGTTCATCGGGTTCATCGATCCGCTCAAATCAACGGCCAAAGCGGCCATTGAGCTGGCGGAAAAACTCCACGTGCGCGTCAAAATAATCACCGGTGACTCGGCCGAGGTGGCGGGGGCGATCGGCGTCAAGGTCGGGATCATCGATAATGCGGCCGAGGTCATGACCGGGGCGGATCTCGCCAAGCTCGACGAGCTGGCGTTCGCCGCGGCGGTCGAGGCGAAAGACGTCTTTGCGCGCGTAACCCCGGAAATAAAATTCCGCATCGTGAACGCGCTTGAGAAGAAGTTCGCGACCGGTTTTTTGGGCGAAGGCGTTAACGATGCGCCGGCCTTAAAGGCCGCGAACGTCGCGATCGCGGTGGTCGAGGCCTCCGACATCGCTCGCGAAGCGGCCGATGTCGTTCTGCTCGAACGATCGCTCTCGGTCGTGATCGACGGCGTTAAGGAGGGGCGCACGATCTTTGCCAACGTCACCAAATATATCAGATACACGCTTGTCGGAAATTTGGGAAATTTTTTTTCGATCGCCCTTATCTCGCTCTTTGTCGATTACTTGCCGCTCTTACCGGTGCAAATATTGCTCATTAATTTGCTCACCGACATCCCGTTCGTCGCAGTGGCCACCGACAACGTCGATATCGAAGATATCGCCACGCCGCACCGGTTTTCCATCCGCGGACTGGCCTTTTATGCCAGCATCCTAGGTTTTGTCGCTTCGCTTTTTGACTTTATTTTCTTCGGCATCATGCGGCACGCGCCGGTTGCCGAGATCCGCACCCTTTGGTTCGTCATGAACATGCTGACCGAAGTGGCGACGATCTTTGTCCTGCGCACCAACCGGCTGTTCCTTTCGGCGCGACGTCCGTCGTGGCTCCTCACGTCGATCTCGGTCGTGATCATGGCCGTTTCGGTCATCTTGCCGTTCACCGCTTTCGGCGCTCATGTCTTCGGTTTTATTGTTCCCTCCGCCGTCGGTCTCGCGACGGTCATCGCCATCATGTTCGTCTATGTGGCGGCGACCGAAGCTACCAAGCTGGCCTACCTTAGGTTCGCCAATAAGGTCATCATTCCCAGATAAACCAGCAAACCGCGTCCCAAAGCGCGGTTTTATCTTTATCCACTTTGGCCGCTTCCCTTTAAAGAGTAGAATTATCCCAATATGACCAAATACATCTTTATCGTCGGCGGCGTCATGAGCGGCGTTGGAAAAGGCACGGCTTCGGCCTCGATCGCCAAAATTCTTCAGTCAAAAGGATTCCGCGTTTCGGCTATGAAGATCGATCCGTACATCAACGTCGACGCCGGCACGATGAATCCGGTCGAACACGGCGAAGTGTTCGTGACCGAGGACGGCGACGAGACCGATCAGGACATCGGCACTTACGAGCGCTTCCTCGACATCGACGTCAACTCGACCAATTACATGACCACCGGGCGGGTGTATCAAACGGTTATTGAAAAGGAGCGCAATTTGGAATACGGCGGCAAGTGCGTCGAGGTTGTGCCGCATATTCCCGAAGAGGTCATCCGCCGCATTAAAAAAGCGGCGAAAATGGCGCGCGCCGAAATCATGATGATCGAGGTGGGCGGCACGGTGGGCGAGTACCAGAACGCGCTTTTCCTCGAGGCCGGGCGCATGATGCATCAAAAAAATCCCCACGACGTCCTCTTTATCCTGGTCTCGTATCTCCCCGTCCCCTCGAAGATCGGGGAGATGAAAACCAAGCCGACGCAAAACGCCAATCAGCTTTTGAACTCCGTCGGGATCCAGCCCGACATAATTTTGGGTCGCGCCGAATGTCCGCTTGACGAACCGCGGAAGCGCAAGATCGCCATGTTCTGCAACGTCGACGCCAAGGACGTCATCTCCGCCCCCGACGCCGATTCGGTTTATGAGGTGCCGGTCAATTTGGAAAAAGAGGGAATATCGAAACGCATCTTGAAAAAGCTGGGGTTGCGCGCGCGCAAAAAAGACCTTAAGGAATGGCGCGCCTTTTTGCGCAAAGTGCACGAGTCGGAAAAGCCGGTCAGGATCGCGGTCATCGGCAAATATTTTTCAACCGGCGATTTCACCCTTTCCGACGTTTATATTTCCGTGATCGAATCGTTGAAGCACGCCGCTTGGTATTTCAAGCGCAAACCGGAATTGCATTGGCTCAACTCGGAGCTCTATGAGAAGGAGCCGGAGCGCCTCAAGGACCTGGCGCTCTACGACGGCGTCGTCATTCCCGGCGGTTTTGGCACGCGCGGCGTCGAGGGCAAAATTGCGGTCATCAAATACGTGCGCGAGAAAAAGATCCCTTACCTGGGCCTTTGCTACGGTATGCAGCTCGCGGCCATTGAATTCGCCCGCCATGTGGCCGGATTGCGCTCCGCCAATACGGCGGAGGTCGACACATCATCTCCTCATCTTATTATCCACATCATGCCCGACCAAGAAGGCTTGGTGCGCCAGAAAAAATACGGCGGCACGATGCGCCTTGGCGCTTATCCGTGCGTACTCGCGCCCGGAACCATTTCCAGGAACGCCTACGGCAAAAAAAATATCTCCGAACGCCATCGCCACCGCTATGAGCTCAACAACGATTACCGCGCCCAGCTGACAAAAGCCGGTTTGGTGATCGCCGGCACCTCGCCCGACAACAAACTTGTCGAAATAATCGAGTTAAAGAACCACCCGTTCTTCGTGGCCACCCAATTCCACCCCGAATTCAAGACCCGCCCGATGGCGCCGCACCCGCTCTTCCGCGAATTCATCCGCGCCGCGATCAAAGGGAAGTAAAAATATTAACCCTCGCCCCACGCAGCCAAAGCGGAGTGGGGAGAGGGTGGGGTGAGGGGCGTACCGTCATTGCGAGGAGGCCGAAGCCGACGCGGCAATCTCGTTCGTTTGCTTGAAAACACTACTTTTTAGGAGTAGTGTTTTGTTATAAAACGTTCAACATTGAGAGCTTAACATTGCTTAATCTCTTAATAATTAAGAAAAAATGAACATGATAGCTAAAAAAGAAATAACAGATTATCTTCGCTCAAATATTTATGAGGCGATAGCGGCATATACAGGTTGGAAGATATTAAAGAGTTCTACGTCAGACGGGATAGTCTCATTGGAAACGGCTGAACGATATGTTGGTATTCATAATAATTACCCCGATTTTTTTAGTCAAATTGAACGTGCTTTTCTTATTCAGTTTGTGATGTTATCACTTCACTCATTTGATCGTGATAATCGCACTCTTTCGTTATATAACATTTATAAAAATGAAACAGAGCAATTTAAGTTTGATAATACGGATGTCTTAGATAAATTATATCTCTTGAGAGATAAGCTTTTTGCTCATAGGGATAGGGTTTTGCCGACAGACATATTAATTCCATCAATTCATGAGCTTGATCAATTTTTTAAAAAATTAATAAATTTTTATAATACAATAACTTTAGTTGTTGATAGGTCAAATACTATTTTTTCAAATGCAGAAGATATAAAAAATGACATTGAATATGTATTTATGGATTTGTATCGCGGTGATTATTATCGAAAACGCGTTGACCAAGCTGATTTTTTGTGGGAAAAAAATAGCGGAAAAGTATCAGATGTCGTTCGTAGTGTGACCAAATGAATCAGTGAATAAACGAACACCTAACCCTGACAGGACACTTATCGAACAAACAAATGCCTGATCGTAACACGAACAATAAAAATCCCCGTATTCGATTCGTGGTGAGTAAGGCGAGAGATTGCGTGACCGCGAAGGATTTTGCTGAAAGCGCCGTTCATGACGACGGAAGGTTTTTGGGCTGGGCGATCTTTCGGCGATTTCCGGAACTGAAAAAATATTATCGCGCCGAGCGTCATGCTTTCTTGTTCTCGGAGATTAAGTCGTTTGTGCGCGGACAGTACGCCAAGCACCGCCGCACGATGGCCAAGGACATGCGCAAGTATGGGGAGATTTGGCGGAGCAAGGAAGCCGGCTTTTATGAACTGACGGGAAAGCTGTTTCCCGGACGCCGTTGGCCGAAAGGGGAGTACATCGCTTACGGAACCATCTGGGGAATGTTTCCGCGTTTTTTGGAGAACAAGACGTTCCAAGTCCCGTTCCACAGGGAAAAGAAATACAATATTCCCGTGATCGTTGCGCATGAAATGCTGCACTTCATGTTTTACGATTATCTCTACGGGCGCTATCCAAAGTACAAGGATCAAGAAAAGTATAGCTTTTTCGTCTGGCACGTATCCGAGGTTTTTAATTCGGTCGTGCAAAATACCAAAGAATGGAAAAGCTTTTTTGGCGGCACGTCGTCCCCGTACCCCGAACACCGCCGCATCGTCGCGCAGGTCAGGCGCGAAATTGGGGACGGGCCATTAACCGACATCGATCGCCTCACCGACGCTATTATTAGAAACGTGAAGGCCACGATAAAAAGTTAGAATCGACTTCATCAACATATATTTTACAAAACGTTGATTTTTTGTTTGTATTATTATAGTGTTGGGACAGGTGACCAAAAGACAAGGAGTGTGCCATGACGCAAACTAAGGATGTTTGGACGATCCTTTCAGGAATACGCGACGAAGTGAACGGCAATCTGCCGAGCGAAGGGTTTCTCAAAGTCGGGGCTTATTTCGTGGGGCAAAAGCGCGAGAAGGCCGGCATTGCCGCATCAAGCCGCGACGACTGGCTCGATAACTTGTTGGCGGTTCAGACAGAGAGAGAACATGGGGAGATCAGCATGGTCGTGCGGGATGCAATGAGGTGGAATGAGCAGTGGATCGCGCTCAAGCTGACGGTCATTCGTCACCTCGCCACCTTCCTGCGCATGCGGCCGACCGACATCCGCTACTCCACGCCCATCAATCTCGAACATCGGGAAACCAATTTGATCGTTTCTGCGGTCAATCAAGACACGGGCCTTGATTTCTCCGGTTCTTGGGAGCCAACCGTCGGCGACTTTCTTCATCTGTTCGAGATGCAATACGAGTTGACGGTTGAGCGTGAAAAGAGAGAAGCCGCGAAGACCAGGCAAACGAGCTGACTCTCGGCTCGTCGTGTTCGTCACGTACGACATCCGATCCGTTCGGGTGTCATTTTTTATCTCCATCATTTGCATTTCTGCACGGATGTGGTTCTATATGGTTAGGAGGAAAAAAGAAATGATCGAAACAAACCCGGAGAGTGCTCCGACCGAAGGTTCTGCGCCGCCGCGAAAACTTGTTTGTCTGGTGTTGGGTGAAGAGGTCGAACGCGACAACATGAAAGCTCTGCGCTTGCGAGCGCAAGAGATCGTGGACGAACTCGGCGATCCTCGCGGCGGCCCATATCATATTTGGGTGCGCGAAGGCGAAACGATAATTAATCAATTCGCACTTTGCCATCCTAGGAAGAAAAGGGAACACGTGGTCAGGGCATGAATCAAGTAGCGCGGCGTTTATCGCCGCAACGCGCCAACAGGGAGCCGATCGGGCTCCCTTTTTTCATAGCCTAGTCGTCATTCCCGCGGAGGCGGGAATCCAATCTCGCTTGGTCGGACCGACGCCCAATATAGATTGGATCCCCGATGTCGCTCGGGGATGACAAAGAAAAATGAACTGAAATAAATAAATATCACAATGGGTATATACCAAAACATCCCGCCGTGAGGCGGGATGTTGTTAGTTCCTTTAGGGAAATCGTCGCTTAGAAGCGGCGAGGGCCGTGCGCCTGCTTAAACTTGCGCATGCAGTCGCGGCACTTTAAGGTCGAAGTTCTGGACGGATCAGGGTTGAAGGGGAGCTCCGTGATAGGGGCGCCGCACTCCGAACACTTGATGTTCATCGCGGTAACGTCGACGATCTGGCGAGGGGCTTGTGAAAAGCCGCCGCCCATGTCGTTGTAAGTCATAGACATAACTAATTGTTTGAATTAATCGACCTTTAGTCCGGTCTATGATCTACGAACGATTTAACCCGTTTTTGGATCTTTTGACCTTGGCTAT
>Ga0182027_10016529_pt1 | contig 10071 bp, 7 predicted proteins | sample 712E1DmetaG_FD_121300 | JGI IMG/M metagenome (GOLD analysis project Ga0182027, IMG submission 121300) | Permafrost microbial communities from Stordalen Mire, Sweden - 712E1D metaG (Illumina Assembly) | ecosystem: Environmental > Terrestrial > Soil > Wetlands > Permafrost | place: Sweden... | reverse complement strand
TGACGAAGCAGTTGGCGTAGGCGTCGACCGGCTTGGCCGCGCCGACTTTTCGTCCGACGTGCCAGACCGGGTATAGGGATAGCTTGGACGTGTAGGTGAATGTAGTTTACGCAAGATCTGTTATCGGCGACTTTGGCATGTAGCCCCTGGCAGATGCGATTCGGCGAAGGCAAAGTGGCGCTTGTTCCGTGACTTTCCCGTGGACGCCATACTTCCATGATGCCTATGCTCCAGAATATCTCGGCGAGTAGCCAGGTATCGAACGTCCGCGACCCATTCCAACACATACACCATGAATTCAGTCGGGTACCGCTTCTCGGTTGTGATTCCCACCTACTCGCGGCCCGAGAGCCTTCGAGCGTGCCTCGAATCGATGGCCGAACAGTCCTATCCCAAGCGGCAGTTTGAGGTGGTTGTTGTCGACGACGGCAGTCCCAATCCGGTTGAACCGATTGTCTCACCGTTTCGGGAGCGTTTGAATCTGACGCTGGCGCGCCAGGAGAACGGCGGTCCAAGTTCCGCTCGCAACGTTGGTGCCTCCCTGGCACGAGGCCGGTTCCTGGCCTTCACGGACGACGATTGTATGCCGGCACGCAATTGGTTGTACGAGTTCGAATCGCATTTCAACTGCCAGTCCGACTGCATGTTGGGCGGTCGTACCGTCAATCGACTGGTTGATGATGTCTATGCCGTTTCCAGCCAGATCCTGGTGGACATGCTTTATGAATTCTACAATGCCGCCTCAGAGGGCGGAGCGGCGCGCTTTTTCACCGCAAACAACCTGGCTGTGCCCGCCGATGACTTCGCGCGATTGGGGGGATTCAACGACACTTTTCGATGGGCTGCAGCGGAAGATCGGGAGCTGTGCGACCGTTGGGTCCATTCCGGTCGCCGGATGATCTTCGCTTCGGAAGCAGTTGTTCAGCACGCCCATCACCTGAGTCTGCCAGGCTTTTGCCGTCAGCATTTCACCTACGGACGAGGGGTGGTGGCGTATCAACGAATTCGGGCTCAGCTAGGACTGGGGAATCTGATTGCTCTCAGGGGCTTCCACGCTCAATTCCTCAAACTCTGTTGGCCGCTGCTGAAGCAATTGTCGCCCGGCCGTTCGTCGGCAGTGGCCTGCCTGCTCCTGCTTTCCCAACTCAGCACCGCCGCGGGGTTCGCCTGCGAGTCATGCGCATGGCGCGGATTCCGAAAGGAAAGCGCGGCCCATGGGAGGTCTCGTGACTCGAATCCAGCTCGCGAATCAGTGCTGCCATGAAGCCCCATCCCTCGGTCTCAGTCATCGTTCCCTCGTACAACGCACGCGGCACCATCGCGCGCTGCCTGGAGAGTCTCCGAAGCCAAACGGCAGCGGGCGCTTTCGAGGTGCTCGTAATTGACAGTTCAGAAGACGGGACCCACGTGCTGGTAAAGGAGCAGTTTCCCGAGGTGACGGTCTGCCATTTCGACGAGAGGACTTACTGCGGTGATGCGCGCAATGCAGGCGTATCCCTGGCACGGGGTGAGATTGTGGCACAAATCGATGCCGACTGCGTGGCGACTACGGACTGGATCGAGCGAATTGTTGCGGCGCACCGAACGAACGACATGGCCATTGGTGGCGCGATCGGAAACGGGAACCCTGAAAGCTACGTCGGGTGGGGTGCCTATTTTTGCGAGTTCTCCCAGTGGATGCCTGGTACGAAGGCTGGATGGATGGCTGACATCGCCGGCGCCAACATGAGCTATAGGAAGGAGCTGTTCAATCGTCACGGCGCCTTCATAGGAGGCACCTACAGCTCGGACAGCGAGTTTCATTGGCGCCTGGCGCGGGCGGGCGTGCGTCTCCGCTTCGAACCGTCCATGGTCGTCTATCATAGCAACCTCGATCGGCTGGGCGCATTCGCGAAACACACGTATCAGCACGGACGGGATTTCGGCAGAGTTCGCATCGCGCATGAGCGACTCTCCCGCGTCCGAAGAATGCTCTATGTCACCGCTCTTCCCTTGTTGCTAGGGAAGGTTCTTGCCAACAGGCTGCTGAGGAATCTATCCAATAGGGTCTACCTGCCCCAATTCTGCTGGACTTTTCCCGTCTTTGCCCTGGGAGTCTTTTGCTGGTGTGCCGGCGAACTGACGGCCTACCTCCGGAATGGGATACGTTCTCGGTAGCCCGCTGTCCGACGCCAACAATGTCAGCCTCTACCAGAACCAAACGGAGCGTGAATCATGAATAGGCTTTTCAGGACGCTGCAGACGCTTCTGACGCGAAGGCTTGTCATAAGCTTTGATGCCATTGAGTTTACGTATTCCAGGCTGTCGAACAAGCGGCTTCTCAATTGGCTCCTCGCGGAGCTTTCCTATGCCGTTGGGTCAAAGAGAAGCTGGGCCTATCCGACACATTTGCAGATCGAACCAACAAACGAATGCAATCTCCGGTGTCCTGTTTGTTTCATAACTAGCGGCCAGAACGGGCTAAGGAAGGGCTCGATGAGCTTCGACAGCTTCAAGAAGCTCATCGATGAGGTGGGCGACTACCTTCTGTTCCTGCATTTCTGGGGGTGGGGCGAGCCGTTCCTGAATCGGGAGTTTCTTAAGATGACAGAGTATGCGACGTCAAAGGGTATCAAAGTAATTACAAGCACCAACGGGCATTTCTTCACTGATGAGGGCCAAATAGGTGCGCTCTTGGATTCTGGCTTGGATGTTCTTGTCGTTGCACTTGATGGAGCTGACAGGGGAACTTATGAGAAGTATCGAACGGGAGGGGATTTTGAAAAGGTAATAGACGGGTTGAAGCGGTTGGTGCAAATGAAAGCAGCGCGCAAGGTGACGTTGCCTCGAATCAACGTGAGAACCCTTGCGACGAGTGACAATGAGGCGCAGATACCGAGAATCAAGGCGTTGGCGGAGGAAGTGGGTGTTGATCTATTTGCGATAAAGACCGCAGCCTTGAATTGTGGGGATGAGGCGCAGCTTCGGAGCAGGATTCCAAAGAATCCTGACTATTGCAGGGAGAGGTTTGATGCGGAGGGAAGACCGATTAGAAAGAGGAACATGTGCAAGAGGTTATGGATGCATCCATTCATACTTCAGGACGGAACGCTGATGCGTTGTGACTACAATACAACTCATCAGATGGCCACTCATGGCAACGTACTCGGTGAGGGAGAGAGCCTGAAGAAAGTGTGGTTCGGCGAATCAATTAGGAGTGCGAGAGAGGAATTCATCGAGGAGCGGGTCTTGTGCAAAGACTGCATCAGGAATTACACCGATTCGGATGGGAATGTCTCTCACGTTTACCACCTCAAGGAGCCTCAAGGTGGTTGAGAGGCCATTTCAGTGGGGCGGGGAGAGGAATGACGGTGGCGGCTTTCCCCTCGCGGAGCCCAGGGGGTGGCCGAAGCTTGCCATCTGACAACGAACACGATTTCGTCGTCCTCGGCGGGGGGGTGGCTGGCCTGACCTTTGCGCTGGAGGCGAGTCGGCGCGGCCGGCGGGTCGTGCTGTTGGAAAGCGAAGACCAGCTCGGTGGGTTGGCGCGCACCCTGCGCTTTGGCGACTTCCGCTTCGACATCGGCGGTCATCGCTTCCACAGCCGCTGGCCCGAGATTACCCAGTGGGTGCTCGACGTGCTGGATGGCGACGTGCGTGAGGTGGCTCGGCGCAGCCGCATCCGGCTCGACGGCCGCTACGTTGAGTACCCGCTGCGCTTTCCCAACGCCCTGGCTGCGTTCAATCCAGAGCAGGTTACGCGCATGCTGGGGAGTTACTTCTGGGCGACAGTCAGGCGGCTTCGCAAGCGGCCCGAGGTTTCATTTGAAGACTGGATCGTCCGGCGTTTCGGCCGCTCGTTGTTCGACATCTACTTCAAGCCCTATACCGAGAAGGTTTGGGGCTTTCCCTGTGCCGAGCTCTCCTCTGACTGGGCCGTGCAGCGGATTCGTCTGCCCAGCTTGAGAGCGGCCGTGGTGGGCAGCCTGTTGCGACGGACAGCGGCGCCTTCCGCGCCCGTGTCGCGGTTCCTGTATCCGCCGCTGGGTATCGGCGCCATACCCGAGCGGATCGCTGAGAAGGCGCGCCAGACCGGTCTGGTGACCATCCGCCAAGGGTGCCGGGTGATCCACGTGGAACCCGAGGGTGCCTCGGGCGGCTGGCGGGTGACCTTCCGCGGGGCCGAGGGCGAGGCAACGGTCATCGGCGCGAGACTGGTATCCACGATTCCCTTGGAGGCGCTGCTGGGAATGTTGCCCATACCTGAGGCGGAGGGCGGGGTGCTGGCCGCCGGGCTGCCCTACCGGAGCCTGACTTGCGTGTTCCTGGCGGTCGATGGCCCGCGTATCAGTAACGACACCTGGACCTATTTCCCGGATCGCGATCTGGTATTTGGGCGCACGCACGAGCCCGGCAACTGGAGTTCCGGCATGGTTCCCGAGGGCAAGACTTCACTGTGCGTGGAAATCTTCTGCTCGCAGGGCGATGAGGTGTGGCGCAGGTCCGACCAAGACGCGATTGAGTCGGTCGTGGCCGATTTGGATCTCTTGGGTTTCTTGCCGCGCCGCCGGGTGCGCGAGGCGTGGGTGCTGCGGGTGTCGCACGCCTATCCGGTATACCGCGTGGGCTACGCCGCACATTGCTCACGTGTCAGATCGGCGCTTTCTCGCTGGTCGACCCTGCATCTTCTGGGTCGAACCGGGACGTTCCGGTACCTCAACCTCGATGCGGTGATCCGCGAAGGCTTGTACTTGGCTGGATCGCTGTGCGAAAAGTTATGATCGCGCGCGAGCAGACCGCGGTCCGCAACGTGGGCCTGCTGCTGATGTTGCGCGGCCTGTTGGTCGTCGGTGGTGTGGTGGTGGCCGCGGTGGTTCCGCGCCTGCTGGGTCCGACCGGCTACGGCCAGGTTGCGCTGTTGGTGGCGCTGAGCTTCTGGTTCACGCTGGCCGCCAGCCTGGGTTTCACCCAGGTCATGGGTCGCCACCTGCCGCGTTTCGGCCAGACTGGCGACGACCCTGGCCTGCGCGCCTTCTTTGGACGCCTGCTGGCCATCCGCTTGCTGGCCGGCTTGCTGGCCGGCGGGCTGTACCTGGTCGTCACCACCACCTGGCTGCGCGAGCTGGATCCGCTGGCCATGGCCGTCCTCGCCGGGGCCGTGTTCGTGCGCGCGCCGGCCGGTTTGTTCTTTTCTCTCTACCTAGGGCTCAACCGGGCAGCTCGCTGGGGGGTCGCGGATATCCTGCGGCAATGGGGAACCTTGGCTTTCATGTTGCCCGGGTACCTGTTGGGTGGTTTGCGCGGTGCCGCCCTGGGCGTGTTGCTGGCCGAGTTGGTGGTGTTGCTGGTAGGGCTCATCGGGGCGCGGCCCTATCTGACCTGGGCGTCACTTCGCATGGATCTGCACGGCATGGCGCCCTATTTGCGCTTCGGACTTATCTTCTATTTCGGCGACTTGGTCCTGGCGGCATTCGAGCGCAGCGGCGAGGCACTGGTGCGCGCCCGCTGCGGCGACTACGCGCAGGTAGGATTCTTTGGCGTGGGCTACTCGGCCTATGTGACAGCCGCGGTGGGGTTTCCGCAGATCGCGTTGGCGTTTGTCCCGCTTCTGACCGTGCTGCGTTTGGAGGGCGACCGGGCCGCGGTGCGCTTGTGGATCGAGCGCTTGCTGAAGTGGCTGGCTCTGGGGGGAGTGACAATGGTGCTGGCGGCCGTTCTTGTCGGCCGCGATCTCATACCCCTGGTGTTGGGCGGCGCGTATCGGCCGGTGGCAAGAAACCTGATTCTGTTGGCCATCGGTTTGGTGGCCTTGTCGCTGACCAGTGTGGCCAACCTGTCGGCCCTGACGCACGATCGACCAGCGGTGGCTCTGGTCGCAGCGGTGTTGCGCCTGGCAACCTTCTGGTTGCTGGGCCTGTCGTTCGCCGGCCGCTGGGGAAGCTGGGGCGCGAGCCTGGCGGTGCTGGGCGCCGTGGCCGCGCAGGCCGGGTTCTTCACCTGGCGGATGCGACGGGTGGTTGGCTATTCGTTGCGCCGTTGGGCGTGGGTGGTGGGATTGGGCGCGATATTCCTGCCCCTTGCGCTGCTCCGATCGTCGCCCGCAGTCGACGCCGTCCTGTTCGGCGCGTTCGTCGTGGGCTATGGGAGTCTGCTGTTCTTGCTTCGCTTGGTCACCCCAGACGAGTTGGGCGTCATGTGGCGAGCGGTGCGCTGGCCGAGCCTGACGGCATCTGACGGTGAGGTGACGTGATGGACGCGGTGGCATCTGGATAGTGGACCATGCGGATCTCGGTCATCGTTCCTGTCCACAACGGCGGCGAGAATTTGCGGCGCTGCCTGCAAGGAGTGGCGGCCGCGACCCGCCCCCCGGACGAAACGATCGTGGTTGACGACGGCTCGACCGATGGTTCGGCCGCGCATGCGACGGCGCTGAGTACGCGGGTGGTGACGACGGCGGCCGGCCCGCGCGGTCCTGCGTACGCGCGCAACCGCGGGGCGGAGGCTGCAACCGGCGACGTGCTGGTGTTCGTCGACGCCGATGTGGTGGTGCGCAGGGATGCCCTGGCCCGCCTGGAAGCAGTGCTAGCGGGCGAGCCCGACGTAGCGGCGCTCTTCGGCAGTTACGATGACGAGCCCCCGACGCGCAGTACGGTCAGTCTCTACAAGAACCTGCTGCACCACTATGTCCATCAGCACGGCGAGCGCGAGGCGGGCACGTTCTGGGCAGGCTGTGGCGCCGTCCGACGTACGGTGTTCTTGACCGCCAGCGGTTTCGACGAGAGCTACACCCAGCCCAGCATCGAAGACATCGAGCTTGGCGTGCGCCTGCGGCAGGCGGGCCATCGCATCCAGCTGTGCCCCGACATACAGGCGACACACCTCAAGCGGTGGACCCTGACCAGCCTCTGGCGCACCGACATCTTCGCCCGCGCGATTCCCTGGACGCGCCTGATTCTCCGGCAGGGGCGCTTGTCCTGCCACCTCAATCTCAACTGGCGCAGCCGCCTCGGTGCCTTGGCGGCCTGGGCGCTGCTCGGGTGCACGCTGCTCGTGCTTGGACTTGGGTTGGTCGGGCCCGCCCGGCTGGCGGTGTGGCCGGGGCTAGGCGTCCTGCTCTCGGCGGCCACCACGGCCGCGCTCAACGCCGATCTCTACGCCTTCTTCTTCCGGCGCGGGGGAGCGCGCTTCGCGTTGCTCGCGGCGGCGCTGCACGTCGCCTACCTGCTCTACAGCAGCCTGGTGTTCGCCTGCCTGTTGGTGAGCCACCGATTGCGCGGTAGGGTTGGGCGTTTTCGTGAGCCGACGATCAAATAGGCGTGCGCAAGGCCGCAGGGGGCCTGTCTCGGCACGGCCGAGCAGCGCGCGGGCGGTGGGCGCCAACCGCGTGCAGGCGGCGCTGGCGCACACGAGCGTGCAGGCGGTGTCGCTCTTCCTGCTGCTGCTCGTCGCGTATCTGGCCAACGGCGATGTCCTGCCTGGTAACGACGCTGTAGCCAATGTGCGCCTGGCTGGCAAGCTGGTTAGCAAGCACAAACTCGTCTTCACGCCTGAAGAGGATCCCTTCATGTTCGAGTGGCACCTCAAGACTCCCGAGGGCGAGCGGCACGCGCACTTTGTCTCGTGGCTTTCCAGCCTAAACGGCGAGCCTGTCCGGCGTGCGTACGAGCGCGGCGATCTGAGCGCGCCAGACCCGTATTACTTCCTGATGAGAACACGCTATCCGGGCGTCTACGCCAACCGGTATGGCCTGGGCGCCGCCCTGTTTGCCGTGCCGTTCGTCGCCGCGGTGTATCCCTTCGTCCACGATCTCTACGACCGGCCGTCGGCCGGCATTCTATGGTTCACGGGCAAGGTGGCGGTTTCTTGTGCGGTGGCGGCCAGCGCGGTGCTGCTCTTTCTGGCCGCCCTGGCCTTCCTGCGGCCGGGAACCGCAGCCTGGCTGGCGCTGGCGTACGGCTTGGGCACATGCGTGTGGAGCTCAAGCAGCCAGACGCTGTGGCAGCACGGCCCGATGGCATTCTTCCTGGCCCTGGGAACGTACTTTCTGATGCAGCGGGAGCGTCCGCGCTCGGCCTATTGGGTGGGGTTGAGCTACACCCTGGCTTTTGTGTGCCGGCCGACGGCTGCCGTTGCCGTGGCCGCCGTGGGGATCTACTTTCTGATACGCGACCGACGGGCGCTGCTTCGCTGTGTGGCTGCCGGCCTGCCGGTGGCCCTGCTGCTGGCCGCGTACAACCTGCACACCTTCGGCACGCTCATCGTGTTGGGGCAAGTGGATGTTGGCGGGGCCGCGACCGCCGGCACGCAGGCACCCGTGGCGTTCGCGCTGGTCCCGATGGCGGTTGCGGCCACGGGGAGCCCGGTGATCACGGCCACCAGCTTGTTCGGCACATCGGTGCTCGAAGGCATCGGCGGAATCCTGGTGAGCCCCTCGCGCGGTCTGTTCGTGTTCTCCCCCGTGATGGTCCTTGCCTTCTGGGGGCTCGTGCGCATCTTCCGGGACGGCCGCTTCTCGACCCTGCGCCCCGTGGGCCTGACGGCCCTGGCCTTGTGCCTCGTGGTGGCCCGCTGGCACGGGTGGTGGGGAGGCTGGTGCTACGGACCGCGTCTGTTGGCGGATGTGGTGGTGCTGCTCGCTTTTCTGGCCATCCCGGTTGCAGAGGAGGTTCGGAATCGCCGCGCACTGGCGGTGGCATTCGGCGTCTGCCTGACCTGGGCGGTGGCTGTGCAGTTCGTTGGTGCGTTCGCCTACGACGTCGTGGGCTGGAACGACCGTGCCCTTTTCGCGGTCAAGCTGCCGGGAAACGAGACGCCACTTCGGTTCAGCGACCCCGACGAAGCCCGGCGCGAGGCCTGGGCGCGCGGTGGCTCGGTCGAGGAGCAGACCATCGACGTCAACTCGCGCCGGGGACACTCGCGTCTGTGGTCCGTCCGCGACAGCCAGATTCTCTATTACTTCGAGCACTTTCTTGAAGCGCGCAAGCTCAAGCAGATCGCCATCCAGCAGTTCCTGCGCGACAATGGCTAGTCCTTCTTGTGGAGATGAGTCGCGCTACAGGTCCACGACGCGACAGGCCATACTTCCGTCCCGGGGGAATGTGTCAATCGAAATCGGGTGGCGCGGCGCGGTTGTCGGAACGTGGCTCAAGTGAATCATCCGACCTGTCGAACAGGACGACAATAGACTGCCGGCGTCTTCCCGGACTTTACGGGAGGCCAACTACGCGAACTACGGTCTAGACACGAGCGTCGCGGACGCGGGAAGATCCTGATGCGAAATAGCGCAGTGATATCAATCGCTCTCTTGGCCACTCCCTAGTCTTCGACGTCGACCGCCCGGATTCGAGGGGCGTGAGTCAGTACTTTGCGGCTGGAAGACCCGCTGAACGCTACTTCAATCCCAGCACGTCGCGCATGTCGTATAGGCCGGCTGCGCGGCCGTGAAGCCACAGCGCCGCGCGGACCGCGCCGCGGGCGAAGGTTTCGCGCGAGGAGGCGCGGTGGGTGATCTCGATGCGGTCGCCTTGCCCGAGAAAGAACACGGTGTGGTCGCCGACCACGTCACCGCCGCGAATGGTCTGGATGCCGATCTCGTTTGCGGTGCGCGGGCCGATATCGCCGTGCCGTTCGTAGCGCGCGGTTTGGGCGAGATCGCGACCACTGGCCTCGGCCACTGCTTCAGCCAGGCGCAGGGCCGTGCCCGACGGGGCGTCGCGCTTGGCGCGGTGGTGGGCTTCCACGATTTCGATGTCGTAGGCCGCGCCCAGGGCGCGAGCTGCTTCGGCCACCAAGCGCAGCATCACGTTCACGCCCATTGACATGTTGGGCGTCAGGACAACCGGGATCTTCTTCGCCTGGGTGGCAATCGCAGCTTTGTCCTGGGCCGAAACACCGGTGGTGCCGATCACGATGGCCGCGCCGGCCTGGGCCGCGGCCTTGGCATTGGGCACGGCCATGCCGGGCGCGGAGAAATCGATCCACACGTCGGCCGCGCCTGGGACGGGCCGGGTCGCTTGCAGGCGCACCCCGCTTTCGGGCAGTCCTGCCCGCCGGCTGGCATCGCTGCCCAACTCGGGGAAATCGGCGCGCTCG
>Ga0182027_10016527_pt1 | contig 10072 bp, 7 predicted proteins | sample 712E1DmetaG_FD_121300 | JGI IMG/M metagenome (GOLD analysis project Ga0182027, IMG submission 121300) | Permafrost microbial communities from Stordalen Mire, Sweden - 712E1D metaG (Illumina Assembly) | ecosystem: Environmental > Terrestrial > Soil > Wetlands > Permafrost | place: Sweden... | reverse complement strand
GCACGTGTGGGCGATGTCGGTGGCCTTGGAAGACCAGGGGGAAATGGTGCCGGGACGCGGGGCGACGACCTGTAGGATTCCCTGCACTTCGACGGCTGCGCGGCTTGGGCCGTAGGTGAGCAGTTTCTCGAGAATGCCGCGCTGGACGGCCGTCAGGACAGTGGATCCAGCTTGTCCGCCGCGGGCAGTTTCAGGGTCGGCCAGATCAACGAGGTGGACGAATTCGGCGTTGATGGCGCGGACGGGGAGGCCGGCGGCCGCGAGGTCCTGCAGGAGTTTTTGCAGGCGGAATTGAGAGAGGGCAGGAGAGCCGCGGAGAATCAGCATGGTCTTGGTGGCCGAACCCTCGCAAACATCACGGGCGCGGTCAAGGGGGCGCTAGAAAGCCGTTGACCCTTTGCGGTTGTCTCTTCGATATCATGATCCCTTCTCAACCGAGAGGATGAACCACCACGTGACGCCCACAGCGAATCAGATCCAGAGCCAGGGTGTTGGCGCGGGCGGCTGGAGAACTTTCGGATCGGGGCAACATGAGTGATTCCCTCAGACACGAATGCGGAGTGGCGATGGTGCGACTGCTCAAGCCGCTCTCCTATTACCAGGAGAAGTACGGGACGCCGCTGTGGGGTTTCTTCAAGCTGTTCCTGTTGATGGAAAAGCAGCACAACCGCGGCCAGGACGGCGCGGGGGTGGCGTGCGTGAAGCTCGACGTGCCGGCCGGCGAGCCGTTCATGTTTCGCGAGCGCAACATCAAGACCAATCCAATTGACCGGATATTCAAGGAGCTCCTCGAGCAATACAGCGAGAAGGTCGCCAAGGGAGTGATCCACCCGGAGTTCACCGACACGGTCAAAAAGAACTTCGACTTCGGGGCTGAGCTCTATCTTGGGCATTTGCGTTACGGGACCTCCGGCGGCTATAGCCTGAGCGCATCCCACCCGTTTTTCCGGCGAAGCCCATGGCCGACGCGGAACCTGATGTTGGCGGGAAATTTCAACATGACCAACACGATGGAGCTGAACAACAGCCTCATCGCGATCGGCCAGCATCCGATTTTCGCCTCCGATACGCAGGCGCTGCTCGAAAAGATCGGCTTCTTCCTCGACGAAGAACACGAAGGCCTTTACCACGCGCTCCGGGCGCGCGGCCTGCCTGGCGCCGAGATTTCCCGGCGGATTTCCGAGGAACTCGACCTGGTCCGCGTCATCACCCGGGCCTCGCAGAACTGGGATGGCGGCTATGCGATGGCCGGCATGATCGGCAACGGAGACGCCTTCATGGTGCGCGATCCGTCGGGCATCCGGCCGTGCCATTATTTCCAGAACGACGAGGTCGTGGCCTTCGCTTCCGAACGAGCGCCACTAATGACGGTGTTTGACTTGGATGCGGCGTCAGTCCGGGAGGTCTCTCCCGGTCATGTCGTCGTCATCAAGAAGAACGGCATGTTGACCTCCACTGCGTTCACCGCGCCGCTGACGCGCGCCTCCTGCTCGTTCGAACGCATCTATTTCTCCCGGGGAAACGACCTGGACATCTACCGCGAACGCAAGGCGTTGGGCGCCCGGCTGGCGGACCAGGTGATGGCGGCCATCGACAACGATCTGCAGAACAGCGTTGTCGGCTTCATTCCGAACACCGCGGAGGTCGCGTACTACGGCCTGATGGAGGCGCTGCGGCTGCGCCGGCGCGATGAAGTGAAGAAAGGTATTCTTGACGCGGCGAAAAATGGGACGCTCAACGAGGCGTTGATCGACGACCTTATTTTGCGCAATTGGCCGCGGGCCGAGAAGGTGGTCAGCAAGGACATCAAGATCCGCACGTTCATCGGACAGGAGAAATGGCGCAACGAACTGGCCTCCCACGTCTACGACATTTTCTATGGTTCGGTGCGGCCGACGGACAATCTGGTGGTCGTTGACGACTCGATCGTGCGCGGTACCACGCTCCGACGCTCGATCATCCGCATCCTTTCCAGGCTCAATCCGAAGAAGATCGTCATCGTCTCGACGGCGCCGCAAATCCGCTATCCTGACTGTTATGGCATCGACATGTCGGAATTGGGCAAGTTCGTCGCGTTCGAGGCAGCGGTGGCTTTGCTGAAGGAACGGGGCCAGGGCGATCTGCTCGCGGAGGTCTACGGGCTATGCCGGCGCGAACTCGGTGATGCGAATGCTTGCATGGTGAACCATGTGCGCCGCATCTACGAGCCGTTCACCGCGGCGGAGATCTCGGCGAAGATCGTTGAACTGGTTTTCCCGGGGAATATCGAGTGGTCGGGGCCGGTCCAGATCATCTACCAAACCATCGAGAATCTGCACGGTGCCGTGCCTAATCACACGGGTGACTGGTATTTCACGGGCAAGTATCCGACGCCCGGCGGCTATCGGGTGGTGAATCAGGCCTACGTGAACTATTTTGAAAAGAACGAGGGCCGAAGCTACTAGTCCCCATGTCCCTTTCCTACGAAGCCTCCGGCGTGCGTTACGATCAACTTGACGCGTTCAAGCGCGCCTGTCAGCGGGCCGCTGGTTCGACCATAGGAGCACTGGCGGACCATGGCTACTGGGAGCCGCCAGCGGTTCGCGGCGAAAGTGCCTACTTGCTCGAAGCGGAGGATCATTACCTCGCTCACGTCGAAGAGGGGTTGGGAACCAAAAATCTTGCGGCGGATGCGTTCAGAGCGGCTGGTGGGCGCTGTTGCTATCGCGAGATCGGCATCGATACCGTGGCGACCATTGTGAATGACCTCGTCACGTGCGGGGCGTTGCCGGTTTCGGTCGCCATGCACGCTGCTGTGGGCGATTCAAGCTGGTTTGCCGACGAGCAGCGCGCGCACTGCCTGGTCGAGGGCTTTGCCGAGGGCTGCCGTCAGGCCGGAGCCGTGTGGGGCGGCGGGGAGACGCCGACACTGCGGGGAATTGTGGAGGCGCCGGCCATTGTTCTGGCCGGCTCTGCGGTCGGGCGGATTGCGCCCAAGAGTCTGCGCATCACCGGTGGCGTGCACGATGGCGACGCCATCATTTTCCTCGCTTCGTCAGGCGTGCAGACGAACGGGCTCACGCTTTGCCGGCAGATCGCGGACCAGTTGCCGCAAGGCTATGAGACACTGATTGGGGACGGGCGCACCTATGGCGAGGCGCTGCTGGCGCCATCGGTCATCTACGTGGCGTTTGTGCGTGAATGCCAGCGGCGTGGGCTGAAACTGAATTACGTGGCGCACGTCACGGGTCATGGTTGGAGGAAGCTGATGCGCCTCGACGAGCCGTTCGTATATGAGATCACGTCCCTGCGGCCCGAGCCGGCGCTGTTCCAATTCCTGATGGAGGCGGGGCCGATCGAGCCGCGTGAAGCCTACGCGACGTTCAACATGGGAGTGGGATTCGCGGCGTATGTCGCACCGGATCTCGCGGAAGCCACGGTCGCGGCAGCACGGTGCGCTGGCTACGACGCCTGGCTGGCCGGACGCGTGCGGAAAAAGGGCGGGCGGAAGGCGGTGGTTGTGCCGGCGCTCGGCCTCACGTTCGAGGGCGGCACCCTGCAGGTGCGTTAGGAGCTCGTCGGACTTCGTCCTCCGTGCTCCTTGTCAAATGGCTGGCGCCATTTGGGACGGACTTATGCCTATCGCTGCATAGCCGCAACCAAAGGTGGAGGGCGCTGCTCTCCCTCGACCTTGCCCCTCGACACGCTCGGGGCCTTGAGCCTGTCGAAACGGCTCGGGACCCTGAGCTTGTCGAACGGGCGTCAGCGCCGCACAACCCTTGGCGGTGACAGAGCACCGCCCTCCAGAAAATCGTCGCAAACATGGACGATCCGAACCGATATTAGCATAGCCGTGCGTGAGATCCAAAAAATGGCTTCGTGGGGGCGACCCTCGATTGCCAACAACACCTGTCTTGATCCCGCTTGACGATTGAGTTTCTAAAGAAGATTGCTCGGATAGGCGCACGAATGGACGAATGAGCCCCCCGATTTCCCTCCCCAAGTTCCGGATTCTGGTGATCGATGACAACCCGGCAATCCACGAGGATTTCCGCAAGATTCTCTGCCGGGATCGGACCAGCAGTTCGAAGCTGGAAGCACAGGAGGCGGAGTTGTTCGACACGGCCGCGCCGCTGGGAGAGCAAAGCGAGTTCGAGATCGATTCGGCTTTTCAGGGAGAAGCGGGTCTGGCGCGTGTCTACCATGCGATCCAGGAGGGACGACCCTACGCACTCGCGTTTGTTGATGTCAGAATGCCTCCGGGATGGGACGGAATTCAGGTCACGCCCAAGCTTTGGGTGGCAGATCCGTATCTTCCCGTGGTGATCTGCACGGCGTACTCTGATTATTCCTGGGAGGAAATGTTCGCCCGCATTGGCACGTCTGACCGAACGTTCATCCTGAAGAAACCGTTTGATCGCGAAGAGGTCCTCCAGCTCGCTCATGCGCTGACGGCGAGACGGCGCTCCCGACCTAATGAACTCGCGCGGGAAAGCCGCGGAACCGAGGAGCCGGCTCAAGTATCCGCTTCGGAAGCGATGAGCCAGCGATTCAAGGAGGAGATGGCTGAACTCAAGCAGATCAAGCGGGAGTAGGAGCCTGCTGGACTCGTCCGCAGGCTCCCTACAAATGGCGTTCGCCATTTGAGTGATGCAGGCTGGTGCGCAGCTTGACAGCTCCCAGGGTGGGAGTTAGCCCCAGTTTCGTCATGGATGCCGCGCTTGACCAACCAGTCCTGGTCCTCAATCGCCTGTGGCAGGCGGTGAATGTGATCGGTGCGCGCCGGGCGTTCGCGCTGCTGGCGCGGGGGCACGCTCAGGTGGTGCATCATGCCGAGGACGACTTCAAGGTGTTCTCCATGATGGATTGGGTTGATTTTTCGCGTCACAATCCGCCGCTCTCGGGGCTCGAATCCGTGCACACCGTGCACCACACGATCCGGCTGCCTCGCGTGATTTTGCTGACGTTTTTCGACAAGCTGCCGTGCAAGGAATTGAAGCTGACGCGCAACAACGTTTTCGAACGGGACAAGAACCAATGCCAGTATTGCGGCGTCCATTTTCCGCGGGAGGAGCTGAATCTCGATCACGTCATTCCACGGCACTACGGCGGACGCACCACGTGGGACAACATCGTTTGCTCATGCGTGAAGTGCAATACGCGCAAAGCCAACCGCCTGCCCCATGAGGCGGGCGTGCGGCTGATCCGCAAGCCGGTGCGGCCCAAGTGGCGGCCGGTCATTTCCCTCCTGCTCAGGGCGCGGCACCGGGAGATGTGGAAAGATTTCCTTGATCTCGCCTACTGGAACGTCGAACTCGATGAGTGAGCAGGAACCTGTCGGGCTTCGCCCTCCCCGTCTCCGCCAAGGCTCCGACGCGGCCCGTCAGGATTCAGTGGCCACGCCGTAGCTCTCTGAGCGAAGGCGGGCATGTTCCTGAGCAAATGGCTGGCGCCATTTGGAACGGACTTGTGCGTAACAGTGCGTGCGGGCGGCCAGGTGAGTCACAGCAGGCCGGCCATCCTCGAACCGGGAAAATCTACGCTTCGGCTTTCAGCTTCTGCAGCGCACGCCGAAATCCTTCGCAACGATCAAATATTATCCGATTTCGCTTTGAAGCACCCGGCGTGCCCGGGATTAGTATCTCGTTGGTCGTGACATAATCACATATGGATTCCGACATCAGATCCAGGATCGATGGCGTGAGATAGCCCTCGGCTTTCCCTCCCTCAATTGCCTCCAACATGCAAGCCGCCCTCAAGAACATCTCATATTTGCACTCTTCCATCTGCCATTGGTTTCCACCACCCTCTCGCAAAGAGCCATAATTCCTTCGGAGATAGCCAACAGCTTTGGCGTCATACTCTTCCCATCTTGTTCTCGTATTTTTATCTGAGAGCGCTCTTTCCAATTCGGGCAAAGCCCAACGGGCTTGCGAGGTCTTCTCCCAATTCTTGTCTATGGCGCATAATGCTGACAACGCTCCGTCGCGCCCTCTGCTTTTGGCGTAGGCGATAATGAGTTTAGTTATACAATCCTTGCTGCCGATCCTGGCGAGTGCCTTTACAACCTCGAGATTCAGATAATAGTCTTCAGTGTCCAATGTTTCGGACAAGGCGTTTATTGCATTGACGTCTTTGCTGCCGATTTTTCCCAAGGCGATGGCAGCTTCCCGACGGAGCAGATTGTCGCGGGAAATCAATGACAGAGTTAGTACATCCAGCGCGGAGACATCTTTGATTTCTCCCAGAATTGTTACGGCCCGCCGCGCGTATTCGGGCGAATTGGACGTATGGGAGATTTCTATCAAGAAAGGAACGTCTTTGTTGCTCCAAACCTTTTTGTCCCAGCTCTTTGACCTCAGCCGCAATAATTTAAGCCATTTCATTGGTATTAGTTTATTGGGTCGGGGTTATGAAATTGAGCAAACGTAGGTCAAATGCCTCCGGAAGAATACTGCGGTCGCCTGGGGGGAGCCGCGATGACTTGTGGCATGGGAGAAAGCGCAAGGCGACAAGTCGCTGGGCCAACTGGTGCAGCTGGATCCGATGTAGGCGTAACAACTTACCATTGGCATTAGAGGGTTGCGGTGTGAAAATTGTCAATGTTGAAGCGGGATGGACTGTCACACTCGATTGGTCTTTGGAGAAGGGCGGCCCGGTGCGGCGGGTGGATTTGAAGCTAAACAGGTTTGTAGATCTAGTGTCCGGTGTTTTGCTGCGGTTGGCCATCCGGCCTTCGCATTCAGATATCGATTATCCGGGGCGCAGCGATCTGCTTTCAGACATCCGGTATCAGGAGAGTCTTAGGTCAACCATCACGTCGGCTGCAATTTTTTCGAGATCGTTGCGGAGCGCGGACATGTTGACCGAGGGAGGCACGAGCACCGTGGCGCGGGCCTGGAACAGATTGCCTCCGCCCATGGGGGCGCTGACGCATTCAGAGGCGAGGTCCTCGACATTCACCCCGTGCGTGGCCAGGACGGCTGATATCTGCCGCAGGATGCCCGGGTGGTCCTGGCCGACGAGCTCGAACGTGACGATCGAACCGGTCATGACGGGGAGCGCACCACCTTCCGTGTGGACAGTCACCTGCAGGCCTTTTTCCGCCAGATCGCGCAGGGCGCGCTCCAATGCATCGGCGCGCGTCGCCGGCACCTCGACCCGGAGAATCCCGGCGAATTGTCCCCCCAGACGGCACATGCGGCTTTCGAGCCAGTTGCCGCCGTGGTCGGCAACACAGGCGGCAACCAGTTGCACCAAACCGGGCCGGTCGGCCCCGATGACGGTCATGACAAGGATCGTAAGCATGCGGTCAGTCTGGTGCCTCGCGCGCCCCGCGGCAAGGCCGTCCTGCGACGCATTGCCAAGCCATGTCTATGTAAATTGTAGGAAGCGACTCGCTCGCGATTCCGAGGCTACAACGAAAGGGCCTGGTGCCAGTAGTAGTAGGCCTCCGGATTCACAGCCTTAAGGCCATCGATCCAGGAATGCTGGCGGCCGTTGAGTGATGCGGACCGAAGCGCGTCGATCTGGGCCGCGCTGCCAGTGTATCGGGCGGTGGCAAAATCGAACGTCCGACCTGTGCGGAGGTGGGCGGCGTGATCTGGATCGGACTGACGCGAGCCAAGTGCCCACGGGCAGGAAGCCCGCTCCACGAAGAACCACGGGCGGGACGCCCGTGCCACGGCGGCATCACGGTCGCGCCCTGGGCAGCGTGACGCGCATCGTGGTGCCGCGTGGACTCGTGGCGAGCACGACGATGGCGCCGTAATGGCTGCGAAGGATGCGCTCGACGATCGCGAGCCCGAGTCCAGTGCCGTCGGGACGGCCGCTGAGAAACGAATCGAAAACCCGGTTGCGAATCTCCTCAGGAATGCCGTGGCCGGTGTCGGTGATATCGATATGCACCACCGGGACTCCGCTCCGATCCTCTGTCGAGCAGCGGATCGTGATTTCGCCGCCATTGGGCATTCCCTGCATCGAGTTCAGCAGCAGGTTGAGGAGCACTTGTTGCAGCTGGCCCTTGTGTCCATCGACGATGGGCGACGGTTTCGGCGGTTGGAAATGCAGATGGATCTTTCCCTGGGCCAGCTTCAATCGGATGAGCACGATCGTATCCTCGATGAGCTCAACAACCGCCCACCGCGAATGCAGGTTCGAGGGCGCCTTGGCAAAGTTGAGGACGCGGGTGACGATTGCCTCGAGCTGATCGAGTTTTTCGCTGATGACGCGGACGTCCTTCCGGCGCGGATCGTCCTCGGGAAAGTCAAGATTGAGGTTGCCGTACAGAAGTTTGATGACGGTGAGCGGATTCCGGATCTCGTGGGCGATTTCTGCGGCGAGCAGGCCGAGCGTCGTGAGACGATCGTTCTTGCGCAGCGCTTCCTCGCTCTCGAAGACACGGGCGTAAAGCCGGGAGTTCTGAATCGCCACTGCTCCGAGGCTGGCCAGGGCGCCGAGGAGGCGTTTCTCGTCGTTGTTGAAGCGGTGTGGCTGGTCGGTGAATGCGCCGAGCACGCCGATGGCTTCGCCTTCAAACAGCAGCGGGGCCGCCAGCATTGAATGCAGATCGTGATCGCGTGGCAGATCGATGACGTCGGCGTACTCCGGGCTCGACAGGTTTTGGAACTCGATCTGTCGTTTCGCGTGCAGGACGGACCCGATCAGGCAATGTTCGAGCGGCAGTTGACCGGCGGGCGCCGGGACGGATCCGGCCGTTGCAGCGGAATCCGTCGTTGCCGGAAAAGACACGGAGACGAGTTGCGCGGTCGCCTGGGCCGGATCGTAGAGGTAAAGCGCGCAGAGACGGGATCCCATGATCTGGCGCGCCTCGCGGGTGACAGTGTCAAAGAGTTCCTGCTCCTCCAGCTTGGACACCAGCGACTGGCCGATCGTGATAAGCGTTTCCAACTGGCGGGCCTTGCCCTGAAGCTGACGAAGCTGCCAGAGACGTTTCACCACCGTGGTGGCTTCGGCGGTCAGGCGATCAAGCAGAGCGAGATCGACGTTGTTGAATCCTGCGAGGCGGTTGCTGTCGAGGTTGATGACGCCAATGATCTGGCCATTGGCTTCCATCGGGGCCGCCATTTCACATCGGACGTCTGTACGCAAACGGACATATCGCGGATCGGCGGCGACATCGGGCACGAGCTGCGCCCGCCCGTGGAACGCAACCCAGCCCGTAATGCCCTGGCCCGGGCGAAGGCCCACGTCGGCGCTGGCCGGAGGCAGTCCTTCCTGGATTTCGATCTCGAGACGGCCGGTGTCCGGGCTGAGGAGGGCGATTGATCCCGAGGTCGCGTGGAACAAATCCAAGATCTCGCGGAGGATGATCTGAAGCGCGGCATGCGGGTCGTCCGTCACCGCTCCAACCGAAGCGATTCGGTAGAGCGCTGGAAGGGAGCGGGGATCTGCAGAGACCGGAGAGGCCGTGTTGGCTGGAGTTGATGGATCCACGACGGGCAGTCCGGTGGTCGCCTCAACGATCGTGGGCACCGGTCAGACGACCGGTTGGTCCACCACGGCAGGCGTGATCACGCGGGTCAGGGCATCGCGCAGAGCATGGAGGCGCGCTGTGTCCTCGGTGGCTTCATGGTTGGCGTTTTCGATGTAGAACGTGTCGAGGGCGACGCCACGCTCGGTGTTGATCCGGGCAAACGTGATGTCGAAACCATGATCAAAAATGATCTTCGCGAGCCGGTACAGCAGCCCGATCTGATCGTGCGCCTGAATGTCGACGATCGTGCGCATCATAGCCAGTTCATGATAAACCTCGACCGTTGGCGGGAACGAGGTGTGCAACGTGTTATTCTCGGTTGTGTAGCGGCTGCCGCTGATCTTCTGGGCCTGCGCCACGATGCCGGGATAGAGGTCCTTGTTTTGAATCAGCGCCGCTTCGACGGTGCGTGCGAAAGTCTCCATCGCCGCCTGGCTTTGGACCGGGCCGCGCCCCGGTTCCACAACATAAAATGTGTCGATGGCGATGTGGTCGGAACGCGAGATGACCTTGGCTCCGAGAATATTCAAGCCGGCCACGCTGAAACCGCCCGCCAGTTTGTAGAACAGGCCGGCCCGGTCCCAGGTGACCACATTT
>Ga0182027_10016525_pt1 | contig 10072 bp, 7 predicted proteins | sample 712E1DmetaG_FD_121300 | JGI IMG/M metagenome (GOLD analysis project Ga0182027, IMG submission 121300) | Permafrost microbial communities from Stordalen Mire, Sweden - 712E1D metaG (Illumina Assembly) | ecosystem: Environmental > Terrestrial > Soil > Wetlands > Permafrost | place: Sweden... | reverse complement strand
GGGTACAAATGGTGGCGGGTATTACGGTGCAAACGCTGCTTACCCCTTCATGAATCCTTCTCAATACACGAACGTTATTTTGATAATTCTAATGCTTCTACTTCCTCTAGCGATGCTCTTCATTTTCGGGGAAATGATAGGCAAAAAAAGCGAGTCCAGACCGCTTTTGTGGGGCGCTTTGATTCTCGGCGGAGCTTGCCTAGCCATAGCATTTATTCCAGCTATGCCCTCGGTTGGTCCAGGCATTGAAACTCGGTTCGGCGGTTTCTCGTCCACTTTGTGGACCGTAATTACGACAATGTGCACAACTGGGTCAGTCAACGCTGCGCTTTCAGGGATTCATCCTCTGGGGATAACTTCTGGTTTCTTGGGGATGTTCATTCAGTCGATTCCGGGCGGAAAGGGAGTTGGAATGATGTACATGGTAATGTTCGTGTTAATTACTGTCTTCGTCGTTGGGTTAATGTCTGGAAGGACTCCTGAATACTTGGGCGTCAAGATCACTGGCCGTGACGTAAAGCTTGTCATGGTGGCTTTCCTAATCCACCCCATTATCATACTAATACCCACAGTAACCGCTTACGCTTCGGGTGCAGCGGCAGCCATTGGGGTCAGTGGAAACTCCGTGGGTTACACGCAAATCCTGTGGGAATTCACGTCAGCGGCGGCGAACAACGGTTCCGATTTTCTAGGCGCCCAAGGAAACACCCCATTCTTTAACATAGCTGTCGCTATCGTCATGCTAATAGGACGCTACGCTCCAATTGTAATCTTGCTTGCACTGTCAGGCTCCATGATTGGGCGAAAACGAACCGGCACCACCACGGGACTCAAAACCGACAGCCTACTATTTACTATAGTTCTAGTCGGCTGCATCATCATACTCGTAGTATTGACGTTCTTCCCGTTCTTGGCGCTTGGACCAATTTCATCATTCTTCGGGGGGTTAAAGAATGGCTTCTGATGATAAGAAAACCTTAGCACCGACAAAAAGTAACGAATCCGCCCCTGAAGGAATGAGGTCAGCTTTCTCTAGAAAAGTGCTGGTCGATTCGGTAGTCCGTTTAAGCCCTAAATCACTGCTCAAAAATATAGTGATGCTGATCGTTGAAATCACGTTCTTTATTGTGGCAGCAATGGCTATCGTCCCACAGGCTTTCGGGCCAGTAGACAGTTCCAGCCTGCGAGTCTTCTATATTGAAGTCGCCGCAATTCTCATCATTACAGTTTGGTTCAGCACACTCTCCGATGCTCTTGCTGAGCAACAGGCAAAAAGCACAGCTGGCGCCTTACGGAAGTTGGAAACCGAGGTGCCAGCAAAAAAAATTGTAACGGAAGAATGGACGAGGAAGATAGTTGCCGTAAAATCGACTGAACTCCGAAAAGATGATCTTATCCTTATCGAAAAAGGCGACATCGTTCCCCTAGATGCTGATATACTTGAGGGAATTGCCATGGTTGACGAGTCGCTTGTCACGGGTGAATCAGCCCCAGTTCGGAAGGCGCCTGGAGACTCGCTTATCGGTGGATCGCGAGTGGTTAGCGACACTCTAACTGCAAAAGTAACGACGAACCCTGGCGAGACCTTCATTGACCAAATGATAAAGATGGTTGAATCTGCTAAGAGGCCAAAGACGCCCAACGAAGTTGCAGTAACCATTGTGCTGATTGGATTGACCGCCATCTTCACCATTATAATAGTTGCTTTGCTAGGCATGTCGATCACGCTGGGTCTGGGCGCTGACCTCTCCGTGCTAATCGCGCTCTACGTTTGCCTCCTTCCCACAACCATAGGCGCTCTGCTTCCAGCAATCGGACTTTCCGGAATGTCCAGACTGTACAAGAGTAAAATAATTGCAAAGTCCGGTAAAGCTATAGAAACCGCTGGCGATGCAGACGTCGTTCTCCTCGACAAGACAGGTACCATTACGGTGGGAAACAGACAAGCTATAAAGTTCGTACCAATGGAAGGATTTACAGAAGAAGAAGTAGGGGAAGCAGCATTCCTTTCTTCATGGCATGATGACACTCCAGAAGGACGCAGCATACTCAAGCTCGCATATGAGAAAGGTTTCCTTCCAATAGAACTGAACTCTCTCGCACTTTCAGAAACTTACCCGTTCTCAGCCAGCACACGCACGAGCGGAGTGAAAATAACTCACTTGGGCTTAACGCTTCCAAAAGGTGACAAATCTGGACGAGATCGACTGAGAATCAGAAGAAAATCCTCAACAGTATCAGAACAAGGAGTTGCCTCAAGAATCGAACCTGAAATTGAAATCTTCAAAGGCGCTCCAGAAGCCATCAAAAAAATTGTAGATTCCGTTCCTCCAAACTATGACCTCATCGTAGATGGAATATCTGCAGAGGGCGAAACACCTATAGCCATCGCAAGAAACCGCAAAGCCATAGGAATAATCAGACTGAAAGACGTCCTCAAAGAAGGCATAAGAGAAAAAATTCACGATCTTAAAGTCATGGGAATACGCCCAGTCATGATAACTGGAGACCAACCACTCACTGCAAAAAGTATTGCATCAGAGGTTGGAATCGACGAATATGTAGCGCAGGCCAAGCCCGAGGACAAGTACAACATCGCCAAGAAGGAGCAAGCTGAAGGCAGAATTGTCGCAATGATTGGCGATGGAACTAATGATGCCCCAGCACTTTCTGCTGCAGATGTAGGTTTGGCTATGAACTCTGGCACAGAAGCTGCTAAGGAGGCGGCAAACATGGTTGACTTGGAATCGAACCCAGCAAAAATAATTGATGTCGTCATGCTTGGAAAACAGTTGCTCATGACTCGAGGCGCGGTTACTGCTTTTAGTATAGCCAATGATGTCGCCAAGTACTTCGCTATCATGCCTGTTCTGTTCGCTGCTGCCATACCTCAACTGGCAGCTTTGAACATTCTGCACCTTGGTTTGAAAAGTGCAGTCTTGTCAGCTTTAATATTCAACGCTATTATCATACCGCTTTTGATTCCTCTTGCCATGCGCGGAATCGCATTTAAACCCACCAGCACCATGACGCTTTTCCTTAAGAACACCTTAATCTATGGTGTAGGCGGCGTTATCGTGCCTTTCATAGGAATTAAACTGATAGATCTGCTCCTTGTGGGAGTATTTCACGTTTAGGAAGCAATGACTATGACAACTGAACATAAAGAAAAATGGAACCTAAAGAACCTAAGACCGATTATAGGATTAGCACTGGTTTCGCTGTTGATTTGCGGACTACTTTTTCCACTATTAATCACGGGCATAGGCCAAGTTTTCTTTCCCTACCAAGCGAACGGCGAAATCGTCCAGCTCAACGGACAAGCTGTCGGATCAAATCTTATAGCTCAGAGCTTCACTTTGCCCATTTTCTTCCAGGAAAGAAACGAGTCACAGTCAGCATCAGGCGTGGACCCTGACATTACGCTTCAGCAAGCATATTCACAGATACCCCGAATAAGCAATGCAACCGGGATTCCTGTCGATTCGTTAACAAATATAGTCAATCAGAATCAGGAAGGAACGCTTTGGATCTTTGGCAGCCCATACATAAACGTCCTGCGAATCAATCTGGTACTCATAAAAGATTACCCTTCCATATACGGGAACTTCACTGGATAACAGTGAGCGCCTATTTAACGTATTCAAGGTTGCTAAACGTCAGAGTGTTAGCGCTGGCTAATTTAACATTGTGTCCAACTTTTTAACGTTATTACCACCCATTTGTCGGGCAAAAGATGAAATTACTATCCAAGTGTTTGAAAAGGTATAAATATGCGGAACTCCTGTTCAATTAGGAAAGACGACCAGTATGCCAAAACTATTAGCATTCGTGGACATATTCGTGGAATCCCCAGAGATGGATACCGTATTAACATCGCTCGCCCAATTGGAACACCTCCAAGAATTATACGAAGTTACCGGCGAATTTGACATCGTAACTTTGGTTTCAGCTGCTGACATAGAGGAATTTCGAGACATCCTCAAGAACAAGATCATGAAAATAAAAGGTGTAAAAAGCACCGTAAGCTCGATTGTCCTTAAAGCTCACAAAGGACCAAAATGCATCGAAGAAAACAACCCTTCAGCACCTTCACCTGTTTAAGATAGAGCAGCTAATTTTTTTTGGGATCCAGCGCCTGTATTTTTCTTCTTGAGCCACTACTTCTAAAAAAATCAAAAAAATGATTGGGGAACTTTCAGCTTCTGCATAAGAAGCTACATTGGTGACAGAACTATGGAGGTTTCGGTGCGGATTACGTTGGGATCTTTTTCGATTATTTTATAAACCACTTGGTTTATTTCTTCAAGCGCTGGAGCTTCTAAAACTATTATTGCGTCGTATCGACCAAAGATGGCATCGGCAATGATGGTCTCTTTGACTTTTTCTTTTATTCTTTTAACGACTTCCAAGGATGTGCCTGGTTTGGTGCTTAAGAGTATATAGGCTTTCAATTTTTTTAACCTCTTTATGTTTTTCTTTTTCACTCGGTTTTTTGTTTAAACGTAACACTATTTAATTTTATTGCATATAAATTTTCTGTTTTAATTTAGACGGCTGTCTAAGCTGTATGAAAAATTATGAACAAATCACAATTAGATTTATATTTAGCTGGGCAAGTAACTAAGTATAAAATAAAATGGTGAAAACATGTTTGGAATAATTGATTTAGCTTCAATAGCCGCAATCATCGGTTCATTTGCCTTTATAATGTACAACATCAAGTTAGAACTCAAAACCAAAGTGTAACACAAAAAACCTAGATCATCCTTCAAAGTCTTCACATCAATCATCTTACGAAGACTTCGAAATACTTTCCACCGGTTTTCAGCTCTCATAAAGCTAAATTACTTCTCCTTTCTCATTTTTAAACTAACAAATTATTCTAAAATATTTGGTTAATAGACAATTAAATAATAGTCAATGATGTTGAATTCTATCCTAAATTAAGTAAAAATGCTTTTTAGAAGAAAATCACAAAATTAAGCAAACCCTTACAAAGGCAAGCGTTTAATTGTAACGAGGCCGCTGGGATTTGAACCTCGCCTCAAGTGGCGATATCACTCGCGAACACCTTTTTTTCAACCAAAATTAAGAAACAAATTAGGCGACGAACAATTTGAAGCAAGCTGCCTTGTCTCCCCCAAAATGGTGAAAGAGGGTTTTAAGTCCGCTTTCTGCTTTTTGGTGACGTTTCAAAGCATGAACTATGAATGAACATACTAGGTAGGACGCAGAGTAAAAAATGGAATTATGACCAATTTTGACCAATTTCAGAACAGTCATGCGAGCAAAAATATGGCGACTCTCTAATGAACCTGAATAAGGTTTATAAAACATGTTTGAAAATTCACAACACTTATAGTCCTTGCACTTGCCATTCTCACCCATGAGCAAGGCAAATACTCGCCAAGAAGCAAAACCTCAAACAATTGAGGCAAATTCACCCGTGTTGATCGATTCGGCAGCTCTTGGCAAAAAGGATTGCCTGCACATTTTACATGTTGATGATGACCGGTGTTTTCTAGAAGTTTCGAAACAGATACTTACAATGGAGAACAATTTTGAGGTAGAAGGTGCCTTATCAGTTGATGAAGCCTTCGAAAAATTGGAAAAGCGAGCTTACGACGCAGTGGTTTCGGATTATGAAATGCCTATGAAAAACGGGCTTCAATTCTTGAAAGAACTTAGAGAAAAGAAAAATGACGTGCCTTTCATCCTGTTTACGGGTAAAGGCAGGGAAGAAGTTGCTATCCAAGCCCTAAACTGGGGTACTAATCGTTACATAAACAAGAATGGCCCTCCAGAAACCGTATACGCCGAATTGGCACATGCCATAGTTTCCTCTGTTGAAAAAGCAAATGCTGAAAGACAAACGTTCTACGACGCAATGCTATTCCAGAACGTGACCGACCCGATATTGGCCACAGATGATAAACGCATAATAAAAGCTTGGAACAATGCGGCGGAGAATCTGTTCGGTTGGACAGCGAGGGAAGTTACTGAAAGATCTGTCCAGGAGGTTTTTGATTCCGTCCAAATGGAGCCGCATGAAAAGATGATATTAGAGGAACTTGATTCGCGTGGAGTCTTTCACGGAGAGATTGTTCGCAAGAATAAGGCAGGCGTGCCGCTTGACATTGAGCTTAGCATTATATCATTAAAAGATAGACTTGGAAAATTCATAGGAAACGTTGCTGTCTATCATGATATCAGTCAACGCAAGAAAATGGAAGATACTCTTAGGCAAGATCAAGACATGCTTGAAGCAATTACGGATAACCTTGGCGCGGGCTTTGTAACAATAAGCAAAGACTATCGCGTGCTGTACGCGAACAGATTCGTAAAAAACAATTGTGGCAATGTGGAGGGAAAACAGTGTTATGCAACGCTTAACACTTTGGATCACATTTGCCCAGATTGCGGTGTAAAAAAAGTCTTCGAAGATGGAGTCGCTAAAGATTCTCATGAATATTCTCAAATGGGCATTGATGGCAAGCCGTATTATGTTGAACTTATTGCCACGCCACTTAAGGATAAAGATGGAAACGTCACGGCAGGATTGGAATTTATTGTAGACATAGCTGAAAAGAAACGCATGCAGCAAGAGTTACAGGCTAACGAGGCGAAGTTTAGAGCAATTAGTGATTCCGCGATCGACGGTATATTGATGTTTGATGATGAAGACAGAATTACCTATTGGAATCCTGCTGCCGAACGAATTTTTGGTTACACAGAAAAAGAAATAATCGGCCAAAAAGTGGGCGCGACAATTGTACCCCCTAGCTATCGCGAAGACCACCTTGGACTTACGACAAAACTTGCTAAAGGCGAAAACAAGAATATTGAGGGTGAAATTCTGGAATCTCCTGCTCTGAGAAAAGATGCAACAGAATTTCCAATGGAGTTTTCTATAACCCCTCTGCAACTAAATGGTAAACAGCACTTTGTAGCCATTGCCAGAGACATTACAGAACGCAAAAAAGCCGAAGAAGCCTTGAACCGGGCGATGGATGAATTGGTGGCGGTTAATGAGAAGCTGAATGTTGTAGGCGGCTTAACGAGGCATGATGTTCGAAACAAGCTGAGCGTAATAACTGGAAATGCCTTTCTTCTCAAAAAGAAGCACTCGGACTGCGCGGACATAATTCAGCGACTGGACGCAATGGAGCAAGCCTGCAAAAGTATCGTGAAGATTCTTGATTTCGCCAAAATGTACGAAGAGCTTGGCGCCAACGAGCTATATTTCATAGATGTGGAGAAAACCTTAGACGAGGCGGTAGTGCTTTTTTCAGCCTCGCCGAATGTGAAAGTAATCAATGAATGCCATGGCCTGACGGTTCTAGCTGATTCATTCTTAAGACAACTATTTTATAACTTGATTGACAACTCGATAAAACATGGCAAAAGGGTCACAAAGATAAGAGTGCATTATGAAAAAGCGATCCAAGACAAACTGAACTTAATCTACGAGGACGACGGCGTCGGTATATCTACCGATAATAAATCGAAGCTCTTCAAGGAAGGATTCAGCACCAGCGGCTCAACTGGCTATGGCTTGAATTTGATAAAGAAGACAATGGAAGTCTACGGCTGGGCAATTCAAGAAAATGGCGAACCCGACAAAGGAGCAAAATTCACCATAACGATCCCCAAGATTAACCAAAAAGGAAAAGAGAACTTTCAAATTTCTAAACAAGATGAGCCCAGAGCACGCCGCTAAGTTTCACAAACTTCAAGAACAAGTTGGTGAACGCCCAAGGGGAAATAGAAAAGCTTAGCTCATTTCACTAAAAAATGGCAGAATTGAGGTTGGTGGGGCCGCTGGGATTTGAACCCAGGATCGCGTACGCCCCAGGCACGTATCCTGAACCATGCTAGACGACGGCCCCATTTCCATGCTTTTGGTTGGATTCCGACCTTGTTGAGATATGCAACATTATTGGGGTTTATTTCCTTTTCCTGAAGCGTTTGGCTTCTTTAATCACGCTAGGCAGTTCCATTTTGTTTTTTTCCCTTCTGCATAACCAACACCGTGTTTCAGTTTAAAGCATAAGTCAGCCCTGTGTAGTGTGCACTAATGCTTTGGGAATCATGTCGACTAAAATCTACTATGTTACCTCAATAGTTTCACCTGAAAAATGCACGTGGGTGCCAAAAACTTTAGCTTACCCTATTCGTCGTAACCCAGCAACTTTTTGCGGCAATGCGTGTATTAAGCTGAGGTGTTTTTCTTTTGGAGTTATTGGTTATGTTCTTTTCCTAAGCAATTTAGAGGTTGCTGGTTTCTTCTAATTTGCTGGTTGATGTTTGTTGTTGATGTTGTTGATGATATTAGCGTTTTCAGAGACGGCAAAACCAAGCCGGGCGTTAACGCTACGTGTTGATGATGAACTATTTTTCTTCTTTCCAGAAATAATAAGACTTAGGCGGTAAATTGAGTTTTAGATGTCACATGCTAACCCACCGGTCAGAAAATCGCACAGAGCCATTTAAGGCAAAAAGCTAGGCTAAATATAGACCTGCAATTGCAAAAGTTTTAGGAAATCGACTTTGTAGCTTTCGACACGCCATGGCTGGTTTTGTCCCAGTAGAACGGTTTTCTTATTAGTTGAATGAGTCCTCTCCAGCTAGCTATGCTCAAGAGCGCCCAGTAGGCAGGCATAAGGATTGCAAACGGCGTTAAACGATATTTTTTCAGTTTAACACAAGCTATGACGTATAACAGCAGGTACGAAAGGTTGCCTACTATAAAATTAAACAAGCATATCCACTGCACATAATTTGGCAATAAACCAGCGAAAGCCAACGGCATAAGAAAGCCTATTGCCGTAAGCATCCATAATACGGGATTTATAATTGGCATAAAGATTGCCGCTCCGAAAGTCAGTTGGAATTTTAGGAATTGTTCTGTTCCCAACTCTTTCAGTAGTTTTCTTGGGTATCGCATGTGAACCAGATATGTTTGAAGATGCCCTTTATACCATCGAGATCGCTGGCGAATCCAGCTTTTAACATTTACCGTAGCCTCTTCATATGTATAAGAGTCAATCATTTCGGTTTTCATTTTGTAACGTGCTAGTCTTATTCCAATATCAGCGTCTTCGGTGACGTTGTATGGATCCCATCTACCAAGTTCGTCTAGGCTTTTTTTTCGGAAATGGTTGCTTGTGCCTCCTAAAGGAATTGGCGCATTAATATAATCCAGTCCTTGAAGGTAAAATTCAAACCAGTTAGCATACTCGATAGAAAACCATTTTGTTAGTATATTCTCGTTTGCATTATAAAAATTGAGTTTTGACTGTAGACATGCAAGATTATCATTTGATCGTAGAAACGCGATGGCTGCTTTTTTCAGTTGGTCTGGATCAGGGTTATCTTCAGCATCGTATATGACGACAAATTCTCCTTTTGCACGCAGTAAACCGTAGTTGCAGGCTCTGGGTTTGGTTGTTATTTGTGCGGAAGGAATGATTATTGGGTCAAAAAGTTTGAGGAATTCGGTGTACTCGCTGCCAGATATGCCATCAACCTTTTTCTGTGGTGACCCGAATAGTCCAAGCATTTTTGCTTCATTGATGGTTTCTTCGTCCTTTTCTTCCATTAAGATTTTTATGTCTAGCTTGTCTTTGGGGTAGTTTAAATTGTACATGTTTTTTAGATTTTGAGCGAGTATTTCTGCTTCATGGAAGACGGGGATTAAAATTGTGTATGTTGGTAGTTCCTTATCTGTAACCATTTGCATACATTTCTCGGTAACTCGGTTTGGCGCTCTTGATCCTCGAAATCCTCTTATCGAAATGTAGATTTTAAGGGGGTTAACTATGAAGTATCCAATGCTTATTGCAGCGAATAGAATTGCGAATGTAATAACGGAGCTTACTATGGCGCATATTCCAATGATCGCAAGTAACGATATGATGAAGTATTTTTGTGCTGGAAACAACACCTTATAGAGGCTGTGTGAAAAGTCTGTTTGTTTTTGCGCTAACTAAAAGGTTATATATATAATCAGTATATAATAGCTATATTATGCCACTGAAAGTAGATTTTAAGCCTGCGACAAGAATAG
>Ga0182027_10016524_pt1 | contig 10072 bp, 8 predicted proteins | sample 712E1DmetaG_FD_121300 | JGI IMG/M metagenome (GOLD analysis project Ga0182027, IMG submission 121300) | Permafrost microbial communities from Stordalen Mire, Sweden - 712E1D metaG (Illumina Assembly) | ecosystem: Environmental > Terrestrial > Soil > Wetlands > Permafrost | place: Sweden... | reverse complement strand
CTGCTCGGTCAGGACCAAGGTCGCTTTGGGTCGTCCCATCGCCATAGGCACCTCCATTGTGCACCAGGAATGCCTATTTTGGGAGCAATACTAATGCCAATTACTTATGGGACAGTACACTAGCCATTCGCAAGCGCGGAAAGGTCTTCCATGTTGATTTCTTCTCCGGGGCGACTCGCATTCGCGGAGGGTTGGGGACGCGCAACAAAGACGCTGCCCACCGTCTGTCTCACCGGCTTGAAACGGCGCTTTCCGAAGGCGCCGACTCCCGGTTGTGGCCGGAACTCAAGGCGGCCCTTCCCAGCTCCACTTTTTCGCGGTTCGCGGATTTCATCGGAGTGAAGGAAGGGAAACTGCCAACGTGGGAGCGTTTGCGCGAAGCGTTTGAAGCGTACTTGGCCCAGCGGGTGGGTATAGGCAAGCTTCGCGATTCCACGGCGGCGCGGTACAAGATGACGGTCCGCGAATTCGGCGCATTTCTGCAAGAGCGAAAGATCACCCTGTTGCGCGACATCACCAAGCCACTGACAGAGAGCTTCAAGGCATGGAGAATCGAGCGTATAAACCAGAGGAAATTTGCACGCGGGGCGACCGGCCTTATTTTGGATGCGGCCATATTGCATCGGCTTTTCTCGTTTGCCGCTGAAAACGAATGGGTGCTCAAGAATCCTGTGCGTATGGAAGGCAGACCGGGGGAGAATCCACGGCACGGCGCTGAGCCGTTCACATCTGAGGAATTGTCGCGCTTGAGGGGCCATGCTGGAAAAGACATGCTGGCATTCCTGTTGTTGCGATGGACGGGGCTCCGCGGCGGGGATGCCGTGGCCCTGAGTTGGCAGGAAGTCCACTTTGACAGAAAAGAAATCGAGCGTGTGACGCAGAAGCGGAGAAAGAAAGTCATCCTGCCCCTTCACGGGGAGCTGCTCTTCGCCCTGGAAGCGGAGAGGGAGCGGCAAAACCCCCAGGCCACTGACCGCGTTTTGATGAATCCTGCGACTGGCACTCCGCTTACCCGGCCACGATTGTATGAACGCATGTTGGCGTTTGGCCGTCGCGCCGATGTGCCGAATGCTCACCCGCACAGATTCCGGGACACCCTTGCCGTTGACATGCTGGCGCGTGGGGCAAACCCGTATGACGTGGCAAAGATGCTTGGGGATACCATCGAAACGGTGGAAAAGCACTACACGCCATTTGTCCGAGAGCTTCGCGAGCGGGTCCGCACAATCTTGGAATCCGAGGGCGGATTGGAAAGCGGCAATGTCGGCCCTGAGCGGGGGAGCGACCGTTTTACTGTCACACCAGTGTCACAATCGAAGGCCACGGTTCAATGATTCAACAGAAACTAAAGAAGATAATCGCGAGCAAGCCTGTAAGCCGAATTCTGTTTCCCGCTAAGGCGGGACGGCGATCATTCCTCTAGCCCCGCCATTACTGGCGGGGTCAAGCAACCTACCCGGGAGTTGTAACGGAGCGGGCAGCTCCTCCTCCCCTATTTGGTCTTGCTCCGTGTGGGGTTTACCATGCCTCCGGTATCACTACCGGAGCGGTGCGCTCTTACTTTAATCCCCGATTCATCGGGGCCGCACCTTTTCACCCTTACCCCGTTCAAAGCCTGCCAAGGCAGACAGGAACGAGGCGGTATATTTTCTGTGGCACTTTCCGTATCGGAGGCGTACGGTCCCATTCCGCGGGACATCCACCTCCAACCCTCGCCGTTAACGAGCACACTGCCCTATGGAGTTCGGACTTTCCTCTCCCCCGCCCCTGCTTGGCCGCCGAAGCAGCCGCTAAGGCGGGGCAGCGATCACCCGGCTTGCTCGCGCAGGTTTCATGATAGTCTGCTGTAGGAAGCGGGTCAATCTGTTCGTTTGGAGCGAAGGAGTCAGGAGTCAGAATAGGCAGTTAGGAAAAGGCAGCCGGCAGTGGCCCCACCGCAGTGGACAGCGCTTCTCCAACCCGCTGCCGATCTGATACCTGTCACCTCATACATGAGGGGCTTTATTCTGACTCCTGACTCCTGACCCCGGCTCGTCACTCGTCAAAGGTCGTGAACCGTGAGAAACTTTCGTGCCCTTCAAAGACTCTGGCTTAGCCTGGTGGCAGTTTTCCTCTTGCTGTTTCCGCTGCTTCACATTTCTGCCGCCCCGCAATCCGCCTCTCAGGACCTGCTCGGGCAGGCCGACGAAGTTCTTCACCAGATGAGCGAGCTTACCGGCCTCCCGATCAAGTCATCGCTGAAGAAGCAGATCATCAGCCGAGCGGATGTCGAGAAGTACCTTGCGGAGAATCTTCACGTGGAAATGACGCCGCAGGAGATCCACATCCAGGAAGCAACGCTCCGGGCTTTCGGCCTTGTTTCGCCGGACTTCAATCTGGAGAAGTTTCTGATCCACTTCTACACCGAGCAGGCAGCAGGGTTTTACGATCCGCACCGTAAGACCATGTGTATCGCCGACTGGGTCGAGCCGGACATGCAGCGCCTCGTATTGGCTCACGAGCTGACCCATGCCCTGCAGGACCAGAACTTCGATCTCGAGAAATTCCTTAAAGCCGTCCGCCCCGATGATGATGCTTCCGGCGCCCGTCAGGCCGTTGTGGAAGGTCACGCCACCGCAGCCATGATGGAGCAACTAATGGCGCCGATGAAACTGGAGGAAATGCCCGCGCTCGAACCGCTGATGGCGCAGGTCATCCACCAGCAATTCGAAGAGTTCCCCGCCTTCAACCAAGCGCCTTTCTTCTTTCGCCTCCAGGCCCTCTTTCCATATATCGAGGGCATGGGCTTCATGCAACGTGGGCTCCAGGAGGGCGGTTGGAAAAGGCTGAACTCGTTGTTCAACGATCCGCCCACGACCACTAAGGAAATTTTCGAGCCTCAGGCATACTTTCAAAAGCAATCGTTGCCAAAAATCTCCTTACCCCATCCGGCGCCTCTTGCAGGAATACCCGGGCTGAATTTTCTGGCGGAAAACATCATGGGTGAGCTGGGCTACTATGCGGTGCTCGGCCAACTGATTTCCGAGGACGAGGCGAAGTCGGTGGCCAGGGGCTGGCTCGCAGACTGCTACTTACTCTACGAAAGGGCTGCCGCCGGGCCGAGTCCAGGCACCGCACAGGAAGGCAAGAGGTACGCTCTGGTTTCGCAAACTCGCTGGTCGAGTTCTGAGGCGGCTCTCGCATTCTTCCGCGATTACCATTCCATCCTCGCTCGCAAGTATTCCGAGCTCGCGCCCGACAAGCGCTCTACGGCAGACCTTTTCATCGGCACGGCAGCCAACGGCCAGGTCATCCTTCTGCGCAAAGGCGACGCGGGCCTCTGGGCGGAAGGCATCCCCGCGGCGCAGTCCGACGCCATGTTGAACTGGCTGAACTCCCGCTAGAGAAAGGACGGAAAACGCAGCAGGCGCTTTGGAGTGCGGCAGCTTGCTGCCGCTTTTGCACCTCGAGCTTGCTCGAGCCGTTGCCGTAGCGCTGACCCCGCATGGCGGGGTCAGCACGCCGGAAATGGAGAAACTGCCGACCTGAAGGTCGGCGCTACGAAGACGCTAGAAAGCTGCCGCACTCCAAACGCGGGCTCTCGTTCCCTCCCTAGCCTCTACCCCTGGTCGCGGTGCTTGGCTTGCTCCATGGCAATCTGGTTAATGTGGGACAGCGCCTTGGCCCCGGACGCTCCCTCGATGGCTTTCACCGCGATTTCCTGCACCTGCTGCTTCGCTTCATCGAGCTGCTTCTGGAGCGCCGCCATCTGTGCCGACTGCCGCGCCAGGTTATCTTCCAGCGTCTTGACCTGAAGCTCGGCCAGCCGCTTTTCGGCTTCACTCTCTTTCTTCAAGAGGAGAATCTGCTGCTCGAACTTTTGCGCCGTGGCTCGTGTTGCTTCCGCCGCCGCCTGTGCGCACGCCTTTTCGAGTCGGCCGGGAAAACCCTCTGATTCGCTCTTGAGGCGAGCATCTTCCTCCTCCCGCTCTTTCAAGAATGCCTCGCGCTGCTGCCAACTCTTCTCGAGCGCTTCCTGCTTCTCCCGGTTCTGTTTTTCCAGAAGTTTCATCTCTTCTTCGTACTTGTCCTGGGCCTTTTTGCGCTCCAGCGCCTTTGTAGGATGTCAGAATTAGTGAAAATTCGTGTCAGATTTCTTGAAAATTTGTGTCACAGTAAGTGAAATAATCCTATATGGCGGACGGTGGCGGCCAACTTCGGGGGTTCGAGGGACCGCTTATGCCTTTTTTCTTCCTTGACGCGCCCTTCGAAACTGGGGGTTAGGTTCAGATAGCCAAGTCCTCCATGGCCTTGTCGGACAGCGGGTTCTTGGCGGTCCCACCGGGTATCAGCACGGTCGTTCCAAGTTGGTGCCTGCTGGTGACGTTTACCGTTTCTCAGGCCAGTACGGAGGGGTAAACGCTCTCGCCCGGCATCTCCACGTGACAGCCAAATGGCTGAAATGCCATCTCAAAAAGTCCGGGACGCCCATGCTCGCAGTACCGGTGACCCAGAGAGGAACAACGTACTTTCTCCTGAAAGAGGTCGCAGCAGAAGTGCGAATTTCCCCACCAAAGAAGTCTTAGAGATAACTTGACCTGTGTTGGTCTACACTACGCCGTTACCCAGGGTCTATATTGAGCGGCGGCCATTTCATAGGTAGAAAACACTTCAAGCAGAATTTTGAATGAGACGCCGGCTGGCGCAGACCTGCAAGAGCTCAAGAAGCGAACCGCGCAACGGGTTGTTCCCGTCTTAACCGAGAATCAAGGCCACGCCTGGTGCCGTAAGATGTTGAACGGGTTGCGCCTGCCGCCCAGCGTTCACAGCGACTCGCACTATCGTGTTTGGGAGCGCCGCTTCTATCCCTACGGTGTTTACAGCGAGAAGAAGCGCCTGGAGAAGCTGAACTATATGCACAACAACCCGGTGAAAAGGGGCTTGGTGCGTTCGCCGGAGGAGTGGCCCTGGTCGAGCTTCAGGTTCTATTACTTAAACGATACGTCGCTCTTGAGCATGGATAAGCTCGTTTGAGCTCCATGCAGATTTCAATCGCAGAGCTTTGCTCTGCGCCAGCCGGCGGAGTGGCTGACAGCATACAATGGGACAAAATACAACGGTTACTTTATCTCGTGGAACAAGCCCGGTTATGCAAACGTGTGGGTCATCAATTATCCGTACACATCTGGCAATCAGACATATGATTACGTCCATGACGTATGCGCTCAGCAGAACCCGTATTAGAACATTAAAGACCAGTGCCTACTTAGCGCTTTTGCTGGTCGTGTCTGTGTCCGCTCTTGCTCAGACATGGACGAACGGGAGAAACTTATATTTGCTGGCTGGAACACCAACGAATTGGGGTCCTGAGGGTTGGCCTGTCACTCTGTACAGCGTAGATTCTCAGCACAAGTTGAATCTGGTAAGGGCAATCGTGCCGGGCGCTGACACCCCCATATTTCTACAAGCCGGCCTCTATGCTGTTCGAGACGACATGGGCGATAAGATTTATGTGGCATATCCTCATGGGAACCCCACCACCGTCAGCGTTATCCACAAAGATCGGCCGACGATGAAGGATGAGGTGGTCTTCAACCCCCAGAACCTGACTGTCCTTAACACGGACTTCGGAGTAGCCTCCGGAGATGGTGGCGAATCATACCTGCTCTGCACGCTCTTGCGAGACGATAAAAGCGACCCTGCCCGTGTGAATAGTGTCCCTGTGAGCGTAGCGGGCGATGAGCCTGCGAAGGGACCCCGAATACTGCAGAATGATTGGTCCCTGTACAGTTCTTTCCGATACGCAGGCGCGCCAGGGGGACCGATGGGAACGGGCTTTTGCACGGAGGGATACATCAAGGACAACCACGTGCGGATACAAGCAGAGGCTGGGGCGGGGCCTTTTACCATGAAACTCGACTTGGACGGCGTTCCTCCGTTTCCTCTAGAGGGCTATTCGGGGCTAATTTACATTGTGGCTGCAAGTGCCCGCTACTTTGTTTTTGGCCTTCCCGGTGGGCATTCGTCTTTGTACGTCCATGATCGAAAACTGAATACGTGGAAGAACCTTAAGTCTGCTTCGACGGTTGCCTATGCTCGCAGGATCTTCGGATCATGGCTGGCAACCATCGTTGAAATCTGGGGTTCTGGTCAGCAAGTGGAGCAGCCGGGAGTCGAAAACGAAAGGAACTGGGAAACGCCGCTCCTGCCGAACGTGCGTGGGCGATACCCCTCCCTGTCGGCGGAATCTGGTACGTCGATACCCGGCACACTTCTTTTAGACAACCTGGAAGACGGAAGAAGGATAACCCTGGAAACGGGGCAGGAAGACAGCGAGATTCTCGATGTGCGCGGCGACGGGTTAGTGCTTTATCGGGTGAACGATTCGATTTTCGCAGCCCCGATTGAGAGCGATAGGCTGGGCACGCCTTCGCTCGTGGTCAAGGACGAAGATGTGCCGGAGGTCCACTGGGTTTTCTGGTCACTTTCCGAAACCAGTCCAAGCGTGGTTACCCCTTGAGATCAACCCTCAAAACGTACCGCGAAAGGGGCGCCCTTTTATAATGCGTGTTTACTGATCGAGTCGCTCCGGTAAAGTTCTAACGGAGCACCCGGAAGTACCACGAGGCAGGAGCCCTCGCCCGAATGTGTTCGTGTAGGATTATTTCAGCAACTGTGACACGAACGTAGGGCCTTTTCAGGAATCGCGACACGAATTTTCATGAATTGTGACATCGCGTGCCAGAAATCCTTTGATATCAATAAGGCCGTTTTCACTTACTCTGACAACCTACAGCCTTCTTGTATTCGTACTCGTCGATTTCACGCTGCCGCTGCTTCCTGAGGTTCTCGTCCTGTTCCTTCTCAGCGATCCCGCGCCTGCGAGATACGTACTGTCCCGGTGAGGGGCGTGCTCCGCGAGGACCCGCCCACATAAACTCTGTATTCGCCAGGTACCAGTTCCCAGTCGTCCTTGTCGACGTTATAGATGGATAAGTAATGGGGATCAAGCCTCAGGCTGACGGCCTTGGTCTCGCCAGGCCCCAACTGAATTTTGTCCCACGCTACGAGGCGCTTAGGTGGTTCACCGGCACTGGCCGGCAACGACACGTAGACCTGCACAATCTCCGCCCCAGCGCGCTTACCCGTGTTTGTGACCTTGCAGCTCACCTGCGCTTCCTTGCCGGGTGTGGTTTGGAGTCCAGTGTAAGAAAATGTGGTGTAGGAAAGACCGAAGCCGAACGGGAAGAGCGGTTCCTTGCCCTCTGCGTCGAACCACTTGTAGCCGACCTTGAGCCCTTCGGTGTAATTGATCTCGCCGGCTGAAGAGGAGGTCCGCGGCATCGCAGGATGCGGCAGGTCGGCTTCACTCTTCGGGAAAGTGACGGGCAGCTTGGCCGAGGGGTTCACCTCACCGAAGAGAATATTGGCGATGGCCTCGCCGCCGCGAATACCCGGATACCAAGCCTCGAGGGCCGCACTCACGTTTTCAAGCCACGGCATGAGCACGGGGCCGCCGGTCTCCAGTACAACGATTGTGTGCGGATTGGCGGCGGCTACCTGGCTGACCAACTGGTCCTGGTTGTCAGGCAGGGAAAGATTCGGCACGTCACGGCCTTCTGAGGTGTTCTGATGCACGAACACAATTGCCACGTCTGATGCGCCGGCCAGCTTCGCCGCCGCTGCCAAGTCTGTCCCAGAGTCGTAATCCACCTTGGCCTTCGGCGCCTTAGCGCGAATCGCCTTCAGCGGCGAAGAGGGATGCCAGATTCCAGTCGGAGGTCGCGATTCGCTGCCCGCACCCGTTTTCCCGGCGTTGGGGGGTGGAACGGCGTTTCCGCCGGCGGCGTCCACCTGGTCCGAACCGCCCCCGGATGGCACACCCGCATCGGCGTGCGAGCCGATGACCGCAATCGCTTTGATCCCGGAGGCCTTCAGAGGCAACTGGCTGCCACTATTCTTTAGAAGCACGATAGCGCGCTCGGCGACCCGCTGCGCAACCTCGGCGCCGGTAAATGGATTAACCGGCCTGGGGAGGGGCGGGTTGTCGATGATTCCGAAAGCAAACTCCGTCCGCAGGATGCGATGGACCATGTCGTCGAGGCGGGCCATCGGCACCTCGCCCTTCTCCACCGCCGCCTTGAGAGGATCACCGAAATACACGCCCCCAGGCTCTTCCTGGTCGAATCCGGCGAGGGCCGCTTTTACGGTGTTGTGGTCAGCCCCCCAGTCGGACATGACCCACCCCTTGTAGTCCCAGGCCTTTTTCAGGACATCGGTCAGCAGGTAACTGTTCTCGCAGGCGTAGTCGCCGTTGACTCGGTTGTAAGCGCACATCACTGTCCCGACGTTGGATTCTTGGATGGCGATCTCGAAAGCCAGCAGGTCGGTTTCCTGCATCGAGCGTTTATCGATTACTGCGTTGATGGTGAAGCGCGCCATTTCCTGGTCGTTCACTGCATAGCGGTTGATGTTGCCGACCACCTGCTGGTCCTGCGTGGCTTTCAGCTCTCGGCCAAGCATCTTTCCGATCAGGATGGGGTCCTCGCCGAAGCATTCGAAGTTCCGCCCGTTGCGCGGCTCCCGTATGATGTTGGCTGTCCCGCCGAGCGATACGTTGAAGCCGAGGTCGCGAACTTCCTTGCCCAGCAGCGCTCCGTATTCGTATGCCACCTTCGGGTCCCAGCTCGCCGCGCACGCTAGCGCGCAAGGCAACGCGGTGGCGTAACGGCCGCGTTTGCCAGTGTTGGCCACACCGGACCTCCCATCCGTCATCTGGAGATCGGGGATTCCCAGTCGTGGGACTCCGGGTACGAAGCCGGCCCCGCCCAGCCACTTCGCAGGGCCAGGATTAAGGCTCCAGACGTCGGTGCCATGGACGAGCGCGATCTTTTCCTCGAGTGTCATCTGTTCGATGAGGAGATCGGCGCGCTTGTCCGGCGACAAACTCTTGTCCAGCCAGGGGCCTTTCAGTGATTGGTTGGAAGCTTGATTTGGACTCTGTGCGAAAATGGCCGATAAAGCCGTAGTTAAGACTGCGGCCGTGATTCCAAGAATTCCCAGCCAATGGATGAGGGCGAACCATGCATGGCGCTTAAGCATATTTTGTGCTCCCGGTCGAAGTATTACTCGCGCTTGTTATGGTGATTTCCAATGCGAACGGCACTATATACCGGACGGCCTCGGCACGCAATACTTCGGTGAAGTCCTCGCCCGGAGCTACTTCCGAAACATCGGGTTTTCAATAGTGGTTGCTGGTAGTTGAGATGACCAGCGTTACCGATAGACTTCTTTGCGGTGGCCAACCTTGACCACTAAGACGGCAAGCTCGTCGTCGTTCACGGAATACACAATGCGGTATACGCCCTGCCTCAAGCAAAACTTGTCCTGACCTGACAGTTTTTGGCATCCGGGGAGTCGCGGATCGGTAGACAGTTCCTGGATTCGCGCGACGATCCGCCGACGGTCCCTAAGGGGAATTTCCTCGATTTCCTTTGCTGCGGAAGGCTTGATGAGGATTTTATAGCTTGCCACGCTTCCTCAGGTCCTTGAGTACGGACTCGAAAGGCAGGTTCGGTTCCCTCGCCCTCTCTTCAAACGCTGCCAGGTCTTCCGCATCCCCCGCTAGGCTAAGCCGCACGGCGTCGTTGATGATCTTGGAAATTGGCTGGTCGGTCTCGGCCGCCTTAATCCGCAAGGCCCGGTGGAGTTGAGGATCGAAGTACACGGTCGCTCTTTTCTGCACGTTTCTCATGAGGACATTATACAGCCAAAGCGTTGTGACGTCAAAACGTCCTAATGTCCTGAGTCAGAGGTTCGTTGATGAAGTCAGCCCCGACTTGTCGGGGCGAAAGAGGGTAGCCCACGGCGTCAGCCGTGGGTATGCGAACCCTCCCTCTCCCCCGTCCCCTCTCCCGCCCGCGCGGGAGAGGGGCGCCGAAGGCAGGGTGAGGGCTCCTTCTCCCAGGGCTGAGAAGCTGTGAAGAAATCGTTGTTGGTAATGCTAGCCTGAGCTTCGACCACAGGTTTTAACAGCATAAGTGGTCGAGGGTGGAAGCTAATTATGGCGACGACATGGGGTGGACTCTCCTTT
>Ga0182027_10016523_pt1 | contig 10072 bp, 5 predicted proteins | sample 712E1DmetaG_FD_121300 | JGI IMG/M metagenome (GOLD analysis project Ga0182027, IMG submission 121300) | Permafrost microbial communities from Stordalen Mire, Sweden - 712E1D metaG (Illumina Assembly) | ecosystem: Environmental > Terrestrial > Soil > Wetlands > Permafrost | place: Sweden... | reverse complement strand
GTCGCCGCACGCCGCGATGGTGTCGAGCAAGGTCTTGTTGATTGCCTGCACGGTGGTGCGCAGATGGCGCTTGGGGACCGTGTGCAACTGGAAGGTCTGGCGCGTGGTCAAGCGCAGCGAGCCGCCGCCGTAGGCGCAGGCGACGCGATCGAGATCCAAATACTGCTTGGGCGTACACACGCCGCCCGGCATGCGGATGCGCACCATGAAGCTGTGCAGGGGTTCCAGCTTTTGCCGCTGCCGTTCCAGGCGAACGTCACGGTCGTCCTGCTGGTACATGCCGTGAAACTTCAGCAACTGCTGGTCCGACGGCGAAATGCCGCCCGTGATGGTGTCGCGCAGTCCTTGGCTGATGGTGCCGCGCAGAAAGTTGCTCGCGTCTTTGATGTATTCGTTCTCACTGCTGCCGGGAGCAGGTTGTTTGTCTTCACTCATGGGAACCCATCCTCGTTTCGCGGCTGTCAGTAGACATCGCGCTGGTAGCGCTTGTCAGCCTGGAGATCTTGGACATATTCCTCGGCCGCGTCGCGGTCCTTGCCGCCTTCTTTGCTGACAATCGAAATGAGTGCCGCATGGACGTCGGCCGCCATCTTGTCGGCATCGCCGCACACGTAAATATGGGCGCCGTCCTGCAGCCACGCATACAAATCGCGTGCGCGCTCGGTCATGCGGTGTTGCACGTAGACTTTTTCGGACTGGTCGCGCGAAAAGGCCAAGTCCAAGTGCGACAGCACGCCGGATTTGTGCCAGCGCTGCCACTCGACCTGGTAAAGGAAGTCGGTCGTGAAATGTTGGTCGCCGAAGAACAGCCAGTTGCGACCGCGGCAACCGAGTGCTTCGCGTTCTTCGACGAACGCGCGAAACGGCGCCACGCCGGTGCCGGGCCCGATCATGATGATGCGCGCATCCGGGTTGCTGGGCAGCTTGAAATTCGGGTTGGGCGATGGGTAAACCCGCAGCGGCTCGTCCTCGCCCAAACGCTCGCACAGGTACGTCGAGCAAACGCCCTCGCGCACGCGACCGTGGCTTTCGTAGCGGGTGAGCCCGACGAGCAGGTGGACTTCTTCCTCGTGTGCGAGAAGGCTCGATGCGATGGAGTAGAGCCGCGGTTGCAAGCGGCGCAACATTCCCACGAAAGCCTGCGGCGACACACCGCCTGGCGGATAAGCCTGGAGCACGTCGATGATCTCTCGGCCGTAGACGTACTTCTGGAAGTTTTCCTGTTGGCCCTGTTCAAGCAGGGCGGCAAGCGCAGCGGTCTTGGTTTCTGCCGCGTAGGCTTTGACGAACGGGCGGGTGATGGTTGTGATTTCGAAGGTCTCGCCGAGCGCGTCCTGCAGTGGCCGCTCCTTGCCGTCCACCGCGACCGGCGCGTCGTGCGCAAAGCCGGCGACGGCAAGCAGATCTCGAACGTAGGTCGGGGCATTCCGCGGCAGCACGCCGAGCGCGTCGCCGGGTTCGTAGGTGATTCCGGATCCGGTCAGGTAAATTTCGAAATGAACGGTCTTCTTCGCGGAACCGCGGCCATTGAGATTGATCCGGTCCAGTGTCTGCGCCGAAAATGGAGTGGCCTTGTCGTAGCCGACGTCTTCATTGGCCGCGACCGGCGGCGCGGGCAGTGGGGAAGTCGCCGCGCCAGCAGTGTTCAAGTATTTCTTGAAGGCCTCGATCACCTGCCCCTGCCAACCGTCGGCCGCGGATTGGAACTCGACGTCGCAGTCCACGCGCGCGAGGATCCGCTCGCCGCCCAGCTCTTCGAGTCGCTGATCGAAATCCGCTCCTGCCTTGCAGAAATTGGCGTAGCTATAGTCACCCAGGGCAAGCACGGCGAAACGCAACCCCTGCAAACGAGGCGCCCGTTTACCGAACAGAAAGCGGTGAAACTCGACGGCCGAGTCAGGCGGATCGCCCTCTCCCTGCGTGCTCGAGATGAGCACCAGACTGCCCTCGTTGCGCAGATTGCTGGTCTTGTAGTCGCCGGTGCTGATGGCCGCCGCCTGAATGCCGGCCGCCGCGGCTGCTGCCACCAGCCGCTTTGCCACCTTCATGGCATTGCCGGTTTGCGAAGCAAAGAGCACGGTGAGCACGCCATCGCTGCTGCCGGCAGCACTTTGCACCGATGCCGGCGGGTGCTCTCCCTGCTGAAGCTGCTGGGTCGCGGTCAGGTAGCCGAGTAGCCACGCTGCTTGCTCCGGCGCAAGGCCGGCGACCAGGCTGTTGAACTGGGCTAGTTGAGTTGTCGAAAGTGGGCTGTGGTGCGGATCGAGGGGGGGAATGCGCATTCTGTCTACCCCGGTTTATGCCTCAAGCGGAAGCCTGACGCCAGCGGTAGAAGACCGTTCTGGTCCGCTTAGGCGACCACGCGGCCGGACTTGAGACGAAGAATCCGCGTGACACAGGAAGGAATTTCATTTTCGTGGTGAGTCACGTAGATGATGCTGGCGTGGCTCTCGCGGCCGGCTCGGTCGACGGCGTCGTTCACCATTCGCGTGTGGCTCGCATCTAGACCTTGGCAGGGTTCGTCTAGAATCAGAAGCTCCGGAGTGGCGACGATGGCTCGCCCGAGCAGCACGAGTCGTTGGTTGCCGTGCGAGAGCTCGGCCAGTCGCTGTCGACGGTGGCTTTCCAGGCCGAGCATGGCAAGCACGGCGCGCGCACGCGTCGTCTCCAGGGTGCTGCACTCGCGGTACAGCCCCACGGAGGCAAAGAATCCCGAACAAACCACGTCGAGGCAACTCCAGTCCGGCGGGTAATGCAGCAGCAGCTCAGGCGCCACCCAGCCGATACGCGCCTTGATGTCCCAGATGCTCTCGCCCGTGCCCCGCTGTCGGCCGAATAGCCGCACGTGGTTGGCGTAGGCCTGGGGATTGTCTGCCAAAATCAGACTGAGTAGGGTGGATTTGCCCGCGCCGTTGGGGCCCAGCAGGGCGACGTGTTCGCCTCGCCGTAGGGAGAAGTCGATGCGATCCAGGATCACCTCCTCGCCGTAGCGCACAGTCACCGATTTCATGTCAATCAGTGGTTGCTCCGTGGAAAACTCCGCGCCGGTCCCTCGCGGAGCCGGCGGGGGTGATGGCCGCTCGGGCTCGACCGCGGTAAGCCGGCGCGCGCGTGTGTCCTCGCCGATCACGCGAAATCCGTCGACCCGCAACAGGTGCGTGATACACGACGGCATCTCGTCCTCGCGCGCGGTGGCGAGAACGATCGTCGTTCCGTCGCGAGCCAATTCATCGACTAGCACTGCGAGATCCTGGCGCGAAGTCCGGTCGAGGCCGCCCATCGGATCGTCGAGCACGAGCAGACGCGGGCCGCGCACCACGGCGCGAGCGAGAATCAGCTTGCGCGTCTCGCCATTTGATAGCTGCTTCATTCTGCGCTGGAGCAGGGACGATAGGCCAAAGAGCGCAATGGCGCGCTGGCGGCGCGACTCGAAGGCTGCTGCCTCGGTCTGCTCGGGCAATACCTCGAAAGGATTGATGGCCTCCACGCTATGGCGGGTCAGCAGGGATTCAACCGTGGGGCCATTTTCTGCGTCGCTGGCATTCCATCGCGCTTGGTGATAGCCGGCGTGGCGCGATAGAAGACCGCGCTGGTCCGCAAGCGATACCAGAACCACCTGGTTGCGCCGTGCATGGGTCGCGCCAAGGTCGTGCACTTCCAGCATGCCCTCCGCTAGCTGTAGCGTAAGCGAACCATGACCTACCGGAACTTGCCCGGCCAAGGCCGCGGCCAGCAGAGATTTTCCCGCGCCGTTTGGACCCACGATCGCCCAGTGCTCGCCGGAACGAATGTCCCAATTGGTTCCGCAGAACAGTAGCCTGTCGCCGGCGCGAATGGCGACGTCGCGGAACGAAACCAGTGGGGCGGCTGCACCGGGCTGTGCATCCACTGGTTATGCCGCGGCCCCCTTGAAGGCTTCGAGATTTCGGCGGAAGTAGCTCAGGTGAAACTGGGCATGATCGGTGTAAAGCTTGAGCACATCGGCCAGGGTCATGCGCCCGCGCTGGGGGTGGCGAACGTAGTAGGATTCCCAGTCCGAATCCACCAAGGCCCTGGCCATGGCGGCGGTCACGGCTCGGAGCCCGCGCGCGGTTTCCAACGATGCCAGCGCATCGGCGGTTTCGTATTTTGCGCGCTCCTGCCAAACTTCTTCGTTCCACACGAAAACCTCCACCCCAGGTTGGGTCACCGTCAGGCGGACGCGATCGTAGGCAAAGGTATCAGCGTCTAAAAAATGGACGGCGTGGTCGCGAATCGTCCAAGCCCCCGCCAGGCTGGGGCGAAAGTCGATGGCGGCTGCGGGAATGCTTTTGACGAAGTCGACCAGTAGGTCGACGGCGGATTGGTACTGGCTGATGAGGGATAGTTTTTCAGTTTTGTCCATAGGGTAGCTCCTCGGCGAAAGCATACCTTGTCGATGGGAGATGTCCCGATCGGCACGGCGAATGTGTGGCTGCCGCGGCGGTTGAGCCTTGCCAAGCACATGGTGCGCGGGGCTCCTCAAGAAAACTGCCAAAACCTACGATGCTTTGGAGGCGGAGAATGAATGTGCCCGGTCGAGTCTAATGCGCCGACGGCCTACGCGAATCCTGGGATCGCCGAGGCTCCCGAGGCGCCTCCACCGCTCGCCACGGTGCTGCGGGTTGCCGAAGGCCTACGCCATGTCTTCGGCTCGACCGGCTACAAGCCCCCCATGCTTCCCAGCGTGGCGCTCGAGATCCACGAGCTGTCCTGTCGGACGGACATCGACACCGACAAGCTGACGGCGGTGCTCGAAAGCGACCCGATGTTGGCGGGACATGTTCTCAAGGTGGCGAATTCGCCGATCTTTCGCGGCCGAGATGCCGAGACATCCTTGCGCAGCGCCGTGCTCCGCCTTGGGCTCAAGAACTTAGGCGAAATCGTATTCGAGCTAGCCCTGCATATGCGGGTGTTTCGATCCGTCGAGTATTCCGGGATCATGGAGCAATTGCGGCGGCACAGCACCGCAAGCGCCAACCTGTGCCGCCTGCTCGCGACGCGCGCGGGGCAAGATCCCGAAAACGCGTTCCTGTGTGGCCTTTTGCATGACATTGGAATCGCGGCCATTCTCATCGTGCTTGGCGAGCGGGCCAAGAGCGAAGCCGCGCTCGACGCCAAGGTGCTTGAAGAGGTCATTCGCCAGACGCACGAGGATGTCTCCGGCATGCTGGTTCGGCTGTGGAAGCTGCCCGAGGAAGTCGCGGATGTCGTGTCTCACCACCACCATGGCGCCACGCTGGCATCGGCGCCTTCGCTGTCCGCCGTGGTGGTCCTTGCCGATGCCCTGGCCGCGAAGCTCGGATTCTCGGTAGATTTTGGGGTCGGTGCTTGCGACGGAAACGATCCTCAGCTCCTGTCCGCTGCATGCGCCAAGCTCAATCTGGGCGCGGACACCATGGCTGCGGTCGAGCCCGAAGCTCGCCGGGTCCTAAGACATGTCGACGAGGCACTCAAACACAAGGCTGCGGCCGCCGAGGACAATGTTTCGGCGCCAGCTGCAGGTGACGACGGGAAAAAGGCGCACGTCTCGCTAGGGCAAGTTGCCACCAGAGGAGTGGCGTCGGTTTCGGCGCGCAAGCCCGGCCAGAGGCTTGTCGTGCGGTTCTGGCGAGCTGTGCTGCGCGTGTTGCGGTAGTTTCTGCAACGACCGCGACGACGCCAGACTCAAGGCTCGAAGGGGAACCTTCGGCTCCCCCTCGGGCTTGGCAGCGCAGCGCCGCGTTTACGGCACGAACTGCTCCGGCACCGGTGGTGGTGGCGGTGGCGGCGGCGGCGATTGCGACGGCGGCGGCGCGGGCGGCGGCGGCGGGGCCGCGACGGGCGGCGGCGGTGGCGGCGGCGGCGGTACCGCTGGCGATGGCGGAACCGGTGGCGTTGTCGCCGGTGGCGGCGCCGGCGGCGGCGGCGGCGCGGGCGGCGGAACTGGGCTTGTAGGCAGCCCAGGCGGTGGTGGCGGCGGTGGCGGCGGTGGCGGTGGCGGCGATTGTTTGGTCGGCGGCGGAATTACGATGGTTCCGCCTCCACCCGTGCTGATGCAAGCCGAGAGGTCGAAAATCATGAACTCCAGGGCCTTCTCCTGCGGGCTCAGCGGACGGCCGGTCGTGCAACACGTGGGGAAAGTTGTTGGAGGGTTGGGGGTCGCCGTGCTGACCTGGTTCGGCGGATCGGGGGCGTAGCCCGTGTACGCATCGCTCACATGCAGCCCGGTGTATACGAATCGGCCGCACTGGGCATCCGCTGCCGCAGTGACCGGTGCATTGAAGCTGAAGTAGTGGGTGTACTTCGCCGCACCAGTGGGGGCGGCGGCGCTGGCCGGTTCGTAGATCCAGCGCTGCGACGTAGGAACGATTTCATCGACGGCGGAGTACTTAACTCCCTTGGCAATAACGAGGTTACCCGCAGTGGCCGACGCGTTGACAGTGACCAGCCAGTTGGCGAAGGCTTGTCCTCTCGGGAAAGTGGTGTCAATCAGCGTTGGACGGTCCACCGTGCCAATGGTGTTTTGATTGACGGGCGTGATCCAGGTGGCGACATCGCCAAAGGGCGATGGGTAGTTGGTCGTGACTCCGCCGGTGGTCTGCGAGAAGCTCCGCGCCCACGACCAGAGGAAGTGCTCGACGAAGACGCGCCCGCCCGCGTTCACATAGCCGAGCATGTTCTGCTTCATGGCGTCGGTCAGAACATTGATAACATTGCCGTTCTTGTCCTTGCCACTGGTGGGATCGTAGGCTGTCTCGTTGCCCCCGCAGTTGAGGATGATCATGTCGTACTGGCTGAGGTGGGCGACACTGTCCCAGAGATTGCCACCGGCGTCCGGGTACTTGGCCGTCGTGGCGTCGTAGCCGACACATGTTCCGGGATCCCTAGCCTGTTGGTAGAAGCTGATGGCTCCAGTGCCTCCCGGGTTGGTGAATTCTGCCGGGTCGAGGCCCATGCGAAGCATCAGGCATTGGAGTTTGTCCGCCTCTCCCGCGGCGAGCGCGATCTTGGGCAGTGATACCGTGCCCGCATCGCCGTCGGTCTGGTTTTTTGGCAGATGGGTCAGGGTGGCGGCGACCGCGGTGGTCTGACAGGGTGGTACGGTTGGGATCGTGACCTGGCGGCGCCACTTACCGATCTGCATGACAAGCGGAATGCCGGTTCCCGAAGGAACGCCAGTCAGAGTGAAGGTCCCATCCGAAAGCGTTGTAGTGGCAACAATGGGGCTGCCCGAAGGGATCGTTCCGCACTGGTCGCAGGATGCGCCGTGCACAACGGGGTCCAGAGCAGTGTTGGGCACATAGACGATGACGTTGTAAATCGGGTTCAGCCCAGCCGGGTCGTAGACAGTTCCGGTAAGCGTCGTGCTGCCCGCATCGCAGGTTTGCACCTGGCACTGGCGTCCCGTGCACATGCCGCAGCTGGGGTCCGTGCAGATGCACGCGTTGTTCGTGCACGTGAAGCCAGTCGGACAGGTAGCGTCGCAGGTGATGGCCCCACCGCAACCATCGCCGATGGGGCCACCACAGTAGTGGCCTCCGTTCGAAGCGGTACACGTGGTTCGCGCACACGTTGCATCGCCCACGCACAGGTTCTTCGTGACGTCGCACACCTTCCCGGCCCCGCACGTCGTCGCGCAGCTCAGGCTACCGCCACAATTGTCACCGATGGTGCCGCAGTAATTGAAGTCGGTTCCATTGCTACAGGTCGCAATCGGAGTGCAGGTGCTATCGCCCTTGCACAGACCTTTGGTCAAGTCGCAGATTTTTCCGGTGCCGCAATTGGTACTGCAAGACAGTGAGCCGCCGCACCCGTCACCGATGGTGCCGCAGTAGTTGAAGGGCGTCCCATTGGTACAACTTGTCGTCAGACAGGTGTTGTCGCCCTTGCACAGATGGTCGGACAAGCCGCACACTTGCGCGGCGGCGCAAGTCGTCCCGCAGGAAAGCTTCCCGCCGCAGCCGTCTCCGATGTCGCCGCAATAACCGAATGGTGTTCCGTTGTTGCATTGATTGGTCACGCAGGTTCCGTCGCCTTTGCAAATCCCGTCGTCGCCACACACCTGATGGCCGGCGCAGTCGTCGCCGCACGAGAGGGTTCCGCCGCAGCCGTCTCCGACATTGCCACAGTAATTGAAATCCGTTCCATTCTGACAGGCAACGGGTTGGCAAGTATTGTCGCTCTTGCATAGGTTGGTCGAGGTATCACAGACCTGGCCGGTCGCGCAGTCCTCTCCGCAGTGGAGGGTTGCACCGCAGCCGTCGCCAACCTCGCCACAATAGTTGTAGAGCGTGTCGTTCGTGCACGTGCCGGGAATACAGGTGTCATCGCCTTTGCACAAGCCCGTCACGGTGTCGCAAACTTGGCCAGTGGCACAATCATTACCGCAGTGAAGAGTCCCGCCGCAGCGGTCGCCTACGTCGCCGCAATACCTGAACGGAGTGCCGTTGTCACAGGACGCAAGCGCCGCACAGGTCGCTCCCCCGACGCAAAGGTTGCCGGAACACGCCCAGCCGGCCTGGCAGGGCGCGCTGCAATCCAAGGTCCCGCCGCAGCCGTCGCCGATCTTGCCGCCGCAGTACTGTCCACCCGTGGGGTTGCAGGTCAGCGGCGTGCAGTTGGTCGGCACGCATTGGTTGTTCACGCACGTCTCACCCGCGATGCAATCGGCGCAATTCATGCTGTCGCCGCAATTGTTGCCGATAATTCCACAGTACTTGCCGGACCCCGAGCCGCACGCGACGGGAGCGCACGCCGTACCGCCTTTGCACAGGTGGTCCTGGCAGGTCCATCCGGCGGTGGTGCAGTCGCCGCAGGTCATCGTGCCGCCGCAGCCGTCGCCGAGCACGCCGCCACAATATTGTCCGCCCGTTGGATTGCAGGTCGCAGCCACGCACACAGCGGGCACGCACTGACTGTTGGTGCAGACTTGGTCTGCCGCGCAGCCTCCGCAGTCGAGGGCATGTCCGCAGCCGTCGCCGATCTTGCCGCAGTATTTGTCGGCGCCCGCACCACAGGTGTTCGCCTGGCAAACGGTGGAATCGGCTGTGCAGATGCCGCCCGAACAAACCCAGCCGGCAGCTTTGCAGGCGCCGCATGCGAGCTGGCCGCCCACCCCGTCTCCGATCGTTCCGCAGTAGCTTCCGCCCGTGATCACACACGATGTCAGCGCGCCGGCATCGGTGCCCGCTCCGCCGGCGCACACACCGCCGACGCAGGGTTGCCCCGCTGGACACTCGCCGCAGTTCAGGCTCCCCAAACAGCCATCGCCGATGATCCCGCAATATTGGCCACCTGCGGTGGCGCAAATCGAGATCGCCGTACAGCCACCGTCCTGCGACGAAGAGATGCCGCCGTCAGGGAGTTTGAGGGTCGGAGAATCACTGCCTCCCGCCGAGGGCCCGTCGGCCGTCGAGCCGGGGAGCGAAGCGGTATTTTGGCAACCGGAGGACAGCAGCAATGCCGCGGTCCACACCGATGAAAGCGACAACAAAGTCAGCGAATGACGCGAGTTACAATTCAACATGGAGCTACTCCTGCGCTGGGCGGCGAAAAAAAAATAAAATCTCGCCACATACTGTACTCCCAGATACTATTAAGAGTGTATATCATATTGGCGCGATGCGCGCGAGGTTCGATATAGACCTCTAGCACAAAAACGGCCTGAAACGAGCGAGCGGCCATGACGATCCAATGCTTAATCGGGCACTAACTCACACGGTAGCAGTGACGCGCAGGCTCAATGTGTGACGAAGCGCACCTTGTGGCAGCGATTGCACTTTTTCAATAGCACTTCAGCCCGCCTTATCATAAAAAAAGACTAATACGGTCTGCAATTAGAAATTTACGCGCCTTCCTGAGGTCAGCTCATTCTTCACCCACAAGGAAATGCCATGACGAGAGGTCTCCGTTCTTCGTTGTCCTGCGCGTGTCTAGTCGCACTTTTCGTCGCCTGTGGGTATTCGGTAACTCCCAGCGGCAGCTCGCCCTACGCGCACGGCGGACAGGCTGCGGGGACCGGTGGCGAGGTCAACATCGGCGGAAGTCCTGGCAGCGGGGGCGATCCGGGCAG
>Ga0182027_10016520_pt1 | contig 10073 bp, 11 predicted proteins | sample 712E1DmetaG_FD_121300 | JGI IMG/M metagenome (GOLD analysis project Ga0182027, IMG submission 121300) | Permafrost microbial communities from Stordalen Mire, Sweden - 712E1D metaG (Illumina Assembly) | ecosystem: Environmental > Terrestrial > Soil > Wetlands > Permafrost | place: Sweden... | reverse complement strand
GGCATACAACCTCTTCATGCAACCTAGGTTTCTGACCGCTTGTTCTTGTACTAATTGCGGGTGCCCCAGGCCCCGATTTGGGACCTGGGAAAGCATGAACTCGAAGAACGAAATCAATTGGCCGGAGACCTAGTGGTATGTCTCACGCAGACGATCGTTTATCCGCTGTGAAGGGTGCGGGCTTTACAGGCTGCGGGAAAGGGGCTGTATCTGAACGAAGAGCCCGAAGAACATCCCTCAGGGGCTTAAGGCCTCGTTGATTTGATTGCGTTTACGGCACGGCTGAAGTCGTGCCCTTTCAAAACATAAACGACCATCTGTGTGGCGGACAGCACTAGTGTGTTAGATAGACCAAAAGGCCGGCTATACCTAGCCCGACCCCCAGGGTGACCGAAAGGGCCTTCGAACTGATCCGCTGACCCGTTGAATTCGGAATATAGAGCGTGTCGTTGCCGTACAGTGGCACGTCCGGGGATTTCATGGTCATGATCTTCTTGATCTCAACCGGGATCTGGTTGCTGCTTCCAGTGGCCTCGACCCGGTAGATGTAGGCGGTACGGGATGAAAAGCTCTCCAGCCCTCCCGAAAGAGTGACGGCTTTGAGAACGCTTGCCGAGCCATCCGTGATCTGGATCGGGCCCGGACGCTTGACATTGCCAACGACGAATACGCGCCCGCCTTCGGGTACTCGGACGTTTTCTCCGCCTTCCAGTTTCAGGTTCGACGCAGGATCCGAGATGTCCATCACGGAGTGAACCGGAAATCGCTCCGTCAGCAACACTGGGCTGCCGCCCGCAAGCGTTGACGGATGGCTCACCAGGATCTCCGCGCCGGCATTTTCGGTCAGTCCCCCAGCCCTCACAATCGCTTCAAGCAGAGACACGCTGCCGGTGGCTTGAAATGTCGTTGGACTTTTCACCGCCCCAGTGACAGTGATTGGCCGGCTGTGATACTCCACAACCGACACCGAAACAATGGGGTCTACCATCACATGCTCATCAATCAGTGCGGCCGCAATGGCATTCTCAAGCTCGGCTGGAAGCAGCCCTGCCGCACGAATGTGTTGCCGTACCATCGGCAGGCGAACATCGCCATCGGCGTCCACACGGACGTTGCGCGTCAATTCAGGCGAATCGTAGACGGTGACGCCGACCAGATCCTCTGCGCCGAGTCTCCCCAGTGACTTGGGAGCACTATCGCTCATCCCCACAGCTTCGGCACTGACGTGGTTTGAGTCCGCCTGCTGTTGCGCCGGGATTGTGCCGGCAAAAGCCAGCGTCAGAACGGAAACAGCGAAGCATCTCATAGACAACTCCCTAAAAAGAAACTACTCTCCAACGAGGTTGCAAATGATTGATTTCATTGAACAAGTGCATCTTGGGCTGATTTCGCACCGTCCCTACGGGACGGGGGCGATTGTTGGATGCTGACCCAGGACTGCGCTGCGCTTGTCCTGGGCTATTATCCGCTCTCCCTACGGGAGAAAGACCGCTGCCGGTTTCATCTATCGCGGGTCGGCAACGCCGGTGGAGGACTGATACAGACGCGAGGCATTCGGTCTTTCGCACCGTATGCTGTTGCTCGGCCGCCGAGGAATGCAGCCATCTCAGTCATTGGTACCATTGGTCTTCAGCGATATAATATCCGCCGCAAGTTGCTCGATCTTCCTATCCAGATTTCTCATCTGTGTGCGGAACTCGTCCACGTGAATGCCGAGTACATCTTCGCGTTTTGGGCCGCTCAGAAGCACGCGCATCGCATCGCGGGTCAGGTCCGACACGCTTCTGGCACCGGTAACGGTACAGAGGCGTCTGAGCGCTGAATACTCCTCTTCGGAGAGTCGAACGCTAATCATGCGTGAACGTGGATTCAGAATTGTCATGTGGGATTTGGGAATAGCTGGAGGGTTGGGATTCTCATTCGCGCTAACCCCGCGATTGCCGGTTACGCTGAACGATCGCTCCACGCGAATTCTTGAATGGAGGAGGAGGGAGTGAACAATTCAGGGCAGGCTTCGCCCCCGTCTGTCCCAAATTGCTCGAAAATAACTTATGGAATTCAACCACACTCGTTTGCCACGTATGAGGTTGCTACAACCAAGGCTGCTGGACTGAGGGTCTTCGAACGCGTTTCCGGTCTTAGTTCGCTGTTGGAATCTCACCCAAAATAGCAGGTCTACATCAAAGATTCAAGAAAAATGTGAGACAGAAGTTTGACATCCTTGCCGCTCCGCCAGAGCTCCGCAAGTGTAGTATTTCAGGCCACTTCGCGCCAACGCCAGTCCACCTAAAGCAGCCATTCGTAAGACGGCTGCTGCCATTTGTATGACATCTCGTGGCACAAAGCCGCGCAACGGAGTCTTCACTCCGTAATTGGGCCATCGCATTGCCAAGGCGGGTTAATGGCAGAGACAACAGAGGCGAGCCGGGAAGCCAGACCCCTCAATCTTTCAATCGCTGTGGGCACGACCTGCAAGGTGAAGCAATTCTGCGACTACTAGGGTTCAGCACTTCAGGTTATCGACTCGCGGGTGGGGGCTTGTGGTTCCGTTCCGCGAGTACAATTGCGGCAGCGACTCCGCCACCAACCAGAATTCCGGCGATCAGCCACTTGGTTGTCTTGGACATTCCGCCACCGCCGTTGATATCCATCGACTTGACGCAAAGCATCATCGAGCCTGAGCCAGGCTGGCCGGTGCCACCCTCGATCGTGCCCGATACTACAACTTTGTCGCCTATAAACCGATGCGAATCCTTGCACGTTAGTACGTACTTCGCATCTTCGTCGGTCGTCAGATAATATGTCCCATTCTCGAAGGTGACCAGGCCAACCCCGTTGAACTGCTCTAGGTTTGCACCCTTCTGCATGGCAAACGTCACCACACGGCCGGGGCGGACATTGGCTAACAGAATTCCATGACCGTTGGTCACACCGAAGCTGCCACTTAACGAGGCGACTTCCACTGTGTTGCCTTCCTTGAGCGAAACCACTCCCCGCGAATCGGTCCCGTTGGGGATCACGCTCAGGCCATTCGCGTGCAGTTGGAAGGACCCGGAAGGAGCCAGCTCGCTTTCACCCTGCTCGAGAACCAGATGGTCGCTAAAGAGCGTTCCGCGTGAGCTCGAAGACATGGTGATCTGGGTACCCTTGGTCAGCCGCAGATCCGCGCTCGCTTGCCCCGTCTCCACAACCGATCCATTGAAGAGAGTGGCATTCCCCTTCACCTGGTAGCTATCCACGCGCAGGTCCCCGCGCGCGCTGGCAGTGCCAATTGAAACTGTCCCGGCTGCTGCATAGGACAGCATGCACAACACAATTGCCGCTATCTGCAGTTTCCTTAACATTCGTTGCCCTCGCGGCTCGTGGCAAAGACACACCACGGCGGTCCCTGCTCTTCGTTATACCCCAAAAACCAGCTACCAACAAGATGCCTCATCGTTGACTTTACGTCAGTTACGCCTTACTTTTGTAATACAGACGGCGTCAGAGGCTCTGGCCTGTTGCATTTGACCGAGAGATACCGGTTTTCCACAGGCTCTTATCAATATTGATACCGGCTTGCCGCATAATTCCGGTTTGAGGCCTAAGGTGGACCAAGGCGATACAACTTCGAGTCGGTCGAGAAGTCAAGCTTCAGATGCTATGCTTTCTCTCTGATTATGATGCTTCTTTTCCAGCGATCAGTTGGCCACGTGCTGCGGATTACGATCGCAGCAGCTTGCTGCGTCGGCATCTGGACTTCATTTTCCCTGGCACGCGCTGACTTTCAGTTTCAAAAAGACACCGAGGAATCGGTCCGTGAGGCAATTCGCCTCGTCCCCGACAATTGGGATTATTATATGCGCCTCGCCCAGTTCGATCGAGCGCGCGCCCCGGAATTACTCACAAATTCATTGCGGCTCAATCCCTACGATGCCGAGGCCAACATCGAATTGGGCCTCCAGTATGAGGCCGAAGGCGACTACCCCCGCGCTGAAAAGCAACTGCTCCAGGCCTACGAGGTTGACCACACCTATCTGCCACGCTGGAGCCTGGCCAACTATTATTTCCGCCGCGACAACATCCCGGCGTTTTGGGCATGGGCGCGCAGCGCGGCAGACATGCCGGCCGACGATATTGGCGCCCTCTTCGAGTTGTGCTGGCGCGTGGCTCCTGACCCGTGGAAAGTCACCGACGCGATTCTCAATGAAAAACCCGAGTTGCTCCGCCAGTACATTCCGTTTCTGCTCGGGAAGGGGCAGCCTGACACCGTCGCGGCCATTGCGCCCAACCTGGTGCGTGCCGGCGACCCGCAATCGGATCGAGGCCTGCTCTTCGCAGTGGTGAACCGGCTGATCGCCGTCAATGACGCGCCCGCGGCAATGAAGTTATGGAGATTGCTCATTGCTCAGCACTGGGTGGTGGCCGACACCTCTGTACCCAACAACGCCAGCTTCGCGCGCGAACCGTTGCCGGTCAGTTTCGATTGGACGATCCCCGAGTATCAGGGCCTCCATTCCTGGCCGGGTTCCTCGGGCCTGGCAACGGAGTTTACCGGAGGCCAGCCGGAGAGTTGCCTGATCGCCGAGCAGGCCGTCGCCCTCGAGCCTGGCGACTATGCAATGGCCTACTCCTACCGCACCTCTGACGTCCCGCCGGGCACCGGAATCAGGTGGCAACTTCTGGACGCAAAGTCGAATGCCGTTATCGCGGAATCAAGCGATCTCTCCAGTGACGCCATGACAAACTCGGCGTTGAAATTCATTGTCCCTCCTGGCGTTTCAATTCTCCGGATGCGCCTGATCTACCAGCGAACCCTCGGGACGCCCCGTATCTCCGGCACACTCGATGTGATTTCAACTCAGATTGAGGTTAGCCCCAAGTCATGAATTGTCCAGAATGTGGCAGCGCCGAAATTCGCGCTTCAAGAAGACCCCGTTTGGGTGATGTTATCGAGCGCCTGCTAGGCAAGGAAGCGTTCCGTTGCCGGATTTGCCGCAAACGATTCTTCGCTCCCCAATCCCATGCCGCGGGCTTCAAAGAGGCATTCCTGCTCATGCACAACCAGCGATCCAACAGCCGCCTGAGCGCTCGAACCAGGAGACACCTTATGCGCAAGCTGGTGATTATTACAATCTTTGCCATAGCATTCGTTTTGTTTTGGGTGTTCCTCCGTTACATCATCGCGGAGGCCAACCCCGCGCAGAGCACAGGGGGCTTTGGGATTTTCTTCAGCGGCCTCAGTTGAAAGCTGAAGCTATCCTGGAAACAGGCTCGACAGAATAGAGACAGGACACGAGATGGCTGTCACTGCGGTTTGAACGCTTCCGCTCCGGTCCCTGGTATAGGACGGACCGATCGTGCTTTCTGATGAACCGGCGCGTCCGGCATCCGCGACATGTAGAGCAGCGCCAGAAGCAAGAAAATCCAGCCGGAGATCGCCGGGCGTGGAAATGGAAAGTCCACGCAGGCATGCAGCATGATCGAGATCAACCCGAGGCCCCAGGGATTGCGTACCGCCGTCGGAACCACAACAACAAAGGGAATCAGCACCAGCAGCGCGAAGGGAAACCCTCCATCCGCGGCAAACTCCGCCCAGTCGTTGTGGGTATGGTTGGCATAAAACGGAAAATCCTTGATCGCATAACGCTGGTAAACCTCGGGGAAAGTTCCCAGGCCATAACCGATCAGCGGCCGGTGCGTGGCCATGTCGGCGGCCGCCACCATGAACTCCTTGCGCACCAGGTAAGGATCGTTCTGCTGAAAGCGCTCCCACACGCGCTCCCAACCAACCGCCAAAGTGAATGCCGCGGCCAGAACGGGAACCACCAGCAGCATCGCGGCCGTCGAGCGCGTCGGCAGGCCGGTCTCCGGATCGCGCAGCTTCACCAGGCCGACCAGCAGCATCGCCAGCAACTCCGCCGTGCACAGCGCCGAGCCCGCGCGCGATGCCGACCCAATCACGGATGCATAGAGAAGGCCGCCCGACAGTACATACCACCAGGACCGCCAACCCTCGCGCAGCGCCCGCCAAAGCGCGATCGGCAGAGCTAGCTCCACAAACTGCGCATAGTTGTTGTAGGAAGGAAAGGTCGCAAATACATCCGGGTAGCCAGTGGGAAACAACCACAGCACCAGGCCGCCGGAAGTGAAAAGCTGCGTCAGGCAGAGCACCGCCATCGCCGTGGCGAAAATCAGAAACGCGCTCAGGATGTTGCGCCGCGCCGCCCTGGTCCCAGCCACCGTTTGCGCAAGAAAAAACACCCCGGCCAAAGCGCCCCAGCGCAGAACGGCTGCCCGCGTCTCCATGCTTGAAGCCGTGGTGTGCGCAACCAGTTGAAGCACTCCCCACAGAGGGATCAGGTAGACAAGCGGCGGCGCAACTCCGCCGGCGATGTACTCCTTGCCTCGCCCAATGCCCGCCAGAAGGTACACGCCAAGCAGCGCAAAGACCCCAATCTGAAAAGACTGGAGCGCCCAGGCAGGGCGCACGAAAACGGTCACTGTGGAATAAGCCAACAGCAGAAACAGGCACGAGGCCACCACCGTCGGCGTATGCCGATTTGGCTTGTGCGCCGGGTTGCTCAACCCGGATTCCGCGTTAATAGATACGACCGGCAATGCGACCATTGTATGCCAAACGGTCGTTCCGGCCGCTTCAATTTGAGCCCCATCAGACCTGGGGGAATATATGCGGCCGTTAGCGGTTTCTAACCCAACCCCGCAAGTATGGCCTTATCCCGGACAGTTTTACGTCGGTAACCTCTCCAGCCGCAACCGAATTGCGGTTGGAGGGAATCATGAAGGCACTTCAAGCTACGATGCTGAGTTTGGCAATGGCTATGGGCGGTCTGCTATGTCAGGCACAGAACACCACCATCCCCTTCAGGCAGATTCAACGGGACGCACAATTGTCCGCAACTGCCGCTGTGCCTCCCGATGAACAGGACGGTTGAGTGTGATCCTATCCCACCCATTCGCCAGAAAAAAGGCGAATGGATGGGGCACGGGAGCTGTTTGCGCGAAGAGGTGATTCGGGATGGGTTCATCTCTGGACGTAACGCGCAGTCGCGAGTCAAGCTGCTCCTAACGAGGCCGCGGCTGGCCGTGGTTATGCAGCGCCCTCCGAATCGTCCTCCTCCGCGGGTTTTGTCCTCGTGCGGCCTGCCAAAGCTCCCCGAACCCTCAGTCCTCGATTCTTCCTGCTCCACGGGCTGCATCTCGGCATGGCCGTTCTTGACGTGGAGTTGACCCAGCACTGCATCGCAAACCACCACTGCGTGGAAGGCAATCCCCTCATGCCTTCCTCCCATGCCGGCCAGTTGGGAATCAACTTCGCGCTTGTAGGCTACGGAGCCTTCGTCAGTTACAAGCTCAAAAAGCAGGATCGCAAGCTCTGGGTGCTCTCGCCAACAGCAGGTATCGCAGCCCATACCTTGGGCGTCGCAACCGGCATCGCGCACTGGTAGAAATTTCGCTTGGCGGCACACCTGAAACCTTCCATCGATTCCCCACGTAAGGGACAGATAGAGGCTGACGCGATCCGGCCCCTGCTTGTATAGTCCTTGACATGCTGGATGTGCGGGCCAATAATCATGACTGCTGGTCAAGTTTGTCCAAGATTCGTTTATGAGCAATAGTCGTCTATTGATTTCGCCAAAGCCCCGCCCCTTCACGGCTGCCTCAAGCCCGAAGGCGCCCGCCGGCCGCCGCCAGCGCCGCGCCGCCGAAACCCGCATCCGCCTCTTCCGCTGCGCCCTCAAGCTCTTTGCCAAACACGGCTTCCAGAACGTAACCGTCGAGGACATCACCGAAGCTGCGGACGTGGGTAAAGGTACCTTCTTCAACTACTTCGAGACCAAGGACCACGTCCTCGGGGTCATGGCCGAGATTCAGCTCTCCAAGGCCGCGGAAGCCTTCTCGCGAGCAGCCGGCGGGAAGCAGTCGATTCATGCCGTGCTGCACCACCTCTTTCTGCGCGCCGCCGAGGAGCCGGGACGCAGCCCCGACCTTGCCCGTGCACTCATCTCCTCATTCCTCGCCAGCGCCAGTGTCCGCAAAATCATCGCCCACAACATGAAAGAAGGCCGCAGGATGATCGCGGAGGTCGTTGCCGAGGGACAGAAACGCGGCGAAATCGACCCGCGCCTCAGGAAAGAAAAGGTGGCGATTCAGGTCTTGCAGGCATTCATGGGCACCGTGCTCTTCTGGTCGTTGCACGAGCAGCCTCGCCTGAAAGTCTGGATCGAGGACAGCTTTCAGCACTTCTGGAGATCGATCGCCGTCTCCGCCAAAAAGAAGGCATGATGAAACCGGATTTCTTCAAAATCGCTCTTCTCTCACTGGCCGCCATCGTCGCAAGCCATGCCTGCCTGGCGCAGCCACCCGCACCCTATCGGCTGACCCTGCAGGATGCGATCCAAAAGGCGCTCCAGGCCAACCTCAGCGTCCTTCTCGCCACAACCGGCGTCGATGAGGCCCAGGGCGCACTCGAGCGCAGCAAGGCGGCCGCCCTGTTCCCCCGCGTCAATGCGCAAACCTATGCCAACCTCCAGAACCGCAGCCTCCGCGCCTTCGGCATCTCAGTGCCCGGCATTCCGTTCCCTAGTGTTGTAGGCCCTTTTTCGAACTACGACTTCCGCATCTATGCGCAGCAGAATGTCATCGACCTCGCGAGCTATCGCGCCTTCAAGGCCAGCGAGCACGCCGTCGATGCGGGCAAGCTCGACGAGCAGGATGCGCGCGACCTGATCGTCCGCTCCATCGCCGCGCTTTATCTGGGTGCGCAGTCCTCCGCTGCACGCGTTGATGCGGCCCAGTCGCGCGTCACGGACTCAAGCACTCTTCTCAAACTGGCCACAGACAGGCACGCTGCAGGCACAGCGACCGGCGTCGACGTCTTGCGTGCCCAGGTGCAGCTTGCCAACGATAAACAGGCATTGCTCGTTGCTCGGAACCAGTTCAAGCAGTCGCTTCTCGCGCTGGTGCGGAACCTTGGCATGGACCCCGGCACGGCGCTGGAACTCGCCGAGCCACTGCGTTATCAAGTTCTCGCGCAGTCTCAGCCTGAGGCACTTTTGCCCGCCGCCCTCAAGGCGCGCGCCGACTATCTCTCCCTCGCCAGCCAGCGCCAGGGCCTCGTCGAGCAGCAGCGCGCCAGCCGCGCGCGCTTCTATCCGAAGCTCAGCCTCAACGGAAACATCGGCGAGCTCGGCCGCAGCATCGGCAGCGTGCAAACCACCGGCCTCATTCAGGGGCAGATCGATTTCACCGTCTTCGATCGCGACCGCAACGGCGAGGCAGATCAGCTTGCCAGCCGCGTCAGGCGCATCGACGCTCAGATTGCCGACCTCGAGCGCGGCGTCGATCAGGACATCCGCCAGGCCCTGCTCAATCTCGATTCAGCCGCCGAGCAGGTCAGCGTCGCCAAAGAGGGGCAGGAACTCGCGCAGCGCGAACTCTCGCTCGCCCAGGATCGCTTTGAAACCGGCACGGCCAACAACGTCGAAGTCGTGACTGCGCAGGACGAACTCGCCCGCGCCGAAGAGAACTATATTGTTGCCGTCTCCAGCCACGTCGACGCCAAGTTCGCTCTTGCCCGCGCCATGGGCAATACGGAGAAAAACATTCTCGAGTTTATGGGAAATCAGTAAGCGCACTTTCGTGTAAGGGCCGCTCTTTGCATTTCACCACAAGGTTCGGTTACAAGGATGAACGCCATGAAACGACTTATTCCGATTGCGATTCTGCTGGCCGCGGCCATCGCCGCAGCAGTGTATTTCTATCCGCGCTTGACGAAAAAGCAGGCCCCCACAAACCAGCTCACGCTCTCCGGCAACATCGAAGCGCACGAGAGCCTGGTGAGTTTTAAGGTTCAGGGCCGCATCGTCGAATTGCCCATCGAAGAGGGTCAGCAGGTGGAGCAGGGTGCGCTGTTGGCGCGTCTTGAAGATGCCGACTTCAAGCAGCGCGTCAAGATCGACGAAGCCGCTGTCGCAGTGCGCGAATCCGACCTCGCACTCACGCTCGCTGGAACCCGCGAGCAGGAGGTCAAGGCGTCGCATCAGGTTGTCGTCGACGCCCAGGCCGACCTC
>Ga0182027_10016519_pt1 | contig 10073 bp, 6 predicted proteins | sample 712E1DmetaG_FD_121300 | JGI IMG/M metagenome (GOLD analysis project Ga0182027, IMG submission 121300) | Permafrost microbial communities from Stordalen Mire, Sweden - 712E1D metaG (Illumina Assembly) | ecosystem: Environmental > Terrestrial > Soil > Wetlands > Permafrost | place: Sweden... | reverse complement strand
AGGCTCACGCCCAATCAGGTATACTTCCATCGCCTGCCAGAGTCCATGGCAGCCTAAACCGAAAAACAGAACTTCCACTTAAGAAACAACAAAAACTGTCCAAACAAACGGAGCCACCTCAAAGGACCCCAATTACCACCCTGAATTCCACCGTTACAATCCCATCAAAGCCTGCTAAAATCTATTGAATCCACTCTTCGGAGAGGCAATGCAGGCAATCTTAGCGCTCGAAGACGGGCGCATCTTCCGTGGCCACGGCTATGGGCACCCAGGCGAATGCCAGGGCGAGGTTGTTTTCAATACTTCTCTCACCGGCTACCAGGAAATTGCCACCGACCCTTCCTATGCCGGGCAGATCGTCGTTCTCACAAATCCCCAGATTGGCAATTATGGCACCAACATGGCTGATAACGAGTCGGCCAAGCCCTATATCGAGGGGCTGATCGTCCGCGAGTTCTCGCCCATCAGCTCCAACTGGCGCTCCGAGCAGGTCACCGACGAGTACATGGAGCGGTATGCAGTGCCGGTGCTGGCCGAGATCGACACGCGGGCGCTGGTGCGCCACTTGCGCACCCACGGCGTGATGCGGGGCGTGATCTCGACTGCCGAGAGCAATGCCGATGTATTGGTAGCTAAGGCCAACAGCATTCGCAAGATGGATGGGACGGACCTGGCGCGTGTGGTTTCAACCAAATCGAGCTACGAGTTCGACTCCACTGATAGCCGCAACCAGTCAGGCGAGCCCCTATTGCCCCATGCTCTCGACCAAAACGTAATAGAGCGGAAGCTCCTTCATGTAGTAGCTTATGATTTCGGGATTAAGCTCAACATTCTAAGAATGTTGACGCGCGAAGGATGCCGGGTGACGGTGGTCCCGGCGGAGACCAGCGCCGAGGATGTCTTCGAGCTGAAGCCGGATGGAGTTTTCCTATCGAACGGCCCCGGCGACCCGGAGCCTGTGGATTACGCCGTTCGCGCGATTCGCAAATTTCTGGGGCGCGTGCCGGTCTTCGGGATTTGCCTGGGGCATCAGCTTACCGGTCTGGCTCTGGGCGGCAAGACCTACAAGCTCAAGTTCGGCCACCACGGCGGCAACCATCCGGTGCGCAACAACCTGACCGGCAAGGTGGAGATTACGGCCCACAACCACAACTTCGCCGTCGATCCCGACTCGATCAACGCGAATGAGGTCGAGCTGACGCACGTGGACCTGAACGACCAGACGCTTGAGGGCCTGCGCCATAGGACGCTGCCGTTGTTCAGCGTGCAGTACCACCCCGAAGCCGCGCCGGGGCCGCACGACTCGCACTATTTGTTCCGCGACTTCCGGCGGATGATGGAGGAGTGGAAGGGATGAAGGATAAGGAAACAGAGCGGATCAATGCCACGTAGAAACGACATACAGAAGATCCTGGTGATTGGCTCGGGGCCGATTGTGATTGGGCAGTCGGCGGAGTTCGACTACTCCGGCACGCAGGCCTGCAAGGCGCTCAAGCAGGAGGGCTACGAGGTGGTGCTGGTGAACTCCAACCCCGCCACCATCATGACCGATCCGGATCTGGCCGACCGCACCTACATTGAGCCGCTGACCCGCGAGTATGTCGAGGAGATTATCCGCATCGAGGCGGAGATGTTGGGTGCTGGCCACACGGGCGGAACTTCTGGTAAATTTGCGCTTCTTCCGACGGTCGGCGGGCAGACGGCGCTGAACCTGGCCGTGGATCTGGCCGATGCGGGCATTCTGGACCGCTACAACGTAGAGCTGATCGGCGCGAAACTCGAAGCCATCAAGAAGGCCGAGGACCGGCTGCTTTTTAAAGACGCAATGATTCGCTGCGGCCTCGAAGTCTTGAAGTCGGCGCTGGTAAACAACCTGCGCGACGGCCTGGAGTTTGCCAGCAAGCTAGGTTTCCCGGTGCTCATCCGGCCGAGCTTCACGCTGGGCGGCACGGGCGGTGGCATCGCCTACAACCGCGAAGAGCTGATGGAGATTCTGGCCCGCGGGCTGGACCTTTCGCCGGTTCACGAATGCCTGATTGAAGAGAGCGTGCTGGGGTGGAAAGAGTACGAGCTGGAGGTGATGAGGGACCTGGCGGACAACGTCATCATTATTTGTTCTATAGAAAATTTCGATCCCATGGGCGTGCATACGGGCGACTCCATCACCGTGGCCCCGGCGCAGACGCTGACCGACCGCGAGTATCAGAAGATGCGCGACGCCGCCATTGCCATCATGCGCGAGATCGGCGTGGAGACGGGCGGCTCCAACGTGCAGTTTGCCGTGAATCCCGTGGACGGCCGCATGACGGTGATCGAGATGAACCCGCGCGTCTCGCGCTCCTCGGCGCTGGCCTCGAAGGCCACCGGATTTCCCATCGCCAAGATCGCCGCCAAACTGGCCGTGGGCTATACGCTCGACGAGATTCCGAACGACATTACGCGCAAGACCCCGGCCTGTTTTGAGCCGACCATCGATTACGTGGTGGTCAAGATTCCCAAGTGGCAGTTTGAAAAATTCCCCGGCTCCGACGAGACGCTGGGCCCACAAATGAAATCCGTCGGCGAGGTGATGGCCATTGGGCGCACCTTCAAGGAGGCCCTGATGAAGGCCTGGCGCTCGCTGGAGACAGGCAAGAAGACCGGCGCGGAGATCACCCTGGAGCCGCGCCGGCTGACGCAGAGATTGGTGACGCCCCAGCCGGAGCGGCTCAGCTATATCCGCTACGCCTTCGAGCGCGACCTGAGCGTGCGCGAGGTTGCGCGGCTCACCAGCATCGACCCCTGGTTCCTGCACCAACTCCGCGAGATCACGCTGGAGCAGTTGGCCATCGCGCAAACCACTCCAAAAGATATAAGTGCGGAGCGACTGCTCCGCCTGAAGCGCCTGGGCTTGAGCGACGAGCGCATTGCCGCGGAGTGGAAGCTGGAGGGTCACGCCGGCACCCAGCAGGTGAGGGAACTGCGCGAAGGGAAGGGAATCCGGCCCGTTTTCAAGCTGGTGGACACCTGCGCAGCCGAGTTTGAATCGATGACGCCCTACCTCTACTCGACCTACGACGAAGAGGACGAGGCGCCGCCGACCAAGACGCCCAAGGTCATCATCCTGGGCTCGGGGCCGAACCGCATCGGACAGGGCATCGAGTTCGATTACTGCTGCTGCCACGCGGCCTTCGCGCTGAAGGAAGACGGCTACGAGACCATCATGGTCAACTGCAACCCGGAGACCGTCTCCACCGACTACGACACCAGCGACCGGCTGTACTTTGAACCGCTGGTGCTGGAAGACGTGCTGGCCATCTACAACCACGAGGCGCAATCGGGCGCGAAGATCGGGATGATCGTGCAGTTCGGCGGGCAGACACCGCTGAATCTGGCGCAACGGCTGCGCGCAGCCGGAGTGCCCATTATCGGCACCTCGCCCGAGTCCATCGACCTGGCCGAGGATCGCAAGCACTTCGGCAAGCTGCTGGATGAGTTGAAGATTCCACAGCCTGCCGGCGGCACGGCGACCAGCGTGGCCGAAGCTCTGGCGGTGGGCGAGCGGATCGGCTACCCGGTGCTGGTCAGGCCCAGCTACGTGCTCGGCGGCAGGGCTATGGTGATTGCATACGATGCCGAGGCCGTGGCGCAATACATGAGCCAGGCGGTCGAATACTCCCAGGAGCGGCCGGTGCTGGTCGATCACTTTCTGGAGAACGCCGTCGAAATCGACGTCGATGCGCTGTGCGACTCGAAGGATGTGATTATCGCCGGCATTATGCAGCACATCGAAGAGGCCGGCATCCACTCCGGCGATTCCTCCTGCGTGCTGCCCGCCGTGAGCATCCGCGAGGAGACGCTGGAGGTGCTCCGCACCTACACGCGCAAGCTGGCACTGGCGCTCAAGGTAATCGGCCTGGTCAATCTGCAGTTCGCCATTCAGCGCGATGCAGAGGGCCAGGATCATGTTTACGTGATCGAGGTAAACCCACGAGCCTCGCGCACTGTGCCTTACGTCTCGAAGGCGACCGGCATACCATTGGCAAAGATCGCCGCGCGGCTGATGACCGGACGCACGCTAAGCGAACTGCTGCCCAAGCAACTGGCCAGCGGCAAAGACCTGGAAACCGGGACGCACTATTACGTGAAGTCGCCGGTTTTTCCCTGGTCGAAGTTTGCAGGCGTCGATACGGTTTTGGGTCCGGAGATGAAGTCTACGGGCGAGGTGATGGGCGTGGCTGCCAGCTTTGGCGAGGCCTTTGCCAAGGCGCAGCTCTCGGCGGGGCAGGTGTTGCCCACCGGCGGCACGGTCTTCTTCAGCGTGAACGACCACGACAAGTCCGCGGTCGTCGATCTGGCTCTCCGCTACGTTCACCTCGGCTTCCGGATTGTGGCCACAGAGGGAACGGCCACTGTGCTGGAAAAGGCCGGCCTCATCGTAGAGCGGGTCTTCAAGGTGAAAGAGGGCCGGCCAAACGTGGTGGATCTGATCAAGGGCGACCGCATTCAGCTCATTATCAATACACCGCGGGGCCAGGACACGTTTTTCGACGAGAAGGCGATTCGCCGCGCGGCAGTGCTGGCGCATATTCCCACTATCACCACCATCGCCGCCGCGCAGGCCGCGGTGGAGGGAATTGCCGCCATGCAACGGCATCGGACCACGGTGTATGCCTTGCAGAAACTGCACGCAGCCGAGTACGCCTGAAGTAATGCTTCAGCGACGCTTTTCCGGTGATGAAAAAGGTTCTAATCGTTCCTTGTTGGGAGGGAGCGAAGGGAAAGCCATGCCCCAATCGCGTAGCCAATCAAAGCAGCGGCCGGCCAGGTGCAGAGGAACGGTCCATCGTTGTCGATCAACCCGCTGGGGCTGGGCCAACTGAAGAAGGTCCGCGACAGTTTTTCCGTGGCGTCGCACTGGAAACATTCACCGGGCCCGGTAGGCATATCCAAAATCCACAGGCAGATCATGAGCGCCCAGATCAGGCCCATCAACCAAACCAAGGGCGCCATATCGTCCTGCCGGAACCGGTTTATGATGAAGCCCACCAGAAGCGGTACACAGAGCGACACAGCCAGGATGGCGCTCTGCGGGATGACGCCCTCCGCAAACCAGGGAGGGTTCAGGGCGTAACCAATAAGCATGAGCGCAAACCACGTACCAATAGCCAGTGCAGTATGCATGAAAAACCACAATGCCTGCCGGGAAAGCCTCCTGGGGCTATCTTCTTCAGTCTGGTGGATTAAAGGCTCCATCCGCACGGCTCCTAAAAAGAATTTTTCTGATGGGCAGTTGCATCTTTAACATACACTCTGCCGCAAGAGAGGACAATTCGCCTTAACTGAGCAGGGAAGGCGGCTGGCTGAGGGCTTCGCTCCGGGTTCTACAATGGAATCATGTTGATCGAAGGTATCTTTGCCGCCGTGCCGACGCCGTTTTACCCCGACGATCGAGTCTATTTTCGCAAAATCGAAGCCAATATGGCCCGTTATTCCCGCAGCTTGCTATCGGGAATGCTGGTTCTGGGGTCTACCGGCGAGGCGTCCATGCTGGATGACGCAGAGTCGCGCGAGGTGTTGCGTGTGGCAGCGGGGGCTGCGGCGGCAGAGAAGGTCCTCATCGCCGGCGTCGGACACGAAAGCGTAAAGGCGACCCTGGAACTGGCTGAGGCGGCGGCACAGTACCAATATGATGCGGTTCTGGTACGCACTCCCACGTATTACGCCGGTCAGATGACCCCGCAGGCTGTTCTACATTACTTTCGCAGCGTGGCTGACCGATCTCCTTTGCCCATAATGCTTTACAACATCCCCCGGTGCGTTCCGTACAACATTCCCACCGAGATCGTGGCTGAGTTGGCACAACACACTAACATCATCGGAATCAAGGATTCCAGCGGCAGCATCGAACGGATTCGAGCGCTGGTTGAGGCCACACGAAACGCGCTTCGGCGCACAGTAACCGTTACACCAGTCTTTGAGGCAGTTACGGCTCGAATGCTGGCGACCAGCGCCAAAGCAGACGGAACGTTTGTCTCCGCAGGCGATCTGGCACGTGGTGCAGCCCTGGCATCAACTCCTCCCGCTGAATCGATCAAGACAAGAACCAAAAACGTGGGTTTTCAGGTGCTCACCGGTTCGACGGCCACCTTGCTGGAATCTCTGCAGGCCAGCGCATCCGGGGCGATGCTGGCCTTTGCCTCTTGCGCTCCCCAGGCCTGCCAGGAGGTCTATCTTGCCTGGAGGGAGCATGACCTGAAACTCGCGGAAGAGAAACAGCAGCGCATCGCCGTTCCCAGCCAGCGCATTGTGGGAGAGATGGGCATCAGTGGAGTGAAATACGCCTGCGACTTCAATGGCTATTATGGAGGACGGCCCAGGGCACCGCTACTGGGGCTTACGGCTGAAGAGAAGGCAGAGGTGGAGGGTTTATTGGCAGGAATGCGGAATTAGAGGATTCAATACATACGCAATGTCTGATAACGGATATTCTGTATACATAAACACAGCGTTCATCCATGTCTTACTATATTTAGGGTTTTTCCCTTTATTGAATCCTTCGAGCCAACCCAATCCCCTTCTTTTCTGTGCTTCCCACATCCGCTGCTAATTTTGGGCCGAACTGCCACTCTATACGCCTGGCTATACACTGGAAGTTCGGGAGTAGTGGTCAATTCTTATGGATAAGTTTGTCGTTCGCGGCGGCAATCCGCTGGTGGGCACCATCCGTGTCTCGGGGGCCAAGAACTCGGCGCTTCCCTGCATGGCCGCGGCAATTCTGACCGAAGACGAGGTTATTCTCGAGAACATTCCTCAGGTACGGGACATTGAGACCCAGCGTCGGCTGCTGACGTCGATGGGCGCAAAGGTCGAGCTTGGCTACGGACGCGCGCATCATCGCACCACTATCTGCTGCCGGACGCTATCCGATCCTGAAGCCAAGTACGAAATTGTGAAGACCATGCGGGCCAGTTCCCTGGTGCTCGGTCCGCTGATTGCTCGCGTTGGCATGGCACGTGTGGCCATGCCCGGCGGCTGCGCCATCGGCGGCAGGCCGATCGATCTGCATATCAAAGGCCTGGAAAAGATGGGCGCTACCATCATTCAGAAACACGGTTATCTGGAAGCGCGCGCCGATCGTTTGACTGGCGCGCACCTGGTCTTCGACAAGATCACGGTGACCGGCACGGAGGACCTGCTGATGGCCGCAGTGCTGGCCGAGGGCGAAACGGTGATGGAGAATTGTGCGCGCGAACCCGAGGTGAGCGATCTGGCCGCGCTGTTGACCGCCATGGGCGCGCAGATCGAGGGGGCCGGTTCCTCCACTCTCCGGGTACAGGGTGTTCAGCGGCTTCATGGGGCGCGTCACAGAATCAATCCCGACCGTATCGAAGCGGGCACGTTTTTGGTTGCCGGCGCCATCACACGCGGCGACCTGATTGTGGGCAACTGCAACTCCGCTCATCTCAGCGCGATCATTGCCACGCTGCGCGAAGCTGGCGCGCGGGTGGATGTGCTTGGCCCCGATGCGGTGCGCGTGCGTTCCGACAAGCTGCGCGCGGCTGACATCTCGACCGAGGAGTATCCCGGCTTCCCTACCGACATGCAGGCGCAGTTTATGGCGCTGGCAACGCAGGCCGAGGGCGTAAGCGTAATTCAGGAGAACATCTTCGAGAATCGCTTCATGCACGTCCAGGAGCTGGTTCGGATGGGCGCGGATATCAAGGTGGACGGCAACACAGCCACGGTGCGCGGCCCAGCTAAGCTGTCGGCGGCGGCGGTGATGTGCTCGGATCTGCGGGCTTCGGCATCGCTGGTGCTGGCCGCCCTGGTAGCCGACGGCGAATCCATCCTGGACCGTGTCTATCACATGGATCGCGGCTATGAGCGGATCGAGGAGAAACTGCGCGGGGTGGGGGCGCAGATACGGCGCATGGGCAATGTATTTAATTCCAAAGATGAGTAAATAGATTCGGCGGCTTTTAGCGCCAGCTTACGGCCAGGTGCCAGCGCAATCCGTGCTGGGCAGTCTTGCGCAGCACGCGCTCATATCCCCGCAGCTCAAGGAGAACCGGCAGGGTCTCAGAGCCCAGGGCGGCGGGTGTGGCGGCGAGAAAATCGATCAGTGCGCGAACCGTGAGCAGGCCATCCAATGCGCTAAACCACTGTGGCCGCGGCAAGGACCGGCTCCAATCGGGATTACCGGCTCCCTGCTCCAGCAGCAACGCCATCGAGTTCTCATCGGCGGAAAAATACTCCAGGAGAGGACTCACATTCAGCCTCTCGGCCAACCGCTCCAAGGCATCTTCGTTGCGGGCCAGAGCCTGCCCATTCACAAAGATGTCAAATTCCGGATCATCCCCTTCGACGACGATGTACAAGCTTGCAGGCATCGTTCTGAGTTTAGCGGAGATAAAGACGGAATCGCGCAAAATTCCGTGGAGGTCATCCAATCAATCACGGGGGAGTCAATAAAAAGGCCCGGAGAGTATCCGGGCCTTTCTGTTATTCGTTATGCGCAAGCGGCCAAACTACTGGCCGCCGGGTCCGCGGCCACCGCCAGATCCGCCACCTGGACGGCGACGCCTCCGCCGGCGATTGTTGTTGGCCGGAGGACGTCCTCCGCCCGCTGTCTGTGCAACCGGAACAGGCGCGCCCTCAACGCGGTTGAAGTTCGGTTCGTTCTCCTCGTCAAGCTCCTCGCCGGGTTCGTCGTCGAAGTCGTCGCCGCCCTCGATGAGGATGGTGCTCTGATTCGATTTCGGCTGGCGCTCGTCGAACTCATTGCGTGGCCGCGCCGGAGGGGCTGGCGCCTGGACTGCCTCGACTTCGACTTCGCTGCTCTCAACGGCAGCCGCCGCCGGGGCCAGCTTGGCCTTCTGTTCCTTGATGAGCGCCTTGCGGCTGAGCTTGATGCGGTTGCCCTCGATGGCCAGAACCTTGACCATCACCTGATCGCCCTCGCGCAGCTCGTCCTTCACTTCCTTCACGCGATGTTCCGCGATCTCGGAGATGTGCAGCAGGCCATCGGTGCCGGGGAATAGCTCGACAAACGCGCCGAACTCGGCCAGGCGGACCACCTTGCCCAGGTACACCTTGCCCACTTCTGGCACAGCGGTGATGTTGCCGATGATTTCGAGCGCCTTCTTCAGGCCCTCGCTGTCGCAGGAGGCGACGCTGACGCGGCCGGTGTCGTCCACGTCGATCTTTGCGCCGGTCTGCTCGATGATGCCGCGGATGGTTGCGCCTCCCTTCCCGATCAGATCGCGGATCTTGTCGGTGGGAATCATGACGGTTTCGATGCGGGGCGCATACGCCGAGCGCTCCGTCCGCGGGCCGTCGAGCGCGGCGTCCATCTTGTCGAGCAGGAAGAGCCTGCCCTTGCGCGCCTGCTCCATGGCTTGCTGAAGAATCTCGCGGGTCAGGCCGCCGATTTTGATGTCCATTTGCAGAGCGGTGATGCCCTTGCGGGTGCCGGCTACCTTGAAGTCCATGTCGCCGTAGTGGTCTTCAGCGCCGGCGATGTCGGTAAGGATGGCGTAGTCGTCGCCCTCCTTGACCAGGCCCATGGCTACGCCGGCCACCGCGCCCTTGAGAGCGATGCCGGCATCAAAGAGCGCCAGGCTCGCACCGCAGACTGTAGCCATCGACGAAGAGCCGTTGGACTCCAGAATGTCGGAGACGATGCGGATGGTGTAAGGCGACTCCTCGGCCGTGGGCAGAACCGATGTGATGGCGCGCTCGGCCAGCGCTCCGTGGCCGATCTCGCGACGGCCCGTGCCGGTCATGCGGCCTGTCTCGCCTACGCAGAAGGGCGGAAAGTTGTAGTGGAGCATGAAAGGCTTCTTCTTCTCGCCCTCATAGCTCTCCAGCCGTTGACCGTCGTCGGTGGTGCCAAGCGTGGCCGTTACCAAAGCTTGCGTTTCACCGCGGGTAAACAGAGCCGAGCCGTGTACGCGCGGCAGCACGCTGGTCTCGATGGTGATCTGCCGAATCTCGTCGAAGAGGCGACGATCGGGCCGGATGCGCTCCTTGGTCACCTGCTCGCGGAAGATCCGCTCGCGCAGATGCTCGTAGTAGGTAGCCAGCTTCTT
>Ga0182027_10016517_pt1 | contig 10074 bp, 10 predicted proteins | sample 712E1DmetaG_FD_121300 | JGI IMG/M metagenome (GOLD analysis project Ga0182027, IMG submission 121300) | Permafrost microbial communities from Stordalen Mire, Sweden - 712E1D metaG (Illumina Assembly) | ecosystem: Environmental > Terrestrial > Soil > Wetlands > Permafrost | place: Sweden... | reverse complement strand
CTCCAGGTTGCCCAACGGAGCCAGAAATGAAGCGCCTCGACTCGATTCTTCCTTCCATCCTTTGCCGGGTGCAAACCCCAGCGCAGAAAAGAAGCCGGCCAACCGGTCATAGACCGCGGCGCTACCGGCAGGGCGAAGAAAGGAGATCCCTTTGATCATGGTTTGATTCTATCGTGCGGGAGCGGCAGATCAGTGATGCGGGGTGTGCGAATCCAGCCAGACAAAAAGGCCGGCGCAAGGCCGGCCTTTCAGCTTTCTGATAATGGACTGAATGCCTACGTCGTGGAGCGCGGCTTGACGGCGATAAACGTCGCCGGAACGATGGTCCCGCTGCCGTTATAGGTGCAGCCCAGATCGTTGCCGCCGGAGGACAGTGGCGTGCAGGCCGGCAGATTGGGGCTGATCTGCTGCTTGTCTGTCAGTGTCGGCACGCTGATGTAGTGGATCATGTTGTCGCCCGCCGTGGAGACGAAGAAGTACCGATCGTCCGGGCTGAAGGCGCCTGCAATGGGAGCCGTAATCGCCGAGTTTCCGGTCAGCGTGAGACTGCTCACCGCACCGCTGCCAGGCACATAATAGGGCAGCGAAGCGCCGGTTGTGGCGCCGCTTGCGGGCGGGGTATAGGTGATGAAGGCCAAGTTCGACGCAGGCGAAGGCACCACCTGATTGACGGCGGCGGCGTTGGCCGTAAACGCGGGCAGCTGGCTCAAAACGGTTCCAAACGGCAGCGGCGAGAATGGATCGCCAACGGCCAGCGGATCTGAGGTGAGGTCCAGAGGCAGGCAATTGAACTTGGGGATCGTCAGCCCGATGTCGGACAGAGCGATGCTGGTGCCGGAGAGCGCTGCGCCCAGTATGTGGTTGCCATCAGTGGTCGCAGCCAGAACATCAGTGGCCGCAGGAACCGGAATGTCAGGGGGCGGCGCCTGCGGATAATAGAGGACGCTCGCCGAGTTCCCAACCGTGCCCGTGGGGCACCAGTTATGGGCCACGGTGGGATCTCCGCTCAGAAACGCGCCCACGCTGGGGATGGTAATGGCCAGGTTCTGCGCGCCCGTGGAGGGGGTCGTGCAGTTGGGGCCGGCGACGGAACAGGCCAGGGGATAAGTGGTCCAGCCGCTGCTCACGTTGTATACATACAGCGTGTCGGTATGGCCGGTGATGCCTGCCGCTATATTCTCCGGCGTGCTGTTCAGCGCCGCGCTGTCAGTGATGTACAGCGTCTTGGAGTCGGGCGTCCAGGCGGCCGCATTGCCAACACCGCCAAAAGCCGCGACGATGCCGCCGGTCGGAGAGTACAGGTAGAACACCTGCCGCAACTGGTCGTTGATGAGCAGTTCCGATGCATTGGGCGCAACGGCCAGAACCACGCCCGGCACGGAGGGATCCTGCTTGGAAACCGCATTGCCACCGGCGTTGTAGATCATCAACTCGTGCTGTGAACCGAAGTACATGTTGATGCCGAGCCGGTCAAACTGTACCGAGTTTGGCACGTAAGGCAGGCGCACCGGAGCGCCGACCGTGCCGCTGAGCAGCTCAACGGGAACGACGTACTGCGACTGGCCGGGAGCTGAGAACCAGAGGTAGTCGCTGGCTGTGCCCGGCGTGGTGATGGTAACCGGATTGGAGGAAACGGAAAGTCCGGTGCCGTACAAACCGAAGAGATTGATGGGAGCCGGATTGCAGGTGGTCGGCTGGCAGATGGCATACACCGTCGCAACGCCGGGGAAGCTGGTGGTAATGGCGCCGCCGGATCCCACGCTGATGTCGATCGGGTCGGTGGATTGGTAATCCAGCGACAAGCCGGAGATTGTTTTCCCGTTTGTATCTGTGACGATAGTCGTCAGGTTCTGAGGTACGCCCTGGGTGATGGTTCCGCTGGTTTGGCCGTTCGCCAGGGTAAGGCTGATCGACTTTGGCGGGCAGGTGGAGAAGTAGCCGGCCGATGAACTACCGCCGGCAATCGAAGCCAGAATTACGGTGGTGCCCGGCTGCTCCGCGGTGATCACGGTGCTCTCAGTATTGAGCGAGGCGACGGTGTTATTGCCCACCGAGTAGTTGAGATTGCCTATAACCGCCGAGCATTCCGGGACCGAGGTCACGCCGGTAGGCAGCGGGCAGGCATAGCCGGGGTTTGAAGTGCTGGTAACCGAAGACGGCGCACAAAGCAATTGCTGTTGATTGTTGCTTCCTACAAAGCATGCCTGCGCATCGAGTGTCGTCACAGTGCCCTGCGAAAAGCATTGCTGCGCGGTTCCCGATGTGGGCTCAGTGACGAGGGTGACAGAGGTTACCTGTGGATGCACATAGACTGTCACCGGGTTGGAACTTACTGAATTGGCCGAGGCCGTGACATGGGCAACCGCGTAGGGCAGAGCACCGGTCGAGGGCAGCGGATTGGGGAAGTTGCAGATGGTGTAGTTGGCGATGCCGCCGCCGGTGTTCCGGTTCCATGTGCCGGCGCACATGTTGCCCGTGGGCGAAATATCCAGCAACTGATTGTTGGTGGTGCCGAAGGCGTAAGAGGTCACACTGGCCGCGTCGTTCTGGCAGGTAAAGGCCTGGGGCGCTGACAACTGCTGCGTCTGCCCAAAGGCCATTGAGATGCCAAAGGTCTGGGGCTGCAGCGTGATTTTGGCTACATCGGTGACCTTCAACCCGTAACCCAGGCCGTTGCAATAATTCGCGCCCGGGTTGCGGGTGCAACCGGAAATCGAAATCCCTGCCGGAATCGCCAGGCACAACAAGCAGACAAGCGTCAAAAACCGCCGCATGAATCCTCCCCGTCCCGCCTCTTCAATCCGCGAAACGGTCTATCCGAAATATGTCAGAAAATCGTCTGTTCTAGCGAAATGCCCAAGGCCGGCCATGCAGCCGGTTGGCGAATTACGCTCAAAAAAAGTCCTGGGGAAAGTGTATCAGGACGGGGCCGTCCCCGGCATAAAGCCCCTGATCGACCCTCCCCACGGCCCTCCTATCCCAGACTCCGCCATCCCCGGATGGTGAGCAGATATGGCTTCACTTGCCGGGCGGCATATAACGCTCAAACCAGTCCACTGCCCGCTCCATCACGTTGCGCCGGTGGTCCGGATCCACAAACCCATGCCCTTCGTTGGGGTAGACCACCAGTTGCGTGGGCACGTGCCGATCCCGCAGCGCATGCCAGAACTCGTAAGACTGCGGCGCCGGGCACTCGCCGTCTCGCTCGCCCACCAGCACCAGCGTGGGCGTATGCGCCTGCTTGATGTAGGTGATCGCCGAGCTCTTGGAGTAAACCGCCGGATCGTCGTAGACCGAGGCGCCGAAGTACGGCAGCATCCACTGGTCGATCGAATTCTCTCCGTAGTAGCTCTGCCAGTCGGAGATTCCCGCCCCCGCCACCGCAGCCTTGAACCGGCCGGTCTGGGTGACGGCAAACATGGCCATGAATCCGCCGTAACTCCACCCGGTCAGGCCCACGCGCCCGGGGTCCACCGGGTATTGGGCCAGCACCGTATCCACCCCAGCCAGAATGTCCCGCAAATCCCCGTAGCCAAAGTCCTTGCGGTTGGCCTGGGTAAACGCCTCGCCTTGCCCGAAGCTGCCGCGGGGATTGGGCTGCAACACAAAGTAGCCCAGCGCCGAGAATGCCGCCGCGCTCAGCCCCCAGCCCGAGCCCCAATGCGACTGCGCCGCCGAGGCCGGACCGCCATGCACTTCGACAATCATCGGATACTTTTTCTTGGGATCGTAGCCCACAGGCAGCATCAGCCAGCCCTGTACGCTGAACTGATCGCTCTTCCAACTGAGTGAGACTGACTTGCCCCACGCCGGCTCCACGCCATCGTTGAAGTGGGAGATCTGGGTCAGAGAATAGGACATGAACCTGCAGGTCGGGCAGCCGGATCGTTTGGAAAGAAAGATCTCCGGAGCGTGGTCGAAAGTGCTGGCGTGAAACACAAAGAGCGCATGATTGGACGACGACGAAAGGCTCAGTTCCATCCGCCCGTCGCCCACGCTCCCCGGAACGCTGAAGATAGGCTTGCCGAAGCTCGTCACCGGGCTTGCGCCGCTCGAAGTGGCGAGCTCGGCCCCGCCCTCGATATTGAGCTGAACCAGCTGGCTGTTCGCTCCAGCCAGCTCGCTCACAAAGAGGCTCTGGTTGTCGTCCCACTCGATCCAGGCCGGCGAAGTGGGCCGTTGCGGGGTCAGGTCAACCGGCTGTCCACCGCCAGATGAAACAATCCACACATCCCCGCCGGTCGAGCCCTGGTCGCTCATCAGCCCGCCGATAAAGGCGATTGCCTTACCGTCCGGCGACCACCGCGGCACCGCAATCTGCAACCCATGCAGCGGCCCCGCTACCTCGGCTGGAGCAAGAATTGCCTTGGGCGCACCGTTCAGCTCCTGCGTATACAGTTTCGCCATCCACCAGTTGTTCTCACCCGGTGGATCGGCGGCCACATACGCCAATCCCTTCGAATCCGGCCGCCAGTCAAACTCGTACACATGAAGATTTTCCGGCGTGGCCATCAACGGCGCCTGCGGATGGTCCCACTCCAACTGCGCCACTGCCACCCGCTGAATCTCCACCCCGTCCTCGCCAATCACCCCTGAAGGCGGCTTCATCGCCGCCCAAGCCCCGGCCGCCCGCGTCGCTCCCTTCACATAAAGGAAGGCCACACTCTTTCCATCTGGCGAGATTGCCGGCGCCTCCACATACCCATTCAGCTCCGTAATCCGCCGCGCCGGGCTCCCGTCCATGCGCGCCACGTACAAATCTCTCTGCGCGCCCGCTTTGGCGCAACCGGAAAAGAAAGCCAACGCCTGGGCGTCCGGCGTCCAGATCATCTCGCCTTCATGGCAATGCTGCTCCGGCTTGGCTGCTGCCGTCATCCGCTCACTTTTGGCCAAGTCGTCCAGCGGAGCCACGCGAATCTCCACACCACCGCCAGCGTGTTCAATCCACGCCAGCCGCTTGCCGTCCGGCGCAACGGCCACCTGGCCTATCGAGCGCCCGCGGTTCAGCCCCTGCAGAGCTTCATCGAGATGAGACCGGCTTGCCGCCTTGGGAGTTGCCGCAGGCTGCGCCACGGCAGCGTTTGAATCCTGCGCTCCAGCGTGGGTGAAATTGAAACCTGTGCCCAGGATCAGGGCCGCGCCGGTGATGAACCCGGCGCGAAGAGATGTGCGAATTGGCGTCAAAAACATACGCAAATGCTATCAGAACCAATCAAAATCAATTAAGAATCAAGAGGGGGCTGCCTGATGCCGAGCATCGTGCGGACAATGAAGCCGGGCGACATACCGTCCGTTATGGATCTGTCGGCGATTGCCAACTGGAACCAGACGCCCGACGACTCGCGCCGCATTCTGCAACTCTCCGCAAACGGCTGCCGCTTAATCGAAGATGACGGCAGAATTGTTGCGACAGTGAGCCTTCTTCCCTATGGCACGCGATTGGCATGGATTGGCATGCTCATCACGCGGCCGGAGCATCGGCTTCAGGGGTTCGCACGGCGACTGATGGAAGATGCAATCGCAAGCGCGGAACGAGATGGCATTCGCACCCTGAAGCTCGACGCAACCGATGAGGGCCGCCCGCTCTATGAGAGTCTCGGTTTCGTCGTGGAAGGCACAGTGGAACGGTGGTCGCGTGACGCGGGGAAATTTGCCGCTGCGGAAGAAAATCCTGGTGCCGTTGAAGATTCAGGCAATGGCCCCTCGCATGGCGTGCGCATCTCCAACGCACTTTTCTTTTTGGACGCGAAAGCCTTCGGCGCGGAGCGCAAGGCTTTGTTGCGGTCGCTGTCCGCATCAGACGGTTGCACTGCCACCGCGGAGGGCTATGCGCTTGCGCGTCCAGGAAGAACGGCGCACTATCTCGGGCCCTGTGTGGCAACTTCGGAAGCTGAAGCCCGGCGGCTGATCGCCGCGCGACTTGAATCTTCTGTGAGCGCCGACAATCAGGATGAAGCATCTCAAGCGCGCACCTGGTATTGGGATCTGCTGCCTGCAAACCAGGGAGCGGTACGTTGCGCTGCAGCGCTTGGCTTCACGCGCCGCAGGATACTCTGGCGCATGCGCCGCGGAGAAGCGATTGAAAACAACGATGTGCTGGTCTATGCCATTGCAGGATTCGAGTTGGGGTGACACGAATATCGGCGCTCGGAAACAGTTGGAAGAGCGGATGTCCACAAACTTGAACTCACTCTCCAGCCGCCTTTTGAATCGCCAACAGCCTTTCCAGCAACGGCTTCAGCAGCTTCAAATCCAGCGCATTCGCCCCGTCGGACTTGGCGTTCGCCGGGTCGTCGTGGACCTCAAGAAACAGCCCGTCGATGCCCGCCGCCACCGCCGCCCGCGACAGCAGCGGAATGAACTCCGGCTGTCCGCCGCTGACCCCGCCGGCCGCCGAAGGCTGCTGCACGGAGTGAGTCGCGTCAAAGACCACCGGCGCAAGCCGCCGCATCACTCCGAGCGAACGGTAATCCACCACCAGCGTGTTGTAGCCGAAGCTGGCGCCGCGCTCGGTCAGGAATACCCGCTCATTGCCCGTCGAACGCACCTTCTCCACCGGGTGATCCATATCCCACGGCGCCACAAACTGCCCCTTCTTGATGTTCACCGCGCGCCCGGTCTTGCCCGCGGCCACCAGCAGGTCAGTCTGGCGGCACAGGAAGGCGGGAATCTGGAGCACGTCCACGGCCTCGGCCACAATTTCGCAGTGGCCCGGCTCGTGCACGTCGGTCAGCACCGGCAGCCCCGTCTCCCTGGCCAGACGGCCCAGGATGCGCACGCCTTCCTTGAGCCCCGGCCCGCGAAAGCTCTTCACGCTGGTGCGGTTGGCTTTGTCGTAGCTGGCCTTGAAGATATACGGAATGCCCAGATCGGTCGTAATTCGCTGAATCGCATCCGCCATGGTCCGCACGTGCGCTTCACTCTCAATGACGCACGGCCCGGCGACAAGGAAAAGCCGGCCCCCGCCCACCTGCACCGGCCCGATTTCAAAGGAGTTGCTCACGAATTTGATTGTAGCGGCTTCCCGCACCCCTGGCCGGATATAGCACACAGCCACTTGGGGAAAAATCTTTCCGCAAAGTGAATCCTTTTTCGCGAATGAGCGCTCTTCCCTATTAGAGGAGAAAAAATGCCAGCTACACAGGAACGGATTATCGGCATCGATACATGGAAGGATTGGCAAGCGGCAGGGCGCAGGGCACAGCTTGTGGATGTTCGCTCGGCAACGGAGTTTGCCACCGCGCATCTGCCTGGAGCCATCAACATTCCGCTGGAGCAAGTCGAGCTGCGGACTGCCGATCTGGAGACCAATGTGCCGGTGGTGCTGGTGTGCCAGGGGGGCACGCGCGCGCATATGGCGAGCGCACTACTGGCGGGCAGCGGAAAGGACCTTGTTGTGCTGGAGGGGGGAACCGGCGCCTGGCTCAAAGCCGGATACCCGGCCGTCCGCAATACCGCAGTACGATGGGCGGTGGAGCGGCAGGTGCGCCTGATCGCAGGCCTGCTGGTGGCCGCGGGCGTTCTGCTTGCCGCGACCGTATCGCCGTGGTGGCTGATCTTGCCGGCGCTTGTGGCGTGCGGGTTGATCTTTGCCGGTTTTTCCGGGCTGTGTCCCATGGGCGAGGCGCTTGCCCGGCTGCCGTGGAACCGCCCGCGCAGCCGTGTGAGCAGTTCAGCGTCGGGAACCCCTGAAGGCGTATCCTGCGCTTGCAAGCTGGCAGATCGGCCTTAAGAGAGCAGGGCAACGATTCCGATGGATTTTGAGAGGCTGTCACATCAGCACAAGGACGCCGTCTACCGCCAGATGGTGCGGGTTTGCGGCAACCGCGAAGATGCGGAGGATGTGCTGATTGAAGCGCTCCTGAAGGCCTACCGGAGCCTCGGCGATCTGGGCGCTCCTGAAGCCTTTCGCGCCTGGTTGGCCCGCATTGCCAGCCGGGTTTGCTGGCAACTGAAGCGTCGGGAGGCACTCCAGCCGCTGTTGCAGCTTTCAGTTCTGGAAGAGGGCGGCGGCGAATTGGCCGATGGGTCGCCTTCGGCCGAGGCGCAAGCCGGAGCCGCGGAGATGAAGCAGCTTTTGATGGCTGCTCTGCGTAGCCTGCCGGAGGACTTCCGCGCCGTCTACCAATTGCGCGCCATCGAGGAGCTTTCAGGCGAGGAGACCGCCCGTCGGCTCGGACTCTCGCTCGGGGCCATGAAAAGCCGCTGGCTTCGAGCGCGAAAGTTGCTGCGCGAAAGGCTGGATGCGGCGCTGGCCGGCAGCGCGCGACCCGGCCTGAAATAATCGTTTTGTGGATGCAGAGAGGAAATGAAGATGGAAGTAAATGTGAAACTGCTGGGAGATGTGAAGTTTGAGATTGGCGCGCGCAGCCATACCGTGGTGAGCGACCAGCCGCAGGAAAACGGCGGCCAGGATGAGGGCATGACGCCGCCTGAGCTATTCCTGGCTTCGCTGGGATCGTGCGCTGCCTTTTATGCCTCTGCCTATCTGAGAAAAAAGGGACTGGCGCGCGAGGGAGTTGCGGTGCGGGTTACGGCTGAGAAGGCCGGACCTCCGGCCCGGCTCGACAATTTCAAGATCGAAGTGCAGATTCCGCTGGCTCTGAGCGAAGCCGACCGGATGGGCGTGGAACAGGCTGTGCACCACTGCCTGATTCACAACACGCTGCTGCATCCGCCCACGATGCATATCGAGTTGCACGTGCCGGTTGCGGCATGAGCCGCCGGGCATGACTCGATTGGCAGCCTGCCCGGCTGGTCTTCCTGATCATGCCGATACCGGCCTGGAAGTGTGAGCAGCCCCTATTCCCCGCGGCTCCGCGACCATTGCCAGAACGCTCGTTCCAGCGCATGGAGCGCCGTCGGGGCGGGAAGATCGTCTTGTGGCTTCACCATCCCGCACGCCGCCAGCCGAGTGCAAAAGGCATTGTATTCAGCATAAAACTCGACATCGTGTCGCGCGTGCCCCAGTGCTTCCAGGGCACGATAATCCAACACCGCATACCGCTCCGGGTAAATCGCAGCCAGAATCGCGGAGGCAATTGAAATATCCACGCCGCGCAGCCCGATAAGAGCATTCACGGCGTCCTCGGTCTTGGCCTCCGGCGAAGCGGCTATCGCCAGAGCGCTCTTGATGTTCTCATTGCTGTTCCCTATCAGGTAATGAACAACCCGTTCGGATTTCCAGCGAATGATCGCTTCAAGATTCGGCAGCGTGTGCTCGCCGCCGCGAATCGCTTCCCCGGCTTCGTAGGCAGCTTTCTCAAGCTCCCGTTCTCTGGCGCCGGCTTCCTGCCAATACTGCTCTGCCAATTGCTGAAGTTGCGCTTCCGCGGGTTGAAGCTGAAAGTAAGCCATGGGGTCGAGTCCTCCATTCACAAAAACGAACAAACAATAGGCCCGGCAAAAACCTTTGTCAATATCTGATTGAGCACCCCGGAATGAGGATCCGCTGAAGACGGCCGGGGAGTTATGTGGGAAGATGGTGCGGCGAAGAGCAACTACGGAGGCTTTGGCTATGCGGGCCACCCGTAGCCCCCGAATCCACAGGTCGCCTGTCCTACATTGCGCGTTCTCCCGCCTTCGCGCCAGTAAAAAAACCGCAATGTTGAATCGAAATGCCATATTTAATGGTAAAATGGCATTATGAATACCACCGTCGAGATCGACAAGGCTGGCCGCATCGTGGTCCCCAAGAAGCTGCGCGATGCCCTGCACCTCACCCCCGGCACCCGGCTCAGGATCGACCGCTCCGGCGACTGGCTCATGCTGATGCCAAGCGCAACCGAGGCACAGTTGGTCATCGAGAACGGCGCACCGCTGATCTTCCCTGCTGACCGGCAAAACGTGCCCGTCCTCACCAATGAAATGGTGACTGAGCTGATTGCGCAAGGCCGGCTGGAACGCGAACGGCGGTTCCTTGGATTGGATAAGGATGAGGTGACCGAGTGATCTTCCTCGATACCTCTGTGCTGATAGCAACCGCACAGGTAAGCCACGAGCGTCACACGCCCAGCCGCGAACTATGGAATCAATGCGCCAAGGATCTTGCCGCGGCAAGCACCCATACCCTTG
>Ga0182027_10016516_pt1 | contig 10075 bp, 11 predicted proteins | sample 712E1DmetaG_FD_121300 | JGI IMG/M metagenome (GOLD analysis project Ga0182027, IMG submission 121300) | Permafrost microbial communities from Stordalen Mire, Sweden - 712E1D metaG (Illumina Assembly) | ecosystem: Environmental > Terrestrial > Soil > Wetlands > Permafrost | place: Sweden... | reverse complement strand
GGCCGAACGAGGCGTTGGCGAGGTCGATCTGGCGCCACGGCTCGGCTGTGGGGTCGCGGGCGATGCCGGACGCCTCGCCGGCGAGGTCGATGCCGGTCTTCTGACCGATCCCGTAGCTCTGCCAGGTCTGATACAGAACTTTCGAAGCGGCGTCGGTGTTCTTGCCGAGCCGGAAGGCAGCCTGTGAGACACCGACGTTGCGTGACCAGGCCACCATGTAGGCGAAGGTCCTCCAGCCCTTGGCCTTGCGGTCGGCATCGGCGACCTCCTGGCCGCCGGCCAGCTTGAGGATGCCGTAGTCGTTGATCTGGGTCGTCAGCGCGGTCGTCTTCGACTGCAGTGCGGCCGAGGCGGTGAGCATCTTGAAGACCGACCCGGGTTCGTAGACCTTGCTGATGATCGGGTCCGTGAACAGGCCCGGGTCCTCGTTGGCGACCGCCACGTAGGAGTTGGCGTCGTACGACGGGTAGCTCGCCTGTGCGAGGATCTCGCCGGTCTTTGGATCCATGACCACGGCCGAGACGGTCTTTGCCCTGTCAGCGACCCATGCGGCGAACACCTCCTGCTCGAGTTCGAGCTGGAGGCCGGCGTCGATCGTGGTCCGGATGTCCTGACCGACGGACCCGGGATCGATGATCTTGGTGCCGGCTGGTCCGAGCACGGTCGGATCGATCTGGACGATCTCGGGGCGTCCGGCCAGCACCGTGTCGTATTGCTGCTCGAGACCGTACTGCCCGATCCCGGCAGCATTGACGAAGCCGAGCACATGCGCCGCCAGCGACGTTCCGGGCGCGCCTCCGGATTGGGGATAGATGCGAACCGGCTGCTGCTCGAAGGTGATGCCGACCAGCCCGCCCAGGCTCTGCTGCGTGAGCATTTCCTGGACGACATCGGCATCCACGTCGGTGGCGAGCACGATGTAGTACGCGTCCGTGGCCATTGCCTTGCGGAGCTTGGCGGCGTCTTCGTCGCTCAGGGACAGGTAGTCGATCAGGGCGGCGATGGTCCGCGCACTGTCGGTCGCAGAGAGGTCGTGCGGGTCGCCGACGATACGGTAGCGACAGATTGTCCGGGCAAGAACGATCGTCCCGGTGCGGTCGTAGATGGTGCCGCGCAGGGCCGGGATGCTCTTCTGGTAGGTCGAGTTCTGGGCGGACATGGCCGTGAGCTGCTGGCGCTGCCCGATCTGCCAGTAGGCAAGACGCATCGCCATGCCGGTCGAGGCGAGGAACACGACGAGCAGGAGCAGGAGGAGGCGGACTCGCGAATCGGTTCGGGCGAGCATCGGGCCGGCGTCCTAACGGGCCGGCAGGACGACCGGCGCGCGCAACTGAGTCAGGCCGTCGGCGATCGCCTGCCTGCGGATGGCGGATTGACGACCGACTCGGTCGATGTCGGAGAGGATCTGCTGCCGCTGGTTCTGAAGCTGGATGTACTCGTCATTGAGCTGAGCCATGTCATAGCCGCTGGCCGAGATCCGAACCGTCTGGACCAGCGAGAAGAAGCTCAGCAGGAATGCCACCACGATCGCGCCAATGATCATTCCGGCCGCGCGCGGACGCCGGTTCGCGCGCATGGCGACGCGAGATCGGCGGCGCGGAAGCGCCGGCGCCTGGGGGCGGAGGAGGGGGGCCTCCAGGCGCCGGCGAGGAAGGAACGTGGAGCGCGGCCGAGCGCCCTCGTAGACGGCCATCTAGTCGATTCCTCGACCGGGGTTCGAGCGCTGCCGGTGGCCATAGCTGCGGCGAAGGCTGGCCTGGTGACTCCTGGTCATCGGTTTCCACCTCCCCGGTCGGCGGTCATGCGGCCACTCGCTCCGCGCCCCGAAGTCGCGCACTTCGGGAACGCGGATTGGACTGGATCTCGGCGTCGCTCGGCGTGCGCGACTTGCCGAGCGATCGAAGACGCGGTAGTCGACCGCAGACGCAGACAGGGACCTCGGGCGGGCAGACGCAGCCCCGCTGCTCGGTCGCGATGAAGCGCTTGACGATGCGGTCCTCCAGGGAGTGGTAGCTCAGGACCACGAGGCGGCCGCCAGGCCGAAGCAACACGAGCGACGCGGCAAGTCCGGCCTCCAGGGCGCCAAGTTCGTCGTTTACAGCGATCCGGAGGGCCTGGAAGACGCGCGTGGCGGGATGGATCCGTCGGGCCCGCGGCGCCGGGACGGATCGCACCACGAGCGCGGCGAGTTGCTCGGCCGTCTCAATCGGCGTGGCGCGGCGCGTCTCCACGATCGCCCGCGAGATTCGCCCGGCGAAGGGCTCTTCTCCGTAGCGGCGGAAGAGCGCGGTCAGTTCGGCGGCGGCCATGGTTGCGAGCAGGTCCGCGGCCGGGCGGCCGCGGCCGGTGTCGAAGCGCATGTCGAGGCGCCCACCGGCGCGGAACCCGAAGCCTCGCTCCGCGTCGCCGAGCTGGTAGCTGGACAGCCCGAGGTCCATGAACAGCCCGTCGACCGCCCCGAACCCGGCTTCGGGCGCGACTCGCTCCAACTCGTGGAAGTTGGTCTGGCGCAGCACCGCCCGATCGCCGAAACGGGCCAGGCGGCGCCGCCCCCTGGCGATGGCCGCCCCGTCAGCGTCGAGTCCGAGGAGGCGGCCATCAGGGGCGCACGCCTCCAGGATCCGCTCGGCATGGCCGGCTCCACCGAGGGTGGCGTCGATCTGGAGGCTGTCAGGATGCGGTGCGAGTGTCTCCAAGACCTCGTCGGCCATCACCGGCAGGTGCCCTACCTCCCGTTCGGCGCCCCCCTCGGGAGAGCCGTGGACGGACTCGCCGTCACGGCTCGACCCGAGCGGATCCCGGAAGTTCATCTCGTTCACCTAGATGCCGAGGCCGGTCAGATGGGAAGCGAGCGCATCGGCGGAATTGACCGCCTGCTGCGACTTCTCCCAGCGACCCGGTTCCCAGATTTCGACGTGATCCCGCGATCCCACCACCACGGCGTCCGATCCAACCCCGGACCAGTCGCGGATAGCCGCGGGCAGCAAGATCCGACCCTGCTGGTCGCTCTCGACCTCGAAAGCGCCCGAGAAGAGGAAGCGCGAGAAGGCCCTTGCCCTCTCGTCCGAGAGAGGCAGCTTTGCCACCTTCTCGGCGAGGTCCTCGAATGAGGCCCGCGGGAAGATGGCGGCGCAGCCGTCGACCCAGCGAGCCAGCACGGCGCCCTCGCCGAGAGGCGTACGGAACCGGACCGGGATTGCAATCCGGCCCTTGGCGTCCACCGAGTGTCTGTATTCGCCGGTGAACATCTATCCGTCGCCCTATCTCGCTTGTTCGCGGTTCGCCGCGACTGCGTGGCTCAGCGGTGGGTTTGGGCCCCAATCCGGGCTCGGTTCCCCACAAGAGAGGCTCGAGCTAGGGCTGGCCCATCACTCTTACCCACGAACCACCACAATTCGCCACTGAAGCGGATCATACACCCACTCGGCAACGCGTCAACGCTCGAACGACGCAGGGCAGGGGCAGGGGCGGGGGGCGACGGAGCCCGCAGCGCGTGACGACGGCGCCGGCCTCGGCGCGCCACAATCCGGGCCGTCAGGCTACCCTGGCGGCGGCCGCGACAACCGCAGGAGAGCGATGCGCATCCTGGCTATCGAGCGCCCGGCCGAGGGCATGACCGACGACCGCTTCACGCCCGAGCTGCTCTCCGCCGAGGCTCGTCGGACCTGGGAGCTGCATCAGGTCGGGTCGATTCGCGAGACCTTCTTCCGGGCTGACGAACCGGCCGCGGTGCTGATGCTGGAGTGCGCCGACGCGGAGGAGGCGCGCGGGATCCTGGCGACGCTGCCGCTCGTTGTGACAGGGCTGATCGACTTCGAGCTGATCCCGCTCCGGGCCTACCCGGGCTTCGCACGCATCCTCGCTAGCGCGAAGTCGTGACGCAGGGTCGAACCATCGTCTCGGGGCCCGGAATGTAGTTCGCCACCCAGTCGGAGAGCTGGCAGGAGAGGCTCTCGGCCAGGTCGGGAGTGGCCCCGCCGCGCTCGAAGGACTGGCGGAAGCCGGCCATGATCTTGATCAGCTCGGCTCGAGCGGCGCCGTTCCATTCCAACGCGGGACACCTGCCGCGCTGCGCGCAGTCCTCGTCCATCGAGAAGTGACGAATTGAGTAGTCGCCGAATTCGCGCAGGACGCGCTCCACGACGGGACGCTCGCCACCGGCCTCAATGGCTGCGACCAGAGCGGCGGCGCGCTCTACGAGCGACCGATGCTGGGCATCGAGAAGCGGAGAGCCAGTCTCCATGCTTGGCTGCCAGCTGATGCCCATCGTCTCGCTCCCGTTCGATGCCCCGCCGGACAGGCCTGGGCTGTCGCTATGCCGCGGACCGAAGGACCGGGGCGCCTGCATATGAGGCGGCACGGAGCCGCCTTGCGGCCAGTGCCATAGGACCCGCGCTGGCGGGGCCGGGCCGCTCGCGAACGCCGACCGACGCCAACGGACGTCTGCGGCTTCGGGCCGCGGCGCGGACTTTCGGCGCCGGTCACTTCGTGGGCGGCGGGATCTTCAGCTTGTCTCCGGTGCCGATCGTGCTCCCTTCGCCGAGCCCGGGATTCATCTGCCGAATCTTGGCGACATCCACGCCGAAGAAATTGGCGATCGCCAAGAGGACATCACCCTTGCGGATGGTGTACACGTAGCAATCGGCCTGGCCCGCGCACGGCACAACGAGGTCCATCCGCGATTTCGTGGCGCCGGGCGGCCATGAGGAGGAGGCGGACGGAGTGGGCTCGGGCGTCGCGCCGGGTGTGGGCGAGGCGCTCGGACTGGCAGTGGGACTCTCGGGCGGCGAGGCCGTTGGAGCCGGCGAAGCTGTCGGAGCGGAGCTCGGCGTCGGCGTCGGGCTGGGAGTCGCCGTCGCAACGCCGGAGGGAGTCGCCGTCGGCGTCGGTCTGGGAGTCGCCACCGCAACGCCGGAGGGAGTCGCCACCGCAACGCCGGAGGGAGTCGCCGTCGGGCCGGCGCTGCCGGTGCCGGGCAGCCAGCCCGCCATCGCCGCCACCAAAGCCAGGCCGGCCAGGGCGACGAGCCCGAGCCCGGCGAGGGTCAGCCGAGGCAGACCTGCCGCAGCCCGCGCCTTGGCGGCGGCCATGGCGGATTCCTCGGCCAGCAACGTGCCGCGCATGTATCGCGGGCAGCTGACGTGGACGCGCTGCAGGCAGACCAGCTCCTGCTGCCTGAGCGATAGCGGCAATGGGTCGCCGTACGCGGCGCAACGATGCGTTGGGACAGGTTCCCAGCCAGGGTCGAACAGCTTCCCATCGGGGCCGATACTGCGCAGGAACTTGCAACGCTCCGGGGCGTTGGCCAGCGGCACGGACTCCGAGCGGCTGCGGAATACGCCTGGCGTTTCGAACCCGCCGGGGGTAGTGCTACCCGTCTCGGCGCCGATCAACTCCGGACCGCCGCCGCCCCTGGGCACCGCCATCTGCAGAGGGTCGCTGCCGCGGGCAGATGCCCTGCCGGCGGCCTGACCGCGCCCGGGCGTGTGCCCCTCCTGATCGGGCGGAATGCGACCGTCCCGCCCGTAGCCGCCGTTGGACTCGCCGCGTCCGTCCACGGATTCTCCTGACCATCGACAATGACCCCGGCCACTCGGTCCGGACAGCCGCCGCCCGGCAGTCTAGTACCTTTCGCCCCTTGCCGTGGCGGCTGCTTCGATGGTAGCCTCCCCGCCTTCGGAGGTCGCGAATCGCCGCCATGGCTCTGCCACAGCGTATCATCGAGTTCGAACCGGTCGCGGGACCCCAACAGGAGCCCCGCATTCGCCGCTGCACTTTCCGACGGCTCAGTCGCATCGAGATCGCGAACGAGTCTTCGTACGAGGTGAGCTGCCTGTACCCGGACCGCCGGCTGCCGCTCCCCCTTGGCGACCTGGAGTCGAGCGAGGCTGTGTGCGCCGTCTGCGCCGCGGACCACATCTTCCGTCCGGACGAGGACTGACGAAGCCCGTCGCCCGCTCGGTTTCCGGTTGCGACTCCCTGCGGTGGCTTCTCAGGTGTGGCGGCGAGCCGGCCTGTAAGCCGAGTTCTGTACCGCGACTCTCGTCGCGGCGACGATCATCCATCTCTGGCCGCCGGTCACCCGACGGCTCAAGCGGCCGACCCGAGGACTGGGCAGCGCGACCTCTTCCGTCCGAACGACCGGTTTCCCGAACGCTCGAACCGCGTCCTCCTATTTGGCCTTGCTCCGAGCAGAGTTTGCCGCGTTTCACCTACCGCTCTCGAGTCGCCCCGAGACCGGCTACGTCTCTGTGGCACTGGTCCTCGCCTCGCGGCGGACGGGCGTTACCCGCTACCCTGCGCTGAGGAGCTCGGACTTTCCTCGCATGTCGGCCGAAACCGAACACGCGCGACCGTCCGACCGACTCGCCGATGCGGGATTCTAGTCCAGCGGCGAAGGCGAGCCAACTCCGGACCGATTCCACGGCAGGAGGCGACGATGGACCCTCGGGACGAGAGCCTGGCGGAGGGAGCTGCGCTCCGGATCCGACGCGCCGGAATCCCGGACGCCCGTGCCATCGCCGAGATCGTCGTGGCCGGCTGGCAGAGCGCCTATCGCGGGTTGATGCCCGACGGATTCCTCGATTCGCTCTCGGTCGCGGGCCGCGAGACCGCCTGGCGAGAGATGCTGGCCCGCGACTCTGAGGGAGGCCTTCCTGCGTGGCTGGCACAGCGAGACGGGCGGCCCGTCGGCTTCGTCAGCAGCGGCCGGCCACGGGACGACGACGTGCCACTCTCCACCGCCGAGGTCTACGCAATCTACGTCCTGCCGGAGGCCTGGCGTGGCGGCGTCGGCCGGGCACTGTTGGAGACGGCCACGGGTCACTGGCGAGCCCGCGGATCCGGCACGCTGGTCCTGTGGGTGCTCGAGGACAACGACCGGGCTCGCCGCTTCTACGAGGCGATGGGCTGGCAGCCGGATGGGGGGCGCCAGGTGCTCGAGATCGCCGGTGCGAAGCTCTACGAGATCCGCTACCGACTCGGTCCGATCCATCCGGAGGGGTAGCATTGGGGTCCGCCGGCGCGCCGAGCGCGGGCAGACTGAGCCGGGAGCGGACGATGGCTGCCAAGGGCAAGAGTGGTGAGTTCCGGGCGCTTCTCGGCCTGAAGCCGGGCGATAAGGTCGACCTCGCCAAGTACGACTGTGGCGCGACCTTCGGCCGCAAGAAGGACGAGGCCGAAACCGAGCTGGCCGCCAATCTGGCGCGCCTTACCGACCTGCAGGCCCGAATCTGGGCGGAGGCAAAGCACGCGGTCCTGATCGTGCTCCAGGGCATCGACGCCGCCGGCAAGGACGGCACGATCAAGGTCATCGCCGGGGCCTTCAATCCCCAGGGCACGCCGGTGACCTCCTTCAAGGAGCCCTCCTCCCTGGAGCTCGCCCACGATTACCTGTGGCGAATCCACGCCGCCGTCCCGGAAAAGGGCGATATCGGGGTCTTCAATCGCAGCCACTACGAGCAGGTCCTCATCGTGCGTGTCCACGGCCTGGAACCCGAGGCGCGCTGGCGGAACCACTACCGCCAGATCAATGACTGGGAGCGCATGCTCACCCAGGAGGGCGTGACGATCCTCAAGTTCTTCCTGGCTATCGACAAGGACGAGCAGCGGAAGCGATTCCAGGATCGAGTCGACGACCCGAGGAAGCGTTGGAAGATCTCGCCGACCGACCTCCCCGAGCGCCAGCGCTGGGCCGACTACCAGATCGCCTTCGAAGACATGCTCTTCGAGACGAGCACCGATTGGGCGCGCTGGCACGTGATCCCGGCCAACCACAACTGGCTGCGCGACCTCGCCATCAGCGAGATCGTGGCCGACGCCCTCGACGATCTGAACCCGCGGTACCCCGAGCCGCCCGCCGGGATCGAGGGCACCAAGGTCGTGTAGCGGCAGGTTTGGCGACGCGGCCCGGGACGAACTGGCCAAATGCTAACCGGGGTAGCACGAGGCGCGATCCTCTCGTGACGGCGTGCCTCACGAGGCTCTCCGGGCGATCTCGACCGCCGGGCTTGAGCGTGGAATAGGCGCTGGAGTCGCGATCGCCAGGCTGACAAGTGGCTCGCGCCGGGCAAGTCCGAGCCGCATGGTACGCCCATTGGCAGATGGCAGGAAAGGGCGTCTGCCCCGTCTCCCGCCAGGCCGCCGCCCCTGCGCTCCCCTACTTCGGCCGGACCGCCACCGCCCAAGGGCCGCCGGCCTGGACCCGATCGATCGCCTCGTTGCACAGCGCGTCGGCCTGCTTGTTCTGGGCCCGCGGAACGTGAGTGGCGCTCCAACGCGCGAACCGCCCCAGACGAGCCTTCGCCTCGGCGTGGAGCGGGATCAGCTTCGAGTTCTTGACCCGCCAGCGGCCATGGAGCTGCTCGACGATCAGCTTCGAGTCGAGCAGCATCTCGACTTCGCGCCCGCCCAGTTCCTCGGCCAGAGCCAGGGCTCGCAGCACGGCAGTGTATTCGGCCACGTTGTTCGTCTGGACGCCTAGGTACTCCGAGATCGAGGCGAGCGGAGCCGCATCGGGGCGTCGCGAGCCTGGGGCCGAGGCATCGATCAGGACCGCGCCCAACGAGGCCGGCCCAGGGTTGCCCCGCGCCGCACCGTCGGTCCGGACCACGAAGGTACGCAGACCGCTGCCGCCGGCCGCCGAACCGGCCCTGGCAGCAGGCCCGGCCCCAGCGCCTCCATCCGCACGGGACTCCCCCAGCCCGGCGTCTCCGGCCGCGCGGTCGTCCGGCCCGGCGCCCACCGACCGCCACAGCGAGTCCCACTCCGGATCCATTCTCCCGCTCAGCCTCGTCGCCCCACTATCGCCGAAGAGACTTCCAGGATGGCGCGCGTGATGTTGATCCCGCGCGGACAGGCATCGACGCAGTTGAAGATCGTCCGGCAGCGCCAGACGCCGTCCTCGTCGGACAGGATCTCCAGCCGTTCGGCCGCGCCTTCGTCTCGCGAGTCGAAGATGAAGCGATGGGCCTGGACGATCGCCGCCGGTCCGACATAGTCGGGCCGGGCCCAGAAAGACGGGCAGGAGGTTGTGCAGGCGGCGCACAGAATGCACTTGGTCGTGTCGTCGAAGCGGGCCCGATCGGCTGCGCTCTGGAGCCGCTCGCGCTCGGGCTCGGGCTGGTCGTTGATGAGATACGGCTTGACCGAGCGGTACTTGCCGAAGAACCCGCTCATCTCCACGACCAGGTCCTTCACCACCGGCAGGCCCGGCAGCGGCGCGACCGAGATCTTCTTGCCGAGCTGGTCGACCCGAATGCGGCAGGCCAGCCGGTTGCGGCTGTTGATGAGCATCGCGTCGGAGCCGCAGATGCCGTGGCCGCAGGAGCGACGGAAGCTGAGCGACCCGTCCCGTTCGGCCTTCACTTTGATCAGCAGATCGAGGACGCGGTCCATCGGATCGACGGCGACCTGGTAGCTCTCCCAGTGGGGAGCCGTGTCGCGCTCGGGGTCGTAGCGAAGGATGCGCAGATCGACGTTCATTCGGTCGGCCTCAGTACGTCCGCGGCTTGGGCTCGAAGCGGGTGATCGAGACCGGTTTGTACTTCAGACTCGGCCCCTTCGGCCCCTTGTAGGCGAGGGTGTGCTTCAGCCACCTGGCGTCGTTTCGCTCGGGGAAGTCTTCGCGCGAATGGGCTCCGCGACTCTCGGTCCTGGCCAGGGCGGAGGCGACCATGACCTCGGCCAGGTCGAGCAAGTAGCCCAGCTCGTTGGCCTCGAGAAGATCGGTGTTGAAGACCGCGCCGCAGTCGCCGATCGAGACGGCGCTGTTGCGGTCCTTGAGCTCGCGGACCTTGGCCAGGGCGGCGGTCAGGAGCTTGCCGTCGCGATAGACGCCGACGTTGTCCATCATCACGTCCTGGAGCTCCTTGCGGATGACGGCCACCGACTCGCCGCCGGCCTGGCGGCCCCGGATCGCCTCCAACTCGGCTCGCACCGGCTCCACCGCGTCGGCCATCGGCCGCGGTCGCTCGACCTTGCCGGCGTAGCGGGCCATCTGGCGCCCGGCCCGCCGTCCGAAGACGAGCAGATCCACCAGCGAGTTCGTACCCAGGCGGTTGGCGCCGTGGACGCT